>OFCN01000003.1_pt1 | contig 334323 bp, 269 predicted proteins | sample 1520801 | NCBI WGS metagenome assembly OFCN01 (sample SAMEA2699029, study PRJEB24076) | metagenome | biome: Human gut stool | place: Spain | collected 2012-03-20 | reverse complement strand
AAGCGGTCGGCGGGGCCATTGTGGCTCTTGACAGCGGATTGGGTCATATGAGCGAAAACCCGCCAGAGCGAGCAAGGTGCCTTGAAGCGAGGCGGCATTGACCTTCTGGTCATGCCGCCGAAGCTGAAAGGCAGGTTGCCGCTCTGGCGGGTTTGCAGCGTCAACTAGTTACGCGGTTCGTAGAACCGCGTAACCCAACTAGAAGCGGTTGCCGCGGAAGCCGCCGCCGTTGCGGCCGCCACGATCGCCACCGCGACCGCCACGGTCGTTACCACGGTTGCCGCCGAAGCCGCCACGGTTGCCACCGCGATCGCCATAGCCACCACGGTTGCCGCCAAAGCCGCCGCGACCGCCACGGTCGCCGCCACGGTCACCAAAACCGCCACGGCCGCCACGATCGCCAAAGCCGCCGCGACCGCCACGGTCGCCGCCACGGCCACCACGGTCGTCACGGCCGCCGCGAGGACCGCGATCCTCGTCCAGGCCCATGGCGACGAGCGGAGCGATAACCTTATCGAGAGCGGCCATCAGCTCGGTGGCCTCCTCGTAAGAAAGCTCGGGCAGGAGCTTCTCCTTCTTGTTGGCAAGCTCGACCAGGCCCTCAGCGGCATCCTCGGCAGCGAAGACAACGATCTTGCGCATATCGCCCTCGGCGTCGTCGATGCGGCCGACCAGATCGGCGGCCTCGGCCTCGGCCATCAGGCCATCGAGCTCACGGAGGCGCATGCCCAGCAGGTCGGACATTTCCTTCTGCTCCATCTTGGGCTTGAGGTCAAGAAGCTTGATGGCGCGCTCGATGTTCGCCATGCGCTCGGCCTTGGCCTCCTCCTCCTTAGAAATAGCAAAGCGACGGCTACGCAGCAGGCGGGCGGCCTTCTGCATCTTGTCCATCAGCTCTTCGTCATCGTAATCAACGGCGGCCTCGACAACCTCGGCCTCCTCCTCGGCGGAAACCTCGTCAGCAGCCTCAACCTCGGCAGCTTCGGTCTCCACGGTCTCGACTGCCTCGACCTCGGCAGCCATGGTCTCGTTCTCGGTCTCGTTCATGATCTCTTCGTTCTCGGACATGAGACTCCTTCTTGGCCCTCTCGGGCATCATCGCCCCATTCGCGGGGCCCGTCGCGCACTCTTTGCGCTTTAAACATTCATGCCTCTCGGCAAAACGTCCATTAGTTTATGGTGTCGCCATCCAATCTAGCTGCAGAATCTATGTGCACACATTAATGCGACATGTGCGACTCGCGACGAGCGTACACCAGCGACGCCACGAACCCGACCACGGCAATTACAGCCGCCACACGCACGGCAGCCGCAAATCCAATCGCCTGGGCAACGTCCGTCGCAGCGCCAGCGGCGTCGGCGGTCGCGGCAGAACTCGAGAGCAGACCGATAAACAGCGACGGGCCAAACGATGCGGCAATCATATTCCACGTGTTAAGCAATGCCGTTCCGTGAGGATGTTCAGCGGCGGGCAGCGTCTCCAAGCCGGCCGTTTGCGAGGGGCTCAGCACCAAACCGACTCCGGCATACACCACAACGGTCAGCGCCACGACGACGCCGATATTCATGCTTGCCGCCGTCATCGAGATTGCAATCTGCCCCACGGCAATCAGGGCAAAGCCGACCGGCAGCAGCGGCCATGCGCCACGAGCGTCCATCACGCGTCCGCCCACAATCGAGGTCACGGCGTTGCAGGCAATCGCCGGCAAAATGAGCAAGCCCGCAATAAGTGCGGTCATGCCGTATGCGCCCTCAAAATAGAGCGGCAACAAAACGCTCATCGAGAACGTCGTCATCATCGACACCACCACAAGCAAGCACGCAGGCCAAAAACGAACGCTCGCCATGGGACGCACGTTAAGCACCGGATGCTCGAGCTTGAGCTGACGGGCCGCAAACAGGCCGAGCAGCACAATGGCGGCGAAAAGCGCCACGATGCCGGCAATCAGATTGGTCGAGAACTCGCCTACGGAATACACAAATGCCGTAATGCCGGCGGCGAGCAAAACAACCGACAGAATATCAAGCGTGGTGTTCGAGCGCTCTCCGACATTCTGAACAAGCTTTACGCCCGCCGCAGCGACCACAACGCCGCCCACCAGCGGCACTACGAATACCGCCCTCCAGCCAAACAACGTGCACATAAGACCGCTGATCACGGGTCCAAACGCCGGTCCTAGCGTAATGCAGGCGCCGCCCAGGCTCAGATACAAACCGAGCTCCTCGCGCGGGGCGCAAGACAGCACCACGTTCATCATGAGCGGGAACAAGATGCCCGATCCCGCAGCCTGCAAAATACGACTTGGCAGCAAAACGCTAAACGACGGAGCGACCAGGCACAGGACTTCGCCGGCGACCATGCATCCGCATGCGAAAAACAGCAGCTTGCGCGTCGAGAAACGGCCGGACAGGAAGGCCATGATGGCCGTAAAGATCGACGTCACGATCATGTAGCCCGAGACGAGCCACTGTGCCGTGGTGGCACTCACCGAAAAGGCTGCCATAATGTCGTGCAACGCCACGTTAATGATGTTCTCGTTAAACGCGGCAACAAAGGCTGCAATATACATTACGACGAGAATCGCCGCAGAGGCCGATGGCGTTACTTGAACTTGTTGCTGAGATTTGCTCCCCATGCATTTCCTTCCTCTTGGAACGACAGTCGCATCGCCCCAGAGGAACGGTCCAGGGCGAAAAATGAGCCCTAGACTTACGCCAGACGCCGTACACGACGAATCTGGCAACATGGTCCAACATCGAAAGATTGTAACGCGGACGCACAGCTTTCCTTCCGCGCTATTATTAAAAGTCCACGAAAGCATAAGACATGAGGAGCCCGCCATGATTAAGCCCATCATGAAATCCGAGTTCTTTTTGCGCCTACCTTCCGAAGACGCGGGGCCCGACGATGCCGCAACCGGGCAGGATCTCCTGGATACACTCCACGAGCATGAGCGCGAGTGCGTGGGCCTCGCCGCCAACATGATCGGCGTGCGCAAACGCATCATCTGCGTAAAGGACGACAATAGGACACTCCTGATGTACAACCCTCAAATTCTTGAGCAGGTCAATGCCTATCAGACGAGCGAAGGATGCCTCTCGCTGATCGGCGAGCGTCCCTGTACCCGCTATCGCCGCATTAAGGTTGAGTATTTGGACGAGAACTTCGTTCACCGCATCAAAAACTTCTCGGGCTACACCGCCGAGATCATCCAGCACGAAATCGACCACTGTAATGGCGTCGTGGTTTAGGCCACCTGCCAAAATGAGGGTACCGGAGGCCTCCCTATGGATATCAGCCGCTTTGGCGAATTCACCATCCTAGCACAGTCACGCACGTTTCTTGATGCGGCGGAACTGCTTTTCATGTCGCAATCAACCCTCTCCAAGCACATCATGGCAATGGAGCACGAACTCGGCTGTAAGCTCATCGATCGAAGCCAGCGCCACGTAACACTCACCGCGCAAGGTGAAGCGCTCCTCCCCTATGCGCAAAAAATTGCGACGCTTCAGCACCGCTATCTTGCCGCCATTCAAATAGGCGCAGGTGAGCCGCTCGAGCACCTCACCGTAGGTTCTATCCCCATTATGGCCCCTTATGGGATCACGGACGCCGTCATCGATTTTCAGCAGGCGAACCCCTCATATTCTGTTGAGCTCATCGAGGGCGAGGGCGACACACTCAAGCGCATGCTCCTGCACGAGGACATTGACCTGGCCTTCATCCGTGACGGCGGCGCCATCGAGCCGGAGTTCAAAAAGATTCCCTTTACGACCGACCGGCTCGTGGCCGTCCTTCCACTCGACCATCCGCTCGCCGAACGTGACGCCGTCGAGATAGACGACCTTATCGACGAGAATTTCCTCATGCTTCCCCAAGGCTCGTTCGTAAGCGAGCTCGTCCTTTCCCTTTGCCGCGAAGCTGGATTTGGCCCACGTGTTACGTTCACCGGCAAACGAGCCGAGAACATCATCTCTCTTGTCGCACGCGGCGCCGGTGTCTCATTCCTCATGCGCAAGCCGGCGGAATCGCTTGCCAGCGGAAAGGTAGCCCTGGTGCCGCTTGAGCCCGCGACGACCTCCGAGGTCAGGCTCTACCTCAAGCGGAACGCCGCGCACTCGCAGGCGGTCGTCTCGTTCATCGGCTTCCTCCCCTACCGTCAGCTCCTGCAGGGCGACCGTGCGTCTTCCGCCGCGGCACGACCGTCATAATCCCCGCTGCTCCACAACCGTAGACTTGTGTCCGCAAACACGTTGACAACGGCACAAAACACAAATGTGCCTCGGGCGGCACGTCGCCGTCCGAGGCATATTTAGTTAAAGTGCGCAGACAGACTAGTCCACCGAGATGTTGAGCGCCTTACCACCCTCGTCCTTCCTGGTACCGATCACCATAGCGGCGACAAGAGCCAGAACGAAAGCGACCACACCGGAGATGACAAGGCCGATAAAGCCCGTGTCGATGCCGGCAGGGTTAATAAAGCTCGGGAAACCGAGCGGGCCGGAGGCACCGAAGGCATAGAGTTTGGCACCCAAGAGACCGGCAATGGCGCCGCCTACACCAGCGGAAATAAAGGTTGCCCACATAAGACGCTTACGCGGCAGCAAGATGGCGTAAAGCGCAGGCTCGTTGACACCGAAAATCGAAGAGACAAGGGCGGGAATGTTGACGGCAGCATTTTCCTCGGAGTCCTTGGTTCGGATGACCATGCCAAGCGCAGCACCGGCGATGGCACAACCGCCTGCATACACGAGCGGGTTAATGAGGTCATAGCCGTAGGTTGCGACATCGAGAAACCACAGCGGGATGATACCCCAGTGCAGGCCGAACATGACGAGCAGGCTCCAGAACGTGCCGATGACGAAGCCGGCGATGGCGGGCTGGAAGTTGATGAGCATCAAGATGATCTGGGCAACGATATTGGAGAGGACCGTCATGACCGGACCGACCACAAGCAGGCCAAGGATGCCGCAAATGAGGAGCGTCAGGATGTTGGAGAAGAACGAACTCACAAGCGCGGGCAACGCGTTAGAAAGGGCCTTGTGCACCTTGGAGGCAATCCAGACGATAAAGATCGCAGGCAGAATCGTCGATGAGTAATTCTGCATGATTAGCGGGATGCCAAAAATATCACCGTAGACATTGGACTCGAAGACCGTACCGGCGCCGAGCGTGTAGAGCGGATCTCCACCCATAAGGGCAACGAGCGTCGGGTAGACGAGGATACCGCCGAGCGCCATTCCCATAACGGGCTTAAGTCCGAACTTCTTGGCCGACGTCCAGCCAATGATTAGCGGAAAGTAATAGAAGACCGAATCTCCGATTGCCGAGAGCGTCACATACGTATTGCTGTCCTTGGCAAGCCAACCGGCAACCGTGCAGAGCGCGAGCATCGACTTGATAAAGCCACCGGCCATAAGCACGCCAAGAACCGGTTGCAGAATCTCGGAGATGATGGCCAGCAGACGCGAGAATGGATCGCCCTTTTTGACGTCGTCGCCTTCATCGATATCGAGTGCGGGTTTGGAGTCGAACCCGCCAATCTGAACAAGGTCGTTGTAGACGGCCTCGACAGTGGCACCAATCACGACCTGATACTGTCCGCCGGCCTGGATGACGTCAACGACGCCCTTCGTCGCCTTAAGCTCATTAGTCTGGGCGAGCGATTCATCCTTGAGGTGGAAGCGGAGACGCGTAATGCAGTGGCTCACGTCTAACACATTGTCTCGACCACCGACCTTTGTGATGATTTCATCGCAAAGCTTCTGGTATTTCATGGAATTCTCCTTTTTCTGAGCGGGGTATAGCATCGATTTCATGCCTCCGTAGTCGACGTGGGAGGGCAAGGAACCCGCTTCCCCCTTTGAAATCCGCGGACGCACGTACGCCCGGGATGGGAAACGGCAGAGAAGATGGAAGATGCCGATCACATGGCAGCGAGCCTCATTGGCCCATGTCACGCAATCAGGTCTACAGACGCGAATCTGCTGCGCCGAGAAGTCTCGTCGTCTGGCAGAACTTGTCACACAGACGTTCCGGTTCGCCCTGGGGAATCTGAGTACGCTCGGTCTCAAAGGAGAGGCCGTACTCGCGTGCCGGAAGGAAATACTCGAAATAGCCGTTGGTGTAACCGCAAACTATTCCCTCGACCGGGCATTCGCGCTTCATGCGAATACCCAAGTCGCTGCCGAGCTCACTCGGGAACACAAAGAGATGCAGGCCGCCCAGACTGATGACGGCACACTTAAGCGTGAGCGAAAAGTCGTCATGGGCAACGGTGTGATAGAACGTCTGAGGCTCGATGCGGTCAAGAACGACCTCGCGATCGAGCTTGATCTGGGAAATCGCCTCGGCAAGACCGGTCGAAACGCGCTCGACCTCGGGAATGCCGCGTCCCTGGCGAAAATTGCGGTCGCTACAGTCGCCAGCAGCACCGACGACCATGGCCGGATAGTAACCAAGACTCTGAGCGAGCTTTTTGCCGGTAAGACCGGCGAGTTCGCTCGTGAGCTCCGTGCAGTCGGGTCCGACACAGGCAGAATGCACCGCCCAGTTCACAAAGCCCGCAAATGGCTTGCCTTCGGTATCGAAGAACGATACGACAATGACCTCATTGTCGGCGAGTTCACCTGGGATGATGCGGTTGTCGTAGAAACCGGTGATGACTTTTTTGCCCATGCGGCAGGTCGCAGGTCGCGCGTTGGCGCGGCACTCTTCGAAGCATTGACAGATGGTATCGAGGAACCAGCGATAGTAGTCCTCGTTGAATTTTCCCGTCCACCAGCTGCGATGGTAGGCGACGATCGAAGTGTGGTCGTGCGTCGCGGAGAGCAGAACGCAGTCACGGTCGATTCCGTAGCGCTCGGCGAGCATCGTCTTAACCTCCTCGGCCATGCCCTCCTCAAACTCGAGAACATCGGCGTTGAAGAGAAAAACTTCGCGGTCGTCCTGTTGGAAAAGAATCGCGTTGGCGAAGACGTCGTCATGGACGCCTGTCGCAGGCTCCAGACGGTTGGGGAGGTTGCGGTATCCGATTAGATAGATGTCGCCTTGCGGGGTAATCTTGCGGCGTGCATGTCCGATATTCATGCAAGTTCTCCTTTTTGTCATGCCGCGTTTAAAGCGGCAAGGATGGTTTGAAGGAGGCGCTCATGGGAACCGGCGGCGAAGCCGGAGTTCATGGCCTCATAGGTGATTTTCTCGTACGCATCGGGGGCCGGCAGATACTTTTGCCCTCCGTTGACAAGCGTGGCAAAGAGCACGGGGCAGAATCGGGCGGCGCGCACGGCGGCGCCAAACGAGCTCGAAACCTCGGGCTGGATACCAACGAACTCGACATTTCCCAGCCGAAGTAAATAGACCCTCGTACGCTGTTCGCCTGCCGCATGAAACCCATAAGTTCGATGCGGGGCCAATGAGCAGAAGTCGGCGCGCGTCTGGGCGGGCAAAAGGACGTCGACCGTGCGAGCATCGACGCCGATGGCATCGTCCTCACGCGCCGCACGGACGGCCTCAATCAACGCATCGCTCATAGCGCGACCCTGTCGATGCAGCATGCGATATCCACTCTCGTGAGCATCTAACGTTTGCTTCGCCCCGGTCGAATCGAACGCAACGGTTACGGCGCGCTCCGCCGGACTCTGATCCCCCGCGGCACCGGGTAGCAGCAACACGACTCCGCCCAATTCGCGCTCGAGAGCCATGGCGGCAAAGCCAAAGAGGTCCCCGCTCACCAAGCGCTTCCCCTGAGAATCGTGCGATCCGTCGAGCACGGAAGACTGGACATCAGCCGTCGCAAGCATGGCAACGAGCCCGCCCTCGGCATCCCTCGCGACAAGTATGGGCATCGCGTGGTCGGCAAACCCCTTGGGGTCTACTCCCAGCCACCAGCCGGCCGGCGTCTCAATGTCGCGGTTAACGTTCACAGGACAGTAGCCCTCCGCCGAGGCGAGCGTGACAGAGCGAATGCCCGCAACCGCCTGCTCAACGGCCGCGCGTGTCGCGGCGATGAGCGCGGCACGATAGCGCTCATTTCGATCGCGGGCATCGGTGTCGGCCAGATGCCCAGGGGTGCGCACGTGAGGCGCAGAAAACGTGTGGGTCGGGACCACCCAAGAAAAGGCGCCGTCGCAATTGGAGACATCCTTGACAACCTCACGCAGATCGACGAGTAGGGCCGGAGCGATCGAGGTAACCTCAAGTGAAAGGATGCAAGCGCGCCGCCCCATCCCTTCGACCACGAAGGCACGGGCAAAGATTTCATGACGGAGTGCGTCGAAACCGTCGAACGGCAATACGTCCTCTAAGTTAATGGCCACCCGGGCGGCTCCGGCCTTCATCTCTCCCTTATCCATGGCGAACGCCCTCCTTTATCTGTCGCTCACTCGATGCCGTACAAGCGCTGTGCCGTGCCGCCAAGCATAAGGTCCTTGTCCGTATCACTTAAATCTGTGGCGCGGACGCAGGCGACACCCTCTGTTAGCCACTCGCGTTTAACGGGATAACTCGTACCAAAGACAATATGGTCTGCACCAAGGACTTCAACCGCACAGGCAAGAAGCGTCTCGCCCCAGGGCTGAGCATGGGACATGTCGAAATAAACGTTGTTCTCAAGACGCTTGGAGACCGTCTCGGTATCGGTCTGGAAGCGACCCGAGGCATCTGGACGCTTGGGACCGTGCGGCAGCAGCATCTCCTTAAACGCAAAATAAGCGCCACCGAGCATGGAGTGGACCATCTTGATATTGGGGTAGCGCTCAAAGAAATCGCCAAAGATCTCTCGGCCGATCGCCGTAGTTTGGTCGACGCAGCGGCCATAAGAGCGGCGAAGGTTGTCGTACGCGAGAAGCGACTCGTTCTCGACCGGCACGGGAACATGGTGCACGTAAACGGTGACATGGCGTTCGTTCAGGTGCTCGAAAAAACTCGAGAAGACCTGGTCGTCGAGATAGCGCTTGCCGTAGTGAGCGCAGAGCTGCACACCCGCAAAACCATCGTCGAGTCTGCGGTCGAGCTCCTCCAAATTTGCTTTGGTGCCAAAGGGCGGCACAGCGACAAGCGGAATCAGACGGCCACTTGACGCCTTCGCGTCAGCAGCCATACCGTCGTTGAAACGCCGGCACATCTCGAGCGACATCCACTCGTGACAGCCAGGGAGCTTGAGGATCGCCTTGTCGACCCCCGCCTCATCCATATCGGCCAAGCGCTTCTCGAGGGTGTAGTCGCCCTCAATGTAGTTAAGACCCGGAGAACCGGCGGGCATCTCGATCACGATCTGTCGTTTGCCGGCGGAATTCATGGTCAGATAGCCTTCGGTGTCATAGGCGCGGGGTACCTCGGCCAAAAACTGTTCGCAGAGCGTCTCGTCATGAAAGATGCGCTCGTCGAACCAGTAGGAATTTGCATCGATAATCATTGGTTGGAACCGCCTTTCATCTTGTTGAAAACATTCTAGAAAAGCAGGTACCCGGACATCAATTCCAGCTTAAGCCAACAGTATTCCATTTTGGAATAGAACTTACCGCTCACACGCGAACCTCGCCCGCTCAACGAGACAAGCGCTAGCAGCACGGGCTTAGACAGAAAACGGTCGGCCCGCATCCGTTGCGGGCCGACCGTTTCATTACAGGCTACCTTTGCCGTTACGCCTGACGGTAATGGTCAAAGAAGTCGGCGAGGTCTTCGAGCGACTCTTTGAGCACTTCCATGCGCGGCAGGTACACGATGCGGAAGTGATCGGGCTCGGCCCAGTTAAAGCCGCCGCCGCGCGTGATCAGAATCTTCTTCTCGTGCAGCAGGTCGAGGGCAAACTGCTCGTCATCGGTGATGTTGAACTTCTTAACATCCATCTTGGGGAAGATGTAGAACGCCGCGCGCGGCTTGACCACCGAGATGCCGTCAATCTTGTTGAGCGCCTCATACACAAAGTTGCGCTGCTCGTAGACACGGCCGCCGGGACGGATGTAGTCGTTAACGGACTGATGGCCGCCGAGCGCCGTCTGGACGATCGACTGAGCCGGCACGTTGGAGCACAGGCGCATGTTGGAGAGCATGTTGATGCCCATGATGAAGTCGCTCATGCAGCGCTGGTTGCCCGAAAGCACCATCCAGCCAATGCGATAGCCCGCGATCATGTGCGACTTGGAAAGGCCGCTAAAGGTGACACAGGGCAGATCGGGGGCGAGCGAGGCAATCGAGACGTGCTCGTAGCCGTCCATGCACAGGCGGTCGTAGATCTCATCGGCAAAGATCATCAGCTGATGCCTGCGTGCAATCTCGACGATGCCCTCGAGCACCTCGCGCGGATAGACAGAACCCGTGGGGTTGTTGGGGTTGATGATGACGAGGGCTTTGGTCGCGCTCGTGATCTTGGACTCCATATCCTCCAGGTCGGGATACCAATCCGCCTGCTCATCGCACAGATAATGTACGGGATGACCGCCAGCAAGGGTTGCGCACGCCGTCCAGAGCGGATAGTCGGGGCTGGGGATCAGAATCTCGTCGCCATTGTCGAGCAGCGCGTTCATCGAAAGCTGAATGAGCTCGGACACGCCGTTGCCCGTGTAGATATGCTCCATCTGAACGTTGGGCAGGCCCTTGATCTGCGAATACTGCATGATCGCCTTGCGCGCGGAGAACAGGCCACGCGAGTTGGAATAGCCTTCGCAGTCGGGCAGCTGCTGGCGCATGTCCTTGATGACCTCATCGGGCGTGCGGAAACCGAAGGGCGCCGGGTTGCCGATATTGAGCTTGAGGATGCGTTCGCCCTCGTCCTCCATACGGGCGGCCTCGTCGACGACGGGACCGCGCACGTCATACAGGACGTTATCGAGCTTGGTGGATTTAGAAAAAGTACGCATGGTGGTGCTCCTTGCAATTTGAGCTGAGGGATGGGGTTCGGGCTTGGAATCGTTGCGGGGTGATGATGCCTCGCCTTGATCGGCGTCGCCGGCAAGCAGCCAGGTAACATCGACCTCCAAAATACGGGCGAGCAGCTCAGCCACATCGCGCCGCGGGATCGTCTTGCCGCTCACATATTGGCTCATCTGACTCTTGCCGAGTTTTTTGCCGAGCATCTCCGATGCGCGGATCACGTCCGACTGGCGAACGTCGCGATCGGACATAGCCTGTCGCAGGCGATCGCTAAACGTCTCTTGGGCCACAGGAACCTCCTTGCTGGCAAAGTTCAATTTATAGAACACGAATTGAACCAAGGTTCAATTTAGCAAGCAGTATAGCGCGGCACCTCATTCGAAAGTTCAATTTCATAAGAAAATGTACCGGACTCCGAGATTTGCCCAAAACGGACAATGACGTGTACACGTTTAGAGGTATTCGAGGAAACGGGCGGCGGCAAGCGAAACATCGGCCGTTCGATATATGGCGTTGATTTGGCGATGGGGATGCCCCTCGAGTGGGCGCACAGCAACATCGAACTGACAACGGCGCAAGATGAGCGCGGGAAGAATGCTCACGCCCAGGCCGTCCTCGACCATAGCCATAATCGCATAGTCATCCCAAGTCGACAGCTTGGAGCACACCGTCAGCCCCGCCCGACGGAACAGCGGCGTAATCTCATCATCGGTGCCGCGTTCTAGCAGAATAAACTGCTCGTTGGCTAAATCGGCAAGAGAGACGACCTCCGCCGTGGCAAGCAAAGAGTCTGCCGGCACTACCGCCATCAACTCGTCGCGCACCAAAGACCGCGATGTCATGCCATTTTCTCGAGGCTCATACGGGATAAAGCCCAGATCGCAGCGGCCCTCTGCCACCCATTGTTCGATCTCTGAATAGTCGCCCATCAGCAACTCATAATCGACGTCCGGGTGATCGGCGCGAAAGCGCGCAATCACCGGCGGCAGCACGTGGGTCGCCACGCTCGAAAACGTACCGATGCAGATCTTGCCACGCATGAGCCCTCGCATCTCGTCCACGCGTCGCTGCAGGCGGCCAAACTCTTCGCATAACGCCTCGACTGCCGGCATGACCTGCCGCCCGTCGGCAGAAAGCACCACGCCCTCGCGGCTGCGATCAAGCACCTTAAAACCCCAGTCTGCCTCAAGGTCGCCCACCATGCGGCTCACGCCCGACTGCGAATAGCTCAGGCGCTCTGCAGCACGCGTAAAGCTGCCGGCACGCACCGTCTCGAGCAGCACTTGCATCTTTTGGATATTGGTCTCCACGGCACGTCCCCACCCTTGCATGAGTTTTTGTCATGTTATCCATGCATTATATTCGCTTTTCTTCTAAAGCCAGTTCACCCATAGTGAACATGCTCGGATATAGAAGGGACGGAAGCGCATGAACAACGGACTGTTTACGTACTTAGCAGCATTGCTATTGTTTGGCTCCAACGGCATCATCGCCGCCGCCATCGCGCTGCCGAGCTCGGATATCGTGCTACTACGCACGTTTTTGGGCGCACTCTCGCTTGTCACCATTCTCGCCATCACCCAACGCCATAAGTTGCAGGCGCCATCTCGCCCCCGCGAAGCCGCAGCCCTCCTCCTCTCGGGAGCTGCGCTGGGCGCCAGCTGGATTTTTCTGTTCCGCGCCTACCAGACGGTCGGCGTCGGCGTATCCTCGCTGCTGTACTACTGCGGCCCCATCATTGTCATGGCACTCTCCCCGCTCATCTTTGGCGAAAAGCTGACCGGCGGCAAAATCGCCGGCTTTATCGCCGTTGCTTGCGGTGCTTTTCTCATTGCAGCGCAAGGTCTAGGCGGCAATATGCCCATTGCAGGTATCGCCTGCGGCATCGCCTCGGCATTTTGCTATGCGCTGATGGTCATCGCTAGCAAGGGCGCGCCACACATCGAAGGCCTCGAGAACTCCACGCTCCAGGTGAGTGCCGCCTTTGTGACCGCGCTGGTCCTCACGCTCATCACGCAGGGTGCACCCTCATTCCTGTCCGCCGGCGTCGCCGCAGGCATCGATTGGCGCGCCGTCGTCATGCTCGGCGTCGTCAACACCGGCATTGGTTGCCTGCTCTACTTTAGCGCCGTCGCCAAACTGCCTGTGCAGACCGTCGCCGTTGTCGGCTACCTCGAGCCGCTTTCGGCGGTCGTGTTCTCCGCCGTCCTTTTGGGCGAAGCCATAACACCGGTCCGTCTGATGGGTGCCGCGCTTATCATCGGCGGCGCGATTTTTTGCGAACTCGCCGGCAAACGCGCAAGCGCCAAGGCTGGCATAGCCCAGACAGCACGTGCTTAAAAGCCCCTGTTTTGAAATGCTACCTACGTACATAAATAATCCCCAGCTGGGGATTATTGTCTAAAATAACCTGATGTGCCAAACTGCTCTTGTATGTATAAAGACGGCATAAAGATTATCTGTCCTAGACAGACAACCGGATGTCTAAGGGAGTCCACGTGGCACACAACAAACTGGAGGCAAACCCCCAAGACCAGCGTGGTCAAGGCGGGCACGGAGCCATCCCCCTCTCCGCTGGCATGCTGCTCGTAACGCTCGGCGTCGTCTATGGCGACATCGGCACGAGCCCCATGTACACCATGAAATCAATCGTCGCCAACAACGGCGGCATCGGTACCGTCAGCGAGGACATGATCCTGGGCGCGCTTTCGCTCGTCATCTGGACCATGACGCTCGTGACCACGGTCAAGTACGTGGTAATCGCCATGAAGGCCGACAACCACAACGAAGGCGGCATCTTCGCCCTGTTTAGCCTGGTACGCAAGGTGGCACCGTGGCTGATTCTCCCCGCCATGATCGGCGGTGCGGCGCTGCTCGCCGACGGCATCCTCACCCCCGCCGTCACGGTTACCACGGCCATCGAGGGTCTGCGCACCATCGAGTGGGGCCACGCGCTGTTGGGTGACGGGCAAACTAACGTCATCATTATTACCATCATCATTATCTGTGGCCTGTTTGCCATGCAGCGCGCTGGCACCTCGTCAATCGGCAAGCTGTTCGGTCCGCTCATGACGCTGTGGTTCCTGTTCCTGGCAGGCGCCGGTCTATTCAACATGCTCGGCAACCTGTCCATCTTGCGCGCGCTTAACCCCATCCGCGGCGTCATGTTCCTGTTCTCGCCCATCAACCACTCGGGCATCATGGTGCTCGGCTTCGTCTTCCTGTCGACGACCGGCGCCGAGGCGCTCTATTCAGACATGGGCCACGTGGGCAAGGCCAACATCTACGCATCCTGGCCGTTTGTTAAGGCGGCGCTTATCCTTAACTACCTGGGTCAGGGCGCTTGGCTGCTCGCCAACAATTCCAATCCCCAGTTGCTCGCGATGGATATCGTCAACCCGTTCTATATGATGCTCCCCGAGCCCCTGCGCCCCTTTGCCATCGTGCTTTCGGCCGTGGCGGCCATCATTGCCTCGCAGGCGCTCATCACCGGCTCGTTCTCGCTGGTATCCGAGGCAACGCGTCTCAACCTTATGCCGCATCTGCGCATCCACTACCCCAGCGACACCAAGGGCCAGCTCTATATTCCGCTCGTCAATAACATCATGTGGGTCGGCTGCATCTTCATCGTGCTGCTGTTCCAAAACTCCGAGCGCATGGAGAGCGCCTACGGCCTCGCCATTACCGTGACCATGCTCATGACCACGACGCTTTTGACGAGCTACATCGCCGGCATCCTCAAGCACAGGCTGGGTGCCTGCGTCTTCGCCCTGCTCTTTGGTGCCATTGAGCTGTGCTTCTTCGCCTCGTGCCTCACCATGTTCTTTGACGGCGGCTACGTCATGATCTTCCTGGCCGCACTGCTGTTTGGCCTTATGTACGTGTGGCGCCGCGGCACCGCCATCGAGCGCACGCAGACGATTTTGCTGCCCGTCTCCAAGTACATCGACCAGCTCAACCGCCTGCGCAACGACGAGACCTATCCCGTGCTCGCCGACAATCTGGTATTTCTCACCAACAGCCCCGACCCGCTCACACTCGACCGCGACGTGCTCTATTCCATCCTGGACAAGCACCCCAAGCGCGCCAAGGCATATTGGTTCATCAACGTACACGTTACCGACGAGCCCTATACGCACGAGTATTCCGTTGAGACCTTTGGCACAGACTTCCTGTTCCGCGTGCGCTTGGACCTGGGCTTTAAGGTCAATCAGCGCATCAACGCCTACCTGCGCCAGATCGTTGGCGACCTGATGGCCTCGGGTGAGTTGCCGCCGCAGCACCACACCTACTCCATCTACGAGACGCGCGGCAACGTGGGCGACTTCCGTTTTTGCATGCTGCGCAAGATGCTTGCCCCCGAAACGGACATCAACCGCAACGACCATCGCGTCATGGCCATCAAGTATGCCGTCCGCCGCGCCTGCGGAAGCCCGGCACGTTGGTATGGTCTCGAGAACTCGGCCATCATCATCGAGTACGTACCGCTCTTTGCCCGCATGCGCCCGGCCGTCAAACTCGTGCGCACCCAGGTGCCGCTCGAGATCCAGATCGAAGAGGCCGAGGAAATGGAAGTCGACATCTTCTCGGACGACTTGGTCAACGGCAACGAGGCCGGCAAGAGCATGAACGTCGATCCCACCGAGCTGCTCGAGAGTGTCGCCGATACGCCCGAACAGCAACAGCTCGACGGCCTCGAGAACGAACAACTCAACGACGCCAACTTCTAGCGGCGCCATAAATCAACGACAGCGGCCCTGCACCTCACGTTGAACTGCCAGGGCCGCTTTTGTCTACGTTTTTTGGCCAGGTAAAACACCTTTGAGGCATTACCTGGGCGTAATCGTAGACTGCTATTCGGCATTTCCGGGGCTAGACAACCGCCTGGCCCCAATCGGTCATATAAACCTAGCCCACATTGAAATGCTATCGAAAAAGAAGCAGGCTATAGAGACTGGTCTCTCACCCACTCGATGAGTTCGGGGATCGCATAAGCGTATTGCCAGGTAAAGTTATGAGTGTTTCCACCCTGGACCGTCTTGTCGGTGCTATCGAGAGTTCCCTTCTCTACATGAAGGAAAACGACATGCGTCCCATCGGTCACCGCTTGTTTACAGGCCGAGGAGCAGACATCCGAGAGCTCGACCATAAGCTCATCGAGCGTCTTCTGGCTGCCAGCCGCCTTGGCTCCTTCCTGGTTACCCGAAGGGTTTTTCTCTCCCGTTGCGTCGTAATCAACCCACAGGCCACTCGTATGTCCTTCGCCGTCATAGTTATAGGCGCAATTCAGCTGCTTCTCAACATAAGGAATTCCGATACTCGCGACACCCTTCTCGGGATCCGTCATGCCGCCATAGGAATTGGAATCGTCTTCAGAAACGAATATCACCATGGGCGTCTTGGCAATCGGAGTCATGTTGCCTTGCCCGGCAACGAGCATAAGCGCTGCAAAGGAATTGTCATCGGGATGCTTGGAGGCATATTCGATGAGGGCCATGCACCCGGCAGATTCGCCCGTCCCGTAAATGCGATCCGGATCGATCGAGTAACCCTGGTCGATCAGGTCCTCGATTACATGCAGGCAAGTCTCGATATCGCAACAAGTTCCAGCGATCGTCAGCACAAATTGTGATCCATCAGCCCAGGCAAGGGCTCCCAGACCTTGACGAAGATTCACCCTCACATCGCAGGTGGTTACCCCCGCATCCGGCAGGAAGAGCGTGATGGGGTATTTCTTTGCTTTGTCGTAGTCGTCAGGCTGTGCCAAGGCAAACGAAGCATGGAATCCAGTTTTGGGGTCATCGTAGGTCCCTGCAACAAACTTGTCTGCCTCGGAGTTGAGAACAGTCGAAGTCACGAGATATCGGGAGGATGTCTCGTCGCCTGTAAGCTTTTTACCTGCAGAATCCTTGAGATCCTTTATTTGGGCGATTTTGACGCAACCGCTATCAAGGGATACGGGACCGTTTGAGCCTACGCACCCACGCGTCATCTGAAACATCAACGTCTGTGCGCCCGCATCTGCTGGATCGAGCTCGACGATGACGTACGTTCCCTTGCTTTTGCCCCCTTCATCACTCAGCTCGGCTTTGTCGTTTACATAGGCAGTGACAATCGAGCGTCCCAAAACCGAGAAAGATCCCAGCCCCTTTTCCTGAGCCTGTTGACCGATGCCGCCATGTCCGGGATCAACCGAAGACGCATCGACATCCACGTCGTATTCAATCGCCACGCCGACAATCTTCTCTCCGATTGCATATGTTTTCGCAAGTGCAGAAACAGAGATAACGTGCTCGTAGAATTCGCTAACGTCGCTATCCGTGCCACCCGATTTGCCGTCGCTATCAACCTTCAGTGCATCATCCTTGCCGGCAGCCACGCTTCCCGCGCCGCTTTCGCTTCCAGACGCGCAGCCAACAAGCATAGAGGCGGTGCCCGCCAGCATTGTGGCCCCACCGGCCGTTAAAAAGCTTCGCCGACTCATTTCGAAAGCCATTTTTATTGCCCCGTTCCCCAGCCCGCTTCTGACTGGATTTTCAGCGTTTTTAATCAGAAATTAACGAAACGGAGTCCGTGCCTTCGAAGCGCCTAAACAGGGAATCCGTTGATGCCAGATGCCCGGCGCGCCGCTCGGAAGTAAAACTAAAGGAATTTTATATAATCTAAATGAGCCAATCGATTCGCTTTTGAACGGCTATTATTCCAAAGATGAATTGAAACTACCGCTTGTTTAATATATCTTGACAAAGTCATCGGCATCATGTTTGCCTTCAACTTCTGATCTACCAAGCGGCCCTGCGCCTCACGAGAGGCGCAGGGCCGCTTTGCATTGCAGTAAAGCTAACGGCTACGAACGACGCGGCTCGGGAACCACGAGCCTATCGGGGCTCGCGCCCTCAGCATCCATCAGGCTCACGTAGCGAATCGACGGATCCCCATACATCGCGTAGTAATAATTGCCCGTGCGCGCGCTAAAGCATCCGGTGTAGATAGTCTTCTCGAACTTGCCATCGCCCATCCTGGACGCTCCCTCGATCATCACCACGCCCTCGAGCGAGCGGAACATGCGAACGACGTTTTCGGTCTCGCTCTCCTTTTGCGGGTAATTGGCATTGAGGTACGCCGCCTTTACAAAACGGCTCGGCGAATAGCAATCGCCCGGAATGCCGCGCATGCCGGCACCGGCTCCATAGGGCTTAAGCTCGGCGCCACGCCACGTCGCCGTTTGCGGAAAATCGCTTGTGGCGGTGATATAGGTGCGTAGGTTTTCCATATGCCACGGGAAGGTCGGCTGATTGGCAAGGGTGTCGACCGGATCGTCGTATACATGCAGGCCGTCAGCCATCATCTCGACCACGATGCTGCGCTGGCTGTCGCCGATAATCCAATGGAGCAGTGACACGCCCAGCCCCTCTCCGGCAGATTTGGCGACAATCACCGTGTCGCGCAGCGCGGCCTCGACCTCATCGACCGTCGAGAACGTCGCTGCCACCCACAGGGGAAACTCATAGGCCGCGATATTGGTCTTGCCGTCGACAGGGCCCTCGGCATACTCGGCATAACCCGGGAAATTGAGACCCGCCACGGCGAGGCCCGCATCGTTGCCGCAATCGAAGAACATAGGGTAGTTCCTGTAATCGATGCACATACCGATCACCGCGTGCGCCGCTGTCGCGTCGTCGATAAACGAATACGGAATGTGAAACCCGCGCGGCATCACGCGAACCTGTTGGCCGTAGTCAAAGCTCCAGTCGAGATTGCGGCCCAGATACATGTGGCCAGAATTATCGGTAAATCGAATACTCGTACACATAGCGCCTCCTAGCTTTACGTTCTTGCTAATTTCATTGTCTCCAAACAAAAAGGCGCTAAACACAAAAGCCCGGACATGACAACAATGTCACGCCCGGACTATTCAATCAGGATAAACTCAACCAAGTTAACCCCGCAGGTCGTCTAAGGGGTCAAAGTGCCGCAGATTGCCACGAAAGAGGAGCGAAGCGTACTTAAGGTACGCGAGCGACGATTGAGCGGCAAGGTGCGGTGCTTTGGTCCCCTTAGACCAACTTGCCGAGGCAGTGGTCGATCATATGCTGAATCATCTGTGCCTCAAAGCCCGCGTAGTCGCGGCGACACTCCTTCATCTTGCCGTCGACGATCTGGTCAAAGGCAACCTTGCACTTGATGTAGCGCGTGGACTTGGTGACCTCCTCGTGCGTCAGGCAGCTCTCCTCCATCTTGCTGGCACCCAGGCCAAACACCAGACGGGGGTTGTAGAGCACATGGGGCTCGCCGGCGTCGTCCAGATAGACGCAGACCTTCTTGGTGACGCCGATCTGGTTGGCGGCAAGGCAGCCGGCATCGTCGAGCGACTTGATGGTATCGATCAGGTCCTGTGCCACCGACTCGTCCTCGACGGTCGCGACCTCGCAACGCTGGGACAGAATAGCCTCGTCGTGGCAGAGCTCTTTAATCATACGTTCCTCCATAGGGGTCGTTGTAACTGCTTAAGTATACGGTACCCACACATTTTCATGCGAAAAATACCGTCCGTCTGCTACAAAGCGCCGAACATCAACATGCGAGGAACATCAACCTTTCAAAGGCGATATAGTAGTTGAGTTCGTGTCAATCGGCCTAAACTCGGGGCCGAACAAGGAAAGGGTATGCATGGACGAACTTTTTCACGTCAGTGAGCGCAAGTCCACAATCGGGACCGAACTTCGCGCTGGACTGACAACATTCCTGGCGATGGCCTACATCATCGCCGTCAACCCTGCGGTGCTCTCGGGCGCCGGCATCGATGCGGGAGCGCTCGCCTGCGCCACCTGCCTGGGCGCCGGCATCATGACCATCTGCATGGGCATCTTCGCCAACCGCCCGCTCGCCTGCGCGTCGGGCTTAGGCGTCAACGCGATGATCGCTGGAATCACCACCACCGTCTGCGGCGGTGACTGGCACGTGGCCATGAGCGTCATCTTCCTTGAGGGCGTCGTCATCTTGCTGCTCGTGCTTTGTGGCCTGCGCGAGGCCATCATGGACGCCATCCCGGTTGTCCTGCGTCACGCCATCTCGGTGGGTCTGGGCCTGTTCATCGCCATGATTGGCCTGTGCGATGCCGGCATTATCACCGCTGGCGCCGGCACACTCGTCGGTCTGGGCGACATCACCTCCCCCACCTTCATCGTCGGCATCATCTCCATCCTGGTGACAGTCGCCCTCGCCTGCCGCAACGTCCCCGGCTCGCTGCTCATCGGCATCGTCGTCGCCGTCATCGCCGGTATCCCCCTAGGTGTGACCCAGGCTCCGACCGGTATCATCGCCCCGCTCGATTTCTCGAGCATCGGTGGCCCCATCGCCGACGCCGGCGGCGTGCCTGCCATCGTCAAGGTCCTTACCGACCCCGCGCTCCTCGTCATCTCGTTCTCGCTGCTCATGAGTGACTTCTTCGACACCATGGGCACCGCGATGGCCGTGGCCAAGCAGGGCGAGTTCCTCACCGACGACGGCAACGTCGAGAATATCAAGGAGATTCTGATCGTCGACTCCGCCGCCGCTGCTGTGGGCGGTTTCATGGGCGTCTCCTCCATCACCACCTTCGTCGAGTCCACCTCTGGTGCTGCCGACGGTGGCCGCACGGGCCTCACCTCCGTCACCACCGGCGTGCTGTTCATTCTCGCCGCGTTCTTCTCCCCCATCGTCACCATCGTTTCCAGCGCCGCCACCTGCGGTGCTCTGGTCTACGTCGGCTACCTCATGATGAGCGAGGCCTCCGAGATTGACTGGTCCGACGTGTCGCAGGGTTTCCCGGCGTTCATGATTGTCGCCGGCGTGCCCTTCACCTACTCCATCTCTGCCGGCATCGGTCTGGGCTTTATCGCCTACGTAGTCGTCGCGCTCTTTAAGGGCGAGGCTTCCAAGATCAAGCCGCTCATGTGGATCGCAGCCCTCGCCTTCCTCGTCTACTTCTTCGTGGCGTAACGGCATAGTCTGCTAAAACAAAACAACAAGGCGCGGAATCGCATCGAGCGGCTCCGCGCCTTTCTTTTAGCGTCTGCCCCCGTGCCAGCGTGCGACAATTGAGGCTGTCAATATCACAACACCGAGAGAAGCCTGCCTTGGAAGCGCATCATAAGCAGATAACCGTTTATTCAGAGTGTGCGGAAGGCGCGCCCGTCATCTACCTCCCCGTTGTCATGGGCGACGGTAGTGAAGTCTACGAGCGCTGCCGAGAGCTCGACTGCCCACCGTTTACCCTTGTCGCCATTGGCGGCCTCAACTGGAATCGCGAGCTGAGCCCTTGGGAATGCGACGGAACTGTACGCGATGCCGAACCCTTTGGCGGTCAGGCGTCCGGATTTCTCGATGAACTGCTGAACCGGATAATCCCAAAGGTCGAATTATCACTCCCACAGCCACCTGCCTGGCGTGGCATTGCCGGCTATTCGCTGGCGGGTCTCTTTTCGCTTTGGGCCCTCTGGCAAACCGATGCCTTTGACCGCGCCGCAAGCGCATCGGGGTCCCTTTGGTTTCCTGGCTTTATCGACTATGCGCACGAGCACAGGATGCCGAACGCGCCCGGCGCCGTCTACCTGTCACTCGGCAAAAAAGAAACCAAGACGCCCAACCGCATGATGCGACACGTCCTCGAAGGCACACGCGCCATGGAAGCGTTGCTTGTCGATCGCGGCATTCCAACAACGCTGGAGCTCAACCCCGGCAACCACTTTGCCCAAACCGATCTACGAATGGCGCGTGGCATCCACTGGATACTGACGCATTAAAATTGGTGCCCACGCGCATATGTAGGCTGAGCAAAAACATGCGCGGGCGGCCGAGCGATGACGCATCGTAGATGGCATCGGTGACGGCGGGCGTCAAAGACTGGGACACGGATGCCCTTTCAGAATGGAAGGGCGCTCGAGCATAGCGGATTACCTGCCCGAACGATACGATCCGAACCATTGTACGCGATATGTAATTTCTCGCACGCTCCGGCGCCGCGGGCGGTAGCGTTACTTCCAAACGCGCTCGGCAATACGCCTGACCAGTGCAATCTTTGCCCACTGCTCGTCCTCGGTCAGCTTGTTGCCAATCTCGCAGCTGGCAAAGCCACACTGCGGAGACAGATACAGGTTCTCGAGCGGCACGTACTTTGCCGCCTCGCGGATGCGCTCGACAATAACATCCTCGTTCTCGAGCTCTGCCGCCTTGGTGGTCACCAGGCCCAACACGACCTTCTTGCCGGGGGCAACGTACTTGAGCGGCTCAAAGCCACCGGCGCGCGGCGTATCGAACTCCAGATAGAACGCATCGACGTCCTCATGCGCAAACAGGTACGGCGCGATGGGGTAGTAGCCGCCCTCAAAAGCGTAGGTGGAGTGGTAGTTGCCGCGGCATACATGCGTGTTGATGACCAGATCGTCGGGCTTGCCCGCGATGGCGGCATTGTTGAGCGCCACACCCAGCTCGCTCACCTTTTGCAGATCAACCGGGCTCATGCCGGTCTTTGCCACAAAATCGGTATCGCAATAGATTCCCCAGGTACAGTCATCAAACTGGATGTTGCGGCAGCCTGCTGCGTACAGGTCGGCGATCACCGTGCGATAAGCAGCTGCAATGGCGTCGGCAAGTTCCTCATCGGTCTTATAGACAGCGCGCAGACTCTCCTGCTGGCCGTCGCAGCGGTCGAGCGTGACTTCGGAGAACGTCTGAATCGGCGCCGGGATGGTCTGGCGTGCAACGTGGCCCTCGCCCTCAAGCGCCTTGACAAACTTAAAGTGCTCGACGAAGGGGTGGTTCTCGCCGCTGATGGGGCCGGTCACCACGGCGGTATCGGCCGTGGTCTCCTCGTCGTGGAACATATAGCCCGTACGCGAGGTGCGACGCTCGACGCCGTTCAGCCCCCACATAAAGTCGAGGTGCCAGTAGCTGCGGCGAAACTCGCCATCGGTGATGACCTGCAGGCCGGCCGCCTTCTGCTTTGCCACCAAATCGCGAATGGCCTCATCCTCGACGGCCTTAAGGCCGTCGTCATCGAGCGTACCCGCGGCGTAGGCGGCACGGGCGTCCTTCACGGCCTGCGGACGAAGAAAACTGCCGACGATATCGGCGCGAAACGGCGCGTTCGGTTGAATCGAAGTGCTCATAGATATCTCCCTTTGCATTGGTTGCTTTACTGGGACAGAGTATGAGCGCTCATATGGTCATCGTAAAATATATGTTTATAACAGTTTGATATAGATGCTTCCTATATCAGTTTGGACTGCCATAAAGAGATTTGACCCGTGCAGAATGCAGCAGTCTAGATGTGCTGACGAATCGCGTCGATATAGGCCTGCCCGTAGCGCGTAAGTGTCGTGTTCTTGCGCGTGATAATGCCGATCTCCATGTACTCGTCTACATCGAGCGGAATCGAGATAATACCGGGGCCGTTAAGTTCATGGCTGATCACACCCGAACACACCGTGTAGCCGTTGAGGCCCATGACCAGGTTGAACAACGTCGCACGGTCACGCACGCGGATATTCTTGCGGCGCTCAAAGGTCGAGGTCAGCTCCTCAGAATAGTAGAACGAGTTATAGCTGCCCTGCTCATAGGACAAAAACGGGTAGTCCTCGAGGTCTTCGAGCGTCACGCTGGCGTGATCCGCCAGCGGATGGTCTGCACACACAAAGACGTGCGGCGTGGCGCAGAAGAGCCCTTCGAACACGAGCTCGTTGGCCGCCAGCATGCGCTCGATGACCTCGCGATTGTGCTCCGACAGATACAGGATGCCGAGCTCGCTTTTCATGTGCGCGACGTCCTCGATAATCTCGTGGGTTTGCTCCTCGCGCAGGGTAAAGTCGTAACGCGCGGCACCGAACTCGCGAATCACGTCAACAAACGCGTTAACGGCAAAGGAATAATGCTGGCAGCTCACACTAAAGTGCGGCACCCGCTCGGATGCGCCCTTGTACTTGCCCTCGAGCAGGTCGGCCTGGTCGAGTACCTGGCGCGCATAGCCCAAGAAGGTCTCGCCTTCCTCGGACACAACGACGCCCTTGTTAGTGCGTTCAAAGATGTGCACGCCCATCTCGTTTTCGAGATCGCGAATCGATGCGGTAATCGAAGGCTGCGACACAAAGAGCCGGCGCGAGGCCTCGGTGATGCTGCCGCATTCGGCAACTTTGACGACATATCTGAGCTGCTGGAGCTTCATGATGGCCTCCCTAGACGTCCGCGATACCCGAACCCACCGCATCCATCTGACGCATAAACGGCGGCATCTCCCCCGTCGCGGCACAGGCGGCAATCTGATGCAGAGCCCCGGCGACCGCATCGTCTGCCGCAGCGCCGATATGCCAGCGCGCGGCAGCAGTGACGGCCTCGTTGGCATTGGCGACTGCAACGGAGTTGGGAACGGCATCGATCATGGGCAGATCGTTATCGGAATCGCCAAATACGGCCACCTCATCGGGCGTCAGGCCCAAAGCGCGCGCCAGCTCCAGCGCAGCGCAGCCCTTATCCCAACCGGCCGGGAGAATATCAAATAGGCGCACGCGGTTGTTAGGAAATACAAGCGAGAGCTCCGGCACCTCGGCAGCAATGCGCTCGCGCAGCTCAGCAAGCTCTCCGCGCGAGCGGGCGCTCCAGATATTCGCCTTGTATACCGGGGCATCATCGACAACAGGACGGCACGGGGCCTCTTCGCCTTTGAGCCACGCATTACCGCCCGACTCCATGGCGCGACGAACGCGCTCGGGATCGCTCGTCACGCAGTAGGCATCGTTATCCCAAAAGTCGCCACCCAGGCTGTAGACCTTCAGATACGTATCATCGGTCTCTTGCTCCAAGTAGTCAGCCAAGCGCATAAGAGCAGCGTTGTCGGTCGCATGCGAGGCTACCGCCTCGCCGTCCACAAACATGACCTGGCCATTGCAGAACGCACCGGTCGAAAAGCACTCGGAACAATTTTTGAACATCCAGCCCATCGCGGACGGCTGACGGCCCGAAACCGGGCCAAAGTGCAGACCCGCCGCCTGCATGGCATGAATGCCCTCGATAGCGTAGTCGCTGGCACCGTCATGTCCAGCCGGAATCAGCGTATCGTCCATATCGGTCAGCACAAGTTTGATCATAGAGTCCCCCAGTCATTTTCACCGTATCCATTGTAACGGTGCGCTAGTATAGGGAACAACAGATTCGATGCGGGAGTGCCGGCGGTGCAAACCACAAGGCTGAGAGGGCATGGGGCCCAATCCTTTGAACCTGTCAGTTAATGCTGGCGTAGGGAGCATGCCGCCTTTACAGGGGCGCTGTCTATGCACAGCGCCCCTTTTCTATGCCAAGGAGGCATGTGCAGTGATTGATTCGGAACAGCTTAAGCAGCATATGGTCAAGACCGTGGAGGAGATTCGCGCCACCAATCCGATGGCCGGCTCCATCACCAACACGGTGACGATCGACTTTGTCGCCAACGCACAGCTCGCCGTGGGCGGATCGGCCGCCATGGTCTATCTGCCCGACGAGGGCGAGGCACTCGTTGCCGGCGGCGGCGCCATCTATCTCAATATGGGTACGCTCTTCCCCATCTACGAGCAGACGATTCCCCGCGCGGCCAAGGCGGCACACGACGCCGGCAAGCCCTGGGTGCTCGATCCTGTGGGCCTGGGCATCGGTAGCCTGCGCACCCAGCTGGTAAACGAACTCAAGCAGTACAAGCCCGCCATCGTGCGCGGCAACGCCTCCGAGATCATCGCGCTCGCCGGCCTGTGGGGTCTTGAGGGCGAGGCGGCTGATCTGAGCCGCGTACGCGGTGTCGATACCACCGACACGGTAGACGCCGCCCGCGATGCCGCCGTGGCGCTCGCCCGCTACACCGGCGGCGCCGTAGTGGTCTCGGGCGAAGTCGACCTGATTACCGACGGCACGACCGTGGCCAAGTCCCACGGCGGCAGCCCGCTCATGTCCAAGATCACCGGTTGCGGCTGCTCGCAAGGCGGCGTGCTGGCCGTGTACGCCTGTGCCGCCGACCCTTTTACGGCAGCCGTCTGCGGCGCCGCCGTCTACAACGTTGCCGGCACGCGTGCCGCCGCTGTCGCCGATGCCCCGGCAAGCTTTAAGGTCGCCTTTATCGACGAGCTCTACCGCGCAACCGCCCAGGACATCGCCGATAACCAACTCGAGCTCGAGGAGGCATAAGCCATGTCCGAGCCCGTAACCAATGCCGGCATGAACACGCTCGTCGCCGTGGCCATCGCCCCGTGCGGCACCGGCGACGAGCTGTCCGCCGAGGTCGCCGAGGTCGTGCGTGTCATTCGCGAGAGCGGCCTTCCCAACCGCACCACCTCGATGTTCACCGAGATCGAGGGCGACTGGGACGAGGTCATGCAGGTCGTGCGCGACGCAACCTTTGTGTTGGCGAGCAAGGGCATCCGCACCGAAGTCGTGCTCAAAGCCGATATTCGACCCGGATTTACCGACACCATGACCGGCAAGCTCGAACGCATGGAAGCGCAGATCAAAAAGCAGGAGGAAGCACGATGAGCATCCGCGACAACCTTGATATCTCGGCCTATCTGGTACTCGGCCCCGAAAACACGCTCGGGCGCCCCATGGGCGATGTGGTGGCCCAGGCGCTCGATGCCGGCTTTACCTGCATCCAGGTGCGCTCCAAGGTGGCAAGCGCCCGCGAGATCATCGCACTGACCGGCGACGCCGCGCAGGTAATCGCACAGGCCGGCAAGACCGGTCAGGTTGCCCTGCTGATCGACGACCGCCTGGACTGCGTACTCGCCGCGCGCGAGCAGGGTATTGCTGTCGATGGCGTGCATGTAGGCCAGAGCGATATTCCCGTCGAGGTCTGCCGCAAGCTTCTGGGCCCCGATGCCATCGTGGGCCTTTCGGCCCGCTGCGAGGAAATGCTCGAGTACGTCAAGACCGCCGACATGAGCCTGGTCGACTACCTGGGCATCGGCCCGCTCCACGAGACCGAGACCAAGCGCGACTGCGGACGCGCGGCCGATGGCTCCATCATCACCAAAAGCTTTGAGGACCTGGCCGCACTCCACGCGGCAAGCCCCGTGCCCATCGTGGTGGGCGGCGGCGTTAAGACAGCCGACCTGCCGCAGCTTAAGGCCACCGGCGTCAACGGCTTCTTTGTGGTGAGCGCCGTCTGCAGCGCCGATGACCCCTACGCCGCGGCCAAGGAGCTTGTCGACACCTGGCAGCAGGCATAGCCATAAGCCGAGCAGCCGATTCGCAGCCTCACATCTTCAGCAATGGAAAGCGCATCCCAGTTTGGACCTCCATTCCGGGATACGCTTTCCACATGCGACCCTTACCCCGCCAGATACGCTTCCAACGCCGGCAAAGTCGCCTCCGCATCGCGGCGACCAATCTGGTAGATGCGCTCAAGTTCATCGGGCTCACGACACAGCGACGGCACCTTCACCGATTCGCTCGGACGCACCACAAAGATATCGCCGGCGGCCTCACGACGCGCCAAATCATCGAGCGTGGCATTGTAGACCTCATGCCGATGCTCAAGCGCTGCGACAAACTCCGGATAGTGACGGAACACGCGACGCAGCATGGGCATCACGCTGTTGGGCTGCTTCACAAAGCCCGCCGGCTGCGTGAGCACCACGATATTGCGATCATACCCCTGCGCAAACAACCATGCACTGGGAATAGAATCGGCCACGCCGCCATCCAGGTACTTGCGGCCCTCAATGGCGACAGGACGCGTCGCCACAGGAATCGCCGACGACGCCCGGATCCACTCGATATCGCGCTCATCGCCATAGGGCAGGTCGTGATAGACGGCCTTGCCCGTTTCGATATCGGTACACACGCACGTAAATCGCATGGGGCAGGCGCGGTACGCCTCCAAGTCGATGGGATCGCGCTCGATAGGCACCTCGTGATAGGCAAAATCGGCATTGAACATATCGCCGGTCCGCAGCCAGCTTGCTACACCCGCATAGCGCTTGTCGGCGCAATAAGCCTTGTTGTAGCGAATGGCGCGGCCGATCTGGCGCGATTTAAAGTTGTAGCCAAACGCCGCGCCCGCCGAGACACCCACCATATGGTCGCAAGTTAAGCCGTACTCCATCCAAACGTCGAGCACGCCCGCCGTATACATACCGCGGTAACCGCCTCCCTCGAGTGCCAGCCCCACCGTGCGCGTCGTATTTGACTGTGCCATGCGACCATCTCCGTCCCCACAAATTCAAACGGAACAAGTATACCCGTCAACATATATCGTCTCAGTCGCATTTTCATAGAACATCGCATCGTCGCGCTACCGCTTGTCGAATAATAGCCGCCCACAGCATGTGCACCCATATATAATTGTGCACTATTGTTTACACTACTCAGCTGTTATCAACAGCGAACATTAGCCGGCAAATTAACTCAACAACGCGGCAAGGCGGGGGCCTGGATACACGCAAAACGCCGAGCAACGACGCGTGTACACAACGAGCTCGCCCGACGCAATCCGCCCCGACCTCAGAAAGCCGCTTAGAACATGGATACTGTCAGCAATTACACCGAAACGCTCGAAAAGACCGTCCGCAACCTTCTCGAGCGGCAGGAGGATCTGATCAGGACTGCCTTTACCGACCAGCTTACTGGGCTTGGCAACCGTGGCGGCTTTGCCCGTTCCCTCGAGGAGCTCTGGGAGCAGGACGCCCCCGTTACCATGGCGTTCATCGATATCGACAATCTCAAGCACTGCAACGACGTCTTTGGGCATGACGAGGGCAACCGCTATATCTTGCAGGTAAGTCTCTATCTTAAGCTGTATATGAAGGTGGGCGAAGCGGCGTTTCGCATAGGCGGCGACGAGTTTGCCATCCTATCTACGATTGCAACCGAGGACGACCTCGCCGAACGTCTGAAACACTGCCGAACGGTTCTACTCAAAAACAACGATTCCGAGATGCCCCACTCGTTTAGCTACGGAGTGTCACATGCCGACCCCGCCCTGGGCGAAGCTTCCAATCGCATGACGCTCGATGCCGACCATCGCATGTACGACTACAAGCTACGTCATGCCATGCACCTCGATCGACGCAATATCACGCAAGTTCACGCCGACGACTTCGAAATAAGCGATCGAATTTTTGACGCCTTTTCGATGCTCAACGAGGGCCGTTATTTCTTTATCGAGAACTTGGACAAACATCGCACCCTTTGGTCACAAGGTGCCTTGCGCGATCTTGGCCTTCCCTCGGAGCACATAGACGACTGTCGCGATTACTGGAAAACGCGCGTCCATCCCGACGACCTTGAGGCCTGCATCAACGACATCGACCAAGTCTACAACGGCACCAAGCACCGTCGCGTCATGCAGTATCGTGTGCGCAACGCCGTCGGCGACTACGTCCTTTGCCGTGCTCGCGGGTTTCGTATCGACAGCGACGGAAATGTCCCCTCGCTCTATGTCGGCGAGCTCGTCAACCACTCACTTGCCGAAACCGTCGACGCTGCCACAGGCCTCGGAACGCAGCGCATGCTGGCCAACGCCATCGACGCCTGCCGCCGCGATCGTTGCGAGACAGGGCTTATAGCGGTGCGCGTTCGTGGCACGACAAAGCTCAACGAGCTCTACGGGGCCGAGACTGTCGACAACATGCTTGCCGAATACGCAGGCCGCATGCTGTCGATCACTCGCGGCAGGAGCCGGGTCTACCGTTCACGAAGCGTTCAGTTCGTCGTGCTCAGCAACGACCTAGACCACGAGGCATTCGAGCAACTGACCCGCCACCTTAAAGAGGCCGTTTTCGCTCCTGTTCGAATCGCAGGCGACACCATTACTCCCGTCTGTCTTGTCGTCCCGGCATTTTACGAGCACTTAACCCATCAGGCGACCGCCGTTTTAGGCGAACTCGACCGTCGCCTACGCACGGCCGGCGGGCTTGTTCCCAACGACAGCCTCCCCATACCCGAGGCTGAGCGCAAAAGCGCCATCGCCGAACGTATCGACTCGCTCACGGGCCTCTATCGACCCAGCGAGTTTATGCGGCGCGCCAACGCATTTCTCGAGGCAAGGCGCGACGGCGCCTGGTGCATCGCCACGGTCGACATGGGCCACATGCGCCTGTTTAACGAATGGTATGGACAGGCCGAAGGCGACCGCCTGCTTGCCGATGTGGGCACGGTCCTCAAGGACATCGAGAATGCCGGCATGGGCGTCGCAGGGTACTGGGGCCAAGATGACTTTTGCGTACTCATCCCCTTTAAGCACATCACCGTCCATCAAATCTACAACCGCGTTCGTGAGGCAGTAGCCAGGCATGATGACGGCGTAGGTTTCTGGCCGTCCATGGGCGTTTACCCCATCGACCCCAATGAGGAAATCACCATCGATGCGCAGGCAAAGGCCATGTTTACCAATCGACGCGCAAAAAACGACTTTAAGGAGCGCATTGCCATTTTCCGCCCCGCGGAGTACGAGCGCGAAGTCGCGTTCCACCGCACGCTGACCGAATTCCAGTACGCGCTGTCAAATGGTCGCATCACGTACTACCTTCAGCCCCAGGTCGATATGGAAACCGGCGAGATTATTGGCGCCGAAGCACTCACCCGCTGGATTGACAAGGACGGCTCTCTCATTTCGCCCGCAACGTTTATCCCCGCACTCGAGGAAAGCGGCTTTGTAGTGACGCTCGACAAGTACATTTGGCAGGGTGTCGCCATATGGCTTCGCGAGCGTCTCGATCGCCGTCTTCGCGTGGTTCCGGTCTCGCTTAATGTGTCGCGCGTGGATATCCTTGCCTGCGACGTTGCCGAACATATGGGGGCGCTCGCCGCCCAATACAACCTACCGCCCGAGCTCATGCGTATCGAGATCACCGAGACGGCTTATACGGGAGAATCCGAGGCCGTGGATAAGCTGACCGCAGATCTGCACACCCGCGGCTTCTCGACCTATATGGACGATTTTGGCACCGGTCAGTCCACGCTCGCGATGCTCAAAAACGTCAACGTCGACGTCATCAAGCTCGACCGCACCTTTGTGCCCACCGACCGCGATCAAGGCCGCAGCACGCAAATCATTTCATCGATGCTCGAAATGGCGCAGTCGCTCCATCTGCCCGTCGTGGTCGAAGGCGTCGAGACAAATGAGCAGGCGAACATGCTACGACAAATGGGCGCCCGCTACGCTCAGGGCTTCCTCTACTACCGTCCCATGCCGGCGAAGGATTTTGAGGCATTGCTCGATGGTGGCAATAACAACTGATACGCTCGCGCGCAAAACGCCACCGTCGAAGGGGATATTTGTCTCCATTAGCTAACTTATATCCCCAATTCAAACCGAATTGGGGATATGATACAAACCGTTGTTCCGCCCAAGGAGGTTATCCATCATGAACGAGTCATATCGCCTGGGCGAGCAATCGATTATTGCCTATCTTCAGCGACTTGCGAACGGCGTCTCGACCGCTGAACTCGATGTTGCCGCGCTGCCTGCTGAGCTACGCGCCGTTGGTGAGCAACTGCAAAAGACGCATGCCATCCTGCAACAAGAGCGCCAGCTGCTTGAGCGTAACGCCTATATCGACCCGCTCACCAACTTGGGCAACCGCAACGGATTCGACCGTCACGTCGAGCAACTCTGGCGCAAAGGCGACCCCTTCACCTGCGCCTATATTGACATCGACCATCTCAAGCATTGCAATGATAGGTTTGGCCACGCCGAAGGCAATCGCTATATTCTGAGCATCTGCCGCACGCTCTCCGAAACCATGGAGCACGATGAGATGCTGTTCCGTATCGGTGGAGACGAGTTTGTGCTCATCTCGCTCTCCGCAAACGAGATTGAACTCGAGCAGCGCTTGGAGCAGGTACGTACCAGGCTGATCGAGGCGAGCTCAGGTGGCAAGGCGCCCATGATCGGCAGCTTTAGCTTTGGCTGCTCGCGCGTCGATCCACTTGCTGGCGACACGCGTCGCCAGATGACGATGGATGCCGATCGCAAGATGTATCGCTATAAGCTTATGCATCGTGTGCAGCAACCGAAAGACAGTGACGCGCCGCAACGCCCAATCGTCGATCAACTTCCCTGCAACGACCGGGTGTTCCAAGCGATCTCCATGAGCTCCGAGACGCGCTATCCGTTTATCCTCAATCTCGATACGGGAGAATCGCAATGGTCGGTTAACGCCGTGCGCGATTTTGACCTGCCCTCCCAGCACCCTTTTAACTCACTCGACATGTGGCTCGCCCGCGTTCATCCCGAGGACCGCGACAACGTACGTGCCGAGCTCGACATGGTGATAAACGGCACGTGGCACTTCCACTACATGCAGTATCGCGTAATGGATGCCACCGGAAAAAACGTGCTTTGCGACTGCACGGGCTACCGCTTGGACGGCACCGATACCGAGCCCGGCATGTATGTGGGCATTATCATCAACCGAAGCTTGGCAGATACGACCGATTCCGTGACCGGCTTGGGCGATATTCACGCCCTGGTCAACGCCATTGGCGAAATGCGTCGCGTGGCGCGCAAGGCTGGTTTGATCGCCATCAAAATCGACGATATCGCTCAGGTCAATGCCCGCTTTGGCTTTGATGCGGGCGACCGCGTTTTGGCAGAATGTGCCGCCTGTCTGGTGGAATGCTCGCGCGGTAAGGGTCGTATGTTCCGCTCGACGGGGCCGATGTTCGTGGCTCTTTTCGACGACTTTGATCCCGAAGAAACCGATGCGATTGCAGAGGAAATCGAGCGGTTCCTGGGTTCGCCCGTGCTCTTTGGCCCATTTGAATATCAGCCACCCATTCGCGTGGCCACGCTCCATCTGGACGGCGTCGACCGTCAGCCCGTTTCCATTTTGAACGAGCTCAAAGCGTTGCTCGGGAAAGCCGTGCAGGTGCCAGGCACCAAACTGGATTAGCGCCGCGCCCGCGCCGCCTCCCCCATCGTGCGATAATCCTCTGCAGAAGTCACCAAAAGCAGAGGGAGTTTGTGATGAAGGTTCTTTTGGTCAATGGCAGCCCCAAGGCAAACGGCAACACCGCCCGCGCACTCGCCGAGGTCGCCGAGCAGCTCAACGCCGAAGACATTGATACCGAGGTGTTTCAGCTGGGCGCCAAGCCCATTCGCGACTGCATCGGCTGTGGTCAGTGCGGCAAGCTTGATTGCCGCTGCACCTTTGACGATGACGTGGTGAACGAGCTGATCGCTGCCGCCGAGCAGGCAGATGGCTTTGTCTTTGGCTCGCCCGTCTACTATGCGCACCCCAGCGGACGCATCCTTTCGGCCCTCGATCGCGCATTCTATGCCGGCAGCAAAGCCTTTGCACACAAGCCGGGCGCTGCCGTCGCCGTTGCCCGTCGCGGCGGCACGTCGACCACCTTCGACGTGCTCAATAAGTACTTCACCATCAACCAGATGCCCGTGGTTGCTTCCACGTACTGGAACAACGTGTTTGGCGCCATGCCGGGCGAGGCCGCCCAGGACGCCGAGGGCCTGGCCACCATGCGCAACATCGGCAAGAACATGGCCTGGCTCCTGCATTGTATCGAGGCAGGACAGGCCGCCGGTATCGAAGCCCCCGAAGCCGATCGCGAGCGCACCAACTTCATCAGGTAGAACGGCGGAACAAATACATGAACGTGCAAATTTTTGGCACCAAAAAGTCTTTCGATACCAAGAAAGCACAGCGCTTCTTCAAAGAGCGCCGCATTAAGGTGCAGTTTATTGACCTTAAGGAAAAGGAGATGAGCAAGGGCGAGCTCACGAGCGTGATGCAGGCGGTCGGCGGTATCGACAAGCTGCTCAACCCCAAGGCCAAGGACGAGGAGACGCTCGCGCTCATCCAGCACCTTACCCCCAGTCAGCGCTTCGATAAACTGCTCGAGAACCAGCAGGTTCTAGCCGAGCCCATCGTGCGTAACGGCAAAAAGGCCACCGTCGGTTATTGCCCCGATGTATGGGGAGCCTGGGAGTAGCCTGTGTTATTTGCCGGCGCGTGGGTATAAGAGCAGGCGTTTGGCATATGATTCAACTGTAAGCCATGTCTAACAAAGGAGGGCACATGCCCAACAAACCCGTGAAAATCATCATGCTTACCGGATACCTCGGTGCCGGCAAGACCACGCTGCTCAACCACATCCTCGCTAACGATGGCGGTATCCGCGCCGCCGTAATCGTCAACGATATCGGCGAGATCAACGTCGATGCCAGCCTCATCGCCGACGGCGGCCTTTCCGAGACCGACGACCTCATCCCGCTCACCAACGGCTGCATCTGCTGTACGCTTTCGGACGACCTTGCCAACCAGCTGCAGGGCATCGCCGATTCGGGCAACTTCGACTACATCATCATCGAGGCTTCGGGCATTTGCGAGCCTATCCCCATCGCCTACACCATCTCGAGCTTCTGCGACGAGGCCAAGGTGGGCGGCGAGCCCAAACTCGCGCTCGACAACATCGTGGCCGTGGTCGACTGCGCCCGCATGTACGACGAGTTCAACGGCGGTCGCGACCTGCTGGCCGATGATATCGACGAGGACGATATCGAGAGCCTGCTCATCCAGCAGATCGAGTTTTGCTCCACGCTGATCCTCAACAAGACCGATACCGTGAGCCCTGAGCAGATCGCCGAGCTCAAGGCCATCGTGCGCAGCCTGCAGAAAGACGCCGTGATCGTCGAGGCCCAAAACGGCGAGGTCCCCATGGAGGAGCTGCTCGATACCGACCGCTTCGACTTTATGCGCGCCTACAACTCCGCCGCCTGGATCGAGGCCATGGAGCATCCCGAAGAGCACGACGACCCCGAGGTGCTCGAGTACGACATCGAGACCTTTGTGTACTCGCGCCGCAAGCCGTTTGACCTGCAGAAGTTCACCGATTTTGTTGAGCAGGAGTGGCCCGACGAGGTCATCCGCGTCAAGGGTCCGCTGTGGCAGACCGGCGATCCGGACATGTGCTACATGTTTGAGCAGGCCGGCCACCAGATGCGCCTGATGGAGAACGGCCTGTTTGTCGACTCGGCGCCCGAGGGCGAGAAGCAGAAGATCATCGACGAGAATCCCGAGATCATGCAGATTTGGGACGACGAGACGGGCGACCGTATGACGAGCCTGTGCATCATCGGCCGTCACATGGACAAGGATGCGCTCATCGCCTCCCTCGATGCCTGCCTGACCGACTGGCACCGCGCCTAGGTTTATCCAAGCGGGCATTTGTCCGCCTACGTAGCCGCCAAACCACCACGAAGGTGCCCTTCGTGGTGGTTTTTCGTTCTATGCCAAGGAGATTCATGTTCAACATTGTGCTGTATGCGCCCGAGATTCCGGCCAATACGGGCAATATCGGCCGCACCTGCGTGGTTACCGGCGCCCGCCTACATCTGGTGGAGCCACTGGGCTTTTCGCTCGACGACAAGACAGTACGTCGCGCCGGCCTGGGCTACTGGCAAAACTTGGACGTGACCACCTATGCCGGCTGGGAGGATTTCCTTGCGCGCAACGACCTCTCCCCCGCCGACGAGCGCCTGCACTTGCTGACCAAAAAGGCGCGCCGTACCTATGCGCAAAGCACCTACCGCGACGGCGACTTTTTGGTCTTTGGCAGCGAGAGCTCGGGCATTCCCGAGCCACTGCTTGCCGCGGCGCCCGAGCGTTGCGAGCGCATCCCCATGCTGCGCGATTGCGACTCACTCGATAACGCCGAGGCTTGGGAAGCTCACGAGGAATCGCTCGGGCATACCGAGGACAGCCACGAGGCCATCCTTCAACAGGATATCTGCGGCAACTTCGTCAACCCGGACGACTACCGCATCAGCGCACTCAACCTCTCCAACAGCGCCGCCATCGTCCTCTACGAAGCCCTGCGCCAAACGGGCTTTCCGGGAATGTGACAAAGGGACTATCCTTTTGTCACATTCGAGCGCCATGTCGATGGCACACACGCCTAATTGAGCTCTAGATAAAGAGCCCTCACTTTTAATCAGAATTAACTAAAGTAAAATGAAGTTAAACGGCGGTGTGAAAGGAGAGCCTTGTGAAATATCTCGAGAACCCGTTTACCCCCAGTTTTGGTGAGGTTCCTGCCCATCTCGCTGGCAGACAACAGATTATTCGGGATTTGGACCGTGCCTTCTTGAGCCAGCGCAGGCGCCCAGAATTGACCTCGATCTTCTCAGGCGCGCGTGGAACCGGTAAAACTGCTCTCATGTCGTCGCTCGCGACAAGGGCGGAATCCCACGGCTGGATAGCCGTAAAGACGACCGCGCTCCCGGGAATGCTTGAGGAAATCGAGTTCGGGGCGAAACGTGCTGGCGGCCATCTTATCGACCCGTCTAAGAACTTCGAAGTCACCGGTCTCGGAATTGCACCGCTCGGCAGCATCGAGGTCAATCGCGTTCACGATGCCTCAACTTGGCGTTATCGCATGAGCGACATCATCGACCAGCTCAACGAGGCGGGCACCGGTCTGCTCGTCACGGTTGACGAGGTGGATCCGACACTCGACGAGATGATTCAGCTCGCAGCAACGTATCAGCACTTTGTGACCGATGGGAAACGCGTCGCCCTGCTCATGGCGGGACTTCCCAACAACGTCTCGACGTTGCTGAACCACAAGACGGTCTCGTTCCTTCGCCGCGCTCAACAATATCATCTGGGTCGCATTGCCGACTATGACGTGCGCGAGGCCCTGATTCGCACAATCCAGGAAAACAATCGCCTGGCAGATGCTGAGGGAATCGATAGAGCCGTTCGCTCGATCTCTGGTTTTCCCTTCCTATTGCAACTCGTAGGCTACCGTGCCTGGGATCTCACAAGCGATTCGAAGGAAATCTCGTCACGCGACTTTGACCTGGGAATCAAAATCGCGCGCGACGAGATGGACGACCGAATCCTCGCGGCAACCTATCGGGAACTCACTGCAGAGGACAAGCGATTCCTCATCGCCATGCTCGATGACGAAGAAGAGTCCACCACCGCCGACCTTATCGAGCGCCTTAAGCGTTCGCCGCAGCAGGTCTCCCGCTACCGACGCCGCATGATAGATGCCGGCATCATCGGGGAACGAGGACGAGGGCTCGTCGCATTTGAATTGCCATTCTTCCGCGACTATCTCGCGGCTCAATGCGTGAAATAGGCATCAATGAGGCAAAGGGGCTGTCCCTTTGCCTCATTGTCTATAGATAGCGGCCGGTGATGCTTGCGGGGCAGGCCACGATGCCGCCCGGCGTGCCGGCGCAGACGATTTGCCCGCCGGCGTCGCCACCCCCTGGGCCCATGTCGATCACGTAATCGGCATTGCGAATAAGGTCGAGATCGTGTTCGATCACGATAACCGTGGCGCCCTTGGCAACGAGACCGTCAAACACGTTCAACAGTACCTGAACATCGAGCGGATGCAGGCCGATCGTGGGCTCGTCAAATACGAATACGGCATCATCCTGCACGCGGCCCATCTCGCTCGCGAGCTTAAGGCGCTGTGCCTCACCGCCCGAAAGCGCCGGTGTGGGCTCGCCAAGCGTGAGATAACCCAGGCCCAGGTCGTGCAAGGTCTGCAAACGCGTCTGAACCTTCTTGAGTCCCAGTGTGGCGTCAATGGCCTCGTCCACACTCATGTCCATGAGCTGCGGCAACGTCAGCAAGCTCCCGTCCCTACCCTCGCGATGGATATGCGAGGCGGCCTCGGCGTAGCGCGAACCACGGCATGCTGGGCAGATGATCTCGACGTCGGGCAAAAACTGCACGTCGAGCGATATCGAGCCCGTGCCGTCACACGTAGGGCAGCGCAAGGCGCCGGTGTTGTAGCTAAAGGCGCCCGCCTTGTAGCCGGCTGCCTTGGCCTCGGGCGTACGGGCGAAGGCGCGGCGCAGCTCATCATGAATGTCGGCATAAGTCGCTACCGTCGAGCGCACGTTGGCGCCGATGGGCGTAGCGTCAATCAGGTTTGCGCGGGCAATACCCTCGGCATCGACCCAACGCACGTGCCCCGGCAGGCGCTCGCCAGCTGCCTGCGCCTTGAGTGCCGGGATGAGCGTCTCGAGCACCAGTGTCGTCTTGCCCGAACCCGAAACGCCCGTTACCGCGACAAGGCGGCCGCGCGGGATATCGACTTCGAGCGGTTTGACGGTATGGATGGCCTCGGTTGCCATGCGGATATGGCCCTGATCGAACATGTCGTCGTCAGTCACCTGCGGACGCAAGCGCTTGGGCTCTGCGCGCAAAAACGGAGCGATGCGGCTGCCCCGCGATTGCTCGACCTCGTCTACCGTGCCTGCAGCAATCACATTGCCGCCGCCTGCTCCGGCAACGGGACCCATCTCAACCAGATAGTCGGCTTCCGCCAGTACGCGCGTGTCGTGGTCGACAACAACCACGGTGTTGTCATCATCCACCAGATCGCGCATTACGCCCACCAAGCCGTCGACATTGGCAGGGTGCAAGCCGATCGAAGGCTCGTCCAGCACATAGAGCACGCCCGTCGATCGGTTGCGCACCACACGGGCGAGCTGGACGCGCTGGCGCTCACCCGTGGAGAGTGTGGCACCGGCGCGGTCGAGTGAAAGGTAATCGAGACCCAGGTCGACCAGGCGACGGGCCGCACTCAAAAACGAATCGCAGATATCCGCTGCCATGGGCTGCATCTCAGTCGGCAAGGATGCAGGCACCCCGCGCACCCACTCAATCGCCTCGCCTAGCGTCATGGCCGCGGCTTGCGCCAGATTGATACCGCGCACCTGGGGCTGGCGCGCAGCCTCGGAGAGACGCGTGCCACCACAGTCGCGGCATGGCCTCTCGCACAAAAAGCGAGCTACACGCTTAAGCCCCTTATCGTCCTTAACCTTGGCGAGCGCATTCTCGACGGTATAGACGGCGTTGTAGTAGGTAAAGTCGAGTGGCGTGGCGCCCTCACCGTTTTTGGGGACGTAGAGAATGTGCTTCTTAACCGCCGGGCCATGAAACACGATGTCGCGCTCTTGGGGCGTGAGCTGGTTAAACGGCACGTCGGTGCGCACGCCCATCTCGCCTGCCACCTGCTTCATCAGATCCCACATGAGCGTACCCCAGGGAAGCACCGCGCCTTCGTTGATAGTCTTTGACTCGTCGGGCACCAGGCTCGCCTCGTCCACCTCGCGCATGACACCGGTACCGCCGCAGGTAGAGCACGCGCCGCCGCTGTTAAAGGCAAGGTCCTCGGCACCCGGCGCGTAGAACTCGCGGCCGCATGCGGGGCACGTGAGCGACAGGCCCGCAGCCACGTTAAGGCTCGGCTCCACACGCGCCCCGCAATGCGGGCACACGTGATGGGCGCAGCGGCTAAAGAGTAGACGCAGGCTATTGTTGAGCTCGGTCATGGTGCCAAAGGTGGAACGCACGCCCGGCACGCTCGGACGCTGGTGCAGCGCGAGCGCCGCCGGCACGTGCAAGACCTCATCCACCTGGGCATGTTCGGCCTGCGTCAGACGACGGCGAGTATAGGTGCTGAGCGCCTCCAGGTAACGGCGCGAGCCCTCGGCATAAAGAACCCCCAGCGCCAGCGAACTCTTGCCCGAACCCGACACGCCGGCAATGCCCACAAGCTTTCCCAGCGGAATATCGATATCGATGTCTTTAAGGTTATGAACGCGCGCGCCACGCACCTCGATAGCCTGCGGGCTCATCTTCTGTTCCGTCACCTTTATCACCCTACTCATGCCATAAAACTCGATCGCGAACGTACGCGCCCAGCATGGGCACGGTAAACCGGACGAGGCCGTATCCGGCAGCCTCGATGACGCGCTCGCGAATCAGGCTTGCGCGATATTTACTCGCCCAGCTCTGGGTACGATCACAACGCTCAATGATATCCGCCATGCGCGTCGGTTTGTTCTCGTCAACCGCCATAGCCTCGATAAAAAGGCGCTGTGGACTGCGCAGCCCGTAATACAGGGGCGCGTCAACCGCTTCGTAGAACTCGGAGACGGCATCCGCATGGCCATCCTCGACATCGCGCCTTTCGATGACCTGCGAGCCGCGTCGAACAGCAGACCGCCACATGTAATAGCCCACCAGCTGAACCATGTAGGGATGCCCCATGCTCTTGTGTGCCGCAAGGTCCGCCGTCTCCGCGTCAACGTGAAGACCAGCGTCTTTGACCGTCTGGATATACGAATCCCGCACCCTGGGCAAAGATATCGACCCCAGCGTACGCTGCTGGGCACGCCGCAAAAACGTCACGCTCGGCTCTTCGAGCAGATCGTCAACCATACTGGGTAAGCCGGCGAACACCAGCGCAAGACCGCGCTGGTCGCTATCGGGCAATCCCGTAGCATCCTGATCTCCGAGCACTTGCTGATAGAGAACGGCAAGAGCCGCCAGCTCCTCGATAGACGCAGACTGCGCCTCGTCAATCGCAAACAGTATGCCCTTGCCTGGACCGAGCTTCTTGAGGCGCTCGTTGACCAGCCCTCGTAACGACTCGCCCTTTGCCCGCGCCGCCTCGACCGACATCCGGCCAAACGACGGCCCGAATTCCATTGACGTCACAACGGGTTTATTCGAGCGAAGCGCGTCGGCCAGGCGGTCGCACAAGCCAAGCGAAGCGGAATCGGAGACAACCGCCCATCCGCGCTCGCTGGCTAGACGTTGCAGCTCCCGCAGGAGAACCGTCTTGCCGCAGCCGCGGTTTCCCGTAATGAGCATGAGCCTGCCCGGCGCTCCGGCGCCGTTGTCGAGTCCTTCCTCAAAATCTTCGATGACCGACTCTCGACCGATGAGCATCGGAGGCCGCTTGCCAGCCGTTGGCTTAAAGGGATTTGGATTCATGTCGGCCTCCTCGGATCGGTAAACCCTGGTAACAGTTATACCAACTTATACCGAGTTATACCAATTAAATGCGGCAAAGAGTCTGACCCTCTATCACCTATGGCCGAAAAACTCGGCGTCTGCTGCTCGCCAGGAGCGGAAGGTGGTGGGATCGACCTTTACGTGCGCTGCGGCGGGGACGTCGTACCATTTGACCGTATAACCGGCGCCGTGAGAGCAAAAGACCGAATCGGGCGTGTTGGGCAGATCGGCCTCGGGCTCATAGGCAGCCGCCTCGATGACGCGCTCGGCATCATGGCAAGCCGCATAGCCGGCGAACTCTAGATACAGATGCCCACGACCACTCGTGTAGGCAGCCACCTCCAGCGCGTAATCCTGCACCTCAGATGCCGGCACGCGACCCACAAGCTTCGCCCGGTCCCCCGCCATCGTCGGCGGCTCGTACTCGGCACCCATGCGCGTGGCATCCGAGAGCGCCCGACCCACGCACTCTCCCGGCACCTCGAGCTCAAAGCGATACCACGGCTCCAACAGCACCGCCGCGCCGGCCTCGCGCGCCCGCATCAAACCCTGGCGAATCGCGCGGTACGTGGCCTGGCGAAAATCGCCGCCCTCGGTGTGCTTGGCATGCGCACGGCCGCCCGTGAGTGTAATGCGCACACCGGTGATGGGCGAGCCGGTCAGCACGCCCAGGTGATCGCGCTCCATGGCGTTGGTGAGTGCCAAACGCTGCCAGTTAAGATCGAGCTCGTCGGTCGAGGTCACGGTGCCAAACTGCACGCCCGAACCCGCTGGCAACGGCTCCAAGCGTAGATGCACCTCGGCATAGTGGCGCAGCGGCTCAAAGTGACCCACGCCCTCGACCGGCTGCGAAATAGTCTCCTTATAGAGAATACCGCCAGACTCAAACGCAACCGAAAGGCCAAAGCGATCGGCCAACACACGCTGCACGACCTCGAGCTGCACGGCGCCCATCAACTGCAAATGAATCTGCTCCAGATGCGTATTCCAGCTTACGCCGAGCATGGGATCTTCGTCCGCCAGCTCAGTCAATGCTTTGAACACCGTATGGACATCATGTTCGTCCGGAAGCACCGTATAGGTAAGGACTGGCGCAATGACGGGCGCATCGCCCGCAGGCTCCGCGCCCAGGGCGTCCCCTGGGCGAACGTGCGCAAGACCCGTCACGGCACAAATACCGCCAGCAGCAACTTCTTGGGCAAGCTCATACTTTTCGCCGTTATAGATGCGTACCTGATCGACCTTCTGTTCCCACGCCTCGGCACCGGAACGTCCGTCAATCATCTGCTTGGCATGCAGCGTGCCGCCGGTCACTTTAACCCAAGCCAAGCGCTCGCCACGATCCCCGCGGCTGACACGATAGACGCGCGCGGCAAACTCAGGAAGCCATGCCTGTTCACGCATCAGCGCGCATATGCCGTCCAGCAGCTCGTCCACGCCTTGGTCCTTGAGCGCCGAGCCGGCAAAACAGGGAAAGAGCTTGCGCTCGGCAACCATGCGCGACAGCGTTGCGACGGAAAGCTCACCCGCCTCAAGAAACTCCTCGAGCGCTTCCTCGTCTAACGCAGCAGCGTCCTCCTGAACGGCGCCGCCCGCCAGCAGTTCGTTGGCATCCAGGCAGCCCTCGGAAAGACGCCGCCCAAGTTGTGCCAGCAAAACATCACGGCCGGGATTCTCCAAATCGATCTTGTTGATGAAGATGAACGTCGGGATGTCATAGCGTGCAAGCAGGCGCCACAGAGTTTCGGCATGCCCCTGCACGCCATCGTTGGCACCCACGACTAAAATCGCGTAGTCCAGCGCGCGCAACGTGCGCTCCGCCTCGGCCGAAAAATCGACATGCCCCGGCGCATCCACGAGCATGACATGGGCATCACCATGGTCGAGCACAGCCTGCGACGAGAAAATCGTGATGCCACGCTCACGCTCGATTGCATTAGTGTCCAGATGCGAATCGCCATCGTCCACGCGGCCGCGCTTGCGAATGCGACCCGCGTTGAACAGCATGGCCTCGGCCAACGTGGTCTTGCCGGCATCGACATGCGCCAAGATTCCAACGACCGCTTGCTTCGACATGGCTCTCCTCTTATTACAAGCCCATCGCACGCGGCAACGGGCGTTCACGCTCCACACTGGATGATACAATTTACGGGCCGGCGGGCGAAGCGGGCCCTATCCCCCGACCGAGCTCATCGCCCCGCGTTGCCGCGCGGCGATTTTCGTAGGTTCGCGCCTTGCGAAAGCCGGCTTTCAAAACAGCGCAGCGAACGAATTATTGATATGAGGCGTCGCTCTTACACCTCGCGCAGCCAATCGAACGCGACACGCGCCGTGCCGTCGGACACATAGACGATACCGGCGCGCTCAAAGCCAGCCTTTAAGATGGCACCCTGCATGGGCAGGTTGTCCTGATGCGTGTCGATGCGCAGGTGATCGGCACGCTCCTTGGCAAAGGCAAACATCGCAGCCGTGATACCGTGCACGGTGCCGTCGGATGCCACACGGTGCAGCACGGCGTACGGAGTGTCGCTACGCCATTGACCGTCCTCAATTACGTCATAACACTCGTCCGGGCCCGGTAAAAAGGCAAACGTCGCCACCACGCGACCGTCGACTTCGCACACGTAGCTGCCACCAGCGGCAATATCGGCAGCCAGTTGCTCGGCCGAAGGCGTGCCCTCGGGCCACTGCGTGGCGTTGCCATGCGCGCGCATAAAGGCGCGGGCGGCGTCATAGATAGCCATGACAGCGGGAATGTCGGTATCGAGGGTTTTTCTGATCATCACGCGGCGGCCTCACGTTTATTGGTATCACTTTGATTGAGCAATGATACCAGCGTTTGAAGAGGGGCGCGAAGCAGATGGGAAGCAAAAAGCGAGCCGCCTGGTCAAAGGCCAAAAGCGAGTTTTTGGGCGCTGCCACCGGCGGCGATATGAGCGACCTGTTTGCGCGCGAAGACGAGCGTCGCGACGCCTTGGACGCCGAGCGCGATGAGGCTTGGCGCTACAAGTCGTGCGAGCGCAAAAACCGTTACGACACGCGCGCCGAGGCCGAGGCAGTTATGGCCGACTGCGAAAACCGCGGGCGGCGTGGTTTGGCCTGCTACAAATGCGAATACTGCGGTGGATGGCACCTGACGTCGCACCCATGGAAATAGACGCCGCATCGGCACGGCGCTAGCGAAGCGCCGGTAATCGCACGCAAGTTACGGGCGCGACGGCACTAAAACATCGTAACGAACTGCCTTGCCCGCAAGTTGATAGCTCGGCTTAACGCCGGCAAGCAGCGGCCCCTTCACCGGTCGCTTGATAACCACCTTGCGCGGATGCACCGCAAGCGCTGCCTGGACCAGCGCCTCCTCATCGGCGCACGGCTGCTCCAAGTGATGCAGCAGCTGGAACTTCTTTTTCACCGCCGCGCTCTTGGTGCGCTCGGGAAACATGGGGTCCAGATACACCACGTCGGGAGCGGCAAGCTCGCCCCGCCCGATCAGCTCAGCTACATGGCGAAGGCCGGCAATGCTGTCCTCGCCCGCATGTAAGCGCATGCGGGCCACGGCAGCAGCAAGCGCCGGATCATCTGCCGCGCGATCCAAGGCATCCTTGAGGAGCGCCGCGATCACGCAATCCTGCTCATACAGATCGACGATAAAGCCCGCGGCTGCCAGCAGCAGCGAATCCTCGCCAAAGCCTGCCGTGGCATCAATCGCCCATGGGCACTCGATGCCTTTTGCGCGCGCAGCCTTTACCAACAGCTCTTGCTGCAGACGGCCCTGCTTGAGCCGCGGAAGCATGCGGGTGAAATCGGCACGCAGCTCCATTGAGCCGTCGGTGAGCGTGAGGCCCTCGGACTTCCCGGTCAGCTCAAGCCCCGCGGCCCGAGCAACAGAAAAGGGATCGACGACGCCCATGGGTACTCCTTAACAAGCAAAACGAATACGCGAGCGCCGTTTATGTCGGCACCCAACCGTCCGCTATTGTCCCACATGCGACATGGCCCACAGCATCCCAATGCAAAGCACCGCCATCAATCCCGTGCACACGGCAGCGATCACAGAATCACCCATGCGCCTTCCCAACGACCGCGGCTCACGCACTTGCCCTGCTCCGTACATCATGGCTCCTCCTTGAGACCAACTCCTTGTTACGGCCTCATCATCTCAGCGCCGCACATGAGCTGCCATCGATTTGGCTTACGTCCAGCTTTCCTTTTTGAAAGGTTGGGTTTGGCTGCGCGGGCTCAATGCGCTTTCAAACGCATGCATCGCCGCGTTGAACTACAATGTGCTTCACCATATGTGCAGTACATTGGGTGCGCCAAGTTGGCGTACTCGTATCGAAAGGACCAGCCATGAGCTTCACTCGCAAGACTCTCAAAATCCTTGCTCTCATCTACTTTGTTTTGGGCATCGCCAGCCTCGTCACCGCCGGCGTCGGTATCGCCACGGGCGGTCTCGATTCCACGTACGGTTCGTACGCCACGCTCGCAGCGGTCGTGCTTATCGCCAAGGGTCTCGTCGACCTTGCCGCAGGCGTCGCCGGTATCAAGGGCGCCAACAAGCCTTCGCAGGTGGACGGCGCGTTTAAGCTCGGTATTGTTGCCGCGGTCGCCACGCTTGCCCAAGCGGTGCTCACGCTTCCCGCGTTTGGCGGCGACGCCATCAACTTTGGCGCCTTTGTCATCGTGGTGTACGACCTGTTCTTTGTTCAGCAGGCACACGCCGTTAAGGCCGAGAACAATGACCGCCTATAAGCGCTCGCTTCTCATAACCTCTACAGCCAAGCAACTAAAAAGGGCCGATCGCACATCTCCGCGGTCGGCCCTTTACGTTTGCCCAGATAAAACCTACCAAAATAAACCTGTCCCTTTTTGGCAGGTTGTTAGCTGTGGCGGTACTCGGCGATGATGAAGTCGATGTCAGTCTGAAGGGTATCGAGGTTTGCCAGGCGCTCTTTGTCGGCGGGGCGCGTGCGGTAGTAGTACGGCGTCATCTGGAACACCGCCTCGATGTCCGCCTGGGTCTGAAGCGTAATATTCGCAGACACCCGCTGCGTTCCGACCAACTCGAACTCGGTGGTCTTCGGCAGCTTCTCATCGTTAAGGTACGGCGTGTCGTAGAGTACCTCCTTGAGCCCAAAGAGGTGACGAGCACCCGGCACCACGGTGTAGAGCGAACCCTCCGGCGCCAGCACGCGGGCAAACTCGCGCTCGTTAAAGGGGGCAAAGAGCTCGGTCACCATATCGAAGGCGCCATCGGCCACAGGGATAGCCTTCATGTTGGCCACGAAGTAGGTCGCATCGCCGCGCTTGGCGGCAAGGCGCACCATCTCTTTGCCCAGGTCGAACCCGTAAGCATCCACGCCCGGCACCGCGCCCATGGCACTCGTGTAATAGCCCTCGCCACAGCAAATATCGAGCAAGGTCATGAGACCATTCGCAGACGCAGCGCGCCCAGTCGCCCGCTCGCGCACCAGCTCGACCATTGCATCGCACAGCGGCGCGTAGTATCCACGGTTCAGAAAGTCACGACGGCTGCGCGCCTGCGACTTGGGATCGCCCATAGAGTCGCCGCTCTTGGACGAGCGCAGCAGATATAGATAGCCCTCGCGCGCACGGTCAAACCGGTGTCCGCCCGCGCATGCAGCACCGCGTTCGTCATCCACCAGTGGCTCATGGCAAACGGGACACAACAACATGGCAACTCCTTAGCGCGAACAACACAACGCCCACTATTGTCGCACGCCTCCCCCACCTAGTCATTGGGGACGCTCTTGAATGACTAGTCGATTAGGAGTATCATCGTCTGCGCAAATAGGCACGAAAGAGCATATTAGAGATTGAGAGCGTATAGCTGATACCGTATCTAAGCACATTGACATGACCACCGGCTCGCTGTGGCGCAATATTCCCCTGTTCGCCTTCCCCGTGGCCGCCACGAGCATCTTGGAGCAGCTGTCGAACCTCATCGCCACGGTCATCATCGGCAACTTCTCGGGCGACCAGGGAACCCTCGCCATGGCGGCGGTCGGCTCCAATGTTCCGCTTACCAGTCTTATGCTCAACCTGTTTATTGGCATGTCGCTTGGCTCCAACGTGGTCATCGCCAACGCTATCGGCCGCAACGACCAAAACATGGTCAAACGCGCCGTCCATACCTCGATTTTAATGGCGCTCGTGGGCTTTGTCGTCATCGCGCTGGGCGAAATCTTTGCCGAGCCCATGCTCGCCGCCCTCAACGTTCCCTCCGAAACCATGCCACTCGCTTCGCTCTACCTGCGCGTCTTTTTGCTGAGCATGCCCTCGATCTTGCTCTACAACTTTGAGGCCGCGATCTTCCGCTCCGTCGGCATCACCCGCATGCCGCTGCAGGCGCTTGCCGTGTCCACCGTCCTCAACATTGGCCTGGATCTCATCTTTGTCCCCGTACTCCACTGGGGCGTCGCGGGCGTCGCCATCGCCACCGCCATCGCCTACACTGTCAGTGCCGCCACGCTCTTTATCCGCCTGCTCAAGACCGACTCCGTCGTCCGCGTCACCCTTCGCGACCTGGCTATCGACCCCGTCGCTCTCAAGCGCATCGTCAAAATCGGCCTGCCCGCCGGCATCCAAAGCGCCGTGTTTGCCGTCGCCAACATCATCATCCAGTCTGCCATCAACAGCCTGGGCACCGAGGTCATGGCGGCATCGAGCGCCGCTATGAGCTTGGAGTACGTATGCTACAACCTGCTCAACAGCTTTAGCCAGGCTTGCACCACCTTTGTGGGACAAAACCACGGTGCCCGCCAGATCGACCGCTGCACCAAAACGCTCAAGGTCTGCCTGGTCGAAGGCGGTATCGTCGCGCTCACCACAATTATCGTTATTGTCGGCCTGGGGCGTGAGATCTTGTCGCTGTTCAACAGTGATCCCAACATCGTCTCGATCGGCTATATCCGCGTGTGCTCGATCTTCCCGGCGTACGCCTTTAGCATGTTCTACGAAAACATGTCCGGCTACCTGCGCGGCTTTGGTATCTCGCTCACGCCCGCCCTCATCACCATGATCTGCGTCTGCGGCATCCGCTTCTATTGGGTGTTCTGCGTGTTCCCGCACTTCCGCACCTTTGCGAACATCATGATGGTCTACCCCATCAGCCTGGGCACCACGGCGTTCTTTATGGTCGTAGCGGTACTACTTTGCCACCCGGCACGCACCTATCGCGCCACCCAAGCCAAAGCGACAGCCCGCTAAACACCGCACTCAACGCCACGCCAGTCATTAATTGACAATATGTGAGCTCATATAGTCGATAAAGCGCCTCGTGGCGATGGGCATGGTGTCCCAGCTGCGCCAGGCCGCCACTACGTCGCGCGAGGGGGCGTGCACGATGGGACGTACGCGAATATCGGCACGCATGCCCTCCACAGTACGACGGTAGAGCATACTCACGCCTAGGCCCTCCTCCACCATCGCCATGATGGTGTAGTCGTCGGTGACCTCGCTCGTCACGTGCGGCGACAGGCCATGCGCCGCGAATGCATCGAGCACCAGGCTCTGTTCGCCCTCATCCAGAAGCACAAACGGATCGGAAGCCAGGTCGGCGAGCGTCACCTTTTCCTTTGCCGCCAGCGGATGCGCGGCCGGCAGCAATGCCACCAACTCGTCGTAATAGACCACGCGCTTCTCGAGCCCCGCGGTAAACCCGCGTGCCGTAAAGCAAAAATCGACCACGCCATCGTGCACCCACTGGGCGTTGCGCGTGTAATCGCCCTGCTTGAGGGTAAAGTGCACACCCGGGTGCAGGGCTCCAAAGTCGCGAATCACGCGCGGCAACACGGTTCGGCTCACGTTGGTAAACGTCGCAATGCGAATATCGGTCGACGAAAGCCCCAGCAGCTCCTGGCGCTTGCCCTCAAGCTCAGCCTCGGCAGTTACGATCTGTCGCAGATACGGCAGATACTGCTTGCCATCGCGCGTAAGCGACACACCCCGCTTACCGCGCTCGATAAGCGTGGTACCCAGCTCACGCTCGAGTGCCTTGACGGCCTGGCTCACCGCGCTTTGCGTATAGCCCAACTCGTCCGCCGCGCGTTTCAGGCTGCCGCGATCGACCACCATACAAACAATCTGATACCGCGATGCCATCGTGCCTCCACATCAATGCAGCCGTAAAACGTTTTGCCAGCGCTTTTCGCACCTACTTTAGTATTTCTTAATCATACTGAAGATACATTCGCTTTACTACATCCACATCTGAGAGCAGAATCCTTTTTGCGAAACCGTTCTGTAACAAAAGGAGTCCCATGGATCGCAAAAAAGCAATCGCGCTCTCATTTTCCGTTCCCGTCGCATGGGGCTTTTCGTATCCCCTCATGAAGATCGGCATGGACAGCATGAACGCCACGAGCATCGTCGCGCTACGCTGCATCATCGCCTTTGTGGTCTGCCTGCTGCTCTTCCACAAGCACGCGTTGCGCATCAACCGCGATCTTATGGTCCGTGCCGCCATCATCGGCGCCATTATGGCAACCGAGCTCACCTGCATGTGCCTGGGCTCCAGCCTTACCTCTGCCTCCACTGCCGGCTTTTTGCAGAGCCTGACGGTCGTGATCGTACCGTTTGCCAACGCCGCCCTGCTGCGTCGCGCCCCCGAGCGCAAAGTGCTCGTCGGCACCGCCATCGTCACCTGCGGCATGCTGCTGCTCTCGGGCGCCGACTTTACCAGCCTGAACCCGGGCGCGATCATCATGCTGCTCTCGGCCTTTATCTATGCCAGCCACATCATCGTGGCCAAGCGCTTTGTCGAAGAAGTCGATCCGCTGGCTCTGGGCGTTTGGCAGCTGGGCTTTGGCGGCTTGTTCTCGGGCATCGCCGCATTCACCTTTGGCGGCTTCACGCTTCCCAGTACGCCCAGCGAGATCGTGGTCGTCATTGCGCTCGCACTCATCTGCTCTGCTTACGGCTTTATCACCCAAACGCTCGTGCAGCCCCACGTGCCCGCCGAGACCACTGGCTTCGCCTTCTCGCTCGAGCCGGTCTGCTCCGCCGTCTTTTCGTTCTTCTTGGTTGGCGAGGTCCTGAGCCCCATCGCCTTCTTTGGCGCCGCCCTCATCCTCACCGGCGTCATGGTGGCAACCGTCGAGCTTCCGCGCCTCCGCGCACATGGACAGGCTCGCATGACAGGAGCGCCCGAGCACGTCTCGTAGACCCCGCTCTTCATACAGCCGCGGCATAAAGGCAACCGGTGCGCCTTTACAATAGATACCGACAGAGCATCTGACGTAAAGGAGCGCCATGGACGCCGCGACCCGCGACCGCAACATAGCAACTTGGTTGGGCGATGCACCGCAGCCGGTACGTAACACTACGAACCAGCTGCTCGAGCGCATCGCCCTTTTGCGTGCCGAGCAGACTATCTACCCGGCACAAGACGACATCCTCAATGCCCTCGCCTACACGCCGGCCAACCAGGTCAAGGTTGTCATCTTGGGTCAAGACCCCTATCACGGACCCAACCAGGCCATGGGGCTGTCGTTCTCGGTCCCCGCGACGCAAACCAAGTTGCCGCCGAGTCTGCGCAACATTTACAAGGAACTCAAAGCCGATCTGAGTTGCCCCATTCCCGCCACGGGAGATCTAACGCCATGGGCACAACAGGGCGTCCTGCTCCTCAACACCACGCTCACTGTGCGCGAGCATGCCGCGAACTCGCACGCCAAACTGGGCTGGAGCACGCTCACCGACTACGTTATCGAACGCTGCTGTCAGCTGCCCCAACCGGTAGTCTTTTTGGCATGGGGCCGCTTTGCCAAGCAGATGGTCGAGGGCAAGCTCGCCGCGACCGGCGCGGGCAAGGCGACCGGCAAGTTCTGCCTGGCCTCCACGCACCCCTCGCCGCTTTCGGCCAACCGTGCCACGGTAGAACTCCCCGCCTTTATGGGGTCGCGTCCCTTCTCGGCAGCCAATCGGCTACTCGAACAGCACGGCTCGACCCCCGTCAACTGGACTTGCATCGGCTAAAAATCGATACATCAAAAACGCGCCCGACAGCTTTCCATCGGGCGCGTTTTCTATTCGGGCCAAATAAATTGCGTGCGGCCGGCCTCGCCGCCATCGATCAGCAGACTCTGCCCGGTCATAAACCGGTTGGTCACGCCCACAAAGTAGATCCACTCGGCGATCTCTTGGGCGGTGGCCCAGCGTTTAAGCGGCGTGAGCTCCATAATCTGGTTCCACAGGTGCTCGTCTTCCATCACGCAACGGTTGAGCGGCGTGATAACGCCGCCCGGGTCCACACTGTTGGCGATAGCCTGCGGTGCCAGACGGTTTGCAAGGTTCTTGGTGTAGGCGATAACGCCGCCCTTGCTGGCGGCATAGGCGGGAAACTCCGATCCCGTATGCCCGCTCGCCGACCCCACATTGACCACGGATCTAATCGCCGGCGCCGGCTTGGCGGCAAGCCCCTCCCCCACAAAGGCGTAGCGCTCGGTCACGTTGATGGTGCCATACAGGTTGGCGGCGATGTCGTCGGCCGAATCCTGCGTACCGGCAACGTTCACGATCACCTGGAGTTCAAGGTCGCCTGGAAACGAGCCCGGCTCGCGGACATCAACGATCAGATGGCGGTAGCGCTCGTGTTCGACCGCCGCCGGCAGCAAATCAAAGCCCACAACCTCGTGGCCCTCGTCCAAAAAGCGCTGCACGCATGCGGCTCCGATACCGCCCGAAGCGCCCGTGATCAAAACCCGCATACTTGCTCCTTAGGCGGTTGCGTGGCGCTCGAGGTACTCGGAGCCCACATTCTCGCGCTCCCAGCCGCGCACGACCTTGTAGCCCACGGGGCTCAGGAAGACCTCGCACAGCAGCTCGGCAACAGCGCCCGTCAGCGAGCACATAAGGACCTGCACCCAGGTCCAACCAAAGAACGTGTGGCTTACCACAATGGCAAAGACCAGGTTGTCGATAAACTGGCCAACACCCGTAGACACATAGGAGCGGAAAGCAAAGCTCGCAAAGTTATTCTTTTTGAGCATACGGCCGAGCGACTGGTTGAGCGTGGAGTTAACCACGGCAGAAACGAGCATTGCCAGCGAAGAGCCCAGCACCACGTACCAGGTGCCACCGATGGTGGCGTTAAGGGCGGTGTTGACCTCGATCATGCCCGTGTCGTAGTAGGCGCCCCACATGCCGGGCGTGAGCGAACATGCCCAAAAGCACAGGCTCACGGCCAGGTTAACCAGCAGCGCGAGGATAGAGATTTTGATGGATGCTTTGGCGCCAAAGCGCTTGCAGATCATGTCTTGGCACAAAAACGAGACCCAGCTCACCACAAAGCCGCAATCGAGTGCCAGATACGGCAGGCTGATGAGCTCTTTGTTGGCCAGCAGGTTCATCATGATGACACTCACGAAAAACAGCGAAACCGTTGCCGCGGGAATGCTCCGCAACAGGACCTTGTAGTCCTCCATGACCTTCTTGATCATTATGTACTCCTTTGGTTTTAGGTTTAACGAGCAGGATATCGGACCCGAACTGCTCGGACGCCCCGGTCTTGAGACGACGGTGGGTATGATAGCCGCTCGCGTGGCATAAGGCAAACAAACGGCGCGGCAGCCCCGCAGGGCCACCGCGCCGATGCGTTAAAAGGCTACGTTGCCAAACTCCGACAGGATGAGGTCGGGGTTGTGATCGGTTGCCCAATCCACGTTCCACGGGCTCGTGAACAGCAGCAGCTTGCCGCCGCGCATGTCCTCGACGCGCAGCGTGTCGCGCGTGAGCGAAAGGCCCGGGATATCGATGGTGTCGGGGTCATTCTGGATCCAGCGGATGTCCGTATAGGGCAGCGGCTGGCGACGAACCTCAACACGGTACTCGGCCTTGAGACGGCGCTCGAGTACCTCAAACTGCAGCACGCCGACCACGCCCACGATGACGCTCTCCATGCCGGCACCCAGCTCACGGAAGATCTGGATGGCACCCTCCTGGGCAAGCTCCTCCATGCCCTTGACGAACTGCTTGCGCTTGAGCGTGTCGACCTGCGTAATGCGAGCGAACATCTCGGGGGCAAACGTCGGGATCTGCGGATACTGCACGTGGCGCTTGCCGGAGCACACAGTGTCACCGATGCTAAAGATACCCGGATCGAACAGGCCCACGATATCGCCCGCGTACGCCTCGTCCACGATGGCACGGTCATCGGCCATCATCGACGTACCCGTGGCAAGCTTAAGCTTGCGGTTGCCCTGCACGTGGAAGGCATCCATGCCGCGCTCGAACTTGCCCGAGCAAATACGCACAAAGGCGATGCGGTCGCGGTGGTTCTTGTCCATGTTGGCCTGGATCTTAAACACAAAGCCGCTAAAGTCGTCGCGGCAGGGATCGACCGGTTCGCTGGTGAGCGTATCGGTATAGGCGCGCGGCGTCGGGGCCAGACGCAGGAACTCCTTGAGGAAGGGCTCCACGCCAAAGTTGGTAAGCGCCGAGCCAAAGAACGCCGGGCTCAGCTTGCCGCAGGCCACAGCATCCAAATCGAGTTCATCGCCGGCACCATCGAGCAGCTCGATGTCGTCCATCAGGTTCTTATGGTTCTCCTCGCCAATAAGCTCGTCCATGGAAGGATCGCCCAGCTCGGCCTCGACCTCGGCGACCTTCTTGGTAGCGTTGGCGTGACCGTCGCCCTCAAAGGCAATGACGCGACGGGTCTGACGATCGAACACACCGCGGAAGTTGCGGCCGCTGCCGATCGGCCAGTTCATGGGATACGTATTGATACCCAGGACGTTCTCGATCTCTTCCATGAGCTCAAACGGATCGCGAGCCTCGTGGTCGAGCTTGTTCACAAAGGTGAAGATGGGAATATGACGCAGCGTGCAGACCTTAAAGAGCTTCTTGGTCTGGGCCTCGACGCCCTTGGCGCCGTCGATGACCATGACCGCGGCGTCGGCGGCCATAAGGGTACGGTAGGTATCCTCCGAGAAGTCCTGGTGGCCGGGGGTATCGAGGATGTTGACGCAGGCGCCGTTGTAGGTGAACTGCAGAACCGAGGAGGTAACGGAGATACCGCGCTCCTTCTCGATGTCCATCCAGTCCGAGACGGCATGCTTGGCCGAGCTCTTGCCCTTGACCGAGCCGGCGGTCTGGATGCTGCCGGTATAGAGCAGCAACTTCTCGGTAAGCGTGGTCTTACCGGCGTCCGGGTGGCTGATGATCGCGAATGTGCGGCGCGACGAGATTTCATCCGACAGGCTTGCCATGCGGATCCTTTCTTGCATTGAGTGCATTACGTCGTTGTAACCGCACTATTGTAGCCGCGAAATGCTGCAGCAGGGCACCTATCAGGACAAATTCATCAGTTGGGGCCTAGGTAGCAGTCGATGGCGGCACTCCGCAGCAGTTTGTCTCGATCTGTAACATCTAGACGGTTTTTGAACCTCTACCTGTTACAGATTTAGACAAACAGGTGGGCGTCCCAGAAAGATCTCGATCTGTAACATCTAGCCACTCAAAACGGGTCCATCTGTTACAGATTGAGATATAAGGATAGACGGGTGGCCAATGTCTCGATCTATAACATCTAGCAGCCAAAATCTTCTCCAGTTGTTACAGATTGAGACAACCAGGTGGGGCCCGCCAGCAAAATCTCAATCTGTAACAGGTAGCCGTCCAAATCGGTTCCAGATGTTACAGATTGAGATGAATGAACGCGCTGACAATCCTTATTTACCTCTTGCATAACTGTGCATAGTGTGTATATACTGTGCTTACCGGTTATATACACGTGTAGCCCATCAGCTAAGGAGCCGCTGTGGACATCATCCTATCCAACTCGAGCGATAAGCCCATCTATGAGCAGATATCTTCGCAGGTTAAAGCTCAGATCCTTTCGGGCACACTCACCGCGGGAGCCAAACTCCCCAGCATCCGTGCACTCGCGAGCGATCTTGGCGTGAGCGTCATCACCACCAAGCGCGCCTACGCCGACCTGGAGCAGCTCGGGTTTATCTGCACCGTGCAGGGCAAGGGCTGTTTTGTCGCCGAGGGCAACCAAGAGCTCTTGCGCGAAAACCAGCTCTGCCATATCGAAGAGCTGCTTGCGAAAGCGGCAAGCCAAGCCGAAACCCTGGGTGTCACGCGCGACAAGCTGCACGAGATGCTCGACCTGGTAGCCTCCGAAACCATGCAGTAGCCATCTGCAAGAAAGGATATACCATGAAAAACTTGCTAGAACTTAAAGGTGCATCGCGCCGTGTGAGCGACCGTTTTTCGCTGCGTGACGTCACGCTTGCCGTGGAGCCTGGCCAGATTGTCGGCTTTGTTGGTGCCAACGGTGCCGGCAAAACAACGACGATTCGAGCTGCTCTCGGGCTTGTAAAGCTCGATGCCGGCGAAGTGCACCTGTTTGGGCAGCGCTGTGGCGCCGACGCGCCCGATGAAACGCAGCGCCATCTACGCTCCCGCGTCGGTCTTGTCCTGGACACGTGCCCCTTCCCCTCCACGCTCAAGGTGGGCCAGATCGAGTCGCTCGTAGGCCCGGCGTACCCCACGTGGGACCGCGAAACGTTCGCCGGATTCATCAACCGATTTGGCCTCGATCCCAAGACAAAGGTCAAGGACCTCTCCCGCGGCATGGGCATGAAGCTGCAGCTTGCCTGTGCACTCAGCCACAATGCCAAGCTGCTCGTTTTGGACGAAGCCACCGCGGGCCTCGATCCCATGGCACGCGAGGAACTGCTCGACGAGCTGCTTGCCTTTGTCGCCGACGGCCAGCACAGCGTGTTACTCTCGAGCCACATTACGTCCGACCTCGATCGCACCGCTGATCGCGTCATCTGCATCGATAATGGCTCGATTATTTTTGACCTGCCGCGCGAGGACATTACCGACCGCGCCGGCATCGCCCACTGCACCCAAGCACAGGCCGCCGAGCTTATGGCTTGCGTCGAAGGCGCCCGTGCCGTCCACCACGCCTATAGCGTAGACGTACTCGTGCCCAACCGTCGCGAAACACTCGAGGCCTTCCCCGAGATTCCCTGCGATCGGGCAACCATTGATGACTATCTGCGCCTCATGCTGAAAGGGGCTTCGAAATGAAACGCGCCTTTATGTCCGAGCTCGCCATCGTTCGCACGCTCATCCCGAGCATCGCGGGCGTCGGCCTGTTCATCTTCGTCGTGCTAACCCTTGCCAACGCGTCGGATGGCGATTCCGGCATGAGCGCCGGCGCCTGCGCGGTCAGCGCCATGTCGCCTATCATAGTCATGAACTCACTGGCCGGTTTCGACAATCAAAACGGTTGGGAGCGTTATCGGGCAACGCTGCCTCTCACGCGCAAAGACATTATTTGCGCACGCTACCTGTGCATCGTTGTCTTCTCGGCCATCATGGCCTGCGCCGCCGTGCTTTTGAACATCATCGCCCTTCCGTTCTTCAACAGCGCGGGCGTGGCCTCGACAGGACAAACCGTCTTTGAAATCGCAATAGCCTCGGCAGCATCGATGCTCATCTCCCTCATGATGGTGTTTTTGGCACAGCCGTTATTCTTTCGTTTTGGACATATGGAGGCGCTGCGCCTATCCGTTGGCCTGTTTGCCCTGCTCGGGTGTCTTACCATGGCAACGTTGAGCTCCTCCAACCCCATCAGCAACTGGCTCATGTCGATTGCCGGAGCGAATCCCGACCCTGCCGTTCTTGGCTGCCTGTGTGCAGGAATTGCAGTACTGGCGCTCGCACTATGTGCAATCAGCTGCACTGTCAGCACCAAGGTCTATCGAGCACGCGATCTGTAACCACGCGAGCCTTGACTCACGAAGTCCACAATCGATCGCCCGCGAATACGGGTTTGGCACCTACGCTGTCGATCTCTGGAGCGACCCCGAGGAAAACCGCGCGTTCTTCGATTCACTCGGCATTTCGCGCGACACGATTCATCCCGTTCAGGCGGGCGCGCTCGAGTATCTCAACACCATTGCAATCGTGCTGAGGAAGCTCTAAATGACAGCCGCGCGAGACCGTAGACATACGGCCTCGCGCGGAATCTTTCTTAATTACTCTTGGAGCAGCGGCCCGGCAGGCGCTACATCCTCACGCCGGGTTTGGGATGCCTGTACTGACCGTGGGATGCCGTGCGCTTACCGTGCGAGATGGCAAATTTGGGACAACAGTGCAGGCAACGAAGGCAGGCGGCGCACTCCAGCTTTGTCCAGACGGGAAGGCCATCACGCATCTCGATCGCCGCCATGGGGCAGCGCTTGGCACACAGGCTGCAGCCGATGCAGCGATCGGCATCGACGGCAAACTTGCTCGTCTGTTGCATGCGCGGCAGCCCAATTGCGTGATACGCGCACGATGCAAACAGAGGCACGCGATGGCGCATCATGTTGCCCGTGCGGCGCGCCCGCACCGCCTCGATCACGGCATCAATCTGCGCCTCGGCAGCCCTATTGATACCCTCAACCTTTTGAGGGTCAGACAGGTCGAAAACAGGCGTCCAGGTATCGGGCATCTTGACGCTCATCGCCGCATCTAACTCGAGCCCACGCTCGTGTAGCAGATCGCGGGCGAACTTGGCCGATTGCCCGGTCGTCGAACCATATGTCGAGACATAGAACGTATAGGGGCGCTCGCCGCCCTTTGTGCCGGCAACAATCGACAGGTCGGCAGTCTTCAAAAACTCGATCATCGGTGTCGGCAGACCCCAGGCATACACCGGAGCAACAAATCCCAGTTGGCGGGGACCTTCCGCCAAGGCAAGGCGAAAGGCCTCGGCATCAAAACGCTCAATCGACATAACCCTGTCGTCCGTCGCCGCCGCAATGCGACGCGCCACATGCTCGCTGTTCCCTGTCGCGCTAAAGTACAGGATCATCTCGTACCCCTGGAGTTGACTCGCGATTAACCGCGCTATTTGCGCAGCGGCTTGGGCAGTGGAATGCCGGCGGCGATGACGGCGGCGATGATCATGCAGACGATACCCTTGAGCGGAAAGCACATGAGCAGCAGGCCCACGACCATGACCGGCTGACGCATGACCGCACCCATCGTCGATGCCGTGCAGACGGCGACGCAAAAGACCGGATCTGCGCCGGTGAGAATGGCAAGGCCATAGCCCAGGCTTACGCCCGAGAAGATAACCGGGAAGAAGTGACCGCCGCGCCAGCCCAGGTTGATGAGGGCGGGCGTCAGCATGGCCTTGACCAGACCGGTCGCGATAAGCACGCCGGCGGGAATGGTCAGATAGGTTTCCATGAGCACGTCGGCCTGGGTCTCGCCGGCAAACATGGTGTAGGGCAGGACCGTGCCGCAGATGGCGAGCGCCAGACCGGCCAGCATGGCCTTGACGACAGGACGCTCCCCTATTGCATGGGCAAGCGCTTCGCTCGCGTGCTCAGAGACAAAGTACAGCCAGCCGCAGATTGTTCCGATCAACGACAGAGGGACGAGCCAGGTAAGTTCCAAGTTGCCCACCACGGCAGCCTCGAACCTGGGCATACCCATGCCGCCGCCCATGAGCTGGCCGAGCAGCAGGTAGGTGCCCAGGCCGCCGGCAATCGCAATGCCGTAGACCACCGTCTTTTGCGCCTTGGGCAGCTTGATGGTGATCTCGCCGGACGTGGACTCATCGTCGGCGTCTTCGCCCTGGCCGTCGGCGCTACCGGCAAGCGGTGCCACAAAGCCAAAGACGGGCGCGGTAAAGAGCGCCGTCAGGGCAGCCTGGGTACCCAGCAGCGTGAGCTCCCTAAACTCGGCGCCAAAGCGGCGCATACGGTCGCCGACCCAGCTGCACAGACCCGCGATAACGCCGGTCAGGCCGGCCTCCGGTCCAATACTTCCGCCAAACAGCAGCGGCAGCAACGCCGCGAGCGAAAGCTTGCCCAGGTTGTCGTACGGGTAGCGCCCGTCTTGCCTGACTTTGGCCATGACCTGGTTGAGGTCATCGGTCTTGGTGCCTGTCATCTTTTCGTACAGGCCGATTAACAGGCCGCCCAGCAGGCAGACAAAAAACGGGTACGGCAAAAAGCCAAACGGACCGCTGGCAAGCTCGGGCGAAGCGACGCCCAGCGCGTGCGGAATCTCGGTCCATAGATAGTCGATGCCGTGCTCCATCGCAAAAAAGAACAGCCAGACCGCGGCGCCTGCGAACGCAGCGGTCACGGCAACGCTAACTAAAAACAGCGCGCGGTTTGTGGGTTTGGCAAGGTTATCCATCGGGTCCTCCCGCGGTCAAAGTCGACATAGCTACGTTTTATTGTAGAGCGAGCGTTGCCCGAACGAGCCAACCATCCGCGCTGCAAACGGCACCATTGGGAGCCATAGTGGGACAGGCTCAAGACTTATCCGTTGATAATCGAGGCAATCTCACGCAAATCGTCGGCAAAGTAAATGCCTTGCTGGCGCTGCGGGCTCGATAAACCCTTATCGATCATGTGCCCGAGCAGCGCCTTGAGGTCGTTGTAGTAACCGTCCAGGTTATACAGGATGCACGGAGCACTCAGGTGCCCCAACGATACCGCGGACATGACCTCGGCAATCTCCTCGAGCGTGCCCGTGCCGCCCGGAAAGGCAATGAACGCATCGCCGAGCTCGATCATCTTTGCCTTACGCTCTGCCATATCACTCGTCACGATGAGGTCGTCGATTCCGTCGTGCTGAAACTCGGCCTCGATAAAAAAACTCGGCTCCACACCCGTCACATGCCCGCCGGCATCGAGCACGCTATCGGCGAGCGCACCCATCAGGCCCGACTTGGACCCGCCGTATACCAGCGCGTGTCCATTGGCGCCAATCCAGTTGCCCAGCTCCTGCACCGCGGGCAGAAATGCCGGGTCATTGCCAGTGTTGGCACCCAGGTACACGGTGATATTCATATTCAGTCCCCCTCATCGTGACGCGCGGCGCCCGCTCTAGCGCTGGCGTCGACGATACTCACGCACACGACGCGAAAGATCGGCAAGCTCGTCGCGATCGAGCTCTTCCAAATGCTCCAGATCATCCATAAAGCGCGCCATGGTGTCCTTTTGACGCATCTTGATAAGCGTATTGCAGTAGTTCACCGCCACGCCCGTGAGCATGGCGATGTAGAAGATGCTGATAACGCTCAAGACGACGGTAATGGCGCGGGCAACCGGCGTTTCGGCCGGGATGTCGCCAAAGCCGATTGTCGAGACCGTCTCAAAACTAAACCACAGGCCATCGCCAAACGTGAGGGTCGTGGGCTCGGACAGCCAGACGGCCGTCGAGCACAGCAGGTAGAAGATAAGAAACAGGCCCGTGATGCGCGCAAAGCCAGCCTGTCGCAGCACATCGGCAAGCGTCCTGAGCTTTTTCATCGCGACCCTTTCCACGGACAACCAATCACGTTCGCTCGGTATTGTCCCACGCCTCCCCCGCAAACGGAACTAGTCATTGGGGACGTTCCTAAACGACTGGTCGTTTAGGAACGTCCCCAATGACTGCCGGGCGGGAGCGTTTAGCGGTGCAGCGGCCGACTAGGCGGGCTGAGCTGGTATCCTTATGCGGTAATGTCTCGATTCGTTAGGATTGCATGTGAGAGCTGTCACTGTCCTTCGTTCAGTTATATATCGCACCCTGGCCATTGTGCTTGCCGCGCTTGCCGTGCTGAGTTCTATCGCGCCTGTCCAGGCTTTTGCCGATGACCCTAGTCAACAGGTCAAGACGGTCCGCGTCGGCTGGCTCGTCAACAACGATGGCTTCCAGGACGGCACCCCCGGCGAGCGTCTCTCGGGATGGGGTTACGAGTACCTCCAGACCCTGTCGTACTACACGCCCGGCTGGCGGTACGAATACGTCTCCGGCACCTTCACCGAGCTTATGGACATGCTCGAGGCAGGCGAAATCGACCTCATGCCCAACATCTCCTACTCCGAGGAACGCGCCCAAAAGCTGCTCTTTTCCTCGAACCCCGAGGGCACCGAGCGCTACTACATCTATGCCAAGCCCGATCGCGACGACCTGGCCAAGGGTGACCCCCAAGCGCTCCAAGGCCTTACCATTGGCTGCAACCCCGGCGTTATGCAAACCTTCGTTGGCCAGCAGTGGCTCGCCAACGAAGGAATCGCCTGCACATACAGGGAGTATGACGGAGGCTCCGTTCTCTTTGACGCGCTCGCAAACAACGAGGTCGATGCCGTCATCATGAACGACACAATCTCGTCGCCCAGTGCCTCCCCCATGTTCTACATTGGTTCGAACGACTACTACTTTGCCGTTCCCAAAAGCCGCCCCGACCTGATGGACGACATCAATGCTGCCATGACGGCAATCGCCCGCGTCAACCCACGCTATAATGACGAAGTAAAATCTCACTACTCGACCCAAAACAGCGGCTCATCATCGCTCAACGGCCCCGAACGTTCCTGGCTCAAAGCAAATGACAACACCATCACGCTCGGCTACATTACGGGCAAACTCCCCTACTGCAACGAAGACGAAGACGGCGAAATGGAAGGCTCGCTCGCATCGCTTGCGACGACGCTGCATGATAAATTTGGCATTACGGTCAAAACCGTCGCCTTTGATAGCTACAAGATGATGTCAAAGGCCCTGTCAGAGGGAAGCATAGACGTTGCGCTGCCGGCATACCGAGATTACTGGTTTGCCGAGCAATCAGGCGTTGTGCAGTCGGTATCGTTGGGGACCATGTCCCTCACCGCCATCCACACCGGCAGTAACCTGAACAAAGACCTTCAGAACATCGCCTGCACCAAATCATCGTTTGTCAACAAAAATGCACTTGAAAGTCTGTTCCCCACAGCGACCGTAACCGAATACCAATCCGACGATGAAGCGTTCGACGCCCTCAGGAAGGGAACGGCGCACTGCATCGTCGCTCCCAGTTCACGCGTAAAAACCATCGGTGACCGTTATGATCTCGAGGACTGCGAGACGGTCGAGCTCCCTGACACCTGTGACCTCGCGTGCTTGATGTCGCGCGGAAAGCCCGAGCTGCTGGGAATCATCAACAAGGGCATCATCAATGCCGGAGAATCGCTCTCCGCAAGCGATTACTCCTCCACGTCGTACACGGCCCAGGAATCCAACACGCTTCAATTCCTTTATCGCAACCGTACCGCCATTGCCGCTACCCTCATCGGTATGTTGTCGGTCGGCATCGTCCTGCTCATCTGGGCACTCGTGCGCGCTCGAACCGAGCGCAAAAAAGCCGATGCTGCCAACGCCGCCAAGACGGCATTCCTCACGCGCATGAGCCACGACATCCGTACGCCGCTCAACGGTATCCTGGGCCTTATCGAGATCGAGGAATTGAAGGAAGGCGATATGCAAGTCGCCCGCGAGAGCCGTGCCAAGGCGCGCGTTGCCGCCAATCATCTGCTCTCGCTGATCAACGACATCCTCGAAATGGGCAGAATCGAAGACCGCAAACTAACACTGGAACATGCGCCTTTTAACCTCAAAGAGCTCTGTGACGATACGCTGGTGCTGTGCAAGCTCCGCGCATCCGCTAACGGCATTACAATGCAGGACAATAGTCTGCCGTACGCCACGGGGCCATACATGATCGGCAGTCCCACCCATATCCGACAGATCATGATCAACCTGTTAGACAACAGCATTAAGTACAACAAGCACGGCGGCTCCGTCACCTTTAGCTCACAGACCAAGCCGCTCGATAACGGGCGCGCGCTCTTTTGCTTTAGCGTTTCGGATACCGGCATTGGCATGGCTCCCGAGTTTTTAAAGCATATCTATGAGCCGTTTGCCCAAGAAGGTGACGATGCGCGCAGCAAGTTCCAAGGAACCGGCATGGGCATGCCAATCGTCAAATCGCTTATTGAACTGATGGGCGGTACGATTGAGATTTCGAGTGAGGTTGGCGTGGGGAGTACGTTCAACGTCCAGATTCCGCTCGATATCGACAAGAACCCCCAGGCGCGGGCGGATACGGTCGAGATGGCGCTCGACTGCTCGCTTGCCGACATGAACGTACTGCTCGCCGAAGACAACGAATTGAATGCCGAGATTGCCCAGACGCTGCTAGAATCCGAGGGCATCGTGGTCACCCGCGCCGCCAACGGCAACGAGGTCGTCGATCTGTACCTGTCGCACCCCGCCGGCAGCTTCGATGCGATCTTGATGGACATTATGATGCCGGACATGGACGGCTACGAGGCAACCCGCGCGATTCGTCTGAGCGAGAAGGTCGATGCAGCCGATATCCCCATCATCGCGCTCACCGCCAATGCCTTTGCCGAGGACGCCCAGGCGGCACACGACGCCGGCATGAACGCCCATCTGTCCAAACCGCTCGACTTTAACAAGCTCAAAAACATACTCGCCCGCATCAAGAAAAACGGAGCTGTTTCGCTATAGTTTGTGCTCAACCACCATACGCAGCAGAAAGGAAGCCAATAATGTTTAGGCCCTTACGTCGAAAGAAGCGCGCCATCACTGACGAGGAAGCGCGCAAGTTGCTCGCCACCTGCAAGCGCGGCGTCTTTGCCGTCAACGGCGATGATGGCTACCCCTATGCCATTCCCGTCAACTACTTCTTTGACGCCGAGCACGACAAGATTTATTTCCATGGCGCCAAAGCCGGCCACAAGGTCGACGCACTCAAACGCGATGACAAAGTCTGCTTTACCGTTTACGGCAACGAGTGGTACAAGGACGATGACTGGGCGCCCTACGTCATGAGCACCGTCGTCTTTGGCCGTTGTCGTCTGGCGAATGACACCCCCGCGTTTATCGAGGACAAAGTCCGCCAGCTCGCGCTTAAGTACTACCCTTCTGCCGAGGAAGTCGAAGAGGAAATCGCCAAGGACATTAAGGGCGTCCAGCTCTACGAGATTTCGATTGAGCATCTTTGCGGCAAGCAGATTCAGGAAAAGTAAGCCCCTCAGCAGGCCTCATCAATAGCAATATGGCCCGGTTCCAACCAGCCTTGGAACCGGGCCATATGCTTATGAAGCGTCGGCGGCAATGTGCGCTAGCGCCTCGACGAGCTCTTGCGAGCTCACAGGCTTGCTCAGGTGCGCGTTCATGCCCGCCTCGCGCGAAAGCCTGCGGTCGTCGGCAAAGGCGTTGGCACTCACGGCGATAATCGGCGTAGTCGCGGCATCCTCGCGATCGAGCGCTCGAATCTGACGCGTGGCCTCAAGGCCATCGATGCCAGGCATCATGATGTCCATCAACACCACGTCGTACTCGTGCGGTGCGCTCGCGGCAAACGTCTCAACGGCAGACTCGCCATCCTTAGCATGCGTCACGACGGCACCGGCACGACTGAGCGTAAACTGCGCGATCTCGGCATTCAGATCGTTATCCTCTACGAGCAAAACGCGCAAGCCCTGGAGCGCATCGCCATCGCCCGCATCCGCGCGAACTGCCTGAGGAATCTCGGAGCGCTTGCATTTCTCGAACGGCAGGCGGATGGTAAACGTCGTCCCCTGCCCCAAGACGCTCGTAAAGCTCATGGTTCCGCCCATAAGCTCGACCAACTGTTTTGCGATAGGCGCGCCCAGGCCAGTTCCCGATGAAGCGCCTTCCACCTGTTGCTCCTCGCGGCAAAACGGCTCGTAGAGGTGCTGTTGGAACTCCTCGCTCATGCCAATACCGTTGTCGGCGATCGTGTATTCATAGACGGGAACGCCATCCGCTGGCTCCACCTCGCGGCACACCAGGCGAACATAGCCGCCCTGGCGGTTGTACTTGACGGCATTGCCGGCAATATTGAGCAACAAGCGCTTGAGGTGTGTCACGCTCACCCGCGCATAGGGATGATTAAGCGTCTGCTGGTCGCAGATAATTGTCACCAGACGCTCCTCGGCCTGGCGCTCCAGAATATCGCGCACTTCACAGTTGAGGGCCACCAAATTTATGGGCACGAGGTTCAGGTCGACTTGCCCGCTCTCCAGGCGACTCATATCGAGTGCCTCGTTGGCAAGGTCGAGCAGCAGCCCCGATGCCGTCCAGATTTTTGAGCGGCACTCAGTCTGCTTTTGCAGATCGTCCGCATTGGCGTCGCCAACCTCGACCATGCCGCGAATGCCGTTGATGGGCGTGCGCAGATCGTGGCTCATGCGACGCAGAAACTCCGTCTTTGCCGAGTTGGCGGACGAGGCCTCACGCGCCGCCTTTGCCAGCTTGTCGCCATAGTCGCGCTCCTGCTGCAGCAAGTCCGTCAAACGTCGACGATCAGCGCGGCGACGCACCGTCACAACAACGGCTATAACACCGCCGTAGAGCACCAGCACGCCGGCGGCAACAGCCGCGGCGACCTCAAAGTAGCGCTGCGCCGAGGCATAGGTGTACACGTAGAATTTTTGCGCTTTTCCAAATGTGCCCAGATACCACTCGCCGTTGGCGTTAACCAATCTGACCTTACCAGCCAGGCATCGATCCTTTATGCCGTCGACAATGAAGACATCCGTCGCAGGCAGATCGAATTCGCCCAATATGGTGGGTTCAACGGCATTGGTCGCAACGACCTTGCCATCGTTTTCGATCACGATATTGCCGTTATCGATGGTTTCATAACCATCAAGCAGGCTCTGCAGTTTGAGCGTATTGCTCGCGACCGCCTTCGCGCCCTGATGCCTTACCGCGATAACGACGCCCTCGCCATCCCGCCGAGACACGCAGCCAATGTCTGCGACCGAATCATCCGCAAGCGTGATGCGGGCGGTATAGGACTTAAGCGGATGGGTTGCCACCTCCAGCACGGGTGATTCTTTGAGATACGTAGCGAGCGACTCGTAGCCCACATCGCCCGTCGAGGACTCGGACACCAAATTGCCCGATGCGTCCGTCACGATCAGCGCGCTCACGTTGAACTGGTCGGCATATCGCTCCAGCATGGCGTTATCCACCGAACCGTCGCGCTCCATATCGCGCGCTGTCTCTCCTGCGATCTCCATAACACGAATCAGATTTTTGGTCGTATAGGCGCTATTGAACGCATCATATGAAAGGCTCTGCGTCGCCACGTAATCGACAACGTCGGCAAAGCGCTGCTCGGCTTGGGCCGTCGTGTAACCGTAGCTCATCATGCCGGCAACAACCGAGAGCGCTATCCCCAGCAGAGCGACAAGGAGCCATGCTCCTGCCGAACGATTGCCCCGCTCCTCTACGGTGTGGTCGGGCGCATCGATCATGACAAGCCCTCCATATTCAAAAATGGCGAAGGGTCATCAAAGTACTTTGACGCCAGGCGTTCCATGGTGCCGTCGGCTAGCATTTCCTGGTAGGCATGGGTGAGTTTAACGTCGATGCCGCGCGTATCGTTGATATCGAAAGCGGTACCCAAGCCAACCTCCAGCAGCGGCTCATCCAAAATGCGATACGTTACGCCATAGTCTTTTTCGTAGGTGAGCAGCGAGGACTCATGCGCGGCGATAGCGTCGACCAGACCCTCGACAAGCGCTGGGTTCAGGTATGAGCGGTCCGAAAAGCTGTAGAGCTCTTTGATCTGCGGAACGTTTTCATTTGTACGATTGAGCAAAATGCCCTCGGGCTTGGTGGTGGACTGGACCGCCACGACCTTATCCTCAAGATCGGCAAGCGTGTAGATATCGCTCTGGGGATCGACCGCGACCACCTGGCGGCTCGCAAGGTACGGGCCGGCCCAACGATACTCGTTTTCGCGAGCCGTCATGCTAAAGCTGCCCATGACGCAATCGAGCTCGCCGCTCGCCAGCAGCTCTTTCTTCTTTTCCCAATCGATCAGCTGGTACTTTGGCTTGTAACCAATGCGGGCCAAAGCCTCGGTCAATATCTCGACGTTCAGGCCAACGATATCGCCGTACTCGTCGGTATACACAAACGGTGGATAGAGGTCGCTTCCGACGTCGAGCGTCTTAAGGTTGTCGTCTTTGGCTTGCGAGGCGTCCAGACCTTCTAATGCAGACGTCGAGGCTCCGCCATTCGACCCGGAACAGCCAGCTACCGCTACGACAAAGGCACACGCTACCGCAAGCGCGACAAACAACGATATGGACACCGAGCGGCGAGGTCTTTTCATCGAGCTCCAGAAGATCCTGTTTACAGACTGAAATGGTTAAAGATAATAGCAAACGAAACCACTCGAGTGCCCAATGGCTACAGACGTTTTACCATGCGGGGCCTTCCAGCCGACTTGGCAGAAGGCCCCGCATGCAGTGCTCACTTACCGTGCATTAAAAACGTAGCGGTCCAGGCGGTCGCACGCCTCCCTTACGCGCGAAAGCGGCAGCGCCAGATTCACGCGAATGTGGCAGAGTCCGTGGAACGGGCGGCCGTCCTGATACCCCACGCCCACGCGTGCCCCCTCGTCGAGCAACCACTGAATATCGCGGCCATGCTCTCGGCACCACTCGGTGCAGTCCAGAAACACCATGTACGTGCCCTGCGGACGTGAATAGGACACACCCTCAAAATGCTCGTCCACGTAATCGCAGAAGTACTCGATATTGCCGGCAAGCACCTGGTTGAGCTCGTCCACCCACTCGTAGCCTTGCGGCTGGTAGGCACCGATAAGCGCATGCATGGAGAGGACATTCATCTCGTTGTAGTGGGTCTTGTTGGACACGGCGCACACGCGGTCGCGCAGCGTCTCGTTATAGATGATGTGGTAGCTGCCGACCAGGCCCGCCAGGTTGAACGTCTTGCTGGGCGCGTAGAGGGCAACCGTGCGCATGCGGGCATCCTCGCTCACCGACTGCGTCGGGATATGCTTGTGCCCCGGCAGGATGATATCGGACCAAATCTCGTCCGAGATCACCACGCAATCGTGCTGGCAATAGACGTCCATGGCGCGCTCAATCTCGTCGCGCTCCCATACGCGGCCGCAGGGATTGTGCGGCGAGCAGAACACCGCGGCATGGATGTGGTTTTGGGCGAGCTTGTGCTCCATGTCCTCAAAGTCCATGCGCCACACGCCCTGGTCATCGAGCTTAAGCGGGCTGTGGACAATACGATAGCCCGCGGCCTCAATGGACTTGGTAAAGCCGATGTAGGTGGGGCTATGGACCAGCACCGCATCGCCTGGCTGGACATACGCGCGCAGCGTCGACACGACACCGCCCAGCACGCCGTTTTCGTAGCCGATATGCTCAGGTGCCAGGCCCTCGACGCCATTACGGCGGCTCTGCCATTCGATGATGCGGTCGAAGTACTCGTTGCGCGGATTGAAATAGCCAAACATGGGGTGCTGGGCACGCTGAATGATGTGTTCCTGGACCGTGGGCACCGTGGCAAAATTCATGTCGGCCACCCACATGGGAATGCGGTCGAAGCCCTCGTCGGGTGCGTTCGGAGCCATGTCGGGAATTTCTCCCCAGGAGTCAACGGCAATGGAGTCCATGCCGTGGCGGTCGATAAGCGAGCTAAAGTCGTATTTCATGCTGAGCTCCCGTGCAAAGTAGACTGTTTCGATAGGCGTTATTGTCCACCAGCGTGGGCGGTTTTGGCATGGGGTTTGGCGTTGTTTTTGACGGATACGGACGGATGGTTAGTCTTGCGCGTCGTTGACGGCAACTACGGTTAGCTGGGTTTCATTGACCGTAAACGATATGTCGAGCCCGGCGTAAGCCAGATGATAGACGCGGTGTGGCTCGTGCTTGCTGCCCGCGCGGCGCGGGTCTTGGCGAAGGACCTCGACCAAGCCGGGGAGCTTTGCGGGCGGGACCATATCCTGCAGTGCTTGCGGAAACTCAACATCGAGCTCTTGCCACGGAGCATCCTCGATCCAGCCTCCGGTCGCATCCGGGTGGCAGTCCGCAAACGGAATGTAGGGCTTGATGTCGTAGATGGGCGTGCCGTCGCGCAGGTCGGCCCCCAACACATGGATGATGGGGCCATCGTCGGTGAGCTCGACACGATCAAGCTTGACGCAGGTGAGCCCGATGGGATTAGGGCGAAACGGACTGCGCGTGGCAAAGACGCCCACACGCTCGGCCCCGCCTAGACGCGGCGGGCGCACGGTCTTCGACCACTTGGCATTGGTGCCGGACCTGTCCTGCGCCTTGGCATCGGCAGCTATGTCCTTAGCCGTGCCGCCGGGCGTTCCGTTTTCGAAGCGCCACAGCAGCCACAGGTGAGAGAAGGAGTCCAGACCCTCAACCGCTGCACTGGAGGCAAATTCCGGCTCAAACACGATGCGTCCCTGCAGATGAGGCGCCAAAAAGCTGTTGCGCGGAATGCCGAACTTCTGCGGCAGGTCGGTATGTATGCGTGCAATAGGTTCCATGCCGGTCATTGTACGGCATGAAGGCGTGGGGCGTTGCGCGCAATTCTTCGCCGCGGACTCCTGTCGTGCAACCAACGGTTGCTTGGAAGGGCGCCTGCCGCCGCGTATGCTTAAGCCATCAACCAGCAGAAAGGAGCCGCTATGGCCTTTGCAGAAAAGCTCATTGCCATCCGTCGCGCCCATCACCTTACCCAAGAGCAGCTCGCCGCCAAACTCTTTGTCACGCGCCAAGCCGTCAGCCGTTGGGAGCGCGACGAGGTCACACCGGGCATCGACATGATGAAGCTCATTGCCGCCGTAACCGGCGAGCCACTGTCTCATCTGCTTGAAATGCCCGAGCACTATTGCCAGAGCTGTGGCATGATGCTCACGCCCGACGACTGCGGCACCGATGCTGCGGGTACCGCGACCGATCATTACTGCAAGTGGTGCTACGACCATGGCCAGTACACCTACGACACCACCATGGAGGCAATGATCGAGGACTGTGCCCCGCGGCTGGCGCAAAACACCGGCATGTCGCTCGACGAAGCCGTCTCGCTCATGGGCGCCGTCCTGCCGCAACTGGAGCGCTGGCGCACCGTGCAGGAAAACGAGGAGCGCTACGGCGCCGAAGCGCGGGCGCGCTATGGCGATGAGGCTATCGATGCAGCAAACGAAGCGCTGCTGGACATGGACCCTCGGACGTGGAACGACATGAAAGAACTTGAACGCGCTGTTCTGGGCCAGCTTTCGATTGCCATGGGCATTGGCGATGCGAATGGAAGCGAGGCTCGCAAGCTTGTCGCGATGCATCGTCGCTGGATTGCTCTCAACTGGGGATACGAGCCCCAAGACGAAGCGTACCTGGGCCTCGCCCACGGCTATCTTGCCGACCAGCGCTTTGTTGACTACTACGACAAGCCCTGCGGCACCGGAGCCACGGCGTTTCTGGTCCAGGCCATCGAGTCGTCACTGGTCCGCGCATAGACCGCGGCAGCTTTGGGTATTTCAATCGAAACCTCAACCGATTGGAGACCTATGGCTACTAATCATGAGCTCACGCTGTACGTTATGACCGGCTGCCCGTATTGCATAAAGGTCAAGCGCTTTTTAGCCGATAACGGCGTGACCATTCCCGAGCGCAATATCTCGACCGATACCGAGGCCGAGCAGACACTCATCGCCGTCGGCGGAAAGCGCCAGGTTCCCTGCCTGTTCATCGACGGAGAACCGCTCTACGAATCGAACGACATCATCGCATGGGTACAGAAGAACCTGCTCTAGTACGCGCACTCTGTCCGTCCAAGGAACCCCACCGACCCAAACATGTACATCAGCATCCAAAGGCGACATTTTTCGACATCTTTGGATGCTGGTGTACAGCTTTTGGGTAGCCATGGACGCTCTTAGCCGGCTAATTGTTTGAGGCGACCTTTGGATTATGGCTGTTTGACGCCTCTGGAAAGGTTTCCGAGAGGGCTGTGGTCAAAAAAGGGCAAATATGAGTACTGCTACCTGTTTAGTAGCAGCGATTTTGATCACTTCAGGAACTATTCAACGTTCCACTCGTCCGCAAACGACGTTATTTCTCCTCATATGTTCAATAAAAGTAGCTCCTAATGGGAACAAATCTCATCAGGAGCTGCTATTTATAGCAAAATAAATGCAACCATAATGGCAACAGTACTCATATTTGCCCTTTTTTGACCACGACTCTCCAGAATAGTCGCTGAGAACGACACTAAATGACAAAATCCGACACTTGGACGTTCTTATATGAGTAGCCATTGAAGGACACCTAACGACTACTCCCATTCGCGACACACTGTGTCGCGAATTAAGCTGGTCCCATTACCGAAGACCAGTGAGAGCTCCTGCCCAGAATCTCGATAGCTTAATAAAGCGCTCCCCTCCGGAAGTTCAATGAGCATCCAAATTCCAAGCTGAAAAGCAAAGGAGTATCGAAGCCGTCAATGCTCATTTTCTATCGAACAGGCAGGTCAAAACAAGCTAATTAGCCCGATAAACTGCTTGTATGTTTGTCTACAAAATTGTATACAAAAAGAGAATCCGAGAAGCGACGCTCGACATTATGTCGATCGATAGGAGGCGCCATGGATGCTAAGCAGCTCGAAAAGATGATGGGGTTTGCCCCCGGAGAGTTGAAGAACGCCGCGGAAGCCTACGAAAAAGATGAGTGGCCGAAGGGTCGCACCATCAAGCTGGGAAGGCCGTCAATCTCCGATGAGCCGAGCGTCGTTATATCAGCACGTGTGGGCGAATCGATTCTTGAGGCGTTTGACGAAAAAGCCAAACGCCATGGGCAAACACGAACGGAGCGGCTCAGAGAGCTCATTACACTTGATGCACTGATTGCCTAGGCCCACTCCCCCGTCGGACCCAAACATGTACACCAGCATCCAAAGTCGACATTTTTCGACATCTTTGGATGCTGGTGTACAGTTTTTGCGGGTAGTCATCGGGGACGTTCTTAAATGACTAGTCGCTAAAGAATGTCCCCGGTGACTAGCTAGCCGTGGAAGCGGGCTATGGGCGCAAGTGGCTGTTCGCGAAAGACGCGATCGACGGCAGCACGGTACTCGTCGACCTTTTTGGTCTTGCGTACGAGTTTGTGAACGGTAGCGGGGTCGGCGAAGGCGCATTTGGCGTAGAACCACCACTCCTTCATGCGAAAGACCGCGTTACCGCCAATCTCTTCTGCATAGGCCGCAAACAGCGTGTCGTGGAAGCGCTGCAGTTCGGCTGCCGTTGCAGCAGGGCCGCCCTTGACCATGCGAGCGAGCGCGGGATTCGCAAGCAAGCCACGCCCCAGCATCACATGGCGTGTCCCGGGATAAGCCTCCACCAGCGCATCCATATCCTCAAGATCAAAAATGTCGCCGTTGTATGCCACCGGAAACGGCGCGCGCTCCAGCGTCTCGCCATAAAACTCTTTGCGCGGCGAGCCCGTATAGCGGTCCTTTTGCACGCGCGGATGCACGATCAGCTCTGCCAGCGGCATGCTGCAATAGAGGTCGAGCACACGCTCATACTCGTCATCGCTCTCCAGCCCCAGCCTGGTCTTTACCGATACCGGCAACGGCGACCGCTCGCACACATCGCTCAAGAACACCTCGAGCTCGTCGAGATTGCGCAAGAAACCCGAGCCCTTGCCCTTGGCGACAACCGTTCCCGAAGGGCAACCCAAGTTGAGATTGACCTCGCGATAGCCCATGTCGGCGAGCACCTGTGCCGCCCACACAAACTCGTCCGCGTTCTTGGACATCAGCTGAGGCACCACGTTGAGCCCCTGATTATTGGCAGGATCAATCTCCTTAAACGCCTTGCCGCCAAAGCGGTTTCCCACCCGCGGCGGCGGCAAAAACGGCGTGTAATAGCAATCGAGCGCGCCGAAGCACTCCGCATGCACGCGACGGAACACATGCCCGGTAATCCCCTCCATGGGGGCCAGCGAAAGGATCATCTACTCTTCTCTCATATCAACGAACGTGACAAAGGAACCGCCCCTTTGTCACATGCATTATGCCTTGTACCTCGGGCGATTCACAAGATAGAGGTGACTACTTGACGATGACCGCCCTTCCAGCCGCCCCCGCGCAACGAGGGTGAATGCTTTCCTGGGAAGTGAACGAAAGAAAAGTATTAGACCTCGATTTTGCAAACCACTCAATGTGACAAAGGAACCGCCCTTTTGTCACATTATTCGGAGCGCAGGGCTTCCACGGGGTCCTTTTTGGATGCGCTGCGGGCCGGCAGCAGGCCGGCAACGACCGTCAACAGCACCGAAATTGCAATGAGTACCAGCGCATCCTGCACGGGCAGGCTCATCAGATTGGGTACCTGTTTGGCAGTAAGCGCCCAGGCATTGACCGGGAAGCTCACGGCCACCACGACGACAACAGCAAAGACGCCGGCAATGAGGCCCTCGATAAAGGTCTCGGCGTTGAACACGTTTGCCACGTTACGCTTCGACGCGCCAATTGCACGCAGAATGCCAATCTCCTTTTTGCGCTCCAGCACGCTGATGTACGTGATGATGCCGATCATGATGGAGCTCACCACCAGGCTGATGCTTACGAATGCGATGAGCACCAAGCTGATGGTGTTCACGATGTCGGTCACCGAACCCATGATGATGCCCATGTAGTCGGTGTACGAAATTGCCCGATCATCGTGACCAGCGGCTTTGACCTGCTTGTTGTACGCATCGATGTGATCGAGTACGCGCTCCTTGGCCTCAAAGTCGCGCGGGAAAATCTTGACCGAGATGGGGTCTGCCTCGTCCGCATAGCCCAACGTGGTCAGATTGTTGTCGTAGGTGAGCTTCGACGCCTTGGCATAGCTCATCATGAGCGAACTCAGGTCCTCGGCGTCCATGTTGAAGTGAATGGCATTGGCAAAGGCACTCGCATCCACGTGCATGGCGCTCGCCAGGTTGGCAAAACTCGAAGACATCTGCGTCGCCATCTGGTTCATGAGCCCTGCCGCGCCCGCCTTGAGCTGAGCTGACACCGTCGCCGCAATCTGATCGCTGATCGACTTCATCACCTGATCCATAGCCTGTTGCAGATACGGAGCCAGCTGCTTTTGCACATAGTCGGTCATCGCCTGTTGCAGGCGCTCGGCCAGGGCATCGCCGCCGAACGCTTTGAGCTGGGCTAGGATTTGCTGGGCTGCCGTATCATTCTCAAGATACGTCGAGAATGCGGCAGAGAGTTTTGACGCGTCCTTAAGATCTTCGGGCGACAGCGCCTTAAACTGATCAGACTGCAAAAAGCCCTCAAACAGTTGGTTGGCAAGCGTTCCCACCTGCTGCATTTGCCCGGGCGTGAGTTCCAGACCGTCAAAGATGCCCGAGAAATCTGGGGCCGGTGCTTTGGCCATGATGTCACTAAAGTCGATATCCTTGCCAACGTCCGAAAGGTCAATGTCCAGCCCGGACAAGTCAAGACCCGACAGGTCCATACCGCCGGCAACACCCGAGAGCGCAGACGTATCGAACGAGAACGCGCTCTTGAGCGCCGCCTCGTCCACACTGAACATGCTGCCCAGATCCACGCCCTGTTTGGCCTCGCCTTGCAGCTCATCGAAAGACTTACCCGTAAAGACATCCGTCTCGGGGTGGGCAAGCTGCTCTTGCACAATCTGCGAATCGGCGGCGCGCTCCATAAGCTGGCGGGTCAGCGCATGCGTATAGGCAATACCCGGAGATAACGCACTCGCATTGGCCGTCTCGTTAGGTCGCACCACGCCCACAATGTGTACGTCGATACCGTCGGCAACCTTGGCGGCCATAAAGTCGGCGTCGCCAGACATGTCAGTCCACATGCCGGTCTCTTCGTTTTTGCGATAGGCATCGGCCGGCGACAACATCTTAAACGTCGTGGACAGCGCATCGTCGTAGGTAAAGTCGGCACCGGTCTCGGGCGCTTCGACCCCACCGTCAACCGTCATAGCACTGTTAACCAGGTCGTTGAGCTCCTCGATATCCAACGCACCGATACTGTAGAGCGTGTAATCGCCCACCGTGCCACGGCTCGAAAGCACCATTACGGCTTCGTTGGCAGACGTAGGCCAATGCCCCGCCGCGACATCGTACTGGCTGTCGAGCAGGCTCTGGTCGTCGATCATCTCGTTAAAGACCGAGGTTCCCATGGATTCCATGCTCACCGTTGCCGCCGAGCTCGCGCCTCCGCTCATGGCCTCGGTCATAGCGTTGGGCACCAGCCGGACAGGCTTCTCATCGCCCTTGCCGGCACGATAGACAACCGGCGACACACCGTAGCCGTACTGAATGGCGTTGACCTCTTTATCGATGCCGTCGCCACCGGCATCGAGCCATGCCTTAAAGCTCGTCATGTCGTTGGACTTAACACTCGCAAACATATCCTTTACGGCCGTGACCACGGGGATCTTATCGGTTCCCTTAGTCTTGCCGCCGGCACTGTCGTCGGACGAATCCACGTTTTCAGGCGAGTCATCATCCGCAGCCCCCTGTCCGCCCATCATGGACGACAGGTCGTAATCCTGCTTGGAAATGGTGAGCGGGTAGCTCGAGAGCGTATCCTCCTCGACCTTTTTGATGTAGCCGTTTACGCCATTGGACAGCGCCAGGATCGCCGCAATACCGATAATGCCAATCGAGCCCGCAAAGGCAGTCATGGCCGTACGGCCCTTTTTGGTCATGAGGTTTCGGGCAGAAAGCCCCAGCGCCGTCACAAAGCTCATCGAGGTTTTGCGCGTAGGCTTAGCCTCGCGACGCGCGGCCTTTGCTACATCAAAGGGGTCGGAATCGTTGGTGATCTTGCCGTCCGCCAGGTTAACGATGCGCGTGGCGTACTGGTACGCCAGCTCGGGATTGTGCGTGACCATGATGACCAGGCGGTCGCGCGCCACGTCCTTGAGCAGATCCATGACCTGCACGGATGTCGTTGAGTCCAGGGCGCCGGTCGGCTCGTCTGCCAGCACAATCTCGGGATCGTTGATCAGGGCGCGGGCAATGGCCACGCGCTGCATCTGCCCGCCCGAAAGCTGGCTCGGGCGCTTGTTAACATGCTCGCCCAGGCCGACTTTCTCCAACGCCTCGCGCGCACGTTGACGGCGCTCGACATGCCCCACGCCCGTGAGCGTGAGCGCCAGCTCCACGTTTTCCAAAATGGTCTGGTGCGGAATGAGGTTATAGCTTTGGAACACAAAGCCGATGCGGTTGTTGCGGTAGGCATCCCAATCGCGATCGTGAAAATCCTTGGTCGAAATACCGTCGATCAGTAGGTCGCCCGAGTCAAAGTGGTCGAGTCCGCCAATAACGTTGAGCATCGTGGTTTTACCCGACCCCGAAGGTCCCAGAATGGCCACGAACTCGTTATCGCGAAAAGACAGGCTTACGTTGTCGAGCGCCACCTGCGTAAACGACTGAGTAACGTACCTTTTGCAAATACCTTTGAGCTCCAGCATGGACGGCAACCTCTCCTGCGCGGGCACCCTGCCCGCTCTCCTCCGCCGTTCGTATTCGACGCGTTTGTCCTACTCTATCCCCATTTTTTACCAGCGCCAATGAGGAATGTAACGAACCGCGCCAAAAAACGAACGGGACGGCGCCCAAAAGAAGAGGTCCCGAGCGGGACCTCTATATGGTGGAGCTTATCTTGAAAGGCAGCGGACTACTTCGCACAGCGATACACGATCTTCGCCATGCTTTACGCGTTTTCTACTGCTCGCTATTCGCAATCGCCTGGTCGATAAGCTTGTTGAGTGCCGCGCGCTGCTCGGCGGAGCTGATGGCTCCCACGATTGGATCCCCTACGATGTTGCCATTCTGATCGATGACATACGTTGTCGGGAACGAGAACAAATTTGACGTAAACTTACCGGCTTCACTATCCGACTTGAACCAGATGTTCTTATATGTCACGCCCTTCTTGCTCAGCACGTCCTTGGCATCTGCAATCTCGCCCTTGTTGCCATCGAGCGTAAAGGAATTGACGCCCACGACCTGGCCGCCCTTCTCGGCAAGCTCCTTATTCAAATTCTCAAGATCACCCAGCTCGCCCACGCACGGCTTGCAAGTGGTGAACCAGAAGTTCATGACGGTGACCTTGTTCTTAGAGAACAGCTCGTCGCTGCTCACGTCGTTGCCATCCAGGTCTTTGCCCGTAAAGCTGGGGAACTTCGTCGCCTCGCTCGAAGCATTGGCACCAGCCGTCATGCCAGCGGCCGAAGCGTCGACGCTCTCGCCTGCGCTCGGCGTGCTTCCACAGCCGGGGAACTCCTTCTCCAAGCTCTCGAGCTTGTCCTCGATCTCCTTGATCTGCTGCGCACCGGCCTTGAGCGTCTTAAGCTCATCCGCCGTGAACTCATCCTTGGCGCCGTCGATGGTCTTGAGCAGGAAATCGCCGTAATTGCTGCCGTCCTCAATCATTGCCGAGTCTTTATTTGCCGCATTGAATACCTTTTCCCACAGCGCGTTATCACTCGAAAAGATATCGTTCTCCTTTTGCATGAGTTTTGCATACAACTCGGCGGCCTCGTCGGCATTGGTCGGCTTCTGCGCAGTGAGTTCTGCAATCTTAGAATCGGAGCCCGCAGATTCGCTCGCATTGCCACCGGGCGCCGAACATGCCACAAGGCACAAGGCCAATACCGGCACCATAAACAGGGCCGCAATCTTAGAAAGCTTCATGGTCATTCCTCCGTTTTGTCGAAGCTTGTTTACTTTTTATCGGCGGTCAAGGGAAGCTTTTCCGCCGACACATCCAGGCCATAGCGATAACTGATGGCATCGACAGGACAGGCCCCGATGCACTTTCCGCACCGGATACATTCGGCATGATTGGGCGCGCGGACCACATCAACGTCCATCTGACAAACCCTTGAACACTTGCCGCACGAGACGCATTTGCACGCGTCGACCCGAATCCCCAGTAGGGACACCTTATTCATAAGCGCATAGAATGCGCCGAGCGGGCAAATCCATTTGCAAAAGGGGCGATAGAACAAAACGCTCAGCACTACCACGCCAATGAGAACGACAAGTTTCCAAGTAAAGAGATGTCCCAACGCAGATCGAATGCCGGCATTGGCAATGGCCAGAGGAATGGCGCCCTCGAGCACGCCCTGCGGACAGACGTATTTGCAAAAGAACGGGTCGCCCATGCCCACGTCGTTAACCACCAAGACGGGCAGCAGTACCACGGCAAACAGCAGCACGACGTACTTGATGTACGTGAGCGCCTTGAGCCTTTTCGTCGAAAGCTTTTTGCCGGGGATCTTGTGAAGCAGCTCCTGCAGCCACCCAAACGGGCACAAAAACCCGCATACAAAGCGTCCCAGCAGCACGCCGAGCAAAATGAGCGTACCGGTTACGTAGTAGGAAAAGTTGAACTTGGATGAACCTACCACCGACTGGAACGACCCGATGGGGCACGCACCCGATGCCGCGGGGCACGAATAGCAATTAAGTCCAGGTACGCAGACTGTTTTTCCCGCGCCCTGATAGATGCCGCCTTTGGCAAAGTTTGGCAGGTGAATGTTGGTGATGAGCGTCGCCGCCGCCTGAATGAATCCGCGAAATCGGGCCAAAACATGCGACGCAGTGTTTTCTCTTTTATCCAATTCCGATACACTCCAAGCACAGCCTAATCGCTTTGGCCAGCACGGCATCCGCCTCGCCACGCATAACGCCAAAGCACACCATGGCAATTCCGACGATCAACAAAGCGACCTGTACCACGGGTTTTACCGCTTTGAACAACACGACCACTCCTTTCGTTACGCGACCATTGGACCATATCGACTATAAAATCCGTGTTAAGCGCGATTTGGAATGTGCAAGGAGACTGTTATGCGTATTTTGATCGTCGAAGACGAGCGGGCGCTGTGTGACGCAATCGCGCGCAGCTTGCGAAACTTGGCGTACAGCGTCGACTGCTGTCACGACGGACAGGAGGCGCTCGACCTACTGGGCGTTGAGTCCTTCGACCTCGTGGTACTCGACCTCAACCTTCCCCGCATCGACGGCATGACCGTACTCAGGGAACTTAGGAAAACCGACTGCGAGACCAAGGTGCTGATTCTGTCCGCGCGTGGCGAAGTATCCGATAAAGTCGCGGGACTCGATGCCGGCGCCAACGATTACCTTACCAAGCCGTTTCATCTTGACGAGCTTGCGGCAAGGATCCGCAGCCTTACCCTCAGGCGCTTTGCACAAAGCGACATAGTTTTAACCTGCGGAAAGCTCCGCTTTGACACCAAGGCGCGCATCGCTTCCGTGAACAGTGAGGCTCTATCTCTTACACGCAAGGAAACGGGAATCTTGGAATACCTGATGCTTAATCAGGGGCGTCCGGTAAGTCAAGAGGAGCTTATCGAGCACGTTTGGGATAGCAGCGTGAACAGCTTTAGCAACGCAATCCGCGTTCACATCTCGTCACTCCGCAAAAAGCTACGCATCGCTTTGGGATACGACCCGATTCGCAATCGAATTGGAGAGGGCTACGTTATGGAGGATAGCGAATGAAAAGGCTTTCGCTGCAATGGCGCATAACGATTATGACGGCACTGCTCACGTGTGCAGCATGCGTGCTGACGAACTGCCTGGTCGGCTATACGGGCATGCGCTACATGGATGCTATCGGCAGCGACGTCTCGGCCCTTAGCGCAACCGGCGAAGATTCGCCCCAGGCGTTCGACCCAACGAAAGCGACCCCCGATGACAAGGTCACGATCGTCGTAAACGACGCACAGGAGTCTTTTGGCACGACAACCTGGTGCATCACGGCTGGAGTCACACTCCTTGGCGGCGTGCTGACATACTTTGTGAGCGGCCGTGCGCTCAAACCGCTACGGGATTTTGCAGCCCAGGTTGAGCGTGTGCAGCCTGACAACCTAAGCGAAATCAGACTCAGTGAAGATGTGCCCACCGAGCTACAACAATGCAGCGCCTCTTTCAACGACATGATCGCCCGTCTTGGCGAAGGGTTCTCTGCACAGCGTCAGTTTACCGGCAACGCCGCACACGAGCTGCGCACCCCGCTCGCCCTTATGCAAGCACAGATTGAACTATTCATCTCCGAGCACTCCGGTCTGCAACCCGAAACAGCCGAGCTGCTCGGCCTGCTACAAGAACAAACCGAGCGCATGTCTCGAATGACCAAGGTATTGCTCCAGATGAGTGAGCTCCGCAGCGTTCCTTGCGAGGACGATGTTGAACTTGGTCCCTTGTCCGAAGAGGTCCTCACCGACCTTGCGCCACTTGCCGAAAATAAGGGCATAGCCCTCAATTGTGCTGGAGACGCTTTAGTAATCGGAAGTGATACGCTCCTCTACCGGCTGGTGTTTAATCTGGTCGAAAACGCCATCCGTTACAGCCGCTCCGGCTCGACTGTCAACGTCTCCATCTGCGACAACGACAGCCACGTGATCCTGCGAGTCAAAGATGGGGGCCCGGGAATACCCAAGCAGTACCGAGAGAGCATCTTCCAGCCGTTCTTTCGTCTAGACAAATCCCGCAGCAGGGCATATGGCGGCGCAGGGCTCGGACTAGCGCTCGTTTGGGAGATTGCAGCGCTTCACGGTGGCACGGTAGAGGTCGAAGAAAGTTCCGAGAACGGGACCGTGATGCTCGTGACCCTCTCAAAGGGGGCCACCACGTGATTCGACTGTCCAGGAGTCCCACTCGACATTGTGAAACGCGTCCCAGAACTTGGACATGAGAAATGGGAGACAGTTCGCATCTATGCCGAGGACGAAGTCCTGGCGGGGATTCAGGATGCGCAGAGGAAGCTTGCGGCAGAAAACCCCGACAGAGTCGTGACCGTCGGCGGCAACTGTATGGTGTCGCCTGCCCTCTTCGATTACCTGCACGGGAAATACGAGAACGTTGGAATCGTCTGGATCTATGCGCATCCGGATGTATCCACGCTGAATGATGGCTACCCCAACGCTCACGCCATGGTACTTGGCAGCCTTTTGGAACAGGGTGCACCGCAACTCGTTTCGCGGATGCGGCATCCGGTGTTTAAGCCGAGCGATGTCCTGCATGTCGGGCTACAGCAGCTCCACGACTATCAGGAGGTTTGCTTAAACAAGCATAGGTGTTGCGGTTTTAGCCGATGTCCTCATGGAGGAAAACGACATGCTGGGTCTGTCTGATTAAAGTCCAACAGTTTCCATGAGGCATCTAGCGCGGTAAAAGCTAAAGACCCGGGAGACCCCAAACTGTCAACCATCTTTACGGGTGCAAGGGAAACGGGCAAGACAGCCCCCTCTCGCTCCTATCCGAAACGGCGCTTGAACACGGCTGGATTGCAGCGAATGTCTCCGCCATGCCCGGCATGCTCGAAGATATCATCGAGCACACAAAGGAGGCCGCAGGCCGTTACCTCTCGCAGCCCCATACACGCGTGAGCGGAGTTCAAGTTGGGCAGCGGGGCGGTTTAGCGCGCCAATATAATCAAATCGTGCACTTCCATAGCCTCTCGTCTACGTGGTGTACCGTCGTCTCCCCTTTTATCAGAGTTGGGCGATTTTCAGGCACCCGAGCTGAACTCAAATTGAACTCAACGATGCCTTATCGGTCGAGGGCGTCCTAGCGAGAATATACAGAGGCGCACATTTCGCAGGGAACCTCCCATTCGTTATCATATCGGGATGCTGTCAAGGCAGCGTCAATGCGTTCGACCTACACCTTCTCGCTTTTCGAGGCCTCGTCTGCAGGACCATCGGAATCGATACGGAATCGATCGGCATACCATTCATCCGAAGCAATCACCTTATGGAGCATCTGGAGATGCAGGTCGATATAGTGGCAGAACGCCTTGCCGCATTCCACGAGAGGCGCATTGTTTCTCTCGTTGCGCTCGGCTCCAAAATTAAACTCGACCTCATAGCCCTCCCCAGGCACACCCATGCTCGGCAGAATATCAATGGAGAAGTGGACGAATCCAGACGTCACCTTGTATACATCTTTTACCTTTGGATCGAACTTCTCGAGTAAGTCTTGAAGTCTTCCATCGGACATCTTCTCACCCGAGAAATCTTTCAGCTTGTTCACGGGCACACCTTGAAACACCTGCTTGAGAAAGTCATCCTGGTCTTCGGCGGCGAATAACGCGAATGTCCGCAGGCAGACTCCAACCTGTGCGCGGAGAAGCTGGGCGACGCAAACAAGATTCCTCGACTCGAGCATGGAGATGAATCCGTCTATCAGTCTCATCGCATACTCAGAGGAGGATGCCAGATATAGATCCCATTGGGTAAAGTCGCCGTTCATGAAGGGAATCACTGCATTGCGCTCGGCGACTCTCAAGGCACTCAGGCTTTGTTCTATTTTCTCAGCTTCTTGTTTGAACTGTTCGCTATCCAAAATGCCCCCAAATGCCGGCTTCTCAACAAATCAAAAAAGCAAGAGAGACAGAGATTAGGTTCATGCTCCACTGAACCCGCGCTTCCAGTCGAGGTACTCCTCCTCGAAGATCTCCCCGGAGTCCCGTCTCTCGCGCCCCTCACGGATCTGTCCATATCAGTGTAGCCAATCCAAGCACAGCCCCACCGCACGGCCCAGTCGCTTCCGGTCCTGCGTGGCCCCGCGAAGGCGGAAGGGCGTGGCTGCGGGCGGCGCGTTCCTTTCTCCTCGTACTATTTTGGGCATGCGTCACGCCCCCCCCGCGCGGCGCCGAGAGCGAATCGGCGCAGGCTTGGGGCCAGTTGCGCAGAGGTTGAGGTTCGGGTTTCGCCGGCTTACGCAGCTTGGCGGGCAGAGCGCCCGGGCTCGCTGCGCCTAGGACGCGGCGGGATCCGCGACGTCGGAGGTGTCGATCTCGCCCAGATTGGCGAGCTGGCTGATGAACGGGACACTCTCGTATTCGTCCACCTCGACGCCGCCGAGTACGATGGTGCTGTCGCGCGTGTCGATTTGGGTTGTGAACACGGCCGGGTCGAAACCCGAAGCGATAAAGCCAATGCCCGCGAGGACAACGCCCGCGGCAACGAGCCCGCCCGCCACGGCGAGGTAGATCTTCTTCGCGCTGGTCATGGTACTCACTCCTTTCTACGCCGCGAGATACGCGGCAGCGCCGCCCTTCTCGCCCTTACCCTTCCAGAAGGGCGAGGCGGCCTTCCTCGCCCAGAGCGCCGAGAGGCGCGCAATTTGTTTTGAGGCGGCCCAAGCGCCAGCACCAACGAAGAGCGCCACGCCGACGAGGCCGAGCCCCACGCCCGCCGAGGCGAGGGCGTACGGGAAGTGGCCGATGGTGACGCCGCTTACGGCAAGCAGGAGCTCAACTACGCCCACGCTCCCGAGTGCCGCCGCGACGATCCACACGCAGAGCGCCAGCACCCAGATGCAGATATAGACCGTGACGGCCACGGCGGCGAAGGCGGCGAGCAGCGGCACCCACACCGGGGAGCCCACGATGGTCAGCACCCACAGCAGCGTGGTGCTGCGCCGGCGCGTCCTCGCGATCGCGCGCGGCACGGCGGGCAGGTCGTCGAGCGTGGCCTCCGCCACCTCGCCGGGCGTGCCCATGGCGGCCACGGCCTCCTCCTCGCTCATACCGTCCTCCATGCGGTCGGCGATGGCCTCCGCATAGAACGCCTTGGTCTCCTCCACCTGCTCGGCCGGCAGGCAGGCGAGCAGCTCGCCCAACCGGCCCAGAAACTCATCGCGCGTCATGGTGCGCCCCCTCAACGTATGCGTAAATCTCCCGTACGGACGGCCACTCGGCCAGGAACTCCTCGATGCGTGCTCGCCCGTCGTCCGTGATGCGGTAGTACCGGCGCAGCCGCCCGTTGTGCTCGGCGGAGCGCGCCGTGATGCACCCGGCCTTCTCCAGGCGCTTGAGCAGCGGGTAGAGCGTCGACTCCGTGAGCCCCATGCTCGCCGGTACGTCCTTCACGATCTGGTAGCCGTAGGACTCCTCGCCGGAGACGGCCGCGAGCACGCAGGCCTCCAGGAAACCGCGCTTCATCTGTGCCTCCATCCGCACACCTCCTCTCGTCATATACTATGTTATACACACTATACGATGCAAGGTATTAGACGTCAACTCTCATCGCGAAGATTCTCCGGCCCCTGCGCGCTGCGAACGTGATGTCACGGGGCGGTTGGCATTATGCATGAAACGTCAAGTAACGCTCTTTTGATCCACTTCCACTCGGTCCCATATGCCTTGTACAACGCCCCCCTTCGACCTCGGGTTCAAGAGAGCCGCTGGGCTGGACGTGCCGGACGGTAAGGTCCTGGACGCCATGGTGGACTTCTCCGATGCCATGGGGGTCATGGGTCTACGCCGATGGAGGCCCACACACGCGGCAGGGCTCGCCCGTCGCCGCTGGTCGCCGGACGGTCCCCACGCCCCGCTCGCCAACGCGCAGGCGACAGCAGCAGTCCAGCGCTGGCTGGAGACGACGGAATGCCCAGAAGATGTGTTTCCCATCGCTGCGACAGAACTTTTTTCAGGGGCGGCAATTTTTTCTAATGTCGAGGTCAGCTAAGCTTCGGTAGCCACCTTGGGAGCATCGCCAATAGACTCTTCCTTTATACGTTCGGCATAATCGTCGGCGATACCCACAAATTCCAGTCCCGAGCAACAGGAGTACAATTGCTGCTATTGTTGCCAGCTGTTGGGAGATGGAAGATGGACTGCGATGGCTACCCATGCGTTCCCATGCCGTTGATGTGCACTGCCTTTGTGCCAGGGCAGATTGACGCTGCAGTTGCAGGCATTTCCGACCCCGATTCACGCACCATCGCCACGGCAGAAGCACTGTACTTTCGCGGACAGGCCGCCCTCGCTGCCAAAACGGCGCGCCCCTATCTTGACGCCACCGACCCCGCACTGCGCTATTCCGCATGCTTTATCTGCGGATATGCCAGCCTGTCGCTCAACCGTATCGCCGACGCCCGCCGGTGCCTTGCTGACATCCTCGATACGCCGGCCGACGAGGAATCGCCCGCCATCCACGCTACGCATATCCTGTTCGCCTCCGCCGCGAGCGTCCTGCTGCACTTGCCTTCCCCGTATTCCGCCGAAGAGTTTTATCCGCTTGCGGCGCATCTGCCCGAAGGCCTGCGCCTGTTCGCCAGCTACGTGATGGCGCATGCCCTGTACCTGCGCGGCGAATATGGCCGCAGTCTGGGCATGGCGGAAAACGCCCTGATCATGAAACAGGGAAGCTATCCGATCTCGGAACTGTTCCTGCACCTGGCAGCTTCCATGGCATGCATGAGCCTCAAGGACATCGACGCCGCAAAAACGCACTTCGGAGCCGCTTGGAACATTGCGCGCCCCGACGGCCTTATCGAGCTCATTGGCGAGCACCACGGCCTTTTGCAGGGACTCATCGAGGCATGCCTAAAATCGCAATACCCTGACGATTTCGCACGCATCATCGAGATTACGTATCGATTCAGCTACGGCTGGCGGCGCATCCACAACCCCGATTCGGGCGAGGACGTGGCCGACGATTTAACGACCACAGAGTTCACCATGGCCATGCTCGCCTGCCGCGGATGGACCAACGCCGAAATCGCACGCCACATGGACGTATCGCCGGGCACTGTTAAAAACCGCCTATCAGGAGTGTATGCCAAGCTTGGTATCGGAACCCGCGCCGAGCTGGTCGCGCATATGTTGCGTTAGCGACCGGGCTGCCAAGCGCATCGAACGCGTTCCGGAACCCGGCGCTTCGCTCGATTAATTTGGACATTTTGTCCCTTGAACGGCACTACCGCCACGTGGCGCCTTCTCGCAAAATTGGATTATTTCCACCGATACCTGCGGGATGGGAGCCAAAGATGCTTGATCGCCGTTCGTTACTTGTTGCCGGAGCGTCCTCGCTAGCGAGCATTATGTTGCCTCGCGTGCCGGGAAGCGCAAACGCCTTCATATTGCCGTTCGCGCCCACCGAAGCCCATGCCGACGAAAAAGACCCCTTCAGGGTGCTCGTTCTCTCGCGCACCATGTTCGGTGTGGTCGTGGTCGACGTCGCCAACAAGAATACGCCCATCAAGGGAGCCCAGGTCACGCTCGCGTCGCGTTATGCCGCGGGCAAACAGCTTTCCGCCACTACCGACGACGAGGGTACGGCTATCTTTGAGGTCGCCCCTCTTTCGGAAGGCTACGTGGACGAGGCAACGCTTCTCGACGCGTACGACTTTAACGGCGGCATCTCCATTAGCATGGCGGGCTACCGTGATGTCGAGATTCCCCTTGCGCGTATTCAGGGCGGCACCGCCATAACCGCGCCCACGCGTCCGCTTTCCGACGGCGAGCCGTACTTTCGACAGTTCACGTTCGACGAATGGGACATCCAGTACGCCGATGCTACGTTCATGGCATTGCCGAAGGACGACACGGCAAACGAGCAGCCCGATACGCACGCCTTTACCGTGCAGGCACATCTGCCACAGGGTGGACAGGCAACGCTGCGCATCAACAAAGTGACGCCCGCCGCGGGCAGCTCACCCGAAACCGTCACGCAGATTGGCCAAGTCAAGGCCAGCGCATCGAGCGTGGATAATCTGGCGACGTTCACACTCGAAGACAAGTTCCTCGATGCAGCTTCGGGCCTTCTGGAAGAAGGGTGCAAGCTGCGCTTCGTCCTCGACTATCAGGACAAAACCTACACGCTCTCCTCCCCCATGGCCGTTGTCACCGCGCCGGCCGCAAAGGCGGAATCCGGATCGACCACTATCGTCCCCACCACCATGGACCAAGAGATCACTCCGTTTGATTTTCCGGCGGCGTTTCCCGGCATCGGTGGTAATAAGTTCACGTGTTGGATGCCCTCGTTCCCCATTTTGTTCGATTTCTCGTTTGCCGGATACGTGCTGTTTGGCGGAGGATACAAACCAGCCAGCTATATGAACGATTCAGGCAATCCGGATCCGGAGTACTGGAAGAAATCGCCGCGTGAGTCGGGCGCCAAGCAGGCAAACCGCTACCTCGACGAGATGGAGGGGAAGTGGAATCAGTACAAAAGTATGAGTGCCGGTTCGGGCACCGATCCAAGAAACACCAAGCTCCTTCGTCACCATTGCACGCCGCTGTTCACGATGGATATCGCCACACAGCTGTACGGCTCGCTCGCCTACGATTGGGTGGGCAAAACCTGGGGTAACAACAACGACCCCGCATACGGCAATATTAAGGCCCTCTTCCAGGTAAGAACCGACCTCAATTGGACCGAGCAGTTTACCCTAGGACCGGTGCCGTTTTTCCTAAACGTCAACCCCTGGGTGCTGGCAAAACTGGCGCTCGCCGTGGGCGCCCACACGCACGGTAGCGGCGCGGCGTTTTTCAAAAACATATCGCTCGACTATTCAAACACCTCGGGCTCGTTCACCATCCAGATCGGGCTTGCCGTCACCTTTGGCGCCGGCGTTGCAGGCGTCGCTTCGTCCGCCGTGCGCGGCGCCGCATCCCTCACGCTGTTCATTGGGTACGAGAAGGCTGATGGACACCAGCTTCCGCGACTGCGCGTAGGTGCAGACGTCGATGTCGATGTGATACTCCAGTTCGTGATGTTCAAGTGGACCACCAAGGCTTGGTCGGGGTCGTGGCCCACACTCCTCGATTCGTGGAATATGTCGGTGAACAACGGCGACCAGTATGTACTCCAGCGCTCTGAGCTCGCATTGGGTGGAGATACGCCCTATACACTAGATGCCTGCTTCGGCTCAGCCGGCAACGCCGAGGCGGGCGGCGTTCCGCAATTTATCGCATCGGCCACCATTGTCACCAACGCCGAGCTGCTCGCGCGCGCCGAGGTTAAAGCCACTGCAAGGAATGTCGCGCCTACCGTACGCGATTGGGACCGGTCGGTCACGCGCATTGAGCTCGAGGCGGATGCAGAAAGCGACGACACGGGACAGATCGAGCATTTCGTCCACGCACTGATAGAGAACGACGAAAACGCCGCGCCGATGTATGAGTACACCTACATCGGTCAGGCAACGAACGCCGTTGCGGACCCCAACGCCAATTCTACCGGCGTGTCGGAGGACGAGCGTGGCGGCATCAAACCCTCGAGCGACAACGTGCTGTTTGCTGGCGTGCTCAGCGAAGCTCACATGAAGCTGGCAATGATTGCCGGCGTAGAATGCCTGTTCCGTATCGCCTCGGTGCGCTACGGCGACAATGGTCGCTCGCGCCTGGTGGTGCACACAAAGGCAAACGGCACGTGGTCCGCTCCCACGCCCGTGGACTTTCCCCTTGGGTTTGGCGAGAACGACGTGGAGCGCGACAGCGTATACGATTACGACTTCGACGTGGTGGAATATACGGACGGAAGAGGAAACCAGGACGCCTACGTGCTGCTGGTCTCGGGCGAGCGCCCCGCCGGCGACAACACCCATTTCGATACGGCGAGCACATCCGGCATACTGTCCGTTGTGCGCCTGCGCATAAGCAACGACGGAGCCCGCGTGATATCGCACACGTCGTGGCGCAGCATCTCGCGCGGCCGCCTTCAGGAGGATGGCTACCATTGCCTGCAGTGTCCACGCATCACGGTGGGCAAGACGCTGGTCGACGGGCGCCTGTCGGGCGCTTACCTCCACCGCCGCGGAACCACCGCAGAGAAGGCGCTCGGCAGCGAGGCCGAGGTTGCACTGGAATGCTTTACCCTGTGGTCGGATGATTTGGGCGACAGTCTCACGTTCCGTCAGGTCCTCCGCTTTCCGCAGGCACCGTCGAGCATCGAGCTCGGCACGCCCGAGAATATCAACGGCAAAATGGTGGTGCCCGTTGCATACGAGACTGCAGGCGGTTGTGGCTGTGCATCGTACGCCGTGATCGGCCAGTCCATCGCGGGTTGGGGCGTTATGTCGCCAGACGCCACAGTACCCCACGCGGTGCCGTGGCCGCAGCACACGGGCTTTTTGGCAACCGTCAACGAGCAACTGCAGCATATTACTTGGACGCGAGGCGCATCGGCATTTGCAACGCAGCCCGTGGGTGCCGCAGGCTGTGGCCCGGCATCGTTTAGCGTAAGCAACAACGGCAGGTGCGTGCTCTATGTAGAGAACACCGATGGCAAGGTGGGACAAACCTACGACGAAGAAGGCAACCCGGTAGCAGTGATGGGCAAGCACTTCCGCATCTTCGCCAGCACCTTGGCAGGCGATCTGTTCACGGAGCCGTTCGTGATGTGCGAGCTGGACCATCCCGTCGATCAGATAACGACATTTTTGACGTTGGGAGGCATGCTCTCCGCGCTCGCCACGCACATTGTGAGCGCGGAGAAGAGCGAGGCAGAGCTGCACGGCATCGAAGTGCCTTTGGTGGCGTGTGCCACTCCGACGGGCGCGGTCGCTACCCCGGGCGCGGTGGTGCCCGGAGCAGCAGGCGAATCCTTCATGGTCACGGTGCGAAACGACGGCAACACCTTGCTGACCGCCGGCACGATCGATCTGTACCGAGAGGGCTCCAGCCAGCCGTTCTCCAGCGCATCCATCGGATTCGGAGTGAACGCGTGCATGGCTTCGATCTACGATCCAGAGCTTGCCGAGGACGCTTCGGCCAACGATATGGCACACGTGAAGTACGCGCTCGAGACGCTGGGCGCACGTTTTGCAACGCATCCGCTGGTAGCCGACAACGGCAACGCCGTACTGGCACCGGGTTGCACGGCACAGTTCCGCATGAGCTTTGCCATCCCGGAGAGTTGGAGCGACGAGGTGGGCAAACGCGTCACGCTCTACGCAAAGGCGTGTGACCTGGCGGCGCTCGATCCCGTAACACTCGAGGAGATCCGACCGGGCGCAAACTCGGCGCTGGGCGCTGTGCTGCACGAGCTTCACGTGCCCGACGCGGCATGCGAACGCTCAGAAGTTCAGGTCGGCGTATGCGACAGCGCGGACGCCACAGGGCTTCACGACGCCCCGATGACGGCGGACGGCGATGGTGGCACGAGTGGAGCTGGCTCCGGCGGAAGCAGCTCAGGTGGCGGCAGTGGCTCTGGCAGCGGCAAGGATCACGGCAATAACAAGCGCTCCGGAAAAGCGGGCGCGCTTGCGGGCACGGGCGATGCCAACGCTCCCCTAACCGCAGCCGCAGCAGCACTCGCCGCGGCTGGCGCCGGCCTCGTCGCCTACAGCGCCCGCCGCACGGCGCTCGAAAGCGATACCGCCAATGAGGCCAATTCGGATAGGCCTCGCTAGCTCCTAGTTACTTTTGCGAACAGCGCTGACCCTGCCCATCGAACACCAAAAGGGGCTGGCTCTGATAACCCAGAGCCAGCCCATTACGCATTAGATATCGTCAGTGGAGTCGAGTTCTGCCTCGAGCTTGGCACGGCGTCTTTTCGCCGTGAAAAACGTTGCGCACAGGACAGCAAACGTGACCGCGAAAATCGTCGCACCGCAGAACATGCCCGTGGCCAGGTTCGCCAACCAAAAGACGCTTTCGAGCGGTACGATCTGCGCCTCAGCGATACAGCGCATTGCGGCAATAACAAGCGCGAACGCGGTGCCGCTAAGACCGCTGAGAAGCAGGAAATATCCAACAGGAAGATGCTCGGTTTGCCCAAAACGATTGGTATCGACATAGCCCTTCCGCGTTTGCAGTCCTGCGCAAATCAACATCACGAGAACGAGCCACAAATACATGGCTGCCTCGAACGGCGTTTCAAAGCCATGCGGCATTTCACTGGCGTCGCTGTGAACCCACGCAACCTGTCGAGCTATAAACTGGTAGAAAAAGATTATCAACATGCCAAACGAAAGCAGCACGAAACCAATCTTGTAGATCTTCGCGCTCTCAGCTTCCAGGCGCTCATCCTTTGGGCCGGCATATTCACGCCACTTTTGCACGAGTTTTAAATCTTCAAATTTCATAGCGAACTCCTAAAGAGCGTCAGGGTCGACGTCGCTCTCGTCTTCCCAAAACAAGTCGTTCAACGTAACGCGTAGCGCTTTACAGATTGCCACGCACAAATTGAGCGTGGGGTTGTAGCCGCCCGCCTCGATCAGGCCGATGGTCTGACGCGTAACGCCCACGGCCTCGGCCAAGTCAGCTTGCGAAAGGCCAACCGCCGCGCGCGCCGCCTTCATGCGTAGGTTCTTTTTGCCCGGCATGGAGTTCCTTTCGTAGTAATGGACAGATATCCGTTGCAACATGACAGAAATATATTGCATCCATCAAAGGATGTCAACTATATCTGTCATTATGAAAACCATGTCTGTCATCACACGCACGGTGCCCCGCCGTACCCGAAACCGCGCAAGGCACTGACCCTGCTCATCGCACACCAAAAAGGGCTGGCCCCGGGTTACCGGGACCAGCCCTGAGTCGCCTGGCGTGGGAATCGCAGCCCGCTACTTGAGCTTCAGCGTTTCCATCATGGGCACAGCGGCATCCCAGTCGATCTTCCAGCCAATCGACACGCGGACGGTCTCGCCCGTTGCGGGAGCCGTCGCAAACAGCGTATGGCCGTTGTCGGGACCGGTAAAACGCAGCCACGTTATGCCGTTGTACTCGACCTGGTCGGTTGTTGTTTCCTTGCCTTCGAAGACCTGCTCTAGGCTTGCAACCTCTTCCTCCGGCGAGCGCGGGAAGATGCTGATGTGCAGACGTCCTCCAGTCTCGTCATGGAAGAAGTCTGCCTTTTCGTGCTCTTCGTTGGACGAACCCAGCGTGTAGCCATCGGCGGCCTCGATGCTGTACGATGCGCAATCGATGCCGGTCATATTGGCCGCGTCACCAGAATCGGCCACGCCGCCGGCCGCCTTGAACTCCTTGGTCTCGCATCCCGTGGTGTCGAAGTGCATGGCCTCATGATTCTTGGCGGGGGCGTAAGCGTCTACGAACTCGACAGTGATGGGCCCGTAGTACGCCGTCTTGGGTGCCCAGAAGTAGACATACTCAACGGTCTCGCCCGGACCGATATCTGGCCTCTCGGAAAGATCGATGCCCTCGTGAAGCTCATCGGGAGCCTCGCTTGCAACGTAATCGAGCACGGCCGCCTTGCCGGAAGTAAACAACGGGTCGCCTGCCTCAAGATCGCCCTGGCCAGCATGCACGTTAAAGGAGCTAAACGTCCTGTTCTTTGCATTGTTGTTGGTGATCTTGACGTGCAGGTAAAAGCCGTCCTGCAGCTTAGCGTCGCCGCGATAGAACGTACCGTGAGCCACCGACTCACAGGTTATGCCAGCCACCTCGACCGTCTGCGACTCATAGGCCTTCTTCTCTACGGGAGCACTGCCGCTGCCCGAGCTGCCAGCCGAGCCACTCGGCGCATTTCCGCCGCAACCGGCAAGCGTGCAAGCCAGCACGGCCGAAAGCGTCACGGTGGGAATTCCTAACAGCAGCTTCTTCGTCATGGGCTTCATCATCCTCACCGCTCCTTTCGGCTTACAGCTCATCCGTTGCCCGAGTCCCAAGTCGACTCCGTGGCATCGGCCTCCACTATGAGCGTATGGCGAAAAGCAGCGCCGGCGAAGTGACCCGTGGCCCAACTAGCAACCGCCCAGCATCCCCTATGGACCAAAAGACTCGTATACGCACGCCCTCGGCCCATAAAATGAGACGCCTGTCCCAATGTTCGATTCAATCCAACAATCCGCATGGCGCGTTTTTGACAAACGCATCCAACCGCAAACGCAGCAGGACGCATTCGACCGCTTTCAAACTTACTCGGACAGAACCGACTCGGTTTTGTCCGAGTAAACGCTGTTCCACCAAATTCCGAACGATTGTTCGATGGATTTCGTGTTGGTTGGAATCGCCTATGGGCTGGGCTATGCTACCTTGACTATCTATATGACTTAAACGCAGCAAAGGAGCACCGAGAGAGCGAGTATGGCAAAAAACACCGCAAACTATGGTAACGACAGTATCCGCCAGCTCAAGGACGAGGAACGCGTACGTCTACGCCCCGCCGTCATCTTTGGCTCGGACGGACTCGATGGCTGCGCGCATGCTGCCTTCGAGATCCTGTCCAACGCCGTTGACGAGGCGCGCCAGGGCTACGGCAAGCTCATCACCCTTACCGCCTTTCGCGATGGCTCCATTCAGGTAGAGGACAACGGTCGCGGCTGCCCGCTCGACTGGAACCCTTCCGAGAAGCGCTTTAACTGGGAGCTCGTCTTTTGCGAGCTCTACGCCGGCGGCAAGTACAACAACAACCAGGGCGGCGACTACGACTTCTCGCTCGGTACCAACGGCCTGGGTTCGTGCGCGACCCAGTACGCCTCCGAGTACATGGACGTCACAGTTTGGCGCGACGGCAACAAGTACTCCCTGCACTTTAAAAAGGGCAAGGTCGTCGGTGCCAAAAAGAAGGCACTCGAGATTGAGCCCAGCGACGAGAACCGCACCGGCACCACCATCAAGTGGCGCCCCGACCTTGAGGTCTTTACCTCCATCAGCATTCCCCACGAGTGGTATCGCGAGACCATGCGCCGCCAGGCCGTGGTCAACGCCAACGTGACCTTCCGCCTGCGTATTGAGGGTGACGACGGCGAATTTACCGAAGAGGATTTTTGCTACCCCAAGGGCATCGAGGACTACGTGCTCGAGAAGGTCGGTGCCGACTACCTTACCGAGCCCTTCTTTATCGAGGCTGACCGTCGCGGTCGCGATCGCGAGGACCTGCCCGACTACAACGTAAAAATCACCGCGTGCATGTGCTTCTCGCGCACCTTCATGATGCAGGAGTACTACCACAACTCATCGTGGCTTGAGAACGGCGGCTCGCCCGAGAAGGCTGCCCGCAGCGCCCTCACCAGCGCCATCGATGCTTACATTAAGCAACAGGGCAAGTACAACAAAAACGAGAGTGGCATTAAGTGGCAAGACGTCCAGGATTGCCTGGTGCTCGTGACCAACTGCTTCTCCACCCAGACGTCCTACGAAAACCAGACCAAGAAGGCCATCAACAACCGCTTTATTCAGCAAGCCATGACGGCATTCTTTAAGGAGCGCCTCTCGACCTATCTAATCGAGAACAAGGACGCCGCCAATAAGATCATGGAGCAGGTGCTCATCAACAAGCGTTCGCGCGAGAACGCCGAGAAGACGCGCCAGAGCATCAAAACCAACCTGCAGCAGAAGACCGACATGGCCAACCGCGTGCAGAAGTTCATCGACTGCCGCTCCAAAGATAAGAACCGTCGCGAGATCTACATCGTAGAGGGCGACTCGGCAGCAGGCGCCATCCGCACGTCGCGCGATGCCGAGTTCCAGGGTGTTATGCCCGTCCGCGGCAAGATCCTCAACTGCCTAAAGGAGGATTATCCGCGCATCTTTAAGTCCGACATCATCATGGACCTCATGCGCGTGCTGGGCTGCGGCGTGGAGATCAAGGACAAGCGAATCAAGAACCTCGGTGCCTTTGACCTAGACAACCTCAACTGGAACAAGGTCATCATCTGTACGGACGCCGACGTCGACGGTTATCACATCCGCACGCTCGTGCTCACCATGCTCTACCGCCTGGTGCCCACACTTATCGACGAGGGTTACGTGTATATCGCCGAGTCGCCGCTCTACGAGATCAACTGCAAAGAAAAGACCTACTTTGCCTACACCGAGCTCGAGAAGAACGGCATCCTCAAAGAGATCGGCGACCAGAAGTGCTCCATCAACCGCTCCAAGGGTCTTGGTGAGAACGATCCGGACATGATGTGGCTCACCACCATGAACCCCGAGACGCGCCGCCTGATCAAGGTGGAACCCGAGGACGTCACCAAGATGGAAACCATGTTCAACCTTCTGCTGGGTAACGACGAGGCGGGCCGCAAGCGCCATATCTCGGAGCACGGCAAGGAATACCTGGACCAGCTGGACCTGCAGTAGCAGCAAATCGATAACGACGGCCCATAAGAAGTTCAAGAGGAAATCGTGGCAAAGAAGAAGACGAAGAACCAGCCAAAGAAAAAGCAGGTCAACGCCGAGAACGTCATCGGCCTGCACTCCGAGGTCACCGATCAGCCGATCACGCAGACGCTCGAGGTCAACTACATGCCCTACGCTATGAGCGTCAACGTCTCGCGTGCGTTCCCCGAGATTGACGGCTTTAAGCCCTCGCACCGCAAGCTGCTCTACACCATGTACAAGATGGGCCTGCTCAAGGGCGAGCGCCAGAAGAGTGCCAACATCGTGGGCCAGACCATGAAGCTCAACCCGCACGGCGACGCCGCGATCTACGAGACGATGGTGCGCCTGGCGACGGGCAACGAAGCGCTGCTTGCGCCCTTCGTGGAGTCGAAGGGCAACTTTGGCAAGTACTATTCGGGCGACCTAAGCTACGCCGCTTCGCGTTACACCGAGGCCAAGCTCTCCCCCATCAGCGCCGAGATCTTCAAGGACATCGACAAGGATCCGGTCGACTTCGTCGACAGCTACGACGGCGCCATGAAGGAGCCGCGCCTGCTGCCCACCACGTTCCCCAATATCCTCGTCTCGGCCAACAAGGGCATCGGCGTCGCCATGGCGTCCGACATCTGCGGTTTCAACCTCAACGAGGTCTGCACCGCCACCATGCATTACCTGCAGGATCCCAACTGCGACCTGCTCGAGTACATGCCCATGCCCGACTTTTCGACCGGCGGCGAGATCATCTACCGCCGCGAGGAGATGGAGAAGATCATCGAGACCGGTCTTGGCAGCTTCCAGATCCGCTCCCGCTGGCGCTGGATTCCCGAAGAGCGCATCATCGAGGTCTATGAGATCCCCTACACCACCAAGACCGATGTCATCATCGAGCGCATCGTCAAGCTCTCCAAAGAGGGCAAGGTCAAGGAGATCGCTGACATCCGCGACGAGACCGACCTCTCGGGCCTGCGCATCGCCATCGACCTTAAGCGCGGCGTCGACCCCGATAAGCTCATGGCCAAGCTCTATCGCTCGACCACGCTGCAGGATTCGTTCTCGTGCAACTTCAACGTGCTCGTCGACGGCTATCCCCGTGTTATGGGCGTGCGCCAGATTCTGCACGAGTGGGTCAAGTGGCGTATTGAGTCCACGCGTCGCCGCATCAACTTTGACCTGGGCAAAAAGTCCGAGCGCCTGCACCTGCTGCACGGCCTCGAGGCGATTCTGCTCGACATCGACAAGGCCATCGCCATCATCCGCGGCACCAAGCTCGAAGCCGAGGTCGTGCCCAACCTTATGAAGGGTTTCGATATCGACGAGACCCAAGCAGAGTTTGTCGCCGAGCTTAAGCTCCGCAATATCAACGAGGAGTACATCCTCAACCGCACCAAGGACATTGCCAAGCTTGAGGGCGAGATAGCCGAGCTTGAGGAGATCCTTTCCAGCGAGGAGAACATCAAGAAGGTCATCAGCGACGAGCTGGCCGCGGTCAACAAGAAGTACGTGATGCCGCGCCGCACGGGCAGGATTGAGCCCCATGAGGTTATCGAGGTAAGCCTGGAGCCCGAGGTCGAGGAGTATCCGGTTACCATCATGCTCTCGCGCGAGGGCTACCTTAAGAAGATGACGGACCGCGTGCTCAAGAAGGCGACCACGCTCAAGTACAAGGACGGCGACAAACCCTTTATCGAGTTCCCGTCCTCCAACACCCACGAGCTGCTGGTCTTTACCAACAAGAGCCAGGTGTACAAGTGCAAGGTTGCGGCGTTTGAGGACACCAAGTCGGCCCAGCTGGGCTCGTACCTGCCCACCGACCTCGAGATGGAACCCGACGAGAGTGTCATCTGGGTCATCGACCCCGAGGACTACAAGGCCGACGTGCTGTTTGTCTTTGAAAACGGCCGCGTGGTGCGCGTCGCGCTTTCTGGATACGTCACCAAGACCAACCGCAAGCGCCTCAAGAACGCCATCTACGGCGGCAGCAAGCTGCTGTATGCCCAGGTGCTCAAGGAAGATCGCGACATCGCGCTGGTCTCGAGCGACTATCGTTTGATGAACTTCAACACGTCGCTGCTCAAGACCAAGACGACCACCAACACGCAGGGCGTCCAGGCTTTCACGGCTAAGAAGGGCCGCTCGGTCACCACCGTCGGCACAACCGAGGAGATCCTTGGCGCCGGCGTCTCGGCCGAGAAGTTCACCGCGCAGAGCCTGCCCTCCGCCGGTGCCCTCATGAAGGAAAATGACATGCCGAGCTTGTTTGACTAGGTACCACGGCAACGAGATCGTTAGATACTTCGCAAAGCGACGAGGCCCGGAACGCAACGGCATTGCGCCCGGGACTCGTCGTTTTTCTTCTCAACTATTTTTTAACGCAGATAAATTGATTTCTGTTTATTTTTCTGCGTAAAAAATGTCAGCGTCACTGCTTCGATGCCCTTTGGTCATCGTTAGCAAAACTTGCAAAAGTTAGCAAAACTTGCAAAAATTAGCAAAACTTGCAAAGGAGCTACCATGGAGTACAGCAAGAACCCCTTTACCCCAACATTTGGAAGCGTCCCTCCCTTTCTAGCGGGTCGCGAGCATATCCTGCGTGACATCAACCGTGGCTTTATCAACGGCCCGGGAGATCCCAACCTGTCGACCATTTTTACTGGCGCAAGGGGAACGGGCAAGACGGCGCTTCTCTCGCTCCTTTCAGAAACGGCGCTTGAACACGACTGGATCGCAGCAAATGTCTCCGCCATGCCAGGCATGCTCGAAGATATTATCGAGCGAACCAAAGAAGCCGCAGATAGCTACCTCTCACAGCCTCACGCGCGCATAAACGGCGTTCAAATTGGTCCAGTGGGCATCGATTGGACATATGCTCAAGAGGCCCAGGGCAACTGGCGCACACGCATGAATGGCATCTTTAAGCAACTCGAAAAACATGACATCGGACTTCTCATCACCATCGATGAAGTCACAGTCGATCTCGAAGAAATGCTTCAATTTGCCTCCGTTTATCAGCACTTTGTACGCGAAGGTAAAAAAGTTGCTCTACTCATGGCAGGACTGCCCTACAAAGTATCGGCGTTGCTGCGTAACGATTCCGTCTCGTTCCTCAGGCGTTCCCAATATCATCAGTTAGGACGAATCACTGACGTTGAAATTGCAAACGCATTCCGCAAAACCGTTGAGGCCGGAGGACGTTCAATCACACCAGAAGCGCTCGAGGATGCTGTGAAGGCCGTCGACGGATTCCCCTACATGATGCAGCTCGTCGGATATCGCACATGGGATGTTTCGGAGAACTCGCCCAAAATCAGTGCACCTGATGTACAGCAGGGTTCTCTGCTTGCCCGCATGGAGCTGCGCGATCGAATTCTCGAAACGATCTATCGGGAGCTTTCCGATAAAGACATTGAGTTTTTGCTCGCGATGCTGCCCGATTCTGGCCCCAGCAGGGTCTCGGAGATAGCCAAACGCATGGGCGTCGCCAGCAACTACGCAAGCCAATACAAACGCCGCCTCCTGGAGGACGGCGTCATCGGAGAGCGCGGGCGTGGTCTCGTTGGCTTTGACATCCCCGCGTTCAGGGAGTTCCTGAGCGAGAAGGCCTCCTAGCACGCCGAGATTGTCCGCAAGGGCATCAATGCATGGCAATCAGTAATCCTCTTGGCAGGGGAAGTAGGCTTTTCGCCAACGCTGATTGCCATGCGTTCTTCTTGTCCTTAGGCGAGTTTGCGAGCGAGCTCTCGCACCTCTTCCAACTTGGGCGACGATGCCATGCTGTCGCGCTCGGTCATGCCGCTGATGGTGACAATGCCCTGGTCCTCCCACTTGCAGTACGCGCAGGCCGACTTGTACATAGCGATCGCCGCATCATAGACGCCCTCGCTGTGGCTATCGAGCAAGAGGGCCGTCTTGGTGAACGGGAAGCCCGTGGCACCGAAGGCGTACAGGCGGTCGATGGCGGCCTTCTCCTGAGCGGTGATATCGAACCAGTAGATAGGCGAAGCGAAGACAACCATGTCGGCGCCTTTCAGCGACTCGATCACGTCGGCCATGTCGTCCTTCTGCACGCAAGTGCCCTCATGGGTAAAGCAGTACTGGCATCCCAGACAACCAGCGATCTTTTTGCCGGCAACGCGGACGACCTCGACCGTATGGCCGCCCTCGCGCGCGGTCTCGGCAAACGCCTCGACCATGGTGTCGGTATTGGCACCCTTACGCGGGCTACCACTCAATACAACGATTTTCATAGGATTCCCCCTCCTTCATGCTGCAGGCGTGCAGCATGTTTTCTTGTAACCAAAACGAATGGAGTTAATCAATCGCCTCGTTTCAGCTACTCCCACTCTTTAGAAGAATCGTTGCTGGAGACTTGGCATTGAATCAATACACGCTTATTTCAGATATTCCTCAAAGAACGCCTTCAGCTTTCCAAACGGAATGATGTCCATCTGATCGTAAAGGTCGGTGTGGCTGGCACCAGGGATAATGAGCAATTCCTTGTTGTCCCCCGTCAGCTTGCTGTACACGGTTTCGCTGAAATAGCGGGAGTGCGCCTTCTCGCCGTGCACCAGCAGCACGGCGGAGCGGATCTCGCCGGCGTACTGCAAGATCGGCATATTCAAAAACGACAGCGAGGACGTCACATTCCAGCCACCGTTGGAGCCCAGGCTGCGGGGATGGTAGCCTCGCGGAGTCTTGTAGTAGGCGTAATAGTCCGCCACAAACTGCGGCGCGTCATCGGGCAGCGGATCGACCACGCCGCCCGCCAGCGCGTAGCTGTCGTTTTTATAATCCTCGGTGCGCTGCGCGTTCAGCGCTTTCCGCTTTTCGAAGCGCGCCTGCTCGGAATCCTCGGCGTCAAAGTAGCCGTTTGCGGTCACGCGGGTCATATCGTACATGGTCATAACCGCGGTGGCCTTGATGCGGGTGTCGATGGCCGCCGCATTGATTGCCATGCCGCCCCAACCGCAGATGCCGATGATACCGATGCGCTCCGGGTCAACGCTTTCCTGCACGGAGAGGAAATCCACCGCCGCGCAGAAATCCTCGGTGTTGATGTCCGGCGATGCCACATAGCGGGGCGCACCGCCGCTCTCGCCGGTATAGGACGGGTCGAAGGCAATCGCGAAAAAGCCCAGCTCCGCCATTTTCTGCGCATAAAGGCCGGACGTTTGCTCCTTCACCGCGCCAAACGGGCCGCTGACGGCGATGGCAGGCAGCTTGCCCTCCGCGTTCTTTGGCACGTAGACGTCGGCCGCCAGCGTGATGCCGTATCGGTTGTGGAAGGTCGCCTTGCTGTGCTCAACCTTGTCGCTTTTGGGGAATACCTTGTCCCATTCCTGCGTCAGTTTCAACTGCTCCATGCCTAAGCCTCCTTGTCAGTCGCTTTAAGGTATTGCTCGTCGTCCACGGGCTCCAACCACTCGCTGGAGGTCTCCTCGCCCGGAACCTCCAACGCGAGATGGGAGAACCAGCTGTCGGGCGCTGCACCGTGCCAGTGCTTTACGCCTGCGGGAATATTTACTACATCGCCGGGGCACAGCTCCTGTGCCGGTTTGCCCCATTCCTGGTAAAACCCTCGGCCAGCCACGCAGACGAGGATCTGCCCGCCGCCGCTTTTGGCGTGATGGGTGTGCCAGTTGTTGCGGCAGCCGGGCTCAAACGTCACGTTGTAAACGCCGACTTGCTCGGTGGAAAGGGGTGAGAGGTAGCTTTGACCGATAAAGTACTTCGCAAATGCGTCGTTGGGGGCACCGATGGGAAACGCCATCTCGTTTTGGTGCTGCGCCTTTGCGTCGGCAGCGTCTTCGTCCGCCCAGACCTCCTTCGCCATGCGAAAGGCCGCCCACGCCTTGGGCCATCCCGCATAAAACGCCGCATGCGTAAGGATTTCCGCTATCTCAGTCCTGGTCACGCCATTGTTCTTTGCGGACATCAGATGATATTGAAACGAAGAGTCCGTCAGGCCCTGCGCCATTAGGGCAACCACCGTCACTATGCTGCGATCTCGAAGGGAAAGCCCGTCTTCTCGACTCCATACCTCGCCGAACAGCACATCGTCATTGAGCTGTGCAAATTTGGGGGCAAAATCCCCCAGGGCATCTCTGCCCGCCGTCTGCTTAATCGTCATGTTCGATTCCTCCTGTCGATGGTTTTGAGTGCAAAACTGCTTCCGTCCAGCTAAGCCGCGCCTAGACTCCTGTGCCCATTCGTCGCGCCTGCTCAAGAGCGGGATGCCCGCCGATTTCGCCCACGCCGTTCAAGCCGCCGGCGAATACCGTTCCGGCAAGCGTGCGCCTTTGGCGAAAATCCCTTGCGCTCCCGATTTGTATTGACGAAAATAAAGGTAATACCTAAACCTAACTTTAGGTCAAGGAGTTAATTCGAGATTTGTCCGGAGGGACCATGTACACAATCGGACAGGTGGCGGAGATGTTCGGTCTGCCCGTTTCCACGCTGCGTTATTACGATAAGCAGGGATTGTTCCCGGGGCTGGAGCGGACGTCCGGCATTCGCCGATTCGGCGATACGGAACTCGAGGCGCTTCGGGTCATCGAATGCTTAAAGAAGGCTGGAATGGAAATCAAGGACATCCGGCTGTTCATGGAATGGTGTGCGGAGGGCCCATCGACATATCCCAAGCGCAAGGCCATGTTCGAGGAGCGAAAGGCCCACATGGAGTCGGAGATCGCGAAGATGAACCGCGCGCTGGACATGTTGAAGTTCAAATGCTGGTACTACGAGCAGGCGATCCAAGATGGCAACGAGGATAGAGTGAAGGCGCTGATTCCCGACAATTTGCCTGAAGAAATCAAAGATACCTACGATAACGCCCATGCTCGATAATGCCGTTCGCTACCCATGGGACTCCGGCAAGGAGCTCTTTCTGAACAGAACGAAAAAGAAAGCCTCCGAACCAGAAGGTTCGGAGGCTTTTATTCCCGTTGTCCCCATAGGTATAAGCGTATCTGCTCGCGATTGCCTATCGATGCTTTGCCTCGAGCACGGCAGACACCGCATCGAGGAACTCCCGCACATGGTCGGCGGGGTGCGGCGAATGAAGTAGCCCGTAAGACACGAGACAGTCCCAATCGGTAGGGACGGTTTTGAGCATGGGGTGAACGTTGGCCCACAACGGCAGCGTCGCAAGCGCGAGGTCCTCGTTCGCGCCGCGATTGAACACCTCCGCCCGATATTGCGGGAAGTCTACGAGCGCGATTTGAGGATGATGCAAGAGTATCTCGTCGCGCACGCGGTCGATTTCGGCGTTCCAGCCCCGGCGTATAAGCATAAGACTGTGATTGTGGAGGTCGTCGAATGTGACGATGTCGCGTTTGGCGAGTTCGCTGTCGACGGGAACGGCGCACCCGAGCGGCTCGCGCGAAAGCTCGAGGCCCAAGCACCCGCGCTCTTTAAGAAAGGCATCGTCGAAAATCCCCACCACGATATCCATGTCTTGCCCGAGGTTCGCCAAACCGCGCGCCGCCGAGGGTGTGTTTTCAAACGTGACCACCTGAAGGCTCATGCCAGGGCAACGTTCCTTCACCTTCGGCCACAGCTTCGTGAGCGGCGTGCTGGGCGTCATGAGCGACACTCCCACGCGGATGATGCGCTTCTCTCCGCGCTCGGCGACGCGGGCGCGTGCGATTGATTCTTGAGAGTACTGCACGATATGGCGGGCGTCGGCGAGCAGCGACCTGCCTGCTCGCGTAAGCGAAAGCCCCTGATGCGATCGGTGGAACAGCGTAAGGCCTAGCCGCGACTCCAGCAGATTCATCTGCTTGATGACGGCCGTGGGCGTGATGAAGGACTCTTGTGCCGCCTTGGAGAAGCTGCCCGCCTCCGCCACGCGGATGAAAGTGTCAAGCTGTGGGTTGTACATCGATCCTCCTGTCACGCATTATGTGCCGTATATACCCCATGGTTATATCCATCATTCCAACGTGAACTTCTCGCACGTCAGTAAACGCCGTAGCCTTGTATTCGAAAAGTCACCATTAAGGAGGAGACCATGGAGTATCTGAAGCTCAACAACGACGTAGAGATGCCCATCGAGGGTTTGGGCACCTTCCTCATGACCCCGGCCGAGGCCGAGGCGGCCGCAACCGCCGCGCTCGCGGCTGGCTACGAGCACATCGACACCGCCAACGCCTACATGAACGAGCGCGCCGTGGGCCGTGCCATCGCCAAGAGCGGCATCGCGCGCGACAAGATCTTCGTCTCCACCAAGCTTTGGCCGAGCGTCTACGACGCGGGCATGCCGGCGGTGGATGCCACGCTCCAGCGCCTGGGGCTCGACTACGTCGACATGCTCATCCTGCACCAGCCGGTAGGCGACTACCTGGCCGCGTGGCGCACGATGGAAGAGGCGTACCGCGCAGGCAAGGTGCGCGCCCTCGGCCTCTCCAACTTCCCGCAAGACAAGATCGCCGAGGTCATCGAGGTCGCCGACATCAAGCCGCAGCTCGTGACCGTTGAGTGCCACCCCTACCACGCCCAGCGCGACCTGCGAGCCTACCTCGCGCCGTACGGCACGGTGATCGAGGCGTGGTACCCGCTCGGCCACGGCGACAAAGGTCTTCTGGAGGAGCCCATCTTCGTCGCTCTCGCCGAGAAGTACGGCAAGACCCCGGCCCAGGTGATCCTGCGCTGGCACGTGCAGATGGGCACCTCCATCATCCCCAGCTCCAAGAACCCCGCCCACATCGCCGACAACGCGAACATCTTCGACTTCTCCCTCGCCGAAGACGAGATGGCCGAGATTGCCAAGCTCGACGGGACCATGACCTACTACACCGCCACTGAGGAAGCACTAGCGGGCTACCTGGCCATACGCCCCGATTTCGACGCGCAGGAGTAGCGCTCAGACGATAACGGACCAACCAAGCCGCCGCCGAGGACCAGTCGACTGTCGAGGACGAGCCCGCCGCAGTACCCGCTGCAGACGGCAACGTCCTCGTGGCCTACTACTCGGCACAGGGCCACACCGCTGTCGTAGCTCAGGCCATCGCCGACGATCTCGGTGCCGATCTCTTTGAGGTGACGCCTAGAACCCGCGGGTTATAACCCCGTGCGCACCCCAGCGTTATAGAACCCTCACCAACGGAAACTTCCGCCGGCGCGGCGCCCCTCGTATGGTGGATACGTCAAGTTGCGAGAAAGGAAGGCACCATGGACTACATCACCTTGAACAACGGCGTCAGGATGCCGCAGCTCGGCTTCGGCGTGTACCAGATCCCGGACGCCGCGGAATGCCAGCGCGCCGTGGAGGACGCGCTCTCGGTCGGCTACCGGCTGCTCGACACGGCCGCGAGCTACGGCAACGAAGAGGCGGTCGGGGCCGCCATTCGTGCGAGCGGCCTGCCGCGCGACGAGGTGTTCGTGACGACCAAGCTGTGGATGTCGGATGTGAGCTACGAGGGAGCCAAGCGCGGCTTCGACGCGTCGCTCAAGCGGCTGGGGCTCGACTACGTCGACCTCTACCTCATCCATCAGCCGTTCGGCGACGTCTTCGGCGCGTGGCGCGCCATGGAGGAGCTCTACGAGCAGGGCGTTATCCGCGCCATAGGCACAGCTAACTTCTACCCCGATCACCTCGCAAACCTCATCTCGTTCAACCGCATCGCCCCCGCCGTGAACCAAGTCGAGTGCAACGTGTTCTTCCAGCAGCGCGAGGCGCAGGAGTACATGGCCGGCAAGGAGGTGGCCACGGAGGGCTGGGCGCCCTTTGCGGAGGGCAGAAACGACCTCTTCCGCAACGAGGTCCTCGCTCGCATCGGCGAGGCGCACGGCAAGACGGTCGCCCAGGTCGTGTTGCGCTGGCTGCTGCAGCGCGGTGTGGTCTGTATCCCTAAGAGCACGCACCGCGATCGCATGGAGCAGAACTTCGACGTCTTCGACTTCGCGCTGGGCGACGACGAGATGGTCGCCATCACCGCGCTCGACACCGGGCGCAGCGCGTTCTTCGACCACCACGACCCCGCCACCATCGAATGGCTGTCCGGGCTCGTTCGCAACGTGTAGACGAGCGGTCAGACCGCACTGATAACTTACTAGGAGGAATTGCCATGAACTCATTCACGTACGACTACCCGGTCAGGAACTACTTCGGCGAGGGGGCCATGGACCAGGCACTCGACGCCGAGATGGGTGCCATGGGCAAGACAGTGATGCTCGCCTACGGCGGAGGTTCGGTCAAGCGAACCGGCGTCTACGGCCACGTGGTCGATAAGCTCACGAGCGCGGGCAAGCGCGTGGTGGACTTCGGCGACATCATGCCCAATCCGACCTACGAGAAGTGCCAGGAAGGCGCCGCGCTCGCACGCGAGGAGCAGGTCGACTTCATTCTCTCCGTCGGCGGCGGGTCGGTCTTCGACTGCTGCAAGGTGGTCTCCGCGCAGGCGATGCTTGACGAGGACATCGAGACGTTCGAGCACGCCGACGGCAAGATGCCGAGCTCGTTCATCCCCATGGGATGCATCGTTACGCTCTCCGGCACGGGCGCCGAGCAGAACAACGGCGCCGTCATCACCAACGAGGAGATGCACGTGAAGGGCGCCTATCTGGGGGCGATGCCCATGTGGGCGGCGCTCGACCCGGCACTCACGCTCACCGTACCGCACGCGCAGTTCATGAGCGGCGCGTTCGACACGCTCTCGCACTGCATGGAGAGCTATTTCGGTAGCCCGCGCGGACGCAACGTCACCGACGACATCAACCTCGCCATCCAGCGTAACGTCATCCGCAACATGCGGATCATCGCGGACGACAATCAGAACCTCGAGGCGCTCAGCGAGCTCGTATACGACTCCGCCATGGCCGAGAACGGCGTGCTCAAGATCGGCAAGTCAACGGACTTCCAGGCGCACATGATCCAGCACCAGTACGGCGCCTATACCCACACCAACCACGGAATGGGCCTCGCGGTCATCCATCCTGCGCTCTACCGCCACCTGGCCCCCGAGGCACCCGCGCAGTTCGCCCGCTGGGCGCGCGAGGTGTGGGGTGTCGACGCCAAGGGCAAAGACGACCTTACGGTGGCGCTGGAGGGCATCGACCGTCTGCAGACGTTCATCGGCGAGATGGGGCTTCCCACGAGCTTCGCCGAGATGGGTTCCGACGCATCTGACGAGACGCTGCACAAGGTTGCGGACACCTGCGTGCTCACCGGCGGCTGCGCCAAGAAACTGGAGCGCAGCGAGGTGTTCCAGATTCTGACCGAGTGCCTCTAGATCGGTGCTCGGTCCCGATCCGCCCACGCCGAAGGAAACCGTACGACTCCGAGATGTCATCGTAATCGTAGGACCCGGCGAGCCCGCCGCGCCTGATGAATCCGTCGAAGTCGTCGTCGACGGCCCCCTGCTCGTCGAAGTAGGAGCGGTATTCGCCGAAGCTGAAGGGGAGGATGTGTACCTCCCCGTGGCGCCCTGTGAACAGGGTTGCCAGGTCCGAACTCAGGAGGAACGCGTTCGATCCCGTGAGATAGATATCCCATCCGCCACGTGCGTGAATGCTGTTAATTGCTTTCTCGAAACCCTCGCACAGCTGCACCTTGTCGATGAAGAGACGGTTGCGGGTGCCCTCTTTGTGCCGCTCGATGATTTCGTGATACAGCGTGTGATACTCAAGCAGCGGCTCGTTGTCGAGGTCCAGCAGATCGATGTAGACGTTGTTGGAGGATGGGTCCCTCCGAGCAACGGAGGCGGAGAACGCCTTCATGAGCTCGGACCTACCAGAGCGGCGCATCCCCGTGATCACCTTGATGTCCCGGGTGCCCTCGAGCGCCCAAAGCCGCTCCATGTACGTATTGCGGTCGACCCAATCAATCATCAGCTCTTTCTCGGTTTCAAAACCGATAAGGAAATATGCGCAAGGGCGCGTCGGAGGGTAAGCCCCAGCCATGTCATGTCGGCAGAAGCCCTCGACCGGCGGCACGACGAAGTCGAAATAGCCCTCGATTTCCCGCGGGCCCTCTTCGAAATCTTGATGGCATATGCGACGCCGTAGAGCATCGGCAACGCGTTCTGCTATGCGCCGCCTTCGGCATTGGAATCGCCCTTGCCCCGCACAGCAACGTAGCTCATAGACGGAACGATCAGGATGCTCGGCTTGTCAGGCGGTTTGCCCGTGATGTTGTAGCGCACCGTAGACGCTGATGGAGATGGCTGCGCGCGGGCACGGGCGCGCCACCGCACTTCACAGCTTGTTTCTCAAGTATTTGGGACGCACACGCGGCGTTCAAAAATGCGGAGCGACTCCGCATGGCTCGAGACTGAGCCGAGGTGCCCTACTTCTCGCCCTCCAGCAGCCCCACGATGCGGTCGATGTCGACGGCAAAGCGAGGCCTTCCCTCGCGCTCGTAGCGGTCGAGGTATGCCTGGCACTCGGAGACAATGCGCTTGGTGTTGCCGTCGATGATGCGCTGGAGCGTCTCGTAGTAGGCCGAGCCCTCGGTCCTAAAGCGGCGCTGGTAGGCCTTGGTTATGGGGAACATCTTGATGTAGTGGATGCCGTGGCGGCAGCCGGGGCGCGTCGTGGGGCGGGGTGGCAACGCAAAGTACTGGTCTTTGGGCACGTTAGGGGCGATGTTGGAACGCAGCGGCACGGCGAAGTCCCTGCGCTTCCCGCGGAAACGCAGCCTCACCACCACGATGCAGGGGCGATTGTGCTTAAGCATGAGCTCGCGGTCGCCCTCGACGAGGTCGAAGAAATCCTGAGAGATGGATACGATCTTCATCGGTTACGCCCCCTTCATACGAAGCGGGGCCCGCATCGCTGCAGGCCCCTACAGGTGGGCGATATTCTACGCCTTGCGGCACCCCGTCGCCCACGGAGGTTAAACGTACACGTAAGCCGTACTCTGAAAGCCGCGGCTTCCGGCAAGTAGTTTATACCACGAAAGGTCGCTTTCAATGCGCATAGCTCGCAAAATAACACTCGCTGGGCCGTCACCCCTGACCGTTACCCTCCAATCTTCATTGAAGTCAGCAGGTCAATTCATATAGTCATGGGGGTTATCCTGAAGGAAATCAAATTTATACCCCCATAACTAAGGAATTTTCTATTCCCACTCAATGACTAGAGCCCTGGTGTAATTGGCTGGATCACCGTTCCGGGAACCGGTATCGACCTACCTGTCCGCCAAGCTCCTTCTTCAGCTCCAGCCTAGTATCTGACTCGCGCCGTTATAAGCGAAAACCGAAGAGATGCATCTTGGCCAAGAAATAAGGTTAGCCTTATCTTACTTCATGGTTCGTGTGTTATAGTTAGATTGCTCTAACTGTTTGGGGGCGATAGCCATGCACGAATGCAAGGGCTTCTGGGACAAGAATGCCGGTCGGTACGACCGTTTCATGCGAAAGGACCGGGCGGCGTATGAGAAGATGTATGAGCTGATCAGGCCGGTGGTGAAAGCAAAAACCGTACTGGAGGTTGCCACTGGCACGGGGCTTATCGCAAAGAGCGTCGTGAATGCGGCGACGCACATCGAGGCTACGGACGCTTCTGCAAAGATGATCCTTGAAGCAAAACGGGACAGTCAATCCGCAAAGCTGAACTTTTCCGTACAAGATATGTTCCGCCTGCCCTATGCACAGAAGTCCTTCGATGTGGTGATCGCGTCCAACGCGCTTCACATAGTGCCGCATCCGGAAAAGGCCCTGCAAGAAATCAGGCGGGTGCTGAAGGACGACGGCGTGCTCATCGCGCCAACCTTCACCCACGCGGGGAACTCGGTTTCCGGCAAAGCAAAAGCCTTTTTCATGAGTATGGCGGGATTCCCCCTCCACAGCAGGTGGACGAGCGAGGAATACCTACGTTTCCTGCGCCAAAACGGCTGGGCGGTGCAGAAAAGCGCGGTGCTGAAGGCCTCGTTCCCGTTGACCTATGCGGAATGCACGAAATCGGACGGGCCAGATGTCGTTCTTTGAAAACACCCGCAAGCCCGTGGGCCTCGGCGGAAAACTTATGGTTGCCATGATGAATCTGGGGCACAGCCCTGTGGCGCGGTGGGGACTTCGATTTCTACGACTTGCGCCAAATGCCAAGGTGCTGGATTGCGGCTGTGGCGGCGGGGCGAACATAAAACGGCTGCTGAAAAAATGCCCGCATGGCGTCGTCAAAGGCATCGACTATTCGCCCGTCAGCGTGGAGAAGACTAGAAAGCTCAACCGAATTGCAATTCAGGAGGGGCGTTGCGCCGTTCTGCAAGGCAGTGTGGCGGATATGGCGTTTGAGGATAGCTACTTCGATGCCGCCACGGCCTTTGAGACCGTCTATTTTTGGCCTGATTTACCCCGATGCTTCCGTGAGGTCTGGCGAACGCTGAAGCCAGGCGGGACAATTCTTATCTGCAACGAGAGCAATGGCGATACGGACAAGGACGAGAGGTGGACACAGATCATCGGCGGCATGACCATCTACAAGGACATTGAATTAAAGGCGTGTCTGGAGCAGGCGGGTTTTCACGAGGTGCAGATACGCAAAAAGAAAAGGTGGCTCTGCGTCACGGCGCGGAAGTAAGGGTATCAAGCACGGGCATTTTCGCATCCATCCTGCACATGGCGATAGGCATGACGGTCATAGCGGCTGTGCTGGCGGCAGTTATGACAGGATTTATTCACTGAGGAAGGAACCTATGAAATGTAAAATTGAGAAAAACACCGTGCAGGAGACGCTGATCCTCCCGCTGTATTCCCGAAAGCTGTGTACGGAGCTGTATCCGAACCTTTACAGGGATGAAACAGCGGTTCGTCTGCTCGACCAGATCGACTACAACTTTTCAGAGGCAGAGAAAAACTCCCGCAGCCTGATGCAGCGCTTTGGTGCGCTGGAGGTGGCCATGCGGCAGGGTGATCTTGCTTTCGAGGTGCAGGATTACCTGAAAAGCCACCCCAATGCGGCGGTGGTCAATCTGGGCTGCGGGCTGGACAACACCGGCAGAACCTGCGACAACGGTAGATGCAAGATCTACAATCTGGACTTCCCGGATGTGATTGCCTTGCGGCAGCAGCTGCTGCCCGCCGGGGATCGAGAACAAAATATCCCCTGCGACCTGAAAGACACCGCATGGTTTAGCAAAATCGATGCCTCCGGCGGGGCGGTATTCTTTGCCTCCGGGGTGTTCTATTACTTTCTGACCCAGCAGGTCCGGGAACTGGTGCGGGAGATGGCGGACGCTTTCCCCGGCGGTGTGCTGGTCTTTGATGCTGCCAATCGGACAGCAGTAAAGATGATCGCAAAAACATGGCTTAAGACTGCAAAAATCAAGGATGTGGGGGCATATTTTGCGGTTTCGGATGCCGCCAAGGAAATCGGCACGTGGGACAGCCGTCTGCAGGTCACAAGTCGCGGCTATATGCTGGGTTATAACGATTTGAGAGACCCTTCTGTCAGCGGCTTTTTCCGGTTTCTCGCAAGGGTCGGTGACAACGGGATGAAAATGCAAATCGTGAAAATAAGATTTTGAGAGACAAAAATGCAAAAGACGAGCGCTTCTTGCCGCTCAATTGGCAAGAAGCGCTCGTCTTTTCTTAACGCGTTGTATGGCGGAGAGAGCGCAAGTTACGCGAGCGCCCTTCTTGCCAGCTCGGCCGCGCCGAGGATTCCTTGGTCGCCGCCGCAGCCCGGGGCGCAGATGTAGCTCTCCATATCCTTAAGCTCGGCGGTCTGGATGTAGCCACCCAGATATTCGAGGGTCTTCTTGCGGACGATGCCGTAGAGCCGCTCCTGGTGCATCACGCCGCCGCCGAGGACGATGCGGCGAGGCGAGTACATGAGCACGAGGTTCGCGCACATCTGCCCCAGATAATCCCCCTCGAGCGCCCACACCTCATCGTTGTCCGCGAGCTCGGCCGCGGGCTTTCCCCAGCGCGCGGCAATGGCGGGGCCGGAGGCGAGACCCTCGAGACAGCTCGCGTGGCTCGGGCAGACGCAGCGTCCCTCCTCGGTGGGACGGGTCCTTACCAGCATGTGGCCGGCCTCGGGGTGCAGCATGCCGTGAAGGAGCCTGCCCGCGCACATGACGCCCGCGCCCACGCCGGTGCCGATGGTCACGTAGACGGCGTCCTTGAGCCCCTTGCAGCAGCCGAAGACCACTTCGCCGAGGCAGGCAACGTTCACGTCCGTGTCGTAGGCCACCGGAATCCCGAGGGCGTCGGCGAACGCGGCGCGAAGACCATGGCCTCGCCACGCGAGCTTGGGCGTCTGGAGGATGGAGCCGTAGCGCTCGTCGGCGGGGTCGACGCAGGTCGGGCCGAAGGCGCCGATGCCCAACGCGTCCACATCGCGGGCGGTGAACCACTCGACCATCTGCGGGACGGTCTCGGCGGGCGTAAGCGTCGGGGTCTCCATACGGTCGAGGACCTCGCCGTCGCCGGACACCACGGCACAGACCATCTTGGTCCCGCCGGCCTCGAGGGCGCCGAGCCTCATTTGCTTTTCGCTCATGTGATCCTCCTTACAAAGGGACGCCCGCAGTCATGGTCAACCGCGGGCGTCCATAACGTTGGCTTGTTTCGAGGCGACCCTACCTGGGCACGCGGTCCTGCCTTGCGGCAAACGGGGCGAGCACGGCGTGCGGCTCGCTTTGGTACCAGTAGGCGACGGTGGAGATGTCGTCCTCGCGCTCGTAGAGCTTGATGTCGTCGTTGCCGAGGTCCTGGAACGTCACGCGCAGGTCCTCCTTGAACGAGATCGGGTCGGGAAGGTGCCACCTGTAGAGGCCGTGCCTGGGCAGCGCGTCGTCGTTGGTCGCGAGCATCGGGTTCGGGTTCGGCTTGCCCGCGCTGAAGCGGTCGCGCGTGGCGTCGCGCGTCGAGCGGTACGGGTAGCCGGCGAACAGCGTGTTGAAGCACTGCGCCTCGGGCAGCGCGTGGGGCGGCCTGTCGAGGAAGGCCCAGGCACCGCCGAAGTAGTCCTCGGCTCCCGTCGAGGTGACCGTGGGGAACTCCTCGTCGCCGTCGAGGAAGAACTTCATCTCGCCCTCGCCCCACCAATAGCGCTCCAGGGCGCACAGGGCCATGTAGGTGCCGACGTAGTAGCCCTTGCCGCGCACGCCGTCGAGCACGGTGTAGTCGACGCCCCTGCGAGTGCTGCGCTCGCGGTTAAAACGGGCGTGGAAGTACATGGCGTCGTCCGGCACGTCGGTGAGCGCGTAGTTGAACGTGTAGAAGATGTACTTAATGAACCCGGGGTGCTCGCTCGTAAGCGTGACCTTGGCGTGCTTCCTAAAAGGCATCTCGAAGTAGCAGTTCATGCCGCCCGTCGGGTTCACGCAGATGGGCATCGAGTTGACGATGGCGCGCTCACCGAAGCCGTTGCAGAAGAAGTCGCCGACAGGGCACTCGACCGAGGGGGTCTCCTCGTCGTCCCAGTAGAAGCGCAGCACGAGGTCGCGCATGACGAAGCTGCCGGCGGCGGTCTTGTCGGGGACGGTCATCCAGATGTGGCGGATGATGCCGGGGCCCTCGATGTCCGCGAGCGTGATGGTCTCGCCGGACTCAAGGGGCACGCAGCACGAGCCCTTGCGGCCGACGCCGAGGTGGCTGGCCGACATGGCGGCGCGGCCCTTCTCGCCCGTGATGTTCTCGGGGGTGATGGCGCGGCTTTCCTCACCGCCGTGCATCCACACGTCTTTAAGGAACTCTCTCATCGTCGACCTCCTCTATTCGTCGTCTTCGCACTCGGCGGAACTGGCACCGTTCACGTAGACGATCTGCTGGCGCGCCTCGTCGACGAGGGCGTCGAAGTCGAGTTTCTCGTCGGGGCGCGCGAGCGCGACCGTCATGGCGAGCGGGAGGTTGACACCCGCGATCACGTGGATCCGGTCGGAGGCGAAGCGGGAGAAGCGCTGGTTCACGCTGCCGCCGAGCGCGTCGGTGAGGACGACGACCTCGTCAGTGCCCGAAAGCGCCGCCTCGACCGCCGCGTCGAGCCCCTCGCCGTTGTCGTTCACGTAGGCGCACACGGCGTTGACGGCGTCGCTCTTACCCGTAAGGAACTCGAGGGTGTCCTTGAAGCCCTGGGCGAGAAGGGAATGGCTCGCCACAACTATCTTTCTCATTGATTCACCAATCTCTTGGGTCGAAGCTAGGCGAGGATGCCGGCGGCGGAGGCGACCATCGCGAGGACGATCACCACGAGGATGAGGGCCGTCATGCTCGCGTTCTTCTTGGTAAGAAGGTAATACGCGCTTCCCGTGATGGCGGCGGGGATCATGGCAGGCAGGATCTTGTCGAGCAGCGGCTGAATCTCCATCGAGACGTCGCCGAAGCTGAAGCTAATCGGGCAGGTGACGCCGATGACCGAGGCGATGAGGCAGCCGACCACGGTGAGGCCGAGCACGGAGGCGGCGGCAGTGAGGTTGGGAAGCTTCTCGCTGAAGTCGGTGACGAGCTTCACACCCTGCTTGTAGCCGAACTCGAGGGCGTGCATGCGGACCCAGAAGATGGCCAGGATGAGCGCGAACCAGATGCCGGCTCCCACGGGGTTGCCCTCGATGGCCATGTAGGCGGCGATGGAGCCCATGATGGTCGGGATCATGGTCATGAGCAGGGAGTCGCCGACGCCGGCGAGCGGTCCCATGGTGCCGATCTTCAGGTCTTGGACGGCGTCCGCCGCCGCGAGGCCGTCGCGCTCCTCCATGGCCACGCAGGCGCCAAGGATGATGGCGGCGAGCCAAGGCTGGGTGTTGTAGTAGCGGAAGTGGTTGTTGAGCGCTTGCTTATAGTCTTCGTCGTTCGTGTAGATCTTCCTCAGGATCGGCGAGAGGGCGTAGGCGACCGAGGCGCCCTGCTGGGTCTGGTAGTTGAAGGTGCACACGCTCATGAGCCAGCGCCAGTTTGCGTTGCGCAGGTCCTTCTTGGTGACCTTATAGCCGGAGGGCTTGCCCTCGGCGGCGGTGATGTTCTCGTTTTCCATGGTTACTCATCCTCTCCGATGAAGGCGTCTGCGGAAGCGTGGGCGGCGAGCTCGGCGTCCTTCTCGGCACGCTGGTAGAACGCGATCGCGAGGGCGACGCCGACGATGGCGGCACCGATGATGGGCACGTTCAGGAAGGCCGAGAGGAAGAAACCGGCGAGCAGGTACTGGAAGTACTTGGCGGTTGGCATGTAGCGGAGCAGCATGGCGATACCGATGGCCGGGAGCATCTTGCCGGCGAGGGTGAGGCCGGAGAGGAACCACTGGGGCATGACCTCGAGGAGCCAGTTGACGGCGGGCTGGCCGAGCGTCACGGAGACAAAGACGGGCAGGGCGGCGCACAGGCCGAAGAGCGCAGGGCAGACCCACAGGATGGCGTTCATCTGCTTGAACTTGCCCTCGTCGCAGAACTTCTGGGACTTCTCGACGACGAAGCCGTTGAGGATCTTGACGATGACGTCGAGCTGGATGCCGAGCATGCCGACCGGCAGGCCGATGGCGAGGCCCGTGTCGGAGCCCAGGGTCACGCCGTAGGCGGTGGCGATGATGGCCATCGTGCCGTAGTCGGGAATCGACGAGCCGCCGAAGCCCGCGACGCCGAGCTGCATGAGCTGGATGGTGCCGCCGATGACGAGGCCGGTCTGCCAGTCGCCCATGACGACGCCGGTGATAAGGCCCCAGAAGACGGCATAGTTGACGAAGATCATCGGGATGCCGTAGTAGTCCACGTGCTTGATGAAGGCAAGCAGGGTCAAAAGGACGACCTGCAAGATAGTGAAGTTGACCATGTTCCCTCCTTAGATGAGGTCGGCGACGGAGACGGGCTTGTCGGCGGGCACGAACTGGGCCGTCACCTTGACACCGCGGGCGATGAGTGCCTTGTAGCTCTGGACGTTCTCCGCGGAGGCGTAGGCGCGCTGGGTGAGCTGGATGCCGTCCTCCTTGACGAGCGAGCCACCGACGATCAGCGACGGGAACTCGACGCCCGACTCGGCCAGGTGAAGCATCGTCTCGGGCTCTTTCGCGATGACGAAGACCTTCTCGCGGTCGTACTTGCCCGCCGCGAAGTTCTTGAGCGCGGTCTCCTCGGAGATGATCGAGACGGCCATGCCCGCGGGGCGCGCCATCCTCATAGTGGACTTCAGGACCTCGTCGCCGGCGACCTTGTCGTCGATGACCATGACTCGGGTCGCGCCCGACACCGGGGCCCACTGCGTCACGATGATGCCGTGAAGCAGGCGATTGTCGATTCGTGCCATAACAACACTCATGTTTGCTCCTATCAAATGAAGTTTTACGTTCGGTACTGCCTCGGCGCTATCCGGATTCGCGCCGGGCAAGGGGTTATCGGATTATTGAGGACGCGCGGTCAGCTCGCGGCGGCGCGCGGGGGGGTCACTCGTCGAACAGGAGGCTCGAGGAGCCGAGACGCTCCTCTCGCGCCGGGGCGGCGCTCACGCTGATGTAGTCGAAGACGTAGGCGATCTCGCTTACAGGAACCTCCACGCGATAGCGCGTCGAGATGCTCGAGAAACTCTGCCTGAAGGACTCGATGAAGTCGGCGTGCTCTTCCTCGAAGCGATCCTGGCCGACGTAGGTCTCGATGGGGTTGCGGGTGACGAGGCGCTCGACGAGGCAACAGAGGTGAACGTACAGCCCGATGATGGCGTTGCTGCCGATCTTCTCGCCCGTTCTGCGCTGAAGCTCGTGCACGGCGCTCTCGATCTCGTGGAACAGCCGCTCCGGGTCGAGGATGGTGATGGAGCGGATAACGTTCTGCAGCGTCATGTTCGAAAGCAGCTTCTCGTGAAAAGAAGCGAGCTCGGAGACGTCGAGCCACCTGCCGAACACGGCATCGACCTTCGAGGCGGACGCCGTCGACATAATGTCTTCGAGGGCGACGAAGGGAACGGAGGCAATCCTGGGGTCTCCCGTGCCGATGACGGCGCAGACGCGGTGCTCGGAGAAAACGGCGTCGTTCGACCCGTTCGCGGCAAGCTGCTTGAAGGGCCTCGTGAGCAGGCGCGCGCCTATGGTGCGCGGGAGGCTCTGCGAGACGAGCTGACGTATCCTCTCGGCCGCGTCGACCCCGGACTCGGAGCAGAAGACGATGGCGTCCTCACGGTTGACGCGCTCGATCACCTTGCAGTGCGTCACGCACACGGCGGTCGCATCGCCAAGAACCTCGGCGATAGACTTGCCGCCGAGCAGCCCGGACCCGATCTCGAGCGCGAGCCCGGTGGAGACGTTGTTCACCACCCCGATGGTGGAGTCGGTAACGTTCTCGAGGGCCTTATAGGCCTCCTCCAAAGAGCCCATGTCAACAAGAAACACGACCCCGGTGCAGTAGGAATGGCGGTCGACGAGGCGCTGGAGCGGACCGACGATGTCCTTCAGCTGCTGGTCGTAGGGCATGTCGACCGCCTCGTACACATGCACGCCGAGCATACGGTTCGCCGCGTCGGCGATGCTCGTCGCCGTCGAGTAGCCGTGTGACAAGATGACGCAGAGCGTCCGAAGGGCCTTCGCGTCGCGAGACTCCGATGCGACGCACAGCGTCAGAAGCGTCTTCGTGAAGTGATCGAGCGAGATTCCCAGCGCCCCTTCCACGTCTGCGGCGACCTGATCGGAGACGCTCGAGGCAAACGGCAATTCGGAGGTCACGGCACCGAGGAGATGGGAGATTTGCTCCGCACAGGCAGACTTTCGCTTAGCCAGGCCGATGCCCGGCCACAACTGCAGGCAAATCTCCTGGGCCAGTAGAAAAGCGACCTTCCTTGAAAGCTCGATGCCATAAGAAGAGCCTGCGTCGGCAAGGACCACGCCCACGATGCGCTCGAAGGCGCGCGACCTCGAGGAGGTAACGCCGCGGCCGAAGATCAAGTGATCCTCAACGCCGCGCACAGCGGAGACAGCTTGCGAGACGAGCTCGGAGACAGAGAGCTCCCCGGCGCAGAATCGCTCATCGAGAGAGCACAGGGCATCGAGCGCCTGCTCGACCGGCCCTGTGCTCTCGGCGGCATCCAGGGACGCGTCGATCAGAACGCCATCGTCGGGCTGTTGATCGATCTGCGCGGAGGAGAGGAGCCCGCTGGGAAGAAGATACGGGCGAACGACGACGTAGTCGCCCTCGCGATTGAGGAACGCTTTGGCGCAGCAGTTCGTCACGCAGGCGCGCAAGCCGGCGATGTTATCGGAAAAGTCCGCGTTCACGAGGCAACGGTATGCGCCGCGACTGATCTTCACATCAGAACCGATTCGGCACCCCTCGCTGCGCAGGAAGCTCAAGATGAGATCCTCGCGCTCCTCGGGGGTCCGCTCCTTGAGTGAGGGGACAAGGGCACAGATGGGCATTTTGCTGTAGGCCGAGGAAACCTTCAGATCATCGGCGGAAAGCGTCGTCGAAAGAACGAGGCGAGCGCGCGGCGCATCCTGGGAGGCATTGAGCCCGAGGGCCGTCGCAAGGCAGTGCTCCATCGCAGAGGGAGAGAGTGCCTCGATGCCGTTGACAAAAACCACACCCCCGCGCGATTTCGCGATCGACTCGTCAAGAAGCCCGTTGAACGAGGCGGCGTCCGGGACCCCGGCGCAGTCGATGCGCACATAGGAGGAGTCGCGGGACAGCAAGCCCTGGTTCTTGCCGTACTCGTACACAAGACGAGAAAGGAAAGACTTGCCGACACCCACGCCGCCGCTCAAGAGGATGGGCAGGCCAAACGGAGGGTACTGAACCGCAGCCTTGCACTGCTCGACAACGGAGCTGAGGCTCAGGTCAAAGCCCACGGCACGCGCGAAGTCACGGTGATCGGCGATTCCCGTCGCCTGGATGAGGTCGGCGAGCGAGGCGTACTCGCTTGCAGAGAGCTTTACCTGAAAACGCTTCTGGAACGCGCGGCGATGAAAATAACGGACAGGCCTGCCCGCCACCTTAACCACAAGGCCGGCGCGAACAAGGTCGTTGAGGTACTGGCTCGCCAGACTCCTGGAGATGATGAGCGTCTCGGCGATGTCGGAGGTGGACAGACGGGCAAGGTCGTCGAGCGAGACAGCAGAGGTGAGGGCCTCGAGATGCTCGAGAATCCTGTCCCTCATGTCGACGGGCTTCTTTGCCAAGCTGTCCTGTGCGGTCTTGTCCATGACTTCTTACCTCCTTGTACAAGGAGTATAAGGGGAACACAGAGAACGGAAGGGGGCGCGTGGGGGAATCAACAGCCCCGAGGGGAAGTTCACCACTTGAGGGGCAGAAAACAACGGCCATTGAACATTCAGGGCCGACGCTCAACACTTCGGCTCGACACTTCGCTTTGGAAAGGGCCCTGCACGATGGTGCAGCCCTCCATCTCGCAGCACAGGTCGCCGAAGGTCGCGAGGATGCGCTCCTTCTGTTCCGCGGGCGAGACGACTCGGTGGGCAAGGTCCTCTCAAAAAGGGTCGTCCGACGCCGCAAGACCTCGATGACCGATTACCGCCTCGAGCAAGTGGCGGATTACCTCTGCACCATCGAACTTGCCTTGGTCAAGTACGAGGCCAAGGAGAACGGTGAGACGTACAACAAGTTCTTCGGAGGTATAGATTCTTTCAAGAGGAACTGGTTCAAGCAAGCCCGCAGCAAGCGGATATAGGTGGTTCCGCAGTCTCGCAGGGAGCGGTCGTCTCTCCTCCGGCCAGGGCCCCAAGCGACACGCTTCGAGCAGCGATAGCGAAACGCAAGCAACGGCGTCGCGGGCGCCTCGTGCGCCATAGTGTCCATGTGGTCATCTCCTATCGTCTCAGCGTGATAGCTGAAGATTCTAGGCGCTGGCCACACCCCTTTTCCGGGGCGCCAACACCAACGTTTAGCACACAAGGAGTTTGACGAGATGGCTCAGCGAGTATTGAATCTATCCGCCCATGCAGCCACGTCGAATAACTCCAGATTGGGGTAACTGACCGTTTCGCCCGTTTCTTTAAGACAGGCCTCCGCGGCGTTGCACAGCGAGCTCGCGAGCGACGCCGCATCAACGCGGAACGTCACGCTCTTAGTCGCACGCATCCCGCTCTTGGGCGACGGCCAGGAAGAGCAGAGGGCGTTGCACCCGTGGAGGACAAGCTCGAACTTGTAGTCGTAGTCGAAGCTCTCGTCTTTCCCTGGAGCATCGACCGACACATCGTAGTCGCCTGAATGCAACAGGGAGCACCGGAGCTTCCAGCACATCTTCCCATTAAAGATTTGACCTGGAATCGTTTCACCTTCGTTCGAGGGGTCTCCCGAAAACAGGAAGTCGTTTGCCGCCCAGTCATCAAACCACTTCACATACTGCCGCCCCGCCGCTCTCTTCCCGTTATGAAGGACGAGATTGGGATAAAGAAGCTGCCCCATGGCGTCGGGAATGGTAAGGGAAGACATAAGGGCTGGGATAAGGCAGTCTTTCTCAACCGCATTTCTAATCGATTCGACGAGTAGCTTCATTTCGATGCCTTAAAAAGTCTATGCGGTCTTATGCGAAGAAACGGCCGATCGGCCATGAGCCGAGCGTCGTTCGTGCCTCTTCGTCAAGTGACGCTCTGAGCGCAGAGGCCATGTCCGAGTCTCCGCGCAAGGCTGCTGCGCATGCTTTCGACAGCACACTATCTGAATTCAGCTGGATTGCCATTAACTCAGATTTCTCCTCGCTAGTAAGATCTCGCTTTCGAGCGGCAATTTGATATCGATTTATCAGGGTTGCCTCTCGATCCGCAAAAGCTTCCAGGGCGTCTACGGTCATCTCGCAGCATTTCAGCAACTCTTCCTTACAGCACGCATCTTGATCGTAGGCTGATAGCATTTCAAGCATCTTGTCGTTGACGTAGGCAGAGCTAACTTCGGTGACTGGATACTGCTTCAACGTAGCGGCAAACACCTCGGCATCGATATTGGCAAGCCTCATATAGTCCTGCATCGTTTGGACGAACAGAGGTGCGACGACTACGGGGGCATCCCCCTCGCCCCGGAAGAACACCGAGACCGTCAGGTCATCCAGTCGAAGCCCATCGACCATTCGGTACATATCTTCAGATACTTGGTAAAACACGAGCTTAATCGGATGGTTCCCCAGATTGATATATCCGAATCCGTTTTGCCGATCCTTGTAGTGGAGGGGTGCGTTCTCAACCAATCCCTTGTAAATTGTCTCGATGTTTCTTAAATCCTGAGTGGTCAACGCACTGATGTCGAGCTCTGGCTTGTAATGAAGAGCGTCGACAACCCGCTTGATAATCTCCAGCGACTGCAATCGACTCTCAAGGGCGTCGAGGTCGCCTCCGCTCAACTTGCACCCGCGAGCAAAGCCGCTTCCGTCTATGGAAAGCGTACCGGTTTGCATCAATGCGCGCATGAGGGCCAACTCTTCCATGCGCTCGACAAGAGTTCCGGTCTCGTTGAGGGTGATTGTGTTGGTGGAGAAACATATGTCGAAACCCCTGAAGAAAACGTGCTCGCCATTCTCATTTTCTCCGGCCATGACCACCGCATTTAGGGAAACATCACCAGAGCTGACGTCATGCCGAGACCCAATCGCGACGCCAACTATGTTTTCAAGCTTATTCAAGGGATACAGCTCTCCCCAGGGGCTCTTCCCGTAGATATACAGCCCGTTCCTGTATGGAGCCAAGCTTGCGGGCGACTCGCCCTCGAGCAGCTCGATTCCAAACTCGCACTCATCAAAGCAAAGGCCGGCGTCCTTAAATTCCTCGATTGTCTTGGGGGCGATGCCAGCGACTGCTCGCTGCTTTGTTCTGTCCTTGACCGCCCTTCTGACAAGCCGCGTCAATTCCGCCGCGTCTGATGGAAGCCGGTCGAAACGCAAAGAGATGCGCTCTTGTTGCTCCGGAATATCGGCCAGAATCTTCTTTAGGTCATAGGGAAGCAAAAGTCTGTAGAAAACCTCCGCTGAACGAGCCTCGCTCCCACAGTAGACGTAAAAATAGATGCAGCCTCCAGCAATGTTGAGATAGTGCTTGAGGTCTGAAACTCGAACTTGCCGCTTAGGTCGGTCCGATTTTCTTTTCGAAGTGGTCCCCTTGACCTGAAGCGGCAACTGGCCTTCAACGGTCTCAATCGTGAAGGAAGAAGACGAGTAGACTTGCAGGTGCCCGTCGGTGCATTCGGTCTTGTCGTTCTCATCTATATACGCATAGACGCAAGCGACATCGCCGAAAGCCTGCTTGACAGCATTGACCGCGTTCTGCTCGATTTTGCGATTGTCCAAGCTTCTCCTTACTGTTTTAGATCGTCAGCAAACCGATGTCAGGCATGTTTCTCACTTGACCTAACTGCCTCGCGATGAATCGCATGGCCCTAGAGGAAAAAGTCCCTCACGCTCACGATGCGGATGCCGTCGATATCCGTGTCGTAGGAACCCTGCCTCACGACCACGATCTTCTCGTGGTTGTCTCGTATCGACTTCAGAGGGGCGATCTCTCGCTCCCTGGTCTCGCTTGCGAACATCTCGTCAGTCGCCTGCACGTAGAGCACGCGCCCGTCCTTCGTCGCGACGAAGTCGACTTCCTTGCCATAGAGCTTGCCCACATGCACGATCCATCCTTCGTAGAGCAGCTGGAGATACACGGCGTTCTCGAACAGGCGGCCAGTATCCGTGACCCTATAGCCGGCCATCCAGGTCCGGAAGCCGGTGTCGACGATGTACTCCTTTGGGTTCGTCTTGAGGAGCGCCTTGCCGTGCAAATCGTAACGCGTGGCACGATAGAACAGGAAGGCCTCCTCAAGCGCACCCACATACGAGGAAACGGTCTTGTTCGTGGTCTTCGGCCCCGCAGAAGTTAACGCGCCGGCGATTCGACTCGACGAGCACTCGTTGCCGATGTTGTCCGCCAGGAATTCGGCCACATGGCGCAGCAGGGAAGGGTCAGTCACCGCACTTTTGCCCTTCCCGCGCTCACGGTTGACAATATCACGCACGGCGATGGCTTCGTAGACGCCGGACATGTACGCCGAGTGCTGCGCCTGGGTCGTCGAGAGGGATGCGATGGCTGGCATGCCCCCGTACTCAAGGTAACGAGTAAGCATGTCGTCGAAGAGAACGGGATCCCCCTCGGGAGTGAGAGCCACCGAAGTTCCCGATACGAACTCGATTCCGCAAAAGTCGGCGAACTCGGAGAAGGACAGGGGCAGCATCTTTACCTCTACGTAGCGCCCGGAGAGATAGGTGGCCAGCTCGCTCGAGAGAAGATACGCATTCGAGCCCGTGAGGTAGATGTCGCAATCGAAGTCGACCCTCATTGCGTTGACCGCATCCTGCCAGCCATCGATTCTCTGGGGCTCGTCTATGAAAACGTAGGTGCGACCCTTGTCCGACAGGCGCCCGCGAACGTAATCATAAAGCTGGTCCTCCGTCTTGATGCCCGTACCCTTGCTTTCCAGGTTGACGCTCACAAAGCCGCGGCCAGCGACTCCCTCAGACTCGATGGTCATCCTAATTAGATCGAGAAGGCTCGACTTGCCGCACCTGCGCACGCCCGTGATCACCTTGATGAGGTCGGTGTCACGGAAGAGCATCGCCTCCTCGAGGTATCTATCGCGGTTCCTGAGTCTGCTACCCTTCAAAAGCTGCTCCTAAAACTCGAATCTGGTTACACTTTTAGGAGTATCGTAACTCCACGCCACAAGATGAGCAAAGAGCGCACCTCGAGACGGATCGACCAAGGGGATTACGCACCTGCCGGGAGGCAGGGCAGCTTGCTCGATCGACGCGGACTACCAATTGATAAACCCCAAAAGCCGGACCGCACGGCGGCGCTCGTTTCGCTAAATCGGCTTGATGGGATGGCGAATCACGGTCTTGAGCTTCTCCGGCGCGTACTTGCGCGGGTCGGAGAGGTAAATCTCGTGACAGAGGCGGGATTCGGAGAAGTCGGGCGCATATCCCCGTTCCGCCGCAAATGCACGCATGGCGCCTATGATCGTCAGCTCGTCATCGTAAGGCCAGTATAGCAATGGGCGCGGATTCGTAAGAAGCCGCGCCCATTGGCAAACACTATAGCATAGAATCGAACGTCTGTTCTATTCCCACTCAATCGTCGCGGGCGGCTTGGACGTGATGTCGTAGCACACGCGGTTGGCGCCGGGGACCTCGGCAACGATGCGGCCGGAGATGCGGGCCAGCACGTCGTAGGGCAGCTTGGCCCAGTCGGCAGTCATGGCATCGCTGGACTCGACGGCACGCAGGATGATCGGGCGCTGATAGGTGCGCTCGTCGCCCATAACGCCGACAGACTTGATATCGGGCAGGACCGCGAAATACTGCCAGCAGCTGTGCTCGGAGTTGCGCTCGCCGGTCTGCTCAAACAGACGCTGGTTGTAGGCGTCGAGCTCCTCGCGCACGATGGCGTCGGCGTTCTTGAGGATCTCGAGCTTCTCCTTGTCGACCGCACCGATGATACGGATGGCAAGACCCGGGCCCGGGAAGGGCTGACGGAACACGATGTGACCCGGCAGGCCCAGCGCCAGGCCAAGCGCGCGGACCTCGTCCTTAAAGAAGTGATCGAGCGGCTCGATAAGGTCGAAGTGCACGCCCTCGGGGAACGGGATCAGGTTGTGGTGGCTCTTGATGGTGGCCGTCTTGCCGCCCGTCTTGCGAGCGCCAGACTCGATGATGTCGGGGTAGATGGTGCCCTGAGCCAGGTACTTGACCGGCTTGCCATCGGTCTCGAGCTGCTGCGCCACGGCGAAGAACTCTTTCCAGAACTGCGTGCCGATGATGCGGCGCTTCTCCTCGGGCTCGGTCACACCGGCCAGAAGCTCGGCATAACGGTCCTCGGCGTGAACGTGGATAAAGTCGACGTCGAACTGCTTGGTGAAGACCTCCTCCACCTGCTCGGGCTCGCCCTTGCGCAGCAGGCCGTGGTTGATGAACACGCAGGTCATCTGCTTGCCCACGGCGCGAGCGCCCAGCGCAGCCACGACGGAGGAGTCGACGCCACCGGACAGGGCCAGAATCACGCGGTCGTCGCCGACCTTCTCGCGGAACTCGGCCGTCATGGTCTCGACCAGGTTGTCCATGCTCCAGTTGGGCTCCAGGCCGCAGATCTCAAACAGGAAATTGCTCAGCAGCTGCTGACCGTACTCGGAGTGCTTGACCTCGGGGTGGAACTGCGTGGTGAAAATCTTGCGCTCGACGCACTCCATGGCAGCAACCGGGCACACGTCGGTGCTGGCGGTAACAGTAAAGCCCTCGGGCACCTCGGACACGGCGTCGCGGTGGCTCATCCACACGGTCTGCTCCATAGGCGTGGAGTTAAAGAGCTTGGCGCCGGCCGTGCGCGTGATGGTGGCGCGGCCGTACTCGCCCACCTCGGAGTGGCCGACCTTGCCGCCAAGCGTCACGGCCGTGATCTGATGGCCGTAGCAGAAGCCCAGGACGGGAAGGCCCAGGTCAAAGATGGCAGGATCGATGGACGGAGCGTCCTCGGCGTACACGGAAGCCGGACCGCCAGAAAGGATGAGCGCAGAGGCGTTCATCTCGCGAATCTCGTCGGCCGAGATGTCGCAGGGGACAATCTCGGAATACACGTTGAGGTCGCGGACGCGACGGGCAATGAGCTGACCGTACTGCGCACCAAAGTCGAGTACGAGGACCTTTGCGGAAGCCTTTTGATCCATGGTTCCCCCTCTTGTTGGCGGGGAGCCGGTGCCCACCCGCGTGAATGAACGAAAATAGCCTTCATAGTGTACACGTTATATGGGGTTTCTCGCCCCTCGCAGCCATCAGCGCACGGCAAACGCACGACCTAGGCCCCTATTTGACGGCAATTGAAGTGTTACCAAACGTTACAGATGATGTAATACGTTTGAACATTGGACGCCCTGTGCCACAATACTGCCGAACGACTCCGCCTCTGCGGCGGCAAATACGATAGGAATACCAGCATGAAGCGCATCCTTCTCATCGCCACGGGCGGCACCATCGCATCGACCGAGGACGGCAACGGCCTCTCCCCCGCCCTGACCGGTGAGGAGCTCGCCCAGAGCGTCCCCGAGATCTCGGGCCTCTGCGAGCTCGACGTGGTGCAGCCCATGAACATCGACAGCACCAATATGCGCCCGAGCGACTGGATGCGTATCCGCGATGTCATCGTCGAAGGCTATGCCGATCACGACGGCTTCGTGATTCTGCACGGCACCGACACCATGAGTTACACCGCGGCAGCACTTTCCTACCTGATTCAGGACAGCCCCAAGCCCATCGTGCTCACCGGCTCGCAAAAGCCCATGGGCAACCCCTTTACCGATGCCAAGCTCAATCTGTATCAGAGCCTGCTCTATGCGCTCGACGAGCATTCGCACGATGTGTCGATTGTGTTTGGCGGCGTCGCCATTGCCGGCACGCGCGCCCGCAAGCAGCGCACCATGAGCTTTAACGCGTTCATCAGCGTCAACTATCCGCCCATCGCCTATATCCGCAACGACCGCATCGTGCGCAACGGGCTTCACGGCACGCATCAGGGCGAAAACCCGGTGCGTTTCTACGACAGCATCGATCCGCGCGTATTTGTACTCAAGCTTACGCCCGGCGTAAACCCGGGCATCCTCGACGCCCTTGCCAATAGCTACGATGCCGTGATTCTGGAGACCTTTGGCATTGGCGGTATTCCCGAGTTTGGCGAGTCGGGCGAGTCGTTCCAAGAGGCAATTTTCCGCTGGGTCGATTCGGGCCGCACCGTCGTTATGACCACGCAGGTCCCCGAAGAGGGCCTCGATCTGGGCGTTTATGAGGTCGGCCGAGCCTACGCCAATCATCCGGGTATTTTGCGCGGCGACGATATGACCACCGAGACGCTCGTGGCCAAGACCATGTGGGCACTCGGCCAGTCACGTGATGCGGACGAGATTCAGCGCCTGTTCTACAGCCAAGTCAACCACGACCGCATCCCGATGGCGTAATCCCTAAGGCAGCTCCACTTATCGCAGCCTTAAACGACAGGTGGTCCCCCTCGGGCCGTGCAAAAATCGGAGTATTCTGCAATTTCTCCTCCGGAGGCATAGAATCGGCCGATTGTTAGACGAACTTTTAGGACGAAGGGTCCGTCTAGTAAATATTTATTCCTCATTTTTATTTAGCATGTGGATTATCTACTGCCAAAAAGGCAAAGCCAGCCGCTCGAGCTACCATCTACGGCCAAACTGGTGCTGAATACTCGCGATTTTGCACATCGCAACCAGGGGGACCCGCCCAAAGAGCGTCAAATACAGCGGGGGAACGCCCTATCCGATACCCTCGAGAAGCTCTGACACCGTCATGCCGAGTGCGGGCGCGATCTTAAATAGAACCTTGAGCGTGAAATTTGCCGTCCCATCTTCGATTCGGTCGAGGTAGGGTCGGCTGATTCCTGTCGCCACACAAAAATCAACCTTGGAGATACCAAGGTCCCTGCGTGTCTCTTCGACCCGCCTGCCAAGAATCTGTTTCGCACGTTCGTCCATGCAGCCGAGTTTGAAATGGAGCCGAACATAAACGTAAACTATAGTTTACGTTTTGCCGAATACACAGGAGTTTTCTATGTCGGGTTCTTCGGTCCGCATGTACCGAGCCACGCTTCGCACAAACAGCGCGCCGCCCAAGCTCGTCGTCGTTGAAGCTGAATGCCTTTCGCCCGATGAGCGCACAGCATTTGCATTGCTATCAAGTCGCGTCGCCGCCGTTCTGGTCCCTTGCCCGGCGCAAGGTGAACTTGCCATCCAATGCCAAACGCACAGCTGCCCGCTCAATCAGGCTGCCGTAATCGCAACCAGCCAACGCGGTCTGCCCCTTCTCCTGGAAGCCGGCATCGCACTCGCCCTTCGCGGTGCCGGATACGAAAACGAGACCGCCGCCGACATGGTCTTTAAACCACGATCGAGCGGCGGCCTCGCAGCAGCCATTGAATATATGTGCAGGCTCGTTGCTTAAAAGGACAAGCTAGAAACCAAAGCCAAAGCCCGTTCCAGTAATCGCCGAATACATAAAGTAGACGTTGATTACGTTGAGGAACACGCCCGTGATGCAGCCGTTACGCAGGTAGCGCTCGCACGCAAGACGTGCCATCACAGCGGAGTCCTCGTTGTTCTTTGCCTGGCGTCCCGCCGTAAAGTACGTCGCCGCGCCCAGCAGCAAGTTGAGCACCGGCAACGCCAGCAACTCGTAGCTCTTGCCCCAGCGCGTCACCTCGCCGGCGGCATTAAACTTCGTTGCCACCTCGGGACCAATGTTGGGGATCACAAACGCCGCTACCACCAGCGGAATCACCGCGAGCACGAGCAGCGCAATACCCATGTAGCCAGCTTTTTTGCCATATTTAAACATATGCGTCGTCCTTACACGTTGAAGCGAAAGTGCACGACGTCGCCATCGGCCATGACATAGTCCTTGCCCTCAATACGCAGCTTGCCGGCGGCCTTGGCGCCCTGCTCGCCGCCGAGCTCGATGTAGTCGTCATAGCCAATAACCTCGGCCTTAATAAAGCCGCGCTCAAAGTCGGTGTGGATGACACCGGCGGCCTGCGGGGCGGTCGCGCCCTGACGAACCGTCCAGGCCTTGACCTCCATCTCGCCGGCCGTAAAGAACGACTGCAGGCCGAGCAGCTTGTAGGCAGCCTGAGCGAGCACGTCCAGGCCGGGCTGCTCCAGGCCCAGGCTCTCCAGGTAGTCGGCGGCGTCCTCGGAATCGAGCTCGGAAAGCTCGGCCTCGATCTTGGCGCAGATGGGCAGCGGCTTAACACCATCGATGGGCGCCAGATCGTCGTTGAGCATATCCTCGTCCACGTTGGCCACATACAGGATGGGCTTCATAGTGAGCAGGAACAGGCCCTTGGCGGCAGCACGCTCCTCGTCGGTCATCTCCATGGATGCGGCGCGCTTGCCCTCGTTGAGCCAGGCAAGCAGGCGCTTAGCGACCTCGAACTTGGGCATAAGCTCCTTGTCGCGCTTGGCCTCCTTCTCGAGCTTGGGCAGCTGCTTCTCGAGCGTGCCCATGTCGGCCAGGATGAGCTCGGTCATGATGGTGTCGGCATCGCCGGCGGGATCGACGAACTCGCCCGTGCGGCCCACCTCACGCATGACGTTGGGGTCCTTAAAGTAGCGCACGACCTCGCAGATGGCATCGGTCTCGCGGATGTTTGCCAAGAACTGGTTGCCCAGGCCCTCGCCCTCGTTGGCACCCTTCACCAGGCCAGCGATGTCGACAAACTCGACCGTAGCCGGCACAATGCGGCCGGGGTTAACGATGTCGGCGAGCTTTTGCAGGCGGCTATCGGGCACATCGACGATGCCCACGTTGGGGTCGATTGTGGCAAACGGGTAGTTGGCGGCAAGGCCGGTCTTTTTGGTAAGCGCGGTGAACAACGTCGACTTGCCCACGTTGGGCAGGCCCACGATACCGATGGAAAGGGACACGACAGCTCCTTTTGGTACAGGTACTTCAAACTTCATAAGTATAGCGCCGCCGCAGCATCCGGGCGAATCCGGACACCGCGGCGGCGCAAATGAAGCAGAGATGCGTGAGGGTTCGAGACAGTAGTCCTTACTTAAGCTCGGGCCAGAAATCCTTGTTGGCCTCGATGAGCTCGTCCAGGATCTGCTTAGCAACGCTCGCCGAAGGAATGGTCTTGGAGAGCGTGAGTGCCTGCCAGAGCTTCTGGTAGCTGCCCTCGACCCAAGCCTGGACAACGAGCTTCTCGACGGAAACCTGCTGCTCCATCAGGCCCTTCTGGAACTGCGGGATCGGGCCCTGGCAGATCTTCTCAAAGCCGTTGGAACCGACGATGCAAGGCACCTCGACCATGGCCGTCGGGTCGAAGTTGGGCACAGCGCCATCGTTGGGGACGATCAGCAGGAAGCGCTCGAGCGTGTTCTCGGCCAGTGCGCAGGCAAGGTCGACGATGTAGTTGGCATGTACATCTGGCTCAAAGCCGCCGTCCTTGGCAGTACCCTTGGCGATGATGTCGCGGCAAGCGCCAAAGACCTTCTTCTCGCGGCCGTCCATAACCTCATTGGCGCGAGTGTAGTTGGGGTCAGACGTCTCGACGACATAGTCCGGGTACAGGTAATACTTGAGGTAGGTATTGGGAATCGTCTCGGGATCGACTGCATAGACATCCTTGGCCTTGCCGAAGGTGTGAATCCAGCTCTCCTCGACATGCTGCTCCTTACCGGCCTCGTGCTCGATGCCGTCCAGGTAGCCGTTCTTAGCCATGTGCTCCTTAATCTGCGGCATGAGGTCGTTGCCGTCCTTGTCGTAGATCTTGCTCCACCAACCAAAGTGGTTGAGGCCGTAGTAGCTATACTGCAGCTCGCGACGATCCTTGATGCCGCACATACGGCTCATCTTATCCATGAGGTCGATCGGCATGTCGCAGATGTTGATAATGCGGCTGTTGGGGCGCAGCACGCGGCAGGCCTCGGCGACGATGGCCGCGGGGTTGGAGTAGTTGAGCATCCAGGCGTTGGGGCTGTACTTCTCCATGTAGTCGAGGATCTCGATGACACCACCGATGGAGCGCATGCCGTAGGCGATACCGCCGGCACCGCAGGTCTCTTGGCCAACGCAGCCGTACTTGAGAGGAATCTTCTCGTCGAGCTCACGCATGGCGTACAGGCCGACGCGGATGTGAGCAAGGACGAAATCGGTCCCGGTGAATGCGGTCTCGGGGTCGGTGGTGTAGCTAAACTCAACCTCGGGGGCGTTCTCGTGGAAGTAGATCTCGCAGGCCTTGGCCACGGTCTCCTGGCGCTCGGCGTTGTTATCGTAGAAGGTCACCTTGTTGACCGGAAAGCGGTCGCGCTCCTCAAGCAGCATCAGAGCGATGCCCGGGGTGAAGGTAGAGCCACCGCCGGCAATGGTCACGGCATAGTTTTTCTTGGACATGATGTCCTCCTCATTCTGGCCGCTTGCTCAATCCATCCCCGTACGCGGCCTGCACGGTTTGGAATTGTTACCTAGAAGTGGAGTTTTTTATCTCTAGAATCGGCCTTGCGGTGCATACCGGCTCTGCAAGGCCGATTGTTTCGATGGACGATGGTTTACAGAAGAGTCTCGAACTTCAGAAGACTCTCGAACTTCTCGCGAACCTGCGGGACGCTAAGGCCGACGATGACCTGGATTGACTGACCTTGGACCACCAAGCCATGCGTACCGATCGCCTTGAAGGAAGCCTCGGGTGCAACGACGCTCTTGTCCTTGACGTTAACGCGCAGACGGGTAGCGCAGTTCGTTACATCGATGATGTTATCCGTGCCACCGAGCAGATCGAGGATGTTCTCGGCAAGCACCAAGCGCTCATCATCTTTACTCTGGGCGGCCGATTTGCCAGCAGCAGCACCGCCCTGCTTTTGCTTGTAGTCGGCCTTGGACTTGAGCTCGACCTCAACATCGTCATCCTCGCGACCGGGGGTCTTAAAGTCGAACTTGACGATCAGGAAACGGAAGACCACGACCCAAAGAGCGGTAAAGCACAGACCGACAAGGATGGAGATGGCGTACTGCAGACCGTGTGCGGCCCAAAGGGGCAGCCAGTCCCACGAGAGCATCGAGATGATGCCGCCGTCGAAGATACCCACGACGCCAAGGAGGTTTTGAGCCATGCAGCCAAGCGCTCCGAGCACGCAGTGGACGACGAACAGGCCGGGCGCGATGAACAGGAAGGTGAAGTCAAGCGGCTCGGTGATACCGCAAAGCATAGCGGTAAGGGTGACCGGGATCAGCAGAGCCTTGACGCGCTGCTTGCGCTCGGGTTTGGCGGTCATATAAAACGCAATGGCGACGCCAAGCGAGCCGAAGACCTTAGTCCAACCAGGGCAGGTATAGGCAGCCCAGGGTGCGGCATCCTTAAGAGCAATGCTCGGATCGGCAGCCAGTTGGGGCAGGATGTTGGCCCAAGCAGCAAAGATGCCGCCGTTGACCGCCGCGTTGTCGTAATAGAACGGCGTATAGATAAAGTGGTGCAGGCCTGTAGGGATCAGCACGCGCTCGAAGAAAGCAAAGACACCCACGCCAAACGTACCGGCGGAAAGGATGAATCCCTGGAAGGCAGAGATAGCAGCCTGAACATGCGGCCACACCAGGCAGGCGATAAGAGCGACCGGAACCATAACGAAGAAACCGATCATATAGATGAACACGGAACCCGAGAACACGCCCAACCACTCGGGGAGCTCGGTGTCGAAGAACTTATTATGCAGCATCGTGGCGATACCAGAGATAATGAGCGCGCCCATGATGCCCATGTCAAGCGTTTTGATGCTTGCGATAGTGGCAAGACCAGTACCGCTGCCCGCCTCGACAGAATAGTCGACACCAAAGACAGGGCCCCACTGCCCCAAGATTGTGCTTACAAAGTAGTTGAAGGTAAGGTAGATGGCCAAAGCCTCCATGCAGCAGCGAGCGTTCTGCTTGTTCGCGAGCGAGATTGGCAACGCTACGCAAAACAGCAACGGCATCTGGTTAAAGAGCGTCCAACCACCCTGGAGCAGCACATTCCAGCAATCAAACCAAAGATGGCCCGCAGTGGCCATCTCGCCAAAGATCGCCTCGGTGGTAAACAACGTACCCAGGCCGACGACGATTCCGGAAAATGCGAAAAGAATTGCAGGCGTGTACATTGCACCGCCGAAACGTTGTATCTTTTGCATCATGACGGGGAATCCCCCTCTCTTCATTCGGAGCGACTGCGGTTTTGGCTTCACTCGAGACCGCAGACGCGCCGTTTGCGTGTACCTCGTGCAATAGGACGGGTGGGCCCGCTTCCCTGACTTCTTGCGCTTCTATTTTTATCATATCACTTATCTAGACAAGTTAGCATAAATACTATGGTCGGTAAACGGTTGATTATTGGCCGTAAACGGTATATGTCCAGTATTTCGCCTGTTAAATCTGACATAGCTGATGGCTGCATTATAAATTTCTTTTCTACTTGTCTAGATGTGCTTGTCTATATCTATAGACATGCCTATACTTCATTACAACATTCACCGCCACGTTAAGGAGTCACCATGAAAAGCGCGGTCTTCTATGGAAAGCACGACCTCAGAGTCGAGGAATCGGCAAAGCCGGCCGTGGGCAGGCGCGACGTTCTGATCAACGTCAAAGCTTGCGGCGTCTGCGGTACCGACGTTCATATCTATGAAGGCGACAAGGGTGCAGCCGACGTTACCCCGCCCACGATCCTTGGTCATGAGTTTGCGGGCGTTGTCGAGGCCGTGGGCAGCGACGTCGCTGGCTTTAAACCGGGCGATCGCGTGTGCATCGACCCAAACCATCCCTGCGGCTGCTGCGAACCCTGCCGCGACGGAATCAACCACTACTGCGAGCATATGACCGGTTACGGCACCACCGTTAACGGCGGCTTTGCCGAGTACTGCTCCGTCGATATGCAGCAAGTCTACAAGTTGGGCGATCACACCAGCTTTGAGCAGGGTGCTATGACCGAGCCCGTGGCGTGCTGTCTGCACGGCATCGATATGTGCAACATCAAGCCCGGCAGCACAGTTGTCGTTATCGGCGGCGGCATGATCGGTCTGCTCATGATGCAGCTTGCTAAAAACGCCGGCGCCACCAAGGTTGTCTTGCTCGAGCCTGTCGAAGGCAAGCGCGAGGTCGCGCTCAAACTCGGCGCCGACCTGGCAATTGATTCCATCCACGAGGACGTCCCGGCCCGCCTGAAGCAGGAGGGCGTCGGCAACGTCGATGTCGTTATCGAGTGTGTTGGCAAGCCCGTCACCATCGAGCAGGCCATCCAGATCGCCGGCCACAAGGCTACGGTCATGATGTTCGGCCTCACCAAGCCCGATGAGACGATCACCGTCAAGCCCTTCGAGGTCTTCCAGAAGGAGCTTGTGCTTACCTCGTCCTACATCAACCCTTATACGCAGCGTCGCGCGCTCGAGCTCATCGACTCGGGCAGGCTCGACGTATCCTCGATGGTCGCCAAGGTGGCTTCCCTCGACGAACTCGGCGCCATCCTGTCAGACCCAGCTCTGCGTGCCATGGGTAAATATATAATCGACCCCAGCAAGTAAATCGATTGACACCGGCGCGGGCGGCCCTCATCCGTCGCTCGCGCACCCAGCTCTAGGAGACCGTCATGGCGCGAGCCATCTTCCAAACTATTTATGACAACGTGAAGCAGTCGATTGACGACGGCACATACGCCTATCAGAGTTATCTGCCTTCGGAGACTGAGCTCACGCAGCTGTTTGACTGTTCGCGCATGACGGTCCGTCGCGCTATCTCGATGCTTGCGGCAGATGGTTACGTGCTCCCCCAGCAAGGCAAAGGCATGCGCGTCATTCGCAATATCAGTGACGAGAAGAGTCGTGGTGGCGGCGGACTCGAGACCTTTAAGGAAATCGCGACCAGCCGAGGCTTTGAGCTCAAGACTGTCACCACCGTCTTTGAGCTCCTCGTCTGCAGCAAGGCACTCTCCAGGATTACCGGATTTCCCGAAGGCTGCGAGCTCACGCGCGCCAAACGCATCCGTTATGCAAACGGACACGCCGTGTGCTCCGACGACTCCTATTACCTAAGCTCACAGGTACCGGGACTGACACCCGAGATTGTCAACGATTCGATTTATCGTTACCTCGAAGAAGATCTTGGCATTAAGATTGCCACGGGCAAACGCGATGTAACGATTGAGCATCCCACGCCCGAAGATGCGCGCGTGCTCGATCTCGACGACTTTAACGCACTCGCCGTTATACGCGGGCAGACCTACAACGCCGACGGCATCCTCATGGAATACACCGAGACCAAACAGGTCCCCGGGTTCTTTTTGCTCCATGAAACCGTGACGCGCAACGGCACCGGTCGAACCGGCCACCAAAGCAGCATGAACTAACCATCTATTAGTTGCGGTGGGATAGTTCCTAGAATGGCCAGCTTAAGGGCAAAACAGGAACTATTCCACCGCAACTTCTTTGGCCGGCGGGGCAGTACCTGTCCCACCGGCCATCATTTTCGCTCTTTTAGCTAGTCCGCGAGCTTCTCCACCTGATCGAGCATCTTGTCGAGCTTAGCCTTTGCTTCGGCCTTGGCCTTCTGGACCTCTTCGTGGGCTTTGGCCTTCTGAGCGGCCTTTTCCTCGGCTTCGGGATCGACGACAACCAGATTGGACGCGTCATGCTCAACCAACTTGAGCGCATGCTCGGGGCACACCTTGACGCAGGCACCGCAGCCCAAGCAATACGTGGACTCCAACGCAAAGCGGCCGCTTCCCACCAAATCGCAGGCGAACGTAGGGCATACATTGACGCACTCGCCGCACGACGTGCACTTGTCAAAATCGCACTCCGGCGTGCTCACCTGCATGTTCTGGGCAAGCTCGGGATGGTTCTGCAGTGTTGAGAGCACCAGCTGCCGTCCGTGCGTGAGCGAGCGGCGACGCTTGGTCGTCGTGGTACCGCACATGGTGTTGAGCGTGCGCTCCAACTGGGCAATCTGATGGCGATGGGCTTTGAGCTTCTGCGTCACCGAGGCCAGCGCCGCCGTTGCCGGGTTGAGCTTGGTCACGGTAAGGCCCGTGGTGCGGGCGATCTTTTCCATGTACTCCTTGCGCTCGTATTCGCGGCGTTTATGGCACTTGAGGCTCTTGGGATCGACCTCCAGACCCATGCCCGTGCCCGCCCACTCCTCGGCAGTAGCAATGGCCTCGCCCAGGATGTCCTCACCGCCGGTGTTGCGGCATTTATCGCACACACCCAACGGCAGGTACACACTCACGTTGGGATAGTCCGCCAGTACCGAGAACCAGGTCTCGGCCGTAATATCGCCCACGCAGGCAACGACGACTTCGTTCTCTCGCGGCATGCGCTTGAGGGCGCGCGTGCAGGTGACGTAGGCGGTCTCGTGGCTCGTAGCAGCAGAAACGATATCGTCATACAGGTTTTTAGGCGCCAGGCGCGGCGAGATGATCGCCTCGGTCGGACAGGCAGCGGCGCACAGGCCGCACTTGCGACAGGAGTCGAGGATCTCGATGGCGTCTTCCTCGACCTCGATAGCGTTGACCGGGCACACGTCCATGCACGCGGTGCAGCCGCTCTTTTCGTTTTTGCAGGTCAGACACGGGATGGTGTTGCCGCGCGGGCGCTCCTTGTAGTCGGCAGGATTCCACTGCGGTGCCGACGGATCGAGTGCATCGGTCACGCCGCCAAGCGGATTTTTAAGAAAGTCGAAACCCTTGCTGATCTCGATAATGTCATCAAACAGATCGTGTTCCTGCGCCATGCGCGGCCCCTCCCTGAGCAGTGCAAACAAGCAAGAGATAATGATACGCTATCGGCCCACGCCTCGGGCAAATTACACGCGGAGCATCTTTTGCGGCAAATAGACCTACAATCTATTGCCAACCTAATCGCCTAGGTTTATTGAGGAGTCACAAGATGAAGATTGCCCTGATCGAACCGTTGGGAGTACCCGAGCAGACCATCGACAGGCTCTCCGCACCCCTTAAGGACGCCGGACACGAGTTTGTCTATTTCGATACCAAAACAACCGATCCGGCCGAGCTCGCTCGACGCAGCGACGGCGCCGAGGTCGTCATGATCGCCAACAACCCCTACCCTGCCGAGGTCGTCGCCGGCGCCGATGCGCTCAAGATGATCGCCGTTGCCTTTACGGGCATCGACCACGTGGGGCTTTCCGCCTGACGTGAGCGCGGTGTTGAGGTTCGCAACTGCGCCGGCTACTCCGACGTTTCGGTCGCCGAGCTCACCCTTGGCCTGACCATCGACGTGTTGCGCAAGGTGGGCGCCGCCGATGCCGCCGTTCGCAGCGGCAAGACGAGCACCGGTCTAATGGGCACCGAGATCCGCGACAAGACCGTGGGTATCGTGGGCTGCGGTAAGATCGGCTGTGCCACGGGTCGTCTCTTTAAGGCCTTTGGCGCCCGCATGCTGGGTTATGCCCGCCACGAGCATCCCGAGGCAGCCGAGGCCGGCATTGAGCAGGTTTCGCTCGAGCAGTTGCTCGCCGAGTCCGATATCGTAAGCCTGCACCTGCCTAACAATGACACCACGCGCAAGAGCTTTGGCACCGAGCAGTTCGCCCAGATGAAGGACGGTGCCGTCTTTATCAACTGCGCCCGCGGTGCCATCGTGGATAACGATGCCCTTGCCCAGGCACTCAACGACGATAAGCTCGCCGGTGCCGGCATCGACGTCTTTGATATGGAGCCGCCCATCCCCGCCGACTACGCGCTCATCAACGCCAAGAACTGCACCTTCACGCCACATGTAGGCTTCCTTACGCACGAGGGCATGCAGCGCCGCGCCAAGATTGAGTTCGACAACGTCGTCGCCTACGTCGAGGGTCGCGCGCAAAACGTTTGCGAGCTGTAGTCAAACGAGAGCGGGGCAAAAACCTCATCGCAGGCCTACCCCGCCTTCTTTGGTTCAACTAACCTGACCCCTTTGCACCATAGCAAAAAGGGGCAAAGCCATCTGTTGGCTTTGCCCCTTCCTTAGCTTGATTTACTCATCCATGAGATAGTAGTGGCCCAGCGCGTCGGCACCCAGGATGGCGTTTGCGACCATCTCGGGCGTCACCTCAAACGGCATGTTGCACATGGTGTCCTCGGGCGCGCACGCGGCCTCGGCAACAATCATGGCCTTCTCGCGCGTAGCCTCGGCAACGCCCAGCTCCTTGAGCGTAACGGGCAGACCCAGCTCAATGCAGAAGCCCAAGACTTCCTCGAGTTTCTCAGTCGGGGCATCCTCGAGTACCAGCTGGACGATGGTGCCGAAGGCGACCTTCTCGCCGTGATACATGCTGTGGCACTCGGGCAGCATCGTCAGGCCATTGTGGATGGCATGAGCAGCAGCGAGGCCCGAGCTCTCAAAGCCAATACCCGAAAGCAGCGTATTGGCCTCGATGATGTGCTCGACGGCAGGCGTGAGCGCACCCTTCTCCAGCGCAACCTTGGCCTTGACGCCATCGGCCATAAGCGTCTCGTAGCAGAGCTTGGCGAGCGCCAGGCCGGCCATTCCGCCCTTGCCGCCGGCGCAGGTGCCGCCGTCGGCATCGTGCGTCGCCTGGGCCTCGAAATAGGTTGCGAGCGCATCGCCCATACCGGAAACCGTCAGGCGCACCGGGCTCGCCGCGATAACCGTCGTATCCATCAGGACAATGTTGGGGTTTGCCTTAAGGAATAGGTACTTATCGAACTGGCCGTCATCGGTGTAGAGCACCGAAAGTGCCGAGCACGGGGCATCGGTCGAGGCGATGGTGGGGCAAATAATAACCGGAGACTCCAGGTAGTAGGCGACGGCCTTGGCGGTGTCGAGGATCTTGCCGCCACCGACACCGACGATGATGTCGCAACCGTTGTCGCGAGCGAGCGCAACCAGGCGATCGACCTCGCCCTTGGAGCACTCGCCGTTAAAGTCCTCAAACAGCAGCTCGGCCTTAGCCTCGGCAAAGCCGCCCTCGATCTTGGCACCGACGCGCTTCTTGCCCGAAGGCGTCACGATGACGAGGGCCTTAGCGCCGAGCGGCTCGACATAGGAGCCGAGCTTGGCGAGCTCGTCCGGACCCTGGATGTACTTGCTGGGGCTATTGAAAATTGCAGCCATAACTATCCCATTCTCTAAAAAAGAAAGGGGCTCCGTACGGATACGTGCGGAGCCCCTCGTTACGATAACAAGAGTCGATTAGAAATCGATGTCGGTGTCGTAGTAGCAGGCCTTGAGGATCTTCTCGAAGTCGGCAGCCTTGGTCTCACGCGGGTTCTCGGGCGTGCAGGCGTCCTGCTCGGCGTTCGCGGCGATCTCGGGCAGCTTGGCGAGGAACTCCTCCTCGGAAACCATCTGCGGGTTCTCGGCGTCGACCTTCACGCCGCCATTCGCGTAATCCTTGATGGACTGCGGAATGTTGAGCTGGTCGTTGAGGTCGCGGATCTTCTGGACGAGCGCGGCGATGAGCTCCTCGTTGGTCTCGCCGGGAAGGTGCAGGATCTCCTTGGCCACGTAAGCGTAACGCTCGGCAGCACGGGGATCCTTGGAGTTCCACTGGATGACCTTGCCCAGGTACATGGCGTTAGCGGCACCGTGGATGATGTGGCCGTTCTCGAAGGCAGCACCGGTCTTGTGAGCCATGGAGTGAACGATGCCGAGCAGACCCGAGGAGAAGGCGATACCGGCGATGCACTGAGCCTCGTGCATGTGCTGACGGGCCTCATGGTCGCCAGCATAGGACTTGGGCAGCCACTCGACGATCTCGCGGATGCCGTGCAGAGCGTTGGCGTCGGTGAACATAGAGGCGCAGGTGGAAACGTAGGCCTCCATGCAGTGGGTCAGAGCATCCATGCCGGTGTGAGCGCACAGCTTGGCGGGCATGGTGTAGGTGAGCTCGGGGTCGACGATGGCGACATCAGGGGTGATGTTGAAGTCGGCCAGCGGGTACTTGATGCCCTTGGCGTAGTCGGTGATGACGGAGAAGGCAGTAACCTCGGTAGCGGTACCGGAGGTAGAGGAGATGGCGCAGAAATGAGCCTTCTGACGCAGCTCGGGGAAGCTGAACGGCTGGATGATGTTATCGAAGGACTCCTCGGGATACTCGTAGAAGACCCACATGGCCTTAGCGGCATCGATGGGCGAGCCGCCGCCGATGGCGATAATCCAGTCGGGCTCGAACTCGCGCATGGCCTCGGCGCCCTTCATGACCGTCTCGATGGACGGGTCGGACTCGACGCCCTCGAACAGCTTGACCTCGAAACCGCCTTCCTTAAGGTCGTTCTCGACGTCCTGCAGGAACCCGCCGCGGCGCATAGAGCTGCCGCCAGAAACGATGATGGCCTTCTTGCCCTTGAGGTTCTTCACCTCGTGGCGAGCGCCCTCACCAAAGTACAGATCGCGAGGATTGGTAAAACGTCCCATACTGTGCCTCCTAAACAAGCCCCTCTTAGACTTGCGTATATAACGGAGCACCCAATTGGCTCCGTTAGGACCGGTTTGCGCGTTGCCGGCGATGACAATGCGCGATGTCTAAACGTCTCAACGCTCAGACAAACACTATTTTACCGTTCTGGTTGGTCAGTTATTCACCTAAAGCCGCCAATGATGAAACGTTTTTTCTATCCCTGAAGACCCTTGTGCGGCATCCATACTCCCAAGCTGGGCAAACGTTTTATCAAGGTTGACCACATATCCCGGGCAGGACCGTGCCACTCCAAAATATGCACCGTTCGCCGCCAAAAATCGACCGTTTGCGGCACCGTGATACCACCCGGTCGTCCAAGGTGCCGACATTTGTGCGACATCCGTCTTCGTGGTGCAAAGGTGCAAGTCCAAGTGCGGCACCCCCGGTGTGCCACATGCGGGTAAACTAGAACCTTATATAGAAACATTTGAACCCTAACCGCAGCAAAGGAGGCCCCATGGCATTCGATCCCATTCAAGAGGATTGCCATCGCCTCGTTCTTGAGGCCTTGCGCCGCGACAATATCCCGCTCACCGACGGTGCCGCCGTAGAGCGTCTGATGGAACAATTCACCCGCAACCCCGCACCGCTCATCGTGCACGACCGCGACCGCGCCGGGCACCTCATTGCCAAGGTGGTCGAGGCTGTCGACTACCGCATTCCCTTTATCCCCGACGATACCCAGGCAGAGCAAGAAGAGGCAGCTGCCGAGAACATGCTCCGCGAGGCGGCCGCACTCGATCCGGCCAACTGGGACGCTCAGCGCATGCTGACGGCGCTCACCGCCGAATCCAACGAGGAATACGTGCAGTATCTGGTGTCCAAGTGCGACGAGGTGGAGCACGATCTGGCGCTCAAGATCGCCTCGGCGCAGGACCCCTACGAGCGCGAGGCTGCAGGCGACCTTATGCGCCGCCCCTACCTGCGCTGGCTTGCCGCCCTTTCGTCGCGCGCCCTCATTAGCGGCCGCTATCGCATGTCGCTCGAAGCCGCGAATCGCAGCTTGGACTTTGCGCCCAACGACCCCGCTGGTGTCCGCCACACCGCGATGCTCGCCATGGCAAAGCTCGAATACTCCGCCGAGGAGCTCAAGCGCTTTCGCTCTGCCCACTCCGTCCCCTATCTCGCCAACACGCCGCTGCGCCGCCGCCCCAAAGATGCGGAGCGTGACTTGGACCCGTGGACGCTCATCGCGCTGATGAGCGCTGCCTGGCGCGAGCTGGACTACGAGGGTGCCGAACACTACCTGCGTATCCTTGTGCGTTCGTGTCCGCACGCAGCCGAGGCGCTCTACTTCCAAACCGAGTTTCCCGATGGCGTCTATGCCCGCGTCAACGTGGGTGCGGGCTCCACCGACGAGCTTGTCCTTGCGCTGTCCGAGGCGACGCCGGTACTGCAGGAGGGCCTGGGCGCCCCCGACAACGCCAGTTTTGCCGCCTGGGTCGCCACCAACGACATCGTGCGTTCCCAGATCGACGAGCGCATCCTGCGCGCGGCCGAGCAGGGGCTTCCATTTAAGGGAGGGGACCTCTAATGGATCCGAGCGTCTACATCCCCGCCTACCTGGAGCGCGCCTACGTTGCGTCGCACCCCGAGCTCACCGATGCAGCACGCGAGCTTGTCCATAACGACGTGAGCGTCAACCCTCATAAGTATGCGCAGTCCGAGCATGCCCAGGCGCTGCTGTCCTATGCCGGCGTTCATCGTCACCTGCTCGACGAGCTCCATCGCATCGAGGACATGGGCAGCGATGAGGAGTTCGAGCAGACGCGCAATCGCCTGTTCGACGACATGCGCGATGAGCTGCTCAAGATCGTCCGCGTCGATGCGCTGGCCGTCGATGCCCAGCTGCTCGCCATCATCCTGGCCGACACGCCCGTCGACGCCTGCCTGGGCGACCTGATGAAGCTCGAGGCGACCACGGCCGATTACCTGCAGCAAAGCGTGCACGGGTTCGATATGGAGGCCCCACACTACTGGGCCAACAAGGTTTTGACGGACGGCGTGACGGCGGCCGATCTCACCGTAAGTGAGCCGGCTCTTATCGGGTGGCTTCACACACTCGAGGCCATCTCGCAGCTGTGCATGGCGAGCGCTCGCTACCGTGCTGCCGCCAACTATTCTCGCCGCGTTCTTAAGGCGGAAGGCTATCCCACCCGAGCCGCAGGCACCGTGTTGCTCGCCCTCGCTCGTCTGGAAGATCAGGACGGCTTTTTTGCCCTAGCCCACCAGCTCGAGGAAGAGATCGGGGCAGACGCACTCGAGAACTCTCCTTGGTATCTGCTCGCCCGCACGATTCTGCTGTTCAAAACGAACAAGATGCGCCCGGCGACACGCGCGCTGCGCGAGTTTGCTAACCGCTGCGAGGGCGGCGCGTTCTTCTTGCTGAACCCCATGTACCAGACGCCGTACCTTCCCTGCCGGCCCGAGCCACGCGATCCCTGGGATCTTTCGCACCAGGCCGTTTGGGAAGCGGACGGCATTATCTCGGATACCCCCGACTTTGCCCCCTGGGCCAATGCCTGCGAAGACGTATCGCAGCTTGCCCAGGAATTTGCGCGCCGCTACGGCTTTTAGCGACGCGATCGCCCCGACCATGTCATCTATGTTAGGAACGGCTTCATGAACCTCCGCTCATCTCTTGCCTGCACCTCGAGCGATATCGCTCGCTGGGGACTACGCTCTGTCCTCAAACGCCAGGGTGGCGTGCTTCCCGGCCGCATCGCCATGAAAATCGACCCCGAGCTGCTAAGCGACCTCGCGAGCCTGGTCGACCGCAGCGTGGTGATCACCGGCACTAATGGCAAGACCACCACCTCCAACCTCATCGCCGATGCCGTTGCTGCCAGCGGTGCTACCGTGGTGTGCAACCGTGCCGGCAACAATATGGAACCTGGTGTGGTGGGTGCTCTGCTCGAGGCGCGCAGCGGCCTCAAGCGAGCCGGTGGCAAGCGCGTGGGCGTTTTTGAGTGCGATGAGCTTTACACCGTACGCGTTCTGCCCAAGCTCAAGCCGACGTACTTTGTGCTGCTCAACCTGTTCCGCGACCAGCTAGATCGCTATGGCGAGATCGATCACACCCAGGAGGTCATCGCCCACGCGTTGGAGCTTTCGCCGGCAACGACGCTCATCTACAACGCCGACGACCCGCTGTGCGCCTCGATTGCCGCGCGCGTTCCCAACGCGAGCATTGCCTTTGGCATCGACAGCGCCACCAACACCGAGTCCGACCGTATTAGCGACTCGCGCTTTTGCTCACAGTGCAACGCCCCGTTGGAGTACGACTATGTGCAGTATGGTCAACTCGGCGCCTACCATTGCCCCTCGTGCGGTTGGGCACGCCCCGCACTGGTCCGCCGTGTGACGGGCGTGGAGCTCGGCTGCGACGGCTACGGCTTTGACCTGGTCTTTGGATCTGCGCCCGACGCGGCTGCCGCACACATCGCCACACGCTACAACGGCCTGTACATGGTCTACAACGTTGCCGCTGCATTCTTTGCCGCACATGAGTTAGGCGTGGATATGGCGCACCTGCAGCCCACGCTCGATGCCTACGTTCCCGCCGGCGGACGCATGGGCCGCTGGGATATCGCCGGCCGCACCGTCGAGGCCAACCTGGCCAAGAATCCCGTAGGCTTCGATCGACAAATCCAGTCCATCAAGACGGCAGGCGGCAGACTCTGCGCTTTCTTCCTTAACGACAACGACGCCGACGGACACGATGTATCGTGGATCTACGACGTCGACTTCGAGCGCATCGCCGATACCCCAGGGCTTGTCGCCTTTGCCGGAGGCACGCGTGCGCACGACATGCAGGTGCGCCTCAAGTACGCCGGCATCGATGCCGCGATTATCTCGGACGTCGCGCAGGCAATTGGCGCCGTGGCAGACGAGGCCGCCGATGACACCTTCTACGCCGTCGCCAACTACACGGCCTTCCCGCCGCTGGTCAAAGAACTCGACGGGCTGAAGGGCACCACCGCCGACGCTGTTGCCGGGCGCGCCGTAGCCCGTGCCGACGGCAGCGCTCTTCCTGTCGGCATCGCACCAGTCGAGCTTTCGCGCCCGCTGCGCATCGTCTACCTGTATCCCGATGCCCTTAACCTCTACGGCGACGGCGGCAATGTTATCGCGCTCGAGCGCCGTTGCGCCTGGCGTGGCATTCCCGTTCGCGTGGACGAGGTCCGCATGGGCGAGTCGCTCGATCTCACCGACGCCGACATCGTCATGATGGGCGGTGGCTCCGACCGCGATCAGCTGGCTGTGGCACATGAATTGCTCGCTCAAAAAGACAAGGTCGCGGCCTATGTTGAGGATGGCGGCTCGCTGCTTGCCATCTGTGGCAGCTATCAGCTGCTCGGCCGTTCGTACTATATGGGCGAGGATCGCATCGAGGGCCTAGGGGTCATTGCCGCCGAAACCGTACGCGGCTCCGACCGCCTGATCGGCAACGTAGCCGTCAAAACCGACCTGGCACCTGAGCCCTTTGTAGGATTCGAGAACCATGGCGGTCGCACCCTGCTCGACGCGGAGGCAACGCCGCTCGGAACGTCCGTCGTCGTGGGCACCGGCAACAACGGCGACGATGGCTTTGAGGGCATCATCTACAAGGGCGTCATTGGCACGTACCTGCACGGGCCGGCGCTGCCCAAGAACCCCGAGCTCGCCGACTGGCTCATCGCCCATGCCCTCGAGCGCCGTGGCGATGCACAGGCCGCCGCCCTGCTGCCGCTCAAGCCCCTCGACGACACCTACGAGCACGCCGCCCACGACGCCGCCATGAAGCTCCTCCCCTAACACCCCAACCACCACAAAGGGATAGACACCTTTGTGGTGGTTTTTCAGTTTGCCAACGATATGTGAACGGCTAAAAAAGTCTGCTATACTCTTTCCCGCTGTCCCCATCGTCTAGCGGCCAAGGACGCCACCCTTTCAAGGTGGATATCGCGGGTTCGAATCCCGCTGGGGGCACCATTTGAAACGAGAAGCCCGTTGCCCTCGCGGTGGCGGGCTTTTTGCTATCCATGTGCCGGGATTCGAACCCGGCAGGGTGCGGAGCTGAGGAAACGCGCAAGCGTTTTCCAGCGCAGCACGCAAGGAGCGGAGCGACGCAGCGGAAGCGGGCGGCGCCAGCCGCACGCGGACATCCCGCTGGGGGCACCATTTGAATTGAAGAGCCCGTTGCCCTCGCGGTGGCGGGCTTTTTGCTACCGAAATGCCTGGATTCGAACCCGACAGGGTGCGGATCCAGGCATCATCGCAAGGCCTGTGGTCAAAAAATGGCAAATATGAGTACTGTTACCATTTTAGTTACAGCGATTTCATGCCTTCAGAAGGCGATTTAGCCGTCAGGCGTCCTACGGCGGAAAAATTGCAGACGTTTATCGGCTAAGTACTTGGACATATGTTGCGTAACACTGCATATTTTGTAAAAAGATAATGCTATAGGACTTGTGACAGTACTCATATTTGGCGTTTTTTGCCCACGACCCCTTATTGCATGGGCGAATCAGTTGCAAAACGGACCCCAAAGCGTCCTTCGCAAACAAAAACCGGGGCCCACATGATGCGGACCCCGGCTCAATACCCTGACGATATGTCAGTTACGCCCTACACGTAGAACAGGATGTCGTCGTAGGTCGGGACCGGCCAGTAGTCGGCTGCCACGATCTCTTCCATGGCGTCCACGGCGGCGCGCAGCGTATCCATAGCGGGAACGACCTCGTGCGCGTACACGTTGGCCTGCTCCTGGCCATCGAGGGCCTCAGCCTTCTGATGCACGGCGTCAAGCGCCTTGATGGAGTCGTTGATGGTGGTGATACCGTTGCAGAGCTTGTTGAGCGTGTTCTGCTCGCACTGCATGGCGGCCTCGGCACCGGCGGCACGAATAGTCTCAAGGCCCTTAGCGACCTTGGTGGCATAGGCGGTAATGACCGGGCGATAGGTACGACGCGCCTCGCGAACCATCGTGGTGGCCTCGATGTTCATGAGCTTGTTGTACTTCTCGAGCTTGCAGTCGTAGCGGCACTGAGCCTCGGCCTTGGTCAGGACACCCGTCTCCTCAAAGAGCGCGATGGCCTTTTCGGAAACAAAGGCGGGCAGAGCGTCGGCCGTGGTCTTGTTGTTGGCAAGGCCGCGCTTCTCGGCCTCAACGGGCCACTCGTCGGAGTAGCCATCACCGGAGAACAGGATGCGCTGGTGGTCGGTCAGGACCTTCTTGCAGTACTCGAGCGCAGCGTCCTGGAACTCATCCTCGGGCGTACCCTCAAGCGCGTCGGCGAAGGACTTGAGCGACTTGGCCACGGCGGCATCGAGCACCAGGTTGGAGTCGGAAACGTTCTGCTCGGAGCCGCAGGCACGGAACTCGAACTTATTGCCGGTGAAGGCAAACGGGGAGGTGCGGTTGCGGTCGGTGTTGTCCTGCATCAGCTTGGGCAGGGTATCGGCGCCCAGGTCGAGCACGCCGCGCGTGGCATGGACGGAAGCCTTGCCATCGATGATCTTCTCGACGACCTCGGTAAGCTGGTCGCCCAGGAAGATGGACATAATCGCCGGAGGAGCCTCGTTGGCGCCCAGACGATGATCGTTGCCGGCCGAGGCAACAGAGGCACGCAGGAGCTCCTGATAGTTATCGACGGCCTCGATCACCGCGGTGAGGAAGACGATGAACTGCAGGTTGTCGAGCGGGGTGTCGCCCGGATCGAGCAGATTCTCGGACTCGGTGCCAAGCGACCAGTTGTTGTGCTTGCCCGAACCGTTGATGCCCTCGAAGGGCTTCTCGTGCAGTAGGCAGACCAAGTCGTGGCGGGAGGCGATAAGCTTCATCTTCTCCATCATGACCAGATTCTGGTCGATGGCCTCGTTGACTTCGCCATAGACGGGAGCAAGCTCATGCTGGCAGGGAGCAACCTCGTTGTGCTTGGTCTTGGCGGGAATGCCGAGCGCCCACAGTTCATCGTCCAGGTCCTTCATATAGGCCGAGACGGTGGGGCGGATAGCGCCAAAGTAGTGCTCCTCGAGCTCCTGACCCTTGCATGGAGCAGCACCAAAGAGGGTGCGGCCGGTAATGACCAGGTCCTTGCGCTTGCGGTAGGCGTCCTTCTTGATCAGGAAGTACTCCTGCTCGTCGCCCACGGAAGGAACGACCTTCTTGGGGGTCTTACCGAACAGCGCCAAAACGCGCTTAGACTCACGCGAGAGCGCGGTCATGGAACGCAGCAGCGGGGTCTTCTTGTCCAGGGCCTCGCCCGTGTAGGAGCAGAAAGCCGTGGGGATGCACAGGACATCGTCCTTGATAAAGGCGGGGCTAGTGGGGTCCCAAGCGGTGTAGCCACGGGCCTCGAAGGTAGCACGCAGGCCGCCGTTGGGGAAGCTCGAGGCATCGGGCTCGCCCTGGATGAGGTTCTTGCCCGTAAACTTGGTAATGGCGGTGCCGTCGTGGTTGGGCTCCAGGAAACTGTCGTGCTTCTCGGAAGTAATGCCCGAAAGCGGCTGGAACCAGTGCGCGTAGTGCGTCGCGCCCTTGGAGATGGCCCAGACCTTCATGGCATGGGCGACGGCGTTGGCCACATCCAGGTCGAGCGGCTCACCGCCCTCGAGGGTTGCAGCGAGGCGCTTCCAAATGTCCTTGGGGAGGTAGTCCTTCATGACTTCCTCAGAGAACACCATGGTCCCGAAGCGGTCAGTAAGTTCGGCCATACGGAACTCCCTTCGTATCGGCACCGCGTGAGAAGCGGTGTTGATTACTAACGAACGAGTCATAGCTTAGACTCGCCGTGTTTCCGCGACATTACCGTTATGTTGCTGTCGCGAAACCAATCAATGAGGTTACCCTATCGAGGCGGCGTTGCCACCCTCAACAGCCAATCAACTGTATAAATAGCAGACCTCTCCCCATGGTTTAAGGGTAGTCAATTTGGGATGGAGCTCTATTAACTGGTATTTTGCATCAGATACCAGTCTTTATAGTCCGTGCCTAGATTAGCCGCTCTGTTATAGAGAAAGCCGATAGCAAGGCATCTTTGATCGGTATCCCCAAATAGCGAGTGAAACTCCACCGTGACACAGTGGTGCTGTAGAATCCTTACAACACATCACACTATTACGTATCTAGAGGAGCACGATATGCGCGTCGACGAGGTTTTTAAGCAGGCAGCATCCCAGGGCACCGCACCCGTTTCGTTTGAGATGTTCCCGCCCAAGGGCGAGCTTACCCTCGACATGGCTCGCGAAGTGGCAGGCAATCTGTGCAAGCTTTCGCCGAGCTTTGTCTCGGTCACCTGCTCGGCCGGCGGCTCGGGCAACGGTGCCGCCACCGCCCCCATCGCGCATATGATTACGAGCGAATTCGATACACCCTCGGTGGCGCACCTCACCTGCGTTGGCCGCTCGCATGCCGATATCGCCGCCAAGATCGATGAGTATCGCTCGGCCGGCGTGGAAAACGTGCTGGCCCTGCGCGGCGATCTTCCCGCCGGCGCGACCGAGGACGACAAGCCCGCCTCCGACTACGCCTACGCCCGCGACCTCATCCCCGAGCTCGTCGACGCCGGCTTTTGCGTGGGCGCCGCAGCCTACCCCGAGGGCCACATTGCCTGTGAGGACCTCAACGTCTCGGTCGAACACCTCAAGCAAAAGCAGGACGCCGGCGCGAGCTTCTTTGTGACGCAGCTCTTCTTTGATAACGAGTGCTTCTACCGCTTCCGCGAGCTTGCCGACAAGGCCGGCATCACCGTGCCCATTACCGCGGGCATCATGCCGTTTATGGGCAAGTCGCAGATCAGCCGCATGGTCTTTATGTGCGGCGCGTCGCTGCCCTCCCCCGTCATCAAGATTCTCGCCAAGTACGAGAACGACCCCGAGAGCCTGCAGGCAGCCGGTGTAGATTATGCCGCCCGCCAGCTTTGCGACCTCAAGGAGCACGGCGCCGACGGCCTGCACCTGTACACTATGAACCGTCCTGCGATCGCCGCGACCATTATGGAGCGCCTGGGGTAATGGAAAAACCGCACATCGATACAACCGCTGTCGAAGTGCCGGCCGACCTTGCGTCGCCGGCGCTCTACCGTATCGATGCCGCGCACCATCCCCGCGTCGATCGTGCCGAGATGTTGCGCTACCTGGGCTACGGCGGCCAGCAGATTGAACCCGAGTTGTCGCAGCGTATTGAGCTTGTGGTCGAGCGTCTGGAACTGGACATTGAGCCTCGTGGCGTGCGCCGCGTGTTTACCGTCGATGCCACGGGCGTGGACGAGCAGGGAGAGCCCAGCATCCGTCTGGTTGGCACCAACGTTGAGCTGCGCGGTCGTGATATCTATCGACATCTCAAAGACGCCCGCTTTGCCGCGCTCATGGCCTGCACCCTCGGCATGGACGCCGAGCGTCGTCTGCGCACCACGGGAGCCCAACATCCCCTGGAGGGCGCCGTGCTCGACGCCGCGTGCTCCGCTTACGTGGAAGCCGCCGTCGAGCAGATGGACCAGCAGGTCAAGACGGACGCCGCCGTTCATGGGCTCGCCGGCAACTGGCGCTTTAGTCCCGGCTACGGCGACTGCCCGCTCTCGGCCCAGCGCTCGATCGTCAATGCGCTCAACGCCACGCGGCTCATCGGCCTGACCGTCACGCCCACCAGCCTGCTCATGCCCACCAAAAGCGTGACCGCGGTGATCGGTCTGTTTGACGGCGAGGTCCACGACGCCCTGAGCCGCCCCACCTGCAATATCTGCCGCATGCGCGAGCACTGCCGCTTCCGCGCCGCCCACACCACCTGCTATTCCAGCCATTAGGAGCCCTCGATGTTTACTCCGCTTATCACTCATGATTCTGACGGCACCGCATTGGCGGCACCCGTTGATGCCGCACGTCGCAACGGTGCCGCGTACAAAACGCGCACGATCGACGACCTGCGCATTAAGGACGATCGCCTGCGTGCGGCCATCGAGGGCACGGGACACCTGCTGTTCGATGGCGGCATGGGCACCATGTTGCAGGCGGCCGGCATGAAGGCCGGCGCCCTGCCCGAGCTGCTCAACTTTGAGGAGCCCCAGGTTATCACTGATATCCAACGTCAATATGTCGAGGCCGGCTGCGACGTGATTACCGCCAACACCTTTGGCGCCAACGCCCACAAGCTCGACGGCGCCGCCACCGTGGCAGATGTCTTTGCTGCCGCTGTCGCCTGTGCCCGCGAGGCCGGCGCCCGCTACGTCGCCGGTGACATCGGCCCCATCGGCGCACTGCTTCGTCCCTTAGGCACCCTCAGCTTCGACGAGGCCTATGACCTCTTTGCCGAGGAAGTGCGCGCCGGCGTCGCCGCGGGCGTGGACCTCTTTATTATCGAGACTATGACCGACCTGGCCGAGATCAAGGCGGCCGTCCTCGCCTGTCGCGAGAACTCCGACCTGCCCGTCTTTGCCACCATGACCTTTGAGGAAGACGGTCGCACCTTCCTGGGTACGAGTCCCGAGGTGGCCGCCATCACGCTCGATGCCATCGGCGCCGACGTTTTGGGCATCAACTGCAGCCAGGGCCCGGCCGAGCTCCGAGGACTCGCTGCGCGCATGCTCACTGTTACCGACAAGCCCATCATGGTGCAGGCCAATGCGGGACTGCCCCATGTGGACGACGACGGCAACACTGTCTTTGATATCCAGGCCCCCGAGTACGCCGAGGCCGTCGCCGGCATGATCGAGGACGGCGTGAGCGTCGTGGGCGGCTGCTGCGGCACCACGCCGGCGCACATGGCAGCGCTGCGCACGCTTATCGACAACCACACGCCCAGCCCGCGCCGCCGCAAGCCCAGTATGTCGGTCACGAGCGCCCAGACCGTGGTGGACCTTCCCTGCGACGGCCACAAGATCGCCGTCATCGGCGAGCGCATCAACCCCACCGGCAAAAAGCGCCTGCAGCAGGCCCTGCGCGACGGCGACCTGGACTACGTCGTGAGCCAGGGCATCAGCCAGCAGGAACAGGGCGCCGATATCCTGGACGTCAACGTGGGCCTGCCCGAGATTGACGAGGTCAAGATCATCCAACAGGCGACCGAACAGCTCCAGGGCTCCACGCTGCTGCCGCTGCAGATCGACTCCACCGACCCCGCGGCCGTCGAGGCCGCCGTGCGCCGCTACGCCGGCAAGCCCATCATCAACTCGGTCAATGGCAAACAGCAGATCATGGATGAGATCTTTCCGCTGGTCGCCCACTACGGCACCAACGTCGTCGGCCTCACGCTCGACGAAGGCGGCATCCCCGATACCGCCGAGGCTCGCTTCGCCATCGCCGAGCGCATCGTGGCCGAGGCCGCCCGCTACGGCATCGGCCCGGACCGCATCCTCATCGACTGCCTGGTCATGACCGCCTCGACCAATCAACGCCAGGCCGAGCAGATCCTGCGCGCCATGTCCCTGTGCAAGGAGCGTCTGGGCGTCAAATGCGCGCTCGGCGTGTCGAACATCAGCTTTGGCCTGCCCGCTCGCCCGCTGCTGGGTTCGGTCTTTTTGGCCGCCGCCTTTGGCGCGGGCCTGGACGCCCCCATCATGAACCCGGGTTCCAAGCGCTTTATGGACACCGTCTACAGCTATCGCGTCCTGAGCGTTGAGGACGAGGGCTCGACCGGATACATCGAGCGCTACGCCGGCTGGACCGATCCGTATAAGATCGCCGCAAACCCGGCAGCAGCTCAGGCCGCATCGAGTGATGCCGTGCCCGCTGCTGGCACCGCCGGCACCGACGGCAACGACGACCCGATTCGTCGCATGGTCGTCTCGGGCCGCAAAGGCGAGATCGCTGCCGAAACCGAGCGTCTGCTGGCAGACCACGACGCCATGGACCTCATCAACAACCACTTTATCCCCGCCCTCGACGAGGTGGGCGTCCTCTTTGACCAGGGCAAGTTCTTCTTGCCGCAGCTTATGGCCTCGGCCGAAGCCGCACGCGTGGGCTTCGACACCATCAAGCGCCTGATGCCCGCCGGCGAGATTGCCGACAAGGGCAAGATTTGCGTGGCCACCGTCAAGGGCGACATCCACGATATTGGCAAGAACATCGTCAAAATGCTGCTCGATAACTACGGCTACACCGTCTTTGACCTAGGCCGCGACGTCGACCCGCAAGAGGTGCTCAAGACCGTGCAGGAGCGTGACATTAAGCTCGTCGGCCTCTCGGCGCTTATGACTACCACGGTCGTCGCCATGGAGGAGACCATCAAGTTGCTCCATGCCGAGGTGCCGGGCGTCAAGATCATCGTGGGTGGCGCCGTGCTCACCCCCGAATACGCCAAGCAGATCGGCGCGGACTACTACGCCAAGGACGCCGCCGAAAGCGCTCGTATCGCCGAAGAGGTCTTTGGGCAGTAACACAACGGAAACAACCGAGCACCAAAACGTGCCGCATGCGCCACTTGGCACGTGCGGCACGTTAGAATAGATAAGACTATGCTCGTTTTGGCAGATAGGAGCGCAAGGATGGCGATCACGCCCGCAGAAATCGCGGAAACCCGCGGCATGGTTGAGGAGCAGAACCTCGACATCAGGACCATCACCATGGGTGTTTCGCTCATGGGTTGCGGCGACGAGAACCTCGACCGCATGTGCACGAAGATCTACGACCACGTGACGCACACGGCTGAGCACCTGGTCGAGACCGCCGAGAACCTCGAGCGCGAGTACGGTATCCCCATCGTCAACAAGCGCGTTTCCGTCACCCCGGTGGCGCAGATCGCCGCGTGCTGCAAGGATGAGGACCTCACCCCCATCGCGCATGCCCTCGACCGCGCGGCCGAGACACTCGGCATCGATTACCTGGGCGGCTTCTCCGCACTCGTCCAGAAGGGCATCGGCGACGCCGACCGCCGCGTCATCCAGTCCATCCCCCAGGCGCTCGCCACCACGAGCCGCGTCTGCTCCAGCGTCAACGTCGCCAGCCTGCGCGCCGGTATCAACATGGACGCCGTGCTTATGGCCGCCCAGACCATCATCGATGCCGCTAAACTCACGGCCGACCAGGACTCCGTCGGCGCTTCCAAATTTGTCTGCTTTGCCAACATGGTCGAGGACTCCCCGTTTATGGCGGGCGCCGTCCACGGCGGTGGCGAGGCCGACGCCGTCATCAACGTAGGCGTCTCGGGCCCCGGCGTTATGGCCGCAGCCCTGGAGACGCTGCCCGATTCCGCATCGATGATGGAAGTCGCCGAAAAGATTAAGCAGACCGCCTTTAAGATCACCCGCGCCGGCGAGCTCATGAGCCGCGAGGCCGCCCATCGTCTGGGTGTCGAGAAGGGCATTGTCGACCTGTCGCTAGCTCCCACGCCTGCCATCGGCGACTCCGTTGCCCGCATCCTCGAGATTATCGGCGTGGGCACCTGCGGTGGCCCGGGCACGACTTGCGCGCTCGCCATGCTCAACGATGCCGTCAAGAAGGGCGGCGTCATGGCCAGCTCCAGCGTGGGCGGTCTCTCCGGCGCCTTCATCCCCGTGTCCGAGGACGCCGGCATGATCGCCGCCGTCGAGGCCGGTGCGCTTTCGCTCGAGAAACTCGAGGCCATGACCTGCGTGTGCTCCGTTGGCCTGGACATGATTGCCATCCCCGGTGACACCCCGGTCGAGACCATCGCCGGCATCATCGCCGACGAGATGGCCATCGGCGTCATCAACAACAAGACCACGGCCGTCCGCGTGATTCCTGCCATCGGCAAGGGCGTGGGCGACTGCGTCGAGTACGGCGGCCTGTTCGGCCGTGCGCCCATCATGCCGGTGAACCCCAACGCCGGCACCGTGCTTGCCCACCGCGGTGGACGCTTCCCGGCGCCGCTGAACTCGCTGAAGAACTAGCTGAGGGGTTCGGGCGAGGAGCCCCGGGGAGGGCAAATATATAAGGTCGCCTGCTCGGACAGTTCTGACTCGCACGGAGAGCACATTAAGTGCTCTCCGGCTCGTGCGGAACTCGCGATCGACCTTATATATTTGCCCTCCCCGGGGCTCCCGCACAACGGGACCTCAGTTGGGTTCTATCCCGTATGGCAGTCGCTTCGCTCCTGCCCGCCTTGGTTGTGAGGGCGGTTTGGCGTTGGATCGGTTCTTTCTGATATATGCTGGTTGCGGCTCTTCTTTTGGGAGGAGTCGCTTTTTTGTTGCTAGGAGGTTGGCCCGTGGCTGATGATTTGATTCGTTCTGAGCTACTTTCTGCGGATTGGAATGGCGAATGGATGCGCTTGCAAGCTGCTCGGCGGCGGGCTGATGATTCTTTTGAGTGGGATAAGCGGGCTCGACATTTTCGGCCGCTTGAGACTGCTCCGTATGCCTGGGATTTTATAAAGCTGTTGGCGCTTGAGCCCGGCGAGTCGGCGCTCGATATGGGGTGTGGAGCTGGGTCGATTGCTATTCCGCTTGCTCAGGCTGGGCATCCTGTGATTGCGGCTGATTTCTCCCCCGCCATGTTGGGCACCCTTGATGCTGGCATTGAGTACTATGGGCTCGAGGACCTGATTACGCCACTTGAGCTTGCTTGGGATGATGATTGGGATTTGGTTGGACCGGTCGCGAAAGCGGTAGATGTTGCCTTTGCCAGTCGCTCTGTCACCACGACCAACCTAAAAGGCGCGCTTGCCAAGCTTGACCGTACGGCTCGTCGGCGTTGTGCTGTCACGATGGTCGCCAACTCCAACCCGCGTTATGACCTGCACTTGATGAACGCCATCGGTGCCTCGGTTACCTGCAGTAATGGCTTTGTGTATGCCTTTAATATCCTCATTCAGATGGGTGCCCTGCCGCAGGTCACGTACTTTGAATCGCCCCGCCGCGATACCTTCGACAGCCTTGAGGCGGGCGTGGCGGACTTCTCCCGCATGCTCGAGCATGGTAACGAGGATAAGATCGACCGCCTGCGCGACTACATCGCCCAGCACATGATTGAGAACCCCCATGCCGGTGAGCCGGGCTCCAAGGGTGTGCCGCAGGGACGCTATATGCTCGACCACGTCCGCAAGGTCCGTTGGGCGTTTATTGCATGGGAGCCGGTCTCTGCGCCCAGCTCATAGCCTGTTCGCAGCCCGCACCGCCCACTCACTCGGCATCCGCATTCTTTTTGAACTGGGCAAACGCGCTCCACACCGCGCCGTTCCTGCGCTATCGTGGGACAGCTCACGTAGATTAAGGCCCCATCGCGGGGCGCCCCATACATAGAAAGCGAGAACCCATGGCACTGACAGGAGCCCAGGTCAAGCAGCTTCGCAGCATGGCCCATCACCTCAACCCCGCCATCATCATCGGCAAGTCCGACGTCAACGAGGGCACCGTCGAGCAGACGGTCGCCTACCTGGAGAAGCATGAGCTCGTTAAGTGCTCTGTGCTCGATGGCTCTAGTCTTTCCGCCCGCGAGGCCGCCGAAGAGCTCGCTGAGCGTTGCCACGCCGAGGTCGTCCAGGTCATCGGCCGCAAGTTCTCGCTGTATCGCGAGTCCTCGCGCAAGGACATCGAGAGGATCAAGCTCGTCTAAGAGCCAATGATCCGGCGAGCCAACACATAGCAAGCTTACGGGTGCCCAAGTACTTCGGGCGCCCGTTTTTTATCGCTCGACCAGCACGCGATTGAGCCGCCCCTCCACCAAGCGCTCGTATAGACGCCGCGTCTCGGGCTCGGGCACGCCATTGACCTGCTCCCTCAGGTGGTGCATATGCCCGCTGTATAGCTCGACGATATCGCGCCGCCGCCCCGCCGCACTGTAGACGCGCATGGCGCAGCGCACCATATCCTCACGCGCCGTTTCCTGTCGAAGCCCCGACTCCGCCAGCCAAATCGCCGACTGCAGATCGTTTTCTTCTAGAGCGGCATTTGCTCCCTTAATCATGCAATCGATGTACTTTGACTGCATAATGCGTCGCATACGCAAAAAGTAGGTGGGATTACAGCCATTGGGAACATACAGCGGTCCGGCATAAAGCTGCTCAATCTTAAGGCACAGCTCAACTAAATGGGGCCCGCGCGCACCCGTGCGATTTCCCAAAACCTCGCGGCTTATCTGGTCAAACAGCCGTACATCGGTCTTGACGTAGTCGCCGTTGAGTCCGATGCATTCATTTTGGATGAGCACACACGACTTGCCATCCGGCGTCGGCCCCAAAGCCGACCGCAAGCGCGATATCGTCGAGTACAGGTTGTTGCGGGCGCTATTGAACTCGGCATGGGGCCACAGCTCCATGGCCAGCGTCTCACGATCGACGAGCGCATCCATGCCCAGCGCAAGCCGCTCGGCAAGCGTCGCCGCCTTCTTGCGGCGCCACATTTTGTCCGTGATGGGGAATCCGTCGCGCTCGGCGCGAAACGCACCAAACATGCGAATCTCGATATGGTCGATGGTATCAACGGCTTCAACCTCGCCGGCCTGAAATAGGCGCTCGCCCTCCCCTTCCAAATCGTCGCGCAGCGAATACCGCGATAGCTCGCGCACGGGAAGCTTCTTGCGTATCCTGGCCGCCGGCTCGCCCAGACAATGCATGGTAAGGCGCGCAAAGAGCCGATACGATGGCTCTAGAATCCCAGCACGATTCATGGACATCCAGGCCGCAAGATCGCTGTCTCGGCCCGCACAGGCCAAATGCAGCGCCACCATCCAGGCCTCCGCTCCACCAACCTGTGTCTGGCTTATATCGAGTAGCTCCGCTTCCTCGCGCACCGAAACCATCGAGGTGTTACGCAGATATGCCGCGCGCTCCAGCAGCAATGCGTTATCGCGCATGTACGCAATCGACTCCTCGGCAAGTTTGAGCACTTGGACCGCACGGAACTTTGCATTAACCGGCCGTCCCTCTGCCAGCGACTGCCAGCCTTCTAGCAACAGGCCAAACAGCTGAATCTGGTTGTCGCGCATGCGCACGGCAAAACGATCGAGCTCGTTGAACGCCGCGTCGTCGGTTACCGGCAAGCCGGAAAGGAGCCGCCGTGCCGCCAACACCATGCGCACCCAGATAGCCATCGCCTTAAGCCCACGTACGTCGAGTGCCTCCCGCACCACCGTCATCTCGTCGTCGCGCTCGTCGGTTCCCGCAAACGACCCGTCAAAGAGCTCCACCAGCATGCTATCGGCCCGTATAACAATCCCCGCGATGTCGAGCTCGCAGTCGTAGGCCTTGCTCGTTTTGAGCTGCTGTAAAACGCCGCCGTCATCTCCCCGCTCAGTCAGACAGCGCTTGACCTCGATATGCGCAGACAACATATCGAGAGCGGTATGGGATGTCTCGATTTCTGGCACGGCCAGGTTCGTAGGAAGCCCAAGCCCGTTATCCCCATAGCAAACAGCCGTCAGTGTCTGGGCCACCCTCCATGAAACAGGGTCTATTTCGCAGGCCGCCCGTTCGCCCCCGCGCTCGATAACCGATGCCATATAGCGAGCGAGCTTTGTATTGGACACGCTGACCGCTGCCAGATATACGCCAAGCGCCTCGGCAGGCGTTGGTTCTGGAGCCGGATCGTCGGCATCGATCGTGCCCAGCGCCGCTCGGCAGATATCGGCCCCGTGCCCCGTCAGAGCAAGATCGACCCCATACTGCCCAGCAAGTTCAAGGACCGCTTCACGGTCCAAAAAGGCGTTCGCCAGGTCCATCGCCGCATCGCATCGGCCCGCCTTAAGCAAAATCCGGGCCGCCCTCGGAACAAGTTCGGGGCGAACCTCGGCCACCAACTTACGCAAGCGCAAGCGTCCGTTATCCTCCGTGCCCAGACACGTAAAACTCCGCTCGGCGGGGTCCAAGCCAAAGATCGGGTAGTCGCGTACAAAGTAGGACTGGTCGACCATCGACAGCCTCACCCCACAAGCCTCGAGTTCTGCGATATTGCCCTCGCCCATCAAAACCATGAGACATGCCACGCAAAACAGCGCATTATTGTCGAGCGAAGCCAGATCGACAAGTGCCACGCCATATACGTTGACAATCTCGTTTTCGAGCAGACCGGCTACGTCGCCTTGGCCATACAGACCCGTCTGCAATGCCGAAACGAGTTCGGGCACGCCCTGCGTGAGCTGATAAAAGTCGAGCGATGTGCTGATCGAAAACGCCGATGCCCACGACGAATACTCATAGGCATGCACCTTGAGCATCTGCGCATTGATCTTAACCGAATCGCCCAGCCCATGAATCAGCTGACGATTTGAAGGACGGCAAGAGATAAAGACCCCTGCCCCCATAGCGCGCAGGCCGCGAATCCTGTCGATGAGGTCTTCGGTATCGTGCTGATCGAGGTTTGGCACATTATCAATCGCGATAAGGGAGTGCGGTTTGTCTTTGAGTTCTTCGGTAACCACCTCGAGCTGCATAAACACCTCGCGCCCAGTGGCGCGATCGGCCTCGATAATCCGCACGGGGCCTCGCGTCGGGTCGCATTTAACCTCATGGGTGTACTGCAGCAGCACCGAGGTCTTCCCAAACCCGTCGGGCGCATAAAGAACCACGATGCCGGCCTTTCGGCCCTTGGCGATAAGCTCATTCATCAAGCGTTCGCGTCGCACCATATAGCCTCCGCCCAGCGGCATCAGCTCGAGGTCGTCTATACCGCTCAAATCGTTTACCATTCCCGCTCCTCAACTCGACCGTATGGACACTGTAGCCGCAAGACCATACAAGCCGCGCTATGAATAGAGCGACCTTGTGTTTTAGGTTGTCTTTTGGTACGCAAGCGGCAAGTTTTTGTACAGCGAGGGCCGATTGTTATTAATCCCCCGACTAATCGGTCTTTAAGCAGGTAAATGAGCTTGTCAGCTTGTCCCATCTAAGCGGCAGTGTAACGCAGATGAACAAGGTTCAGCCATGTCATTCAACTCGCCTAGCACCCGCTACCGTCTACGACCTTTTAGTGGCATTTTTGCATAGAATCTGATATAGAATGAATCAAGCTGTTGGGCATCCGGCATTCGTCAAGCTTGCGGCAAGTTTTTGGTCAAATGGGCAAAAAGGGATAGCAAAAAGGCCCCCGCAAAGCGGAGGCCTTAGGCAAGGCTATGTCGAGCTGCAGGATTCGCGCTACTCGCAGAGCGAAAGGGCGGCCTCGTCGGCAACGACAACGCAGTTGGTGTGCAGCTGCAGGATCGAAGCCGGGCACTCGGGCGTAACCGGACCATAGCACATGTCATGCACGGCCTGAGCCTTGGCCTCGCCGTTGGCGACGACCAGGATCATGCGGGCATACATGATGGTCTGGGTACCCATGGTGTAGGCCTGACGGGGAACATCGTCGATGCTGTCGAACAGGCGGCTGTTGGCCTGAATGGTGCTCTCGGTGAGGTCGACGCAGTGCGTACCCTTGGAGAAGTGGTCATCGGGCTCGTTGAAGCCGATGTGGCCGTTGTTGCCGATGCCGAGCAGCTGCAGATCCGGGTAACCGGCGGCGGCGACGATCTTGTCGTACTCAGAGCAGGCAGCGGCGGCGTCGGGGTTGGAACCGTCGGGCACATGCGTGTTGTTCAGGTCGATGTTGATGTGATCGAAGAAGTTCTCACGCATGAAGTAGTGATAGCTCTGGGGATCGTCGTGCGAAAGGCCGCGATACTCGTCCAGGTTATAGGTGCTGACCTCGGCAAAGTCGACGTCGCCCTTCTTGTACCAAGCAGCGAGCTGCTTGTAGGCACCGATCGGGGTGGAGCCGGTGGCAAGGCCCAGCACACAGTCGGGCTTGAGGATAACCTGCGCCGAAATGATATTAGCGGCCTTGCGGCTCATATCCTCGTAGTCTTTAGCTTTAATGATCTTCATTACGCGTCCTTTCTCGTACAAGAGAGGCAAGGCTCCCTTACAAGCACTTGCCCGCGGCCCGCGTCGGCCGCAACCAACGTGTGCGGCCACCAGGGCGAGGTCGCGTAATGTATGTGTCTCGTGTCTAACCGCGTCGAGGCCCCTGCCCGTCCACGGTGACCCAAAGCCTTTTAGCTTCGGACAAATCCCATCTTGCCACGGAGGGCGTCCTCTTTCAAGGGCGCCCTCCGTAAACGTGTTTGAATTGTAGGCTAATGGCCACGTGCACTTGCTAGCGCTCGCGAGCAACGATGAGCTGGTCCATCTCTTCGACATGCACACCAACGGAGCCTTTGATGCTCGAGAACTCAACGGAGTTGCACACCAAGATGGGAACCGTCACATCGTAGCCCTCGGCAGCAATTGCCTCGCGATCGAACTCGATGAGTACATCGCCCTTATGGACGATGTCACCCACTTGCGCATGTACGGTAAAGTGCTTGCCCTCGAGCTGAACAGTGTCCAAACCAACGTGGATGAGCACGTCCAGGCCATCGACCGTGTTAAGCGCAACGGCGTGTCCCGTGGGAAAAATGGCCTCGACCTTGGCGTCAGCCGGTGCAATCACACGCGTTCCGGTGGGCTGAATCGCCACGCCCTGGCCCAAAAGGCCGGTGGCAAACGTCTGGTCATTTACCTCGGAGAGCGGAATGACGTCGCCCGAGATGGGAGCATCCAGCGTAAGGACTCGACCACGCATACCAAAAGACCTTAGGACTTTAGTGAACATGCTCCCCCTCGGACATACCAATCAATCAAAATAACCTTAACAGTTTACCACTTGGCACCGGTTTTTGACCATTAGGGAAGTTCGCGCTTGACAACCTCGACGATGTCGTCGACAACGCGCTGGGTCAGCTCGTGCGTCTCGGCCTCGGCCATCACGCGGACCAGCGGCTCGGTACCGCTCGGGCGCACCAGAATGCGGCCGCGGCCGTCAAGCTCCTTCTCGGCAGCAGCGACGGCGTCCCAAATGGGCTGGCAATCGTCCAGACCGGCCTTGTTGTCGGAATGCACGTTGACGAGTACCTGCGGGTACTTCTTCATGATGCCGGCAAGATCGGTGAGGGTACGACCAGTGCGCTTGAGCACGGCCAGCAGCTGCAGAGCCGTCACCAGGCCATCACCGGTGGTGTTGTGCTCCAGGAAGATGATGTGGCCGGACTGTTCGCCGCCGATGACGGCGCCGTCCGCGAGCATGCGCTCCAGAACGTAGCGGTCGCCCACGGCGGTCTGGACCATCTCGAAGCCCTGCTCCTTCATAGCGATGGAGAAGCCCAGGTTGCACATAACGGTCGAGACGATCTCGGAGTTGGCGAGCTTGCCGCGAGCGGCGAGGTCAGAACCGCAGATAGCCAGGATGTAGTCACCGTCGATCTCATTGCCCTCGCTGTCCACGAACAGCACGCGATCGGCGTCGCCGTCGTGGGCCAAGCCGATATCGGCGTGGGTGCGCAGCACGAGCTCGCGCAGGGGCTCAAGGTGCGTAGAGCCGCACTCGACGTTGATGTCGGTGCCGCAATAATCGGTGTTGATGGCGTGGACCGTGGCGCCCAGGCGCTGCAGCGCGGCGGGCGTGGTCTGGCAGGAAGCACCGTGACCGCAGTCGACGGCAACGACCAGGCCATCGAGCCTCAGGCCATCAAGCGTATCGATGGCATGATCGACATATGCCTTGCGGGCATCCTTCATCTTGATGATGTGGCCCACGCCGGCACCGGTCGGCAGCGTGTCGGCAGCCATGGCTTCCTCGGACATGACCCAGGCGCTGATCTCTTCCTCGACCGCGTCGGGAAGCTTCATGCCCTTGCGGCTAAAGAACTTGATGCCGTTGAACTCCGGCGGATTATGCGAAGCAGAGATGACGATGCCGCCGTCGAGCTCGTTTTGAACGGTGAGCAGGGCCACGGCCGGCGTGGGGATGACGCCGCAGCAATGCGGGCGGCCGCCCTCGGCCATAATGCCGGCGGTCAGAGCGCTCTCGAGCATGGTGCCCGAAAGACGCGTGTCGCGGCCGATGCAGATATCCGGACCAAGAAACTTGGTCGCCGCGCGGCCCAGGCGAAACGCGAGGTCGCACGAAAGATCAGCGTTGGCGACGCCACGGACGCCGTCGGTACCGAAGATGTTCTGGGGCATAGGATCGCTCCTTCCCTAGCAGGCGATATGCAACCGCCCACCCTAGTCGAAAAAGAAAAGCGGGACCCGCCGAGGAATCGGCAGGCCCCGCTTGTACATTGTATCTCGAAAGGAGATAAAACCTTAGCGCTTGGAGAACTGGGGAGCGCGGCGGGCCTTCTTGAGGCCGTACTTCTTGCGCTCGACCACGCGAGCATCGCGCGTAAGGAAACCGGCCTTCTTGAGGTCAGCACGGTAGTCGCCAGCGTTCAGAAGAGCGCGAGCGATGCCCAGGCGCAGAGCGCCGGACTGACCGGAGATGCCGCCGCCATCGCACAGAGCGATAACGTCGAACTGACCGGCGGTGTCGGTCACCTTGAAGGGAGCAAGGGCGTTCTCAACGAGCTGATGACGGCCGAAATACTGCTCGGCGTCACGCTTGTTGATGGTCACCTTGCCGGTGCCGGGGACGAGACGGACGCGGGCGACGGCGTTCTTACGACGGCCGGTACCCTGGTAGACAACGGTGTTCTCAGCCATCTTTAAGCCTCCAGCTCAATCTTCGTGGGGTTCTGGGCAGCATGCGGATGCTCGGCACCAGCGTAGACCTTAAGCTTGGTCATCTGGGCACGGCCGAGGGTGGTCTTGGGCAGCATACCGCGAACGGCGCGCTCGATGACCTTCTCCGGGTGCTTCTCCATAGCCTGGCGGAAGCTCTCAGCCTTGAGGCCGCCGTTGTAGCCGCTGTGGCGATAATAGGTCTTCGTGTCGGCCTTGTTACCGGTAAGCTGGACCTTATCGGCGTTGATGACGACAACGAAGTCGCCGCAGTCGCTGTTAGGCGTGAACTGGGGCTTGTTCTTACCGCGCAGGATCATTGCGATCTGGGTGGCAAGACGGCCCAGGACAGCACCATCGGCGTCGACGAGAACCCAGTTGCGCTGGACCTCGCCCTGCTTGGCGTAGTGAGTCGATTTCGAAATCACTTAGACTCCTCCATGTACAGTACGTGTTGTTACAGAGATTCACGGGGCTCTGCAAGTAACCCGTCCATATTACCCCGCTCGCCGTACGAGTCAACAGGTATTTTGGCTCCGACCAGAGTTTCTGCACATGTCATCCACGAGCTGTGATTTTCCAGCCTTTTAGCTGTTGTCATTTTTTGAGGGTTCGCCGTCGTTAGCGCTCAACGAACTCTTGGATTTCCGCGAGCAGGCGCTTTGCCTCCTGACGGCCCTGGATATACAGGTCCAAAAGCTTTGCCGGATCGTGCTCGACATGGCCGACCTCGACCGGCTTTTGCGGAGCGACGACCAACGCGCGGCCCTCGCGCTCATACTTCCACAGGTGCATGCGCTGGATGTTGTAACGGTCGTGGCGCGTCTCGATAGCCTCGAGCAGATAGGGGTAGTCGGCATAACGCGCACGCGCGGCCGGCAAAAACTCGTAGGGCTTTTTCTCATACGAGCGGTCCTGCGTGACAATGACAACCGCGCGGTCGAAGCCCGCCTCCTCGAGCACATGCTCGATAGGAACCGAATCGGCCACGCCGCCGTCGACGTATTTGTGCCCGTCTATCTCGACCGGAGGCGTCACCAGCGGCAACGAGGTCGATGCGCGCACAGCGTCGAGATCGAGCACGGCGCTTTTGACCGGGAGGTACGTGGCGGTTCCAAAGAGCATGTCCGTCGCGACGGCGTACATCTCGATGGGGCTCGCGTCGAACGTCTCGTTGTCAAAGGGATCTAGGCGGTCCTGGACATCGTTGAAGATAAAGTCGTAACCCACAATAGAGCCCGTGGACGCAAACGATGCGGCGCCCATGAAGCGGTTGTCATTGCAGAAAGCCAGGTTGATGCGGTTGGCACGGCCGATCTGGTGCGACTTGTAGTTCACGCCGTTGAGGGCGCCGGCCGATACGCCATATACCGCCGGAATCTCGACGCCAGCCTCCATGAGAACGTCGAGCACGCCCGCAGTAAACTGCCCGCGGAAGCTGCCGCCCTCCAAAACGAGCGCGACCTTGCCAGCGTTCTTTGCCTTATCTTCTGCAGTCATGTTGACCTCCTGCGATTGCGTTTTGGCTTTCTTCTACCCAGTTTTGGGATGGCGAGCGCGCAGGTTTTTCAAGGCGGCAGGTGAAGCGGAAAGTGTGTCCCAGTTTGAGGCGGGATTCCGGGATGCGCTTTCCGCTTGGACCGCCGCTGGGAAAGCGCGTCCCGTTCTGAGCGCGGATTCCGGGATGAACTTTCCGCCAACAACCCATCCGGAAAATGCATCCCATTCTGAGCCGATATTCTGGGATGCAACTTCCGCTTGAGGCGTCAACGCGAGTAGTCAATTTGGGACGTGTCTCTATTTTAGCTGCCCTTTGACTGTCGACGAATTATTGGGGACCAGAACTAATATCGACTGGCTTATAGGGGTAGCTAAAATAGCCCCGTCCCAAATTGACTACTCCACCTTGTAGAGGCATTGCGCGGAGAATCCGCGTGTTCGCTTCGCGAACACGCACCGGCTTCGGCCGCCTGCCGGCGTCCTCGCCCGCTCGCTACAAACGCTTCGCGTTTGCTTAACGCTCGCGCCCTGCATAGAGTTCGATTCTCCGCGGTGCGGACTAGAAATAAAAAGGCAGGTAGAGACACTTCTCTACCTGCCTGTTACTTATGGTGGAGGCGCGGAGAATCGAACTCCGGTCCACGAAAGCCCCCTGATTGGCATCTCCAAGCTCAGTCGCTGGTTTAGTCTCGGACGCTTTGCGCGCAGCGACACGCTCGCGGTGTCCTAACCGGTTCGGTCTTAGCCCGCGCCATACCGATTACGTGCGCAGGAGCATTCCCCTAACATGACGTCGCGCCGGTGTCGGGGAAATCACCGGGTTGACGCGCCGCTATAAACTAAGCAGCGAGAGCCATAGGCTCAAAAGAAGAGTTGTTGTCAATTCAATTTGACGGTACCCCTGTTTAACGAGGCGAGGAGACCTCGGCTTGCTTCCTCTCTCAGAGCTATCGTGTCGAAACCAGTCGCCCCCGAATGTCGGGAAAGTCTGGATGGCATTGGGCACGAGCGCCCAACACTCGTCGACTTTTCAAGGAACATGCAGGGCGAGCCCCGCTTGTGGAGTGTTATCTTACCACGTTCTGAAAGCGGACAGCTGTTCTATGCACGAGCTGTGAAGACCCCAATGTGCGCCGCACTTCGCACTTTTGCTACCGATCGCGTCACGTATATTTTCGCCAAGCAAAATTGACCCGTCGAAAGGACCGTTATGGATACCAAGCAGCAACTCGTCAATGCCCTCGCAGGCCTGGGCTCAACCATTACCGAAGCTATGGATGTCATCGAGGGCTTTGTCCCCTGCGGACATCCCGCCCTCACGGTATCGAACGCACTCGTCGCGCTGGACGCTGACGATGATGTAGCTCTCGCCCAGCAGCTTGAGACCGTCGAGGGCTTTATCGACCACGTGAGTGAGAACCGCGGCGTGGCCGCCTACCACGGCATCGAGGTCGAACTCGCGGGTCCCAAGGCCGATCTGTTCGCAGCAATCCGCGAGGTAGGCGCCCTTATGCAGACCGCAGGCGTCAAGAACACCCAGGTCAACGAGTGGGTCTACCGCAGTCTGGCAGCACTCGACAGCTCCGACGAAAAGGCAACCGAGCAGCTCGCAGAAAGTCCCACCATTAAGGCCGAGCTTTTGTAAATAGCAGACGCGGGTCCCTTGGCGCATCGTCGTCCAAGAGGCCCGCAAACAGTTCGCGTCAACCGATAGCCGCGCCACCGCGTTCGGCCAAAGCAAGAATCGGCATCATTTGGCGCGGGGTCTTCGCTGCAAGATCGGCATGTTCGAGCAGTTTGCGATCGTTAGTCACCAAGTAATCGACCTGTGCGCGCTTGCACGCGGCGAGCACCAAGTTGTCCTCGTAATCGCGATGGAGCGCTAAGTATTTGTCGGCCAGCCAAAGGTCCGACGCATCTACACCCACGGCCGTGGCGTTTTCGGTCATGTTCCGAACAAATGCCAGCGCCGCATCGCCAATTGCGCGGGCAGATGCCTCGTCGAGCGCTCCCCCGCTGGCAAGAACGCTACGCTTCAGCTCGTGTTGGACAACGTACAGCACGTCCTTAGCGATATGCACCGGGAAAAACAGCAACGCCCCCGTCTCCGTCGCCTGCCCAATAAACGCACGCGCGGCAAGCGACTCGGCATGGTCGACGCAAAACGAATCAACCCATACGTTGGCGTCCACCATTATTTTGAGGGGAGACCCGCTCACAGGATCATCCCCTTTTGGCGATAGCGCTCGTCCATGGCTTCGGAATAGATTGTGTCCCAATCACGATCGTCGGATACGGGCGACGTAGCGATGCCCAGGTCCGCGTAAAGCTGATCCGCCGCCGCCCACGACGCAGCGAACGGAGTATCAGGCGCGACGGTCTGTTGCCGGCCATCAACGGCAGACAGCACTTCCTCACACTGCCCGCCACCCTGCGCAACCTTGGCCACGACCTTTTTGATGAGCTCGGGCAGTGACCTGCCCGAAAGCTGCAGCGCTTCCTCGGCGCGCTCTTTAACCGAGCGATCTACGCGAACATTCACCTGCGCCATGCTACCAACGGTAGCCATCTCAACCTCACCTTCAGCATTTGCTAGCATAGCTAGCACAAGCATATATCTGAGCTAACATCTCGTCAAACAAAAGAAGGCCTGCACCCTGGCGGCTGCGGTGCCGCCCGAATGCAGGCCATATACTCAATTGAAAGCGCTAACGCAGGTAAGCCTTCGCGTTGCTCAGGCTGTAGGCGATCGTCGAGCCGTTGTGCAGCAGTGACGACGTCTGCGGAGTGATCATGCCGGTAATACCCAATGCCAACAGCGCCGAGTTGGTGAGCATCACCTTGGAATACGAACTCGACAGACGGTCGATAAGCCCCTGACTCATGCGGCGCAGGCGCACGATTGCGGCCAGATCTGTATCGGTCAGGATGATATCGGCGACCTCCTTGGCGATGTCGCTTCCACCGCCCATGGCCAGACCCACATCGGCCAGACCCAGCGCCGGTGAGTCGTTGACGCCGTCGCCCACCATGGCAACGTGGCGCCCCTCGCCCTTAATGCGCTCCACATACGCGTACTTGTCCTCGGGCAGCAGCTCGGCCTTAAACTCGTCGACACCTGCCTCGCGAGCAATGCGCTCGGCCGTGCGCTCCGAGTCGCCCGTGAGCATGACCACGTGCTTAACGCCCAACGCGTGCAAGTCGGCGATGGCCTCGCGGACCCCGGGCTTAAGCGGGTCCTCGATACCGAGCACGCCCACAACGGTGCCGTCGACCGCCAGATACAGCGGCGACAGGCCCTGCATCTGGGACTCGATGCGCTCCTTTATGTCGGACTCGAGCTGCGCGCCCTCATCCTCAAACACAAAGTGTGCCGAGCCGATAATCGCGCGACGTCCTTCGATGGACGAAGCGATGCCGTGTGCCACGATGTACTCGACGGCAGCATGGCGCTCGCGGTGCTCGAGCCCGCGTTCGCGGGCGGCGTTGACCACGGCACGCGCCACCGGATGCGGGAAATGCTCCTCCAAGCAAGCGGAAAGGCGCAGGACCTCATCCTCGCTCCAGCCGTCGGTCGTGAGCACGCAAGCTAGGCGCGGCTGGGCCTCGGTCAGCGTACCGGTCTTGTCAAAGACAATGGTATCGGCCTTGGCAAACGACTCAAAATACTTAGCGCCCTTGACCATCACCCCCATCTTGGCAGCATCGCTCATGGCGGTCATGACGGCAACGGAACCCGTGAGCTTGAGTGCGCACGAATAGTCGACCATCAGTGCCGCCGAGGTCTTGATGAGGCTGCGGGTGGTAAGCGCAACCAGGCCCGCGAGCAGGAAGTTCCACGGGACGATCTTGTTGGCAAGGTCCTCCATATGCGACTGACCCTCGGACTTGAGCGAGTCGGCCGTCTGCACGAGCGAGACAATCGAGCGCAGCTTGGTCTGCGCCGTGTTGGCGCGCACGCGCACCAAGATGCTGCCGTCTTCCACGACGGTGCCGGCGAACACGTCGTCGCCCGCGCTGCGCTCGACGGCCAGCGGCTCGCCGGTCAGGGTCGCCTGGTTGACCATAGCGCTCCCCCGCTCGACCACGCCGTCGATGCAGATAGACATGCCGGTGCGCACGGCGACCAGATCGCCGGGCTCAAGCTCGGTCGCGGCAACGCTTACCTCAGTGTCGCCGACGACCTTTTGCGCCTTGTCGGGCACATCGAGCAGCGAGTTGATGAGCTCGTTTTCGCTCATGGCGCGGGTGTAGTCCTCGAGCAGCTCGCCCACGTTGAGCAGGAACATCGTCTGACCCGCGGTGTCGACGTCGCGCTTGACGAACGAGATGCCGATGGCCGAAGCGTCGAGCACAGGAACGGTCAGGCGCGGCTGCGCCAGCTCATGAAGGGCAGCGCGCAAAAATGCCATGTAACCGGCCACGACAAACACCGCACGCAGAGGCGTCGGCAAGAACCAGCGGCGCGCGTAGTGGGCGCCAATAAGTGTGGCAAGATCCATGACGAGTTTGTGCTTGCGCGGCTCGAGTTGCATCACGTAACCCGTCTTTGCGTCGGCAATGGCCTGGGCATCGAGCGCACCCAAGGCGTCGAGCACGCTTGCGCGACGCGGCTCGTCGTACTCCAGCGCCATTTGGCCAATGCGGCCGTACACGCGCACCTTGTGCACGCCGTCGATATCGCCGCTGAGCTTAAGAAGTGCATCGAGATCGCTCTCTGGCACAGGACCCGCCAATTGAAGACGGGTCCTGCCGGGGATCTCGCTAATAATCGAGAATCTCATAGTTTGTGCCTGGGAGCGTTACTCGACTGCCTCGTCAGCAGCGGCCTCGCTCTGGGTGATGTAGGCAGCCTCGGCAACCATGTCGTCGACATTAGCCTTGGCCTGCTCGACCATGTCCTGGTAGCAGTTCTTGACGCGCATACCGCACGCGATGCCCTGCACGCAGGCGTTCTTTACCGGAGCGCTGGTGAGCAGCTTGATGCCGGCCGTGCCAAGCAGAAAACCGCCACCGACAAGCAGGGTGTTAAACGTCGACTTCTTCATGTTGCTTCTCCCTTTTGCCGCATTGGACGCGGCACGGTGCCTCAGCACCCGAGTAAATAAGTTTGCTCGAGCACACTTTTGGAAAATAGTTTAGTTTATCTAACTATTAAGGTCAACAAAGGTTAACTTTTTGGAAATCTTGAGGCGCGATGTGACCAAGGGGACCGCCCCTGCGCCACATCCACAAAAAATGAGGGCGCCAACGGCACCCTCATTCACCAAATTCAATTCAGCCCCGCCTGACCCGAACGGCCGAGTCGTCACGGAACCGAGGGGCCGGGCGCAGGGCCTTGCCTCTCAATGAGTTCCGCACGAACAGGAGGCGCCAGTGGCGCCTCCGTCGTGAGTCAGGACTGTCCGAAATTGAGAGGCAAGGCCCTGCGCCCGGCCCCTCGGTTCCCGCTTACGAGAGCGACGTTCTCAGCAACTCGTTGAAGAGCTTCGGGTTGCCCTTGCCGCGACTCGCCTTCATGCACTGGCCCACCAAAAAGCCGATGACCTTCTGGTTGCCGTCACGATACTGCTGCGCCTGATCGGCACAGTTTGCCAGCACCTCGTCCACGATCGGCTGCAGCGCGCCGGCATCGCTCACCTGGCGCATGCCACGCTCGTCGACGATCTTGTTGGGGTCGTCGCCGGTCTGGGCCATGGCCTCAAAGACCTCGTGCGCCTGGTTGGAGCTGATGGCATCGGTCGCCAGCAGCTTGGCCAGCGCTGCCACCTGAGCCGGCGCGATGCCGGACTCGGCGAGCGACACGCCCGCGCCCTTAAGGTAGGCGATCATCTCATTCACCAGCAGATTTGCAACTGTCTGGGCCTCCTTGCCAGCCATACCGGCAGCGGCAGCCTCAAAGAACTCAGCGAACTCGGGGTCGCCGGCGATCTGCTCGGCATCGGCCGCCTTAATGCCAAAGTCGGCCTCAAAACGGGCGCGCTTGGCATCGGGCAGCTCGGGAATCTCGCCACGGCAGCGGTCGATGAACTCGTCGTCCAGATCGAACGGCGCCAGATCGGGATCGGGGAACAGGCGATAGTCGTCGGCCGTCTCCTTCACACGCATAACCACGGTGCGCTTGCGGCTGGGCTCCCAGTGGCGGGTCTCCTGATAGATGATGCCGCCCTCCTCGAGCACCTCGGCCTGACGGCAGATCTCGTAGGCAAGGCCGTCATGCAGGCTCTTAAACGAGTTGAGGTTCTTAAGCTCGGTCTTGGTGCCCAGCTTGGTCTCGCCGCGGCGGCGCAGCGACACGTTGCCGTCACAGCGCATGGAACCCTTCTCCATGGAGCAGTCCGAAATGCCCAGCGTCACAAAAATGCGACGGAGCTTCTCCATAAACAGGCGAGCCTCCTCGGGCGTACGCAAGTCGGGCTCAGTCACGAGCTCAATCAAAGGCGTGCCGCAGCGGTTATAGTCGACGAGCGACTCGGCCGCGGCGGTAATGCGGCCCTCGGCGCCGCCCACGTGCACCATCTTGGCGGCATCCTCCTCCATGTGGATGCGCAGGATGCGGATAGGCACCGTGTAGGAACCGTCCTCGCGACGCTCGGGCATCTGCAGGTTGGACGCGTCATAGCTGGCCAGGTGGCCGGCGCGTTGGTTACCCTCGCGCATGGTCGACGTCATGGACGTGGACAGGCCCTCGGCGTTGGCCGAGGCGCTCGCCAGACTCTGGGCCTCGGCCTCGCCAAACGCGCAGTCGGGGCGCTCGGCGGCACCCCGACCGGTCACGTCCAGGTCCAGGTGGCCGTACATGGCAAAGGCGACCGGACCCTGCGTGGTTTGGAAGTTCTTGGCCATGTCGGGATAGAAGTAGTGCTTGCGGTAGAACATCGAGTGGCGCTGGATCTCGCAGTTGGTGGCGAGGCCGGCCTTGACGATGCTCTCGATGGCGCGCTTGTTGGGCACCGGCAGGGCGCCGGGCAGGCCCAGGCACACCGGGCACACGTTGGCGTTGGGCTCGTCATCGTGGCTGAGCTTGCAGTTGCAGAACATCTTGGTGTCGAGTGCGGTGAGCTCGGTGTGGATCTCCAGGCCGATGACGGCCTCCCAATCCTGCAGGACCTCGGAAAGCTCCTTCATTACAGCTCGCCTCCCTTCCCGGCAAAATCGGGCGCGACGGAAAGCGCGGTCGCACCCGTGGCGGCATCGGCAAAGCCGCGCTCCAGGGCGCGGGCAAACGTGAGCAGCTGACGGTCCTTAAACGCCGGACCCACCAGCTGGGCAGAAACGGGCAGATGAGTATCCTCGCCCAGGCCCAGCGGCACCGAGATACCACCGTTGCCGCAGATGTTGAGCGAAATGGTGTATAGGTCGGAGAGGTACATCTGCGTGGGGTCGCTGATCTCGCCGAACTTAAAGGCCGTGCGCGGCGAGGCGGGCATAAGGATGGTGTCCACCTTGGCATACGCGGCATCGTAGTCCTGCGTGATGAGCGTGCGGGCCTTTTGCGCAGCGTAGTAATACTTGTCGTACACGCCCGAGCTCAGCAGGTAGGCGCCGAGCATCTGGCGGCGCTTGGCCTCGGCGCCAAAGCCGTGGGCGCGCGAAAGCGAGCTCTGGTCGGACAGGTTGGCGCAGCCCTCCTCCTGGTAGCCGTAGCGAATGCCGTCGAAGCGGGCCAGGTTGGAGAACGCCTCGGCCGGGCCGATGACGTAGTAGGCGGCGATAGCGGCGTCCAGGTGCGGCAGGTCGACCTCGACCAGCTCGGCGCCCTGGTTCTGCAACTCCTGGGCAGCGCGCTGAACAGCGGCCTTGACCTCGGGCGTCAGGCCCTCGGCCTCCATAAACGCAGGGATGATGCCCACGCGCTTGCCCTCGATGCTGTCGTTGAGATGCTCGGTAAAATCGACGGCGCAATCCTGGCTGGTGCAGTCGTACGGATCGTGGCCCGCGCCGGTAAGCGCATTCATGGCCAGCGCGACATCCTCGACCGTGCGGCCAAAGGGTCCCACCTGGTCGAGCGACGAGCCAAAGGCAACCACGCCGTAACGGCTCACGGCGCCATACGTGGGCTTAAAGCCCACCACGCCGCACAGCGACGCCGGCTGGCGAATGGAGCCGCCGGTGTCCGAGCCCAGCGAGAGCGCGACCTCGCCAGCGGCGACGGCTGCAGCGGAGCCGCCCGAGGAGCCGCCGGGCACGCGCTCGGTATCCCAGGGGTTGTTGGTGCGGTGGAACGCCGAGCTCTCGGTAGAGCTGCCAAAGGCAAACTCGTCCATGTTGGCCTTGCCCATGGGCAGGCAGCCGGCATTGAGCATGCGCTGGACGCAGGTGGCGGTGTAGACGCTCTGGTAGTTCTCGAGCATGCGGGAAGCGCAGGTAGTGCGCGTGCCCACAAGGTTCATGTTGTCCTTGATGGCCAGCGGCACGCCCGCGAGCGGAGGCAGCGGCTTGCCTGCGGCACGGTCGGCATCCACGCGCGCAGCGGCCTCGAGCGCAAGCTCGGGCGCCACCTGCAGGAATGCCTGGACCCCGCCCTCGCGCGCCTCGATGGCGGCAAGGGAGGCCTGGGCCACCTCGGTAGCGGTAAAGTCGCCGGCGGCAACGCCCGCGGCAATCTGGGCGGCGGTAAGGGAATCGAAGCTTAGCGCCATTACTCGCTCTCCCCCTCTCCCAAAATGGACGGCACGCGGAAGTAGCGGCCGCGCGCGCTGCCGGCGTTTTCGAGCGCGACGTCGAGCGGCAGGTCGCGCTCGGGCTCGCGCAGGTCGTCGCCCATCACGTTGGACAGGCTTCCGATGGGATGGAACGTGGGCTCCACGTCGGGCAAGTCATATTGCAGGACGGGCTCGAGCATCTGGACGGCGTCGTTCATGTAGGACGTCATCTGGGTGAGCTCGTCATCGGTCAGTGCGATCTTTGCGTACTCGGCGATGCCGCGCACGTCTTTCTCGCTGAGTGCCATAGGCGCTCCCTTCCGCATAACAGATAAACCGCTCTAGTATACAAGGCAACGCCACTTGGAGCAGGTGCTTTACCCAAATGCAGCGAAAACGTAACGAGGGCGGCGGGCTGGCAGGCGGTAGGCTGGCGGTTCTGTAGCGAAACCGAACCGTCCATAGCGAAAACCGTCGCGCCCACAACGAAAACCGTCCCGCCCACAACAAAAAGCATCACAACATTCGACGCTTTTCGTCATAATCGCGATTTTCATCGAATGTTGTGATGGTTTGGAAGCCCCCGACCACCACAAAGGTGCCTGTCCCCATTGTGGTGGTTCTGGAGAATGTCTTATGCCGAGGCCTTGGCCTTGCGGCGCTTGCGGACCGCGTGGATCACGATGTCCAGCAGCAACAGCACAATGGCCACGACCACGATGAGCACGGCGAACTCGCGCTTGCCCCAGTGGCGGCCGGCCAGCGACTTTTGCTTGTCTACGTCCTTCTTGTTGTACTTGGTGCGCACGCAATGCACCAGCAGGCGATGGTCGTTCACGCCGTAGGGCGTGCAGGTGACGAGCGTCACCTTGTCGGCGCCGGGTTCGATGGTCAGCGACTCCATCTCCTCGGGCAGCACGACCTCGGAGTCCACCATCTTGTAGGCGAGCGTCTTGTTCATGGTGTGCAGCAGCACCAGGTCGCCGGGCTCCAGCGAATGGATGTCGTCGAACATGCTCAGGTTGCGCATGCCCGAGTGCGCGGTGAGCACGCAATGCGTCGAGGTGCCGCCCACCGGCAGGCTCGTGCCCTCCAGGTGGCCGACGCCCGCCATAAGGACTTCCTCGCTCGTGCCGTGGTAGATGGGCATGCTCACGTCGATGGAAGGGATCTCGACCCAGCTCATCATGGGGTCGCGGTCAAAGATGAGCTGCTGGGCGTAGGGCTCGATCTGGTCGGCGGGAAGCTCGGTGGCCTCGCCCGCCAGCTGCTCGTTAAAGGAGCGCGCCTGGAGCAGGATGCGCTCGCGCTCCTCGGCAGACAGCGCGTCCACGGTGCTGGACACGGTGCTGATCTGGTTGAACACGCCCGAGGCCTCGAGTCGGTCCAAGATCCACGGCCAGGTCATAAGGCCCACGCCAATAAGGATGATGACAATGGTGATGAGCCGGTCGGCCCAACGCGGCAGTCGCTTGCGACGGCGCTTGGGCTTTGGTTGAGTTTTGGGCTGAGGGCTTGAGCCGCCATTGGCCGCGGCGTTATTGCTCTTCATATGTTTGGCGCCCTGCACCATCGCCGGTCACTCCTCTACAACTCAAGTTGTCTAAACAAATAATAGCCGATTAGCGAACTCATGCGCCGGACAACGCAGCTTGACTGCACCGTCCGGGCCACGTAACCCCACTCAACCAATCAAGCCATATGTTGCTTTCATCGTCTCGAGCAACTGCGCCATCGTTACGCCCGCAACCCCAATCTGTTTCAGATTGACGTCGCCCACCTCACAATCTTTAACAAACGCAAGCATATCGTCCTTCAGTTCTCCGCGTAGGTCGACACCTTCCGACTCGCCAAGCAACTGAGCAAGCCTCAGCGCATCGCGATTATGCTTTTTTACCTTCCTCGAATCAACGTTCTCCCCCGCTTCCCTTCTAGCTTTTAGGTCGAGATACGCCTTCGCTTTGAACGGGACAATGTATTCCGTACCTAGGACCGAAACGCCGCCTACGGTCCGAATTCCCTGAAGGAACAAGCTGTAGTAAGCATCGTCCAACAAAATTGCCGAAAGACTGCTTATGTTTTCATCAACGTGAATTGGCGCCACATCAATCCCCTCACGACCCTTTAGAAAGTCGGGGCACTTCGCGAAGAGTTCAATCATATGGGGGTAACCCGGCCTCTTAGGCTCTGTAAACCGATAAAAACACGAGCCTTTACCTTCGCCCCAGCCGCAGCGGTAGCCGCCATCACGCACCAAAGTCCATATAGCTTCTGCCGTCTGAGGCAACCGGTCATCGGCGACAATTACCACATCAAAATCGTGAGTCGCCCTAAACGGAAGTCCCGCCTCCGAGAGCAAAATGTCGCATGCCGTGCCGCCGATAAGGGCATACGATCCTGCAGCTTTTTGCATATGCTGCTGAAATTCTTGGAGACCTTCTACAGCGCTTCTTGCCATGGATATTCCTTTCCAAACATGCGATCGACTTCGAGCTGAATTCGCTCATCGTCGATCGCCGCCAAAGATAGCGCAAGCGAAATGTCATCGACGCGGGAGGAGTCGGCAAACACGGGCGCATAGCGCCACACTTGGATCATCGCCGTTTCGTTATCAGGCAACTCCCCGTCTGCGACTTCGAGGTCGCTCAGTTGACGCCATGCACTTCTTAAGACGGCCTTTTGTTCCATGCCCGGCGCAGCGAGCATCGAACGCGCAGCGAGCGCCGTCTCCCCGGCGTCTACAAGATAGTCGATCTGCGGCGTCTTCCTTGCAAAAATGACCTTCGAGACAGGCGAGGAGAGTTCTGCCATGTGCTCGCTGAGCAAAAGATCAACGGCGACAGGGAGCACGACGACACGTCGCTCGCAACGTTCGCGCCTCGCGAGCCCCCTGTCGACAAGCTCGGTTATGGCCTCACTCGCGCGGCTTGCCGAAATCCCAAGCGCACGACAAAGGTCATAGGGACGATATGGCTCCTGGGCTGCTCCCCAGATTGCGGCAGCCTGTGCGTTGGGTGACATCTTGGTCGCGTGATTGTGAAACCGGGCACCGCCCCTCTCCGTGCAAGCTGTGCCCATAAATGGAAGAAAAACCTGTCTACCGGGGCAGACAAAGGGAATCCCATGTGCGACCAATGCTTTGCGCTGACGTGCATCGGCATCAGGAAATGAAACGGCAACAGGAGTCTCCGCGCGCAAGGCTAGCTGACTATAGACTCTCTTAGCCTCGGGAAGCCCGACGCCAGTAGGCAAGCTTGCAAGCAAAAACGAAAAACCGTTTGCGTCAACAGCGCGGACCTCAATCGCCCGCAGATGCAGTGGCAAGCGTGCGGATCCAGGCCAAGTTTTGGTCTTGGCGGAGAGGCCTAGTGCTTCTTGTAAGTAGATTAGCGCTTCGTTCATTTCCATTGTTTTCGTCTGATTCCAATTTATATTGGAATTATACATAATTTTCGGAATTAAAGAGATTCCTTTCGTGCATAAGTCCATTATTTGCGTTTTCAGAATATCCCGGATCAGCGGATGATTCGGGATACAATCGTTACAGGAAACGACGCACCCCGCGTAAGTGTTCAAAAGCGCGGGCGACCAGTTTCCGGTGTTGTTAAATGTCCGGACTCCGAACCACGGGCATTTTTTGCACGCGCGGCGCAAATGCCTTCTACCGTCCGCACCGCGCGTGCGCCTACGGACCTTAAACCGAACCTCATACGAGTCAAGAAACGCGATGACGAACGTGCCCGCATCGGACGATGGAGGCTGGCTGCGTTATCCCAAAAAACGGGGCAAACTCCAGCGCGGAGTCTGCCCCGAAAAGAAAATGGCAAAGCAAGAACGTGGATGGACGAGAAAAGTGTCCGCAAGTCTCATGGCCATCGCATCCCACCTGCCAAAGGGATGGATGAGTGAGCGTTACTCCTGCTCGGACTCCTCAGCCTGCTTACGGCTGCGGATGAGGTGCGCCACGCCGATGCACAGCACCGCGCCACCAGCGATCCAGGTGAAGGTCACGCCGTTGAGACCGGTGAGCGGGAGGTTGGAGCCCTTCTGGTCGACAATGATGAAGCTGAGCTTGCCGGTAAATGCGGTAGCCTTGTTGTCCTTGACCACGCCATCTGCTGCCTTGATTGCAGAATCAACGCTGGGGATAACCTCGTCGCCGGTCTGATTGAGCTCGCGCTTGATGGTGAAGGTCACACCGTTTGCTGCGGAGTTATTGTAGCCAGGCGCCGGGGTGACCTCTTTCAGGATGTAGGTGCCTTCATCGAGACCGACAACGTTAATCTTGCCTTTTGCGTCGGTCCTCAGCTTGGCCTGCTCACTATTGGTCGTCTTGGTGCCGTTTGCCTTGATAAAGTTGATCGTATCACCCTGCTCCTGAAGCGTGAACTCAACGCCTTCGAGCCCCTTAGTTTCATTATCGGAACCCACCTTGGTGACATCGATGCCATAGGTGTAGTCATAGGCAGGGTGAATTACCGTATTGCCCTCGCCTGTACCGTTCGGGTTGTTAGAATAGGTAAGCTTAACCGTATTCTCCTGAGCCTTGCCGATAAGATCCTTGAACTTTTCCTTAATGACATTATTGCTGTCGAAAATCTTGGAGGAGTCGAGCTTGGCTTGATACTCGACGGTCACCCTCGAGCTAGCGTTGACGGCAATGGGGTTATCGTCAACGTCAACACAATTCCTCAGGTTCTTGAAGTTAACGGTAAGTTCGTTATCATCCGAGAGATTTGTGGTGTAGCCCCGCACGGCATCATTCTTTACGGTCTGGTTACCGATCGTAACCGTGACATCCGGAACATTATTCTCGCTGCCATCGACGAACTTGGGCGTCATGGAATTGGGCAGTTTGTCCGTGAAGACGTATTTATAGTCGCTATAGGTGTCGATATTACTCGCAACCGTACCGACGAGTTTGTAATCGACCCAATCGTCCATAGCAGAGTCAGCGGCCTTATTGGGTTTGGTAAGAATGTCTCCGTTCTCCACTGTCACCCAATTTTTGTCCTTGTCATCCATAACAGCCTTGTTGACGGTAGGAATGCTGGTCTTCTCGGTAACCACCACATCGCCGGCGCCCACAACGGCATAAATCGGAGAAGTGGCAGTATTCTTGTTGTCAGCTTCCGACCCATCCGGAGCTAAAGTGTCCTTGTCAGTCAGGAACAGGTAATAACCAGATTTGTCGAAAGAAACCTTGTTGCCCGCCGCAAACGAAGCCTCCGTAGCGCCCGTCGGGATGGTCGGAGCGACATCCTTCGCAACCAGTCCAGCAAGCGTATTGAGCAAATCGGTGTCTTTGAGAACCGTCGTGTTTGTGGTCCCGATAATGTTGGCAGTCAGCCAATTGGCAACATCCTGCGGGCTGGCATCGGTTTTCAGAGCGCCTTCCTTATATTTGTTGATAGCCTCGATGATGGCATTTTGCGTCGTGTCCTCAACGCCAGTTGCCCACTTAACATTCGAAACGACCTTGTCAGTCTTGCCGGCCTCATCCACGACATCGGCCTCGAAAATCTGGTAGGCCTTGTACTTCACGCTGCCATTGTCTTCGTTCTTATTGATCTTAATGCTATTGGTCGAAGCAGTCGCGCCCTCAGCAAACGCCATGGTCACCGGGGCCATGACGCCGCCGAAGCTCAACGCCGCCGTGAGGCCGGCGGTTACTGCCAGGCGTGCGATGTTCTTGTTCATGCTCATCTTCTTTTCCTCCGTTTTCCGGTTAGTTCTCATTCGATCGGTCATCATCTGTCTGTGTCTTAGCATCTACTTCGCTACGTCTCGCCCCGCTCTCTGTGGGGCTGCCAGCTACTCTTTATGGCTGCCACCTCCCCGTTTGACCAGGAGCGCGACCACGATGAGCGCGGCTCCGGCGACCGCTGCGGCGGCCGCGGCGCACATTGCCATATCGCCAGTCGAGGGCATAAAGCCTCCGGTGGTAATGCTAGGGGGTGTGCCGGTGGGCGTGTTGATGAGCGACGCCTCCAGGCTGCCCGTCGACCCGTCCGCGCTGTCGGCGCGCAGGGGCGACTCTGCCGTGATGGTGAGCTTGGGCTTGGCGGCGGCCACCTGGTCGACGTCCAGGCCCTCGGCCTTGACCGTCACGGAGCGCGTGCCCTCAAAGGCGGTGTAGCCCTTGGGCGCCTTGAGCTCGCGGACCTCCAGCTTGCCCGAGTCCACGCCCGAGACGGTCACGCGGCCGTCCTCGCCCGTGGTGACGGTGGCCTTGCCCTCCGCATCCCACGTGCCGTCGGCCGCCAGCGTGCGACCGCGGTCGTCGGCGATGCTCAGGACCGCCCCGGCAAGCGGCTTGTCGCCGTCGCTGCCGCGCTTGGTGAGCGCGAGATCCCAGGTGTAGGCGCACGCATCGTCGCTCGGCGTGCGGGTGAAGCCGGCGTCGCCGGACTGGTCGGCAAAGGGAGAGCGCGGGTAGCGCAAGTAGACCTCGTTGGGGTTGCCCTTGGTGGCGCCTCGATTGCAGTTGGCCCCCAACGGCGCATTGTAGACGGCGACCTCGCGGGCGCCCTCGGTAAAGGCGTCGGCCCCGCCGAGCGCGGCGATCAGGTCGCCGGTGCGCACGGTGAAGGTCTTGCCGTCCGCCGCTACCTTGGTGGCGCACTGGGCCGTGATGTCGGTCCAGCCCTTCGCGGGCTCGGTGCCGGCGCGCCCGTCCCTGCCGGCCGAGACGGCGTCGAAGCCGCCGTCCGCGCCCGCCGCCACGTAAACATGCATGCTCGCGGCGACCTTGGAGGGGTCGAGCCCCGCGCCCATGGTGTCGACGAACCGCACCGTATAGGTGTCGTAGGCGGCAAGGCCCGCCGGGACCGTGGCAGAGAGGCGCCAGTACAGGTCGTCGGCGACCGTGGCGTCGGCGGCCTTCTGCCATGCGGCGGTGCTGTCCTCCAGCACATGCTTTTGGACCTTGGGCGTCGCGGCCTTGGGCTTGACGGTGACGGCACTGCCGCCCACCAGGGCCATGATTGGCGCGGTGCCGGCCTCGCCTTGGGCGATGGCGTCGTCGGCGACGATGAGCCAGTAGCCACAGGACAGCTCGGCCGCCCTGCCCGCGTTAAGGGCCATGGACACGGCGCCAGAGCTCTGGAGGGAACGTGCGAGCTGTGCGCTCAGCGCGCTCGTAAGGTGGGAATCGGCGTTGAGCCACTCGGCAGCTTCCCGCGCGGTGGACTGGGAATTGGGCATGCCGGCGCTGTGCAGCACAGGCAGCGCGGCGTCGCGCACGGCGTCGCTTGCCCAGGCGAGGTCGGTGGCAATCTTGGCGTCGCTGTCGCCGTCGACGACGTTGGCGCTAAAGATCTGGTAGGCGTCGTAGCTGCGCGCCACGGTGCCGCTCACCGTGATGGAACCGGTCGAGGTCGGCGCGGCCTGCGCGGATGCGGGGAACACAACCGCGCAGGTGCCGATCAGGAGGGCAAGCAGCGCAAACAAGATCGGGAAGGAGCAAACTTTCTTATTCACGACGCTTACCTCCCTTCGCATTCGCCTTGCGACGAATGTGCATCCAGGCCGCAGCAGCGCAAAGCACCGCCGCGCCGGCAAGGTACGTCAGAGTGACGCCCGACATACCAGAAAGGGGCAAAGAGGTGGAGTAGGTGTTGGTGAAGGTGGGGTTAGGGGTTGAATTCGCGCTCACATTATCGTTGGCGTCGACCTCGTAGTAGACCGGCGTGCATTTCAGCGTGCCGTCACCGTTGTCCGTTGCCGTTACCACGACCTTGAACCTCTTGGTGTCGTTCTTGTAGCCTTCGTGTTTGGTGCCATCGGCCTCGCTGGCGTCGCATTCACGGATGTAGTAGGTGAACGTTGCTTTGCCATTGGTAAGATCATTGATGCCCAGTGGACCGATTGGTACCGGATCGAACGTTACTGTCTGAGAATTTCCCGACTCAGTAGAAGTATATTTGGTCTGAGGGGGTGTCTCCGTGTTGTCGGAATTCTCAGCATACAGCTCGAACTTGAACCTCTTCATCTCGCCGCCGTCGACCTTCTTGGTCACCTGAGGTGTCCAAGAGCCCTTGGGTTTGTATGCATTAGTAAAGGTCTTGTCGGTGTTGCCATCGGTGATCTTAATGGAGACATCGCTACCGTTGTTCGGAGTAAACGTTTTCACCTCATTATTTTTGAGATTAGTAACCCTTACATTCGTAACTAAATAGTAGAAGTAATCAATTTTCAGCACCGGCCGCTTTTCGGTCGTAGTTGTAAGCTCAATCTTGTAGATGGTCTGGTCGTAGTCCACGCCAGGGACGCGATCCGCAACGTTGCCGGGGTCCTCAACGAGGTAGTAGACGTTCGTTCCAGCGGAGTGGACCCTGCCCAAATCAAAGACAAAGTTACCTTCAGCGTCGTTCGTGGCCCCATCGTCATCGCCAACTATTGAACAGCCATTGAGCTGCAATTTGCCATCATCATTATTATTAAAGCTAGGGACACCACCGCTCTCGCCCGGCTCCAAGAGTTGGAACCTGAATTTTCCCGCATCATCCGCAGTAAGCGCGCGGCCTTCCAGTGCCTTAGTGCCTTTGAGCTTCATCTTGGGGTACACGTTCACCTCCGTGGTGGAGCCAGCGATTACGTCGCCGTTGGTCATGATGCCGCCACCATGGACGTTGGATGTGTTGCCCGTGATGAAGAGCGTTGCCGCTTTAATAGCCTCGTCTTTGTCCGGTTCAGTTGGGTTAGCCGCAAGGCCAATCCTGTACTTAGCTTGGGCGCCCTCGTACTTGCCGATAAAAGTTTGTGTATCTTCGTCGATCGTGCCCTTCCAATTGGCAGCGCCGCCGCCAAGCATCTGACCCGTTACGGCTGCGATGTAGTCACCGTTGTTCTCGTTGTTCTTCTTGTGAACAAGGAAAAGATCCTCATGGCCATTATTCTTGAAGTCAGGGGTAATCACACCGCCTTGAGTATCAAGCCGGTCTTCCTTCTTTTCATTGCTGTCACCTGATAGCTTACTACCGTTTGCATCGGTGTTTTCGAAAATTGCAATGCCATTGGTGTCGGTAATAGCCGTTTTGCCGGTCGGGCAGGCAGCGAAGCCGCCGCCATAGCCTTGGGCCGAATTGTTGGTAATCAGTGCGTTGTAAATCTTGAGGCTCGCTGAATCTATGTTTTTGTCGTTGTTGCCACCCTGGACGAACACGCCGCCGCCACCCCAGTCGAAGGTGGTATTGGTCGTATTGTTAGTGATGTAGGCTTTCTTGCCGCTCACATTAAAATCGCCAACTGTAGGCGCAGCGATACGGATGCCGCCACCCTCTGAATTTTGCGCCACATTGCTGGCGATGATTCCATCAGAAAACGTAAATCCGGAAAGAGGTTTATTCCAAGCGCCAGCATAAACGCCGCCGCCAGCCTCGGCAGAGTAGTTGCCCGTGATGTAGCCGCCGCAAATAAACAAACTGCCTTTTCTCTGTCCTTCAGACTGGCTAAAGGCAGCAATGCCGCCACCACCGTGACAACCGTTGCCGAGATGCTTCGTGTTGCCTTCTTGATTGACATAGTGCTGATACCTGTTGTTAGTAATGTAACCACCCGTAATGGTCACATTAGAGTTCTCAGCACAAATTCCCGCGCCATAACCGAATTGATTATTATTTGTACCGTTACCGGAGATAATACCGTCAACCATGTTTACCGTAGAATTCAGGGCATAAACGCCGCCGCCACTGGGGGCATAGTTACCAGCGATTACGCCGCCAGAGATGTCAAGAGTTGAGTTCTCGACAGAAATACCCGCACCAGCGGCGTTTTCCGGACAATATCCGCCGCAGACATACCCGCCGTCCACACTGATGGCCGAACTGCCCGCTGCGTACACCAAATTTTTGACACAGTTGTTTTTATCCTGCGTAATCATGCCACTCTCAAGATTGAGGTGGCCACCGCTATTGATTACGATGAGCCTCAAGTCCTTTGAGCCTGAGCACGCCACGATGGCACCCTTGACATGAGCCTTATACGCCTTAAGAGTCTCGGTTGTACGGGTTCCGTTTGCGACCGATTCGGTTACGTAGTAGGTAAGGCCAGTCGGAATGCCACTGGAAGTATCGTATTCCATTAAAGCGAGATTGCCGCATTTATTTGTTTGAGAAGTCGTAATCTCTGTCGCGGCAACTTGCTGACCGTCCTTGACAGTCAACGTTGCACCGCCGGTTATGTTGAATAGGGGCTGGCTCTGACTTGTATGCTTAATTTTGCAGCCATTTAAATCCAGCGTGATATTGCTGCCGTCCTTGCTAAGCGCGATTGTCTCGTTGGTCTCGACATCATTCATAAGCTTGAAGCTAGCAACACCGCTTGCATTCGCCAACTTGGTTTTTAAATCGTCAACGTATTTTATCTCGTCGGGCGCCGCTTCGGTTTGCTCGCCTTCCGTGGCCGCCATCACAGCGTTGCCATCTGCCGGCTCGTTATCTTCGACCTGCAGCTTACCTTCAGGTTGATCCCCAGACTGACCCTGCTCAACACCATTTGAAGGGTCGGCTTCGCCACCCTCTGCGTCGTCACTATTCTGGTTTTCGGTATCCCCGTTGTTGGTGTTTTCTACATCAGTAGACTCACTTGAGGAACCCCCCCCCATCACAGTTTCCTCGGTAGAATCTGTCTGATCATCGTTGGCAATGGCCTGCGAGATCGGAGGCATGACGAGCGACAGTACCAGGCTCAAAACGGAGGCTCCGCACAAAACGCCTGCCAGTACACGGCGCGTCGCTTTTTTACTCTGCTTAGTTTTTTCTGAATTCGCTTTCATCGATGTCTCCTCCCCAAGAGACCGCGATCTTGCTCTTTCACTATCAAACGTATCTGCGCAATCTGTAATTGCGCTCGCGTAGTAATACTATTGTAACTATTGTTTAAACATCCGAGCAACAAAACCGACATTTTTGTAGCCAGTTCTCAATTCTCTTGACATTTACTCAGATTTGCCTTCGTTTATTCGCTTTGAAATATCTATTTCTGCTGGTAATTAAGCCAGTTATCAGTTTTTTAATAGCATTTTATTTATTTGCACAACATTTTGCTCAAGAGCAAACATCCTGTGAACGGTCGAAAATCGACCGTGAGCGGTAGGTCATTAACCGGGAGGAATAGACTACCAAATTGATGGGAATATCTTTAACCCATCGGTGGTTAGACGCGTAATGTTCAGACAACCATATCTGAATTTTCGCGCAGATTTTAGGCATCAAATCGCCTGAGACCACCGCAAAGGAGCCTGTCCCCTTTGCGGTGGTTCTCCCCCGGCGCTACAGCAGATGCTCCTCGATAAAGATCGCGATGCCGTCTTTGTCGTTGCTCGCGGTTACAAAGTCGGCGGCGGCACGGGTGGCGTCGCTGCCGTTTGCCATGGCCACGCCCACGCCGGCGTCGGCCACCATGCAGGTGTCGTTATCGGCATCGCCAAACACGCAGATGTCCTGGAGCTCCATGTCGTTGAGCTCCGCCACGCGCACAAGGCCGCGCGTCTTGGACACGCGCGGATCCATGAACTCGTAGAGCCGCTGTGTGGTTTGCAGAGCCGCTGCCTTAACAGTGTCATCGGCAAACGTCGACGCCCGCTCAATCACCCGCGGCATCACCTCGGGCGCCATGGTAAACATCACCTTGGGCTGCGGCTCGCGCAAAAACTCGGCAAAATCGACCACCTGGTAGGGCACGCCGTCGACGCGCGACAGGTGCTCGACGCACGCGTTGCTCTCGGGCACGTAGAACACGCCGTCTCGGGGGCAGACGGGCGTTGCCGGAAGGTCCGCCATGTGCTTGCAGATGCGCGCGATGGTCTCGCCCGGCAGCGGATAGCTCAGCTCGTTGATGTCGTGCGCGCGGTCGATGACCTCGGCGCCACCGCAGCCCACCATCACGTCTACCAGGCCTTCGATACCCCAGAGCTCGTACATGGCCTCGGTCGCGTGGGCGTCGCGCCCGGTGCACAGGCCAAAGAGCACGCCGCGCTCGCGCAGGGCGCGGATCGCCGCCACGGTGCGCGGGGACACCGTGTGCTGGCTCGTGAGCAGCGTGCCGTCGATATCGCAGAACACGGCTTTGATGTGGCTGAAGGTGGTGTCCATGGGGGCCTTTCTGGGTTGTGCGGCGATGTGGAGTGTATTCGTGAACGGCGTACATGGTATACCAAGGCACAGGCCGTTGGGGCCCGATCGCCACAAAGGTGCCTGGCCCCTTTGTGGTGGCCGAACCCGCAGGATGGCCTGACCCGCAGCGCAAACCATCACAACATTCGACGTTTTTCGGCAAAATCGCGATTTTCGCTGAATGTTGTGATGGTTTTTACTGCAAAGCAAAAACCATCACAAAGAAGCCTGGCCCCTTTGTGGTGGAAATGACGTTTGCTCAGATAAAACAGCCAAAACAAACCTGTCCCTTTTTGGCATGTTATGGCAACGCAGCGAGCCGGTTCCAAGTGCCCCAGGTCGCCCCGAAAGAGGAGCGACGCGTACTTTGGTACGCGAGCGACGGCTTGAGGGGCGAGATGGGGTGCTTGGGGCCGGCGCAGCGCCAAGCCTAAAGGTGATCTTGGATGAGATCGCAGATGGCTCGGGCGTCGTTGATGTTGATGGCTCGGGTCGCAAAGCCGGCATCGAATGCCTGACGCGCCAGGGCCTCGTTGCAGGCAAGGGCCAGCGTGTGACCGTCGACCAGGTCGAGCGAGCTCTTGCCGCGCAGACGGTCGACACCGGAGCGCGCGACGACGATGTTGTCGAAGCCCTCGGTCTTGTAGCCCTCGATGATCACCACGTCGACATCGTTGTAGCGCGACAGCAGCTCGCGCGCGGGCATTTCGTCCTCCTCGCGCGTGTCGGCGTACTCCGCCCAGCGCGTGGCGCAGATAAGGCCCACGTGCTTGGATCCGGCCTGGTGATGGCGCCAGGTGTCCTTAGCGGGCACATCGATATCAAAGCCGTGATGCCCATGATGCTTGAGCGAACCCACGCGCAGGCCGCGGCGGGTGAGCTCCGCGATAACCTTCTCGACGAGCGTTGTCTTGCCCGAGTTCTGGTAGCCGATAAACGCGATCGCGGGGACGGCCGGAGCTGGAACTGCGGGCGCGACGGCGACGGGTGCGCTCGCGGGCGCGTTGCCGTCTGCGGCAGCGGCCTCAACGGCAGCGGCCTGACGCTCCGCGCGATCCCACACGCCCGAGCGGCCGCCCTCCTTGTGCAGCAGGCGCACATCGACGATCTCCATGCCGCGATCGACGGCCTTGCACATGTCATAGATGGTCAGGCACGCGGCACTCGCGCCGGTCAGGGCCTCCATCTCGATACCCGTCTTGCCCGTCACGCCGGCCGTAACCAGTACGTGAAAGCCAACCTGCCCGTCCGTGCGCGCCGGCGCCCAGCCCTCGGGCACGTCCTCGGCCGGCGTCCCCGCCGGAGCGATGGGCGCAATGTCGCACTTGCTCTTGGTAATGAGCAGCGGATGGCACATGGGGATGATGTCGCTCGTGCGCTTGATGGCCATAATGCCCGCCACGCGCGCACAGGCAAGCACGTCGCCCTTTTTGGCGCGGTCCTGCAGCACCATAGCCTGCGTCTCGGGGTGCATGAGGATGGTGCCCTCGGCGATGGCAATGCGATGGGTCTCGGCCTTGTCGGACACGTCGACCATGCGTACCTCGCCCTTGGCGTCCACGTGCGTCAGCTCGTCGCGACGGGCATCACGGGCGGACTCGGCGACAGCGCTGGCAGTCGGCTGCGCGGACGCGTCTGCGTTACCAGCATTCGCCGCAGCCGTGACTTTGTGGGCAGACATCGCGGCCCTGCGAGCGGCCTTGGTGGCATCGGCGTACCTGCTCTTGGCCATATGATCATCCTCCGATTTGGGACATAAATCGTTGCGTGCCCTCAATTATCGCGTGTTCCTGCGGTTTGTGGGCCACGGCATCGCGCCAAATCGAAAGTACCTGCATATCATCACCACGGCGCAGGGCGTCGCGCACCGAATACTCGGCATCGCTAAACAGGCACGGACGCACGTTGCCATCGGCCGTCAGGCGCAGACGGTTGCAATTCGCGCAAAAATGATTGGACATGGCGCTAATAAAGCCGACCGTACCCGCCGCGCCCGGAAAGTGCCAATAGCGCGCAGGGCCCGCGCCGGCAGGAGCGTCGTTGATGTCGAGCGGCTCGAGCTCGCCCAGCCCCGCCGCGGCTGCCCCGGCATTGATGCGCGCCCGCAGCTCGTCACTCGGCACGGTGTCGCTCGCGTCCCACAGCTCGGGATTGAGCGCGGGCGCGTGAGGGTCTACGGCACAATGCGAGCTCGTGTGCTCGTCGCCGATGGGCATGTATTCGATAAATCGCAGGTGGATGGGGCGGTCGAGCGTGAGTCGCGCGAGGGCCGCCACATCCTGGTTGAGCCGGCGCACCACAACACAGTTGACCTTAACGGGCTCAAAGCCCCAAGCCAGCGCCGCGTCGATGCCAGCCATGGTCTGCTCGAGCCGACCCAGACGCGTGATCTTTCCAAAGAGCGTAGGGTCGAGCGTGTCGAGCGAGATATTGACGCGGTTAAGCCCCGCATCTTTGAGCTGCGGCGCCAGCTTGGGCAGCAGGGCACCGTTGGTGGTGAGCGAGATGTCCTCGATCTGCGGAATCGCGCGGATGTCACGAATAAGCGGGATGATACGGCGGCTGACCAGCGGCTCGCCGCCCGTCAGGCGTACGCGGCGAATGCCCTCCCCCGCCACCAAGCGCACAAAGCGGGCGATTTCCTCGGCGCTGAGCAGCTCGTCGTGCACGCGGGGCGCCACGCCATCGGCCGGCATGCAGTAAATGCAGCGGAAATTGCACTTGTCGGTAACGGCAATGCGCAGGTAGTTGATATCACGGCCAAAGCCGTCATGTTGCACGTGCCCGTCCACGCGGCCCTCCCCTCACGCGGCGATTTATTCTTCGGGAAACATAATACCCCACGAGAGAATCATGCCGACACCCGTACGACAGGACAAGTCGCTTCGAGCAAAACGGGCTTCCCGAGCCCATCCTCAGCACAAACCATCACAACATTCGATGCTTTTCCCGTTTTTGGCAAAAAACGTCGAATGTTGTGATGGTCTGCCTGCCCATGACACCCCGTAGAAGGACCAAAGCGCCCCTAAAGACCGCCGTCCCAGTGCCGAATCACGAATTCTCGCAGGTCATTCTGACGTTTCTGGAACGCTTCGCTTCGGTCGCACTTGAGACCCATAGCGAGCGCGATGGCATTCATCGCCCGATGCAATTGCAGCTGATGGGCAAACTGAGTCCCGGTGAGAACGATCATCCTAAAGCCCAGCGCGCTCAGCACGGTCATACGCTCCGCATCCGACGCGCTGCGCTGTTTATCAAGATGGTCCGAACCGTTGTATTCAATCCCCGTACCGCTCGCAGGCGCATATACGTCGATCTCGAAATACCCGGCCTTTGCGAGATACTTGAACTCGTTGGGAACATCGACCCGATGGTTGAGCTCGATCTTGGCGTATCCCAGCCCGCCCTGGGAACGTTTTGCTACGACCATGATTGCGGTGGCCGTCTCCATGGGCGACCGCGCGCCATCGTGCACGCGCTTGAGCACGGCGGCCGCGCGCACAGCCCCCTGACGAGATCGGTTCTCGTTGCAATAAGCAATCAAGTCGGCAACGGTATACCTCTGCCCCATCTCGATATAATCGCCTGTCGACAGATGATTCAAATGGTAACGGGCGCAGATTTCGTAGCCATATTCCAGCTGCTCGGGCTCACTCATCCACGAACCCGCTTGGACAAAGCACATGGCCTCATCAACCACCAGAAGGCCCTCTGCCACCTCGATAAGATGGCCTGGAGGTACCGGCGCTCCAAACACGTGGCACCTAAATCCAGCCGGCGTCGAGCGCTCAAAATCGAAGTTGACGAGCGTGTCGATATGATCGAGCTCTTCTCGTGGAATACCGAGCGAAACCAGATAGTCGGTAACGATCCCAACTGCCGTTGAAGCCCTCAGCCCCTTGGCATCTAGCCCCAATTTGGGCAGGCTCGCAGTCGGCTCCGCCTCGTTAGCAAGCGAGTCCTCATCGTATAGGATACTTGCTCGCGAGAGCGGCTCGGACGGGCGCGCCACGTTGTGGTACAGCCAGGCAGTCTTATGGGACAGGACGATCGGCAGGTCCATGAGCCCTCCAATGGAGTCGGATAACCAACCTTATTCCCCCGCCCACGGGTCCGCACACCTTCGTGCACAAGAAAGCGATTCCACCCGGTCGAGTGGCAGAAAAACCATCACAACATTCGGTGCTTTTCCCGTTTTTGGCAAAAAACGTCGAATGTTGTGATGGTTTGAGGCGAGGTAAGAGGCACGGAGGGGACAAAGCATCGTGCTCGGGGCGTGACTATTTTTCGCCCCACTGCCAACACAAACCTTGACTCTACAATCGTTATAGGGTTTTCACTACACTGGTACGTAAACAAACCAAGCCAGAAAGCCCCGCCCATGGAACACGACCTCACACGTGGCAATGTCCTTAAGACCATCGCGGTCTTTGCCCTGCCTTATATGCTCTCGTACTTTTTACAGATGCTCTACGGCATGGCCGACCTGTACATGATGGGGCAGTTTAGCGGCGCCGCCGGCATCACCGCCGTGGCAAATGGCGCGCAGACGCTCTATATGATTACCGTGGCACTCGTGGGCCTGGCCATGGGAACGACGGTGGTCGTCGGCCACGCCGTGGGCTCGCGCCGCTTCGACCGCGCCGAGACCGCCATCGGCAACACCATTACGCTCTTTATGGGTGTCTCGGTGGTACTGGCCGCTGTCCTGCTCGCACTGTGCCCGCAGATCGTGGCGCTCATTGGCACGCCGGCCGAGGCGGTCGAAGGCACCGCCGCCTACCTGCGTATCTGCTTTGTCGGCATTCCCTTTATCGCCGCGTACAATATCCTCTCGGCCATCTTTCGCGGGCTGGGCGATTCACGCTCGCCCATGTACGTGATTGGCGTGGCATGCATCATCAACATCGCGCTCGACTTTCTGTTTATCGGCCACATGGGGCTCGGCCCCGTGGGCGCGGCGCTCGGCACGGTAACCGCGCAGACGGCAAGCGTTGCCCTCGCGCTCGTGTGGCTCAAGAGCCGCCGCACGAACATCCACGTAAAGCGCAGCGATCTGCGCCCCCAGCCCGAGGTGCTCGGCAGCATCCTTAAGATCGGCGTGCCTGTGGCCGTGCAGGACGGCTGCATCCAGGTGGCGTTTATGTTTATCACCGTCATCGCCAACCACCGCGGCTTGGTCGACGCCGCCGCCGTGGGCCTGGTCGAGAAGATGATCAGCTTTTTGTTTATCGTGCCGAGCTCCATGGGCGCCACCGTCAGCGCGCTCACGGCGCAAAACGCCGGCGCGGGCAAGGGCGACCGCGCGCGTCAGGTGCTCAAGGACGCCATGACGATCTCGGTAGTGTACGGCTGCCTGATCACAGTGCTGATGTGGCTGGTGGCGCCGGCGTTTATCGGCTTTTTTGCCAAGGACGCTGCAGTAGTCGCCGCCGGTACCGGCTATATGCGCAGCTACATTTTCGACGCGATTTTTGCCGGCATCCACATTTGCTTTAGCGGCTTTTTCGCCGCGTATGGCAAGAGCTACATCGGCTTTGCGCACAACGTGCTGGCCGTGGCGCTCATTCGCGTGCCGGGCGCGTGGCTGCTGTCGAACGCCTATTCCGACACGCTGTTTCCCATGGGCATCGCTTCGCCGTGCGGATCGGTTTTGTCGGCAGTCATCTGTGTTATCGCGTTTACCGTACTCAACCGGCGCGGGGCTTTTGACAGGTTGGCAGCGTAGCGAGGCGACGCGAGATCGCCCTTATCGACGACATCATCAGCGACGGCCCCGCAACCTACGTGACGCAGATCACGGTGCCGGTTGCCCCGTTCAGATAAGAACTGCCTAGAAAACGTTCGGCTGGAGGCAGAATCTTGACGTTATAGGCCATATTTTGCCTCAAGGTCATCGAGAGCCTCAAAGGCATCACGCGCCGTGCCAGCAGCACGCTCCCGCTCGACCACAGCTATACGAGCCATCAGACGAGCCTTAGCCTGTTCCTGAACCATGAGGTCATAGTCTTCAGATCGAAGTACAACAAATTTGCTATAGCCGTTTTTTGTAGCAGTCACTGGACCAGGAGCCTCCCAACAAGCTCGCTAAACGCCGGGGACAGTCCCCGATATGGCGGTTTTACTCCTCCGGAATCGGAAACGCACGGATGAACTCTGCAGGCGAGAAGGTCTTGATGGTCGAGCGCACAAAAGCGGCGCGGTCGCGCGTGATGATAAAGTCCACGCCGGCACGCTCGGCCATCGCACGGATACAGCCGTCCTCAAAGTCCGGCTCATCGGAATAGGCGGAGGCAAAACAAGCCTCTTGGTCGAGAGGCTCTACCGAGTAGCTCTTAAGGCAGTCGCGCACCACCTCGCGGGCGCGCGCCTCGCCGGCCTGTTTGGTGAGAATGTAGTACGCGTCCTTGAGAGAGCAGGCCGAAACAACACCTTCGATAAGCCCCACGTCGACGAGCCCCTTGATCGTTTGTGCCGCTGCGTGCTCCGGCCGGCCCGGAAGCACGCAATCGAGCAGAAAATTGGTATCGAGAAATGCCCTCATAGGTAGCGCTCCCTCGCGACGCGCTTTTCATCTTCAACCGTCATCGTATCGAGCGGCGTTCCTTTTGGCATTTTGGCTACGATATCGAGATACTCCTGGTAGTCCTCATTCTCCGCGAGCATCTCGCGAATCTCCTTCCAGGTAATCTTGGGATGCCACATCGTACCCACGTCGCGCTTGGGCTTGTCCGTGCCGCACGTCGGCTTTGCGCCCCCACGCTCCTGGGTAGCGTCATATTCCACTGCAACCGGGCCTTGATAGTCGAGCGGTACGATCTTGAACAACGGCTTGCTCCGCTTGAAGACCACAACCTCCTCGCCCTCATTGGCAACCTTTTCGGCCACCTGCGTAAGGTTTTGGCGCAGCTCCGAAAACGCGACCGTAACCATAACTGCTCCTCTCAACATATATCTTCACTGCTAAGTATACACGTTAATGTTAATGTTAAAGTGTATAAAACTCATCACAATGGGGCAGCCCTGTTGTGGGACCTCACTGCGGGGCCCCTTTGCTTTGTATGAATCTTCTATCGCTCCGGAACGACACCGCTCCGCAGGGTCACCCTCAGCAACCTACATGACGCAGATCATGCTGCCCGCCACCACGCCCAAATAAAAACCTCCCGGAAAGCATCAACCTTTCCGGGAGGTTTTCTAATTTGATTATCGATATGCTAAGCCTGGGGCACCTCACCAGTAGCTAAGATCTGCTCGAGTGCGTCCTCATCCAGCACGGGCACACCCAGCTGCTCGGCTTTGGTGAGCTTGGAGCCCGCTTTGGGGCCGGCGACCAGATAGCTCGTCTTCTTTGACACGCTGCCCGAAACCTTGGCGCCGAGTACCTTGAGCGCCGCGCCCGCCTCGTCGCGCGTGCGGTTGACAAGCGTGCCGGTGAGCACGAAGGTCAGACCCGCGAGCGGCTGTGCGTCGGCGAGCTCGCCCGCCACGCCAGCATCGGCTGCGGCTTGCGCGTGCGCGGCGCCCAGGTCGACCTCGAGCGACAGGCCCGCCTGACGCAGGCGCTCCAGCACGGCAAGGTTCTCGGGCACGGCCAGGAACTGCTTGACGCTCGCCGCAATCTTGGGACCGATGCCCTCGCACTCGGCGATGTCCTCTTCGCTCGCCAGGATGAGCTTGTCAATCGACAGGAATCGCTCGGCGATGACCTCGCCCACGCTCTTGCCCACGTGGCGGATGCCCAGGGCAAACAGCACGCGACCGAGCGGCTGGCTCTTGGACTTGTTGAGCTCGGCGATGATTTTCTCGGCCGTCTTAAGGCCTACCGGAATGGGGTCGCCCTTCTTGACGCCCTTTTTGCTATTGGTGCTCGCGTACACGCGGCCCGTGTCCAGGCCTGCGATGTCATCGACCGTGAGCTGGTAGAAGTCTGCGACATCGTGGATCAGGCCGGCGGCGATCATCTTGTCGACGATCTCGTCGCCTAGGCCGTCGACGTCCATGCAGCCGCGGCTCACCCAGTGGAGCAAGCGCTCCTTGAGCTGCGCGGGGCAGTCGATGGAGACGCAGCGGTAGGCGACCTCGCCATCCTCGTGGACCACGGGGCTACCGCACACGGGGCAGACCTCGGGCATGTGCCAGTCGACCGAATCGGCCGGGCGCTTGTCGAGCACCGGGCCCACGACCTCCGGGATTACGTCGCCTGCCTTGTGAACGATGATGGTGTCGCCCTCGCGCACGTTTTTGCGATGGATCTCGTCGATGTTGTGCAGCGTGGCGCGAGCGATGGTGGAGCCGGCGACCGTCACCGGGTCGAACTCGGCGACCGGCGTGAGCACACCGGTGCGGCCCACCTGGATGCGAATTTCGCGCAGAACGGTCTGCTTTTCCTCGGGCGGGAACTTAAAGGCAATGGCCCAGCGCGGCGCGCGGGCGGTAAAGCCCAGGTCAAGCTGCTGCTGGAAGCTATCGACCTTTACGACCACGCCGTCGATGTCGTAGTCCAGGTCACCGCGGTGCTCAAGCGCCTGGGCACAGAACTCGTGGACCTCTGCCGGCGTGGCGCAACGAGCCACGTTGGGGTTGACGCTAAAGCCGGCGCTACGTAGCCAGTCCAGAAACTCGCGCTGGCTGTGAACGTGCAGCGGGTCGGTATCGGCGATGGCATAGATAAAGGTAGCCAGGTCGCGGCGCGCCGTGACCTTGGGATCCTTCTGACGCAAGCTGCCGGCGGCGGCGTTGCGCGGGTTGGCGAAGGGGTCGCGGCCCTCGGCATCGGCCTCTTCATTCAGACGAACAAAGCTGCCCTTAGGCATGTAGACCTCACCACGGACCTCGATGGTACGCTCGCGGTCGGCGCCCATGTGGGCGAGCGCCGGCTCGGACAGGTGCATGGGCACATCCTTGATGGTACGCACGTTGAGCGACACATCCTCACCCGTGATGCCATCGCCGCGCGTGGCCGCGCGCACAAAGGTGCCGTTTTGGTAGGTAAGGGCCACGCCCAGGCCGTCGATCTTGAGCTCGCAGGTATAGGTGACGCTACCGGCACCGAGCGCATCCTCGGTGCGTTGGAGCCACGCGTCAAGTTCGTCCAGATCCATGGCATCGTCCATGGAATACATGCGCGCCATGTGCGTGACCGGCGTAAACTGCTCGCTCACGTAGCCGCCCACGCGCTGGGTATAGCTGTCAGGCGTTACCAGATCGGGGTAGGTCGCCTCGATTTCCTGCAGCTCAACGAGCATTTTGTCAAAGGCGGCGTCCGTGATCTCGGGCGCATCGAGCATGTAGTAGCGATAGGCGTGGTAGTCGAGCTCGTGGCGCAGCTCGGCCGCGCGCGCGGCGGCTTGGGCACGGGCATCGGTCGGTGCGGTGGCTTCCGCGGTCGCGGGCGTTTCGGTATCGATGTCCACGCCGTCACCAAACAGGCTCGATTGCTCCATAGCGGCACTCCTTCGCTCGATTTCAAACGGATACAAGAGTACCACCGGTCGCGATGGAGCCAAATCGCCCTTTCCAACCGCACCGAATCGGCAGCCACCAGACCGGGGTGGATCGCACGATCAAACCATGCCCTTGCCATTTCTAAATGATCCGTTTTCCTCCGTCCCCAACGGATCAATGAGAAAAGAGGGGGCTGTCCCGCGTTGGCGGAACAGCCCCTCTGGCATTGGTATGTGCGATACGGCTCGTTAGTAACCCTGGCCGTAGCCTTGGCCCTGGCCCTGCTGGCCTAGCAGCTCCTCCAGATACTGGCGCAGCTGCTCGTCGGTAATACCGCCGTTGCCGGTGTCGGTCGAGCTGTCGTCCTGCTGCTGGTTCTGCAGCTCCTCATCGGAGCCCAGCTCGACGGTGACCTTCTTCTCTTCCTTGCCACGCATGAGCGTGATCTCGACCTTCTCGCCCACCTCGTGGCTGCGCAGCGCGATGATCAGGCCATCGGCGCTCGTGATCTCGTCGTCGCCCAGCTTGGTGATGACGTCGCCCTCTTGGATGCCAGCCTTGGCAGCAGGACCATCCTCAACGACGCTCGCCACATACGCGCCGTTATCGGTGCTCAGCTTGTTGGTGCGGGCGTTGAGCGCATTGACGCTCGAAAGCGTAGCGCCCATGTACGGATGCACCGGCGTCTTGCCGTCGATGATCTGGTCGGCGATGTTCTTGGCGTAGTTGACCGGAATGGCAAAACCAACGCCCGAGCTGGAACCCGAGTAGCTCTCGATGAGCGAGTTGATGCCCACGAGCTCGCCGTTATCGTTAACGAGCGCGCCGCCGGAGTTACCCGGGTTGATGGCGGCATCGGTCTGGATCATGTTGGCATAGATGGTGTTGCCGCTGGTAGAGCTCATGGCCGTGGAGCGGTAGAGCGCCGAGACGATACCGGTGGAGACGGACTGCTCGTTGCCGAACGGCGAGCCGATCGCCATGACCCACTCGCCCACGTTGAGCTTGGAAGAGTCACCGATCTCGATCGGCGTGAGCTTGGAAGCGTCGGCGTCCTTGAGCTTGATGACGGCCAGGTCGCTCGAGGCATCGTTGCCCACGAACTCGGCCTCGTAGGTGGTGCCGTCGTCCATGGTAACCACGTACTGGTCATAGCCATCGACCACGTGGTTGTTGGTGAGAATATGGCCCTCGGTATCGAGCACCACGCCCGAACCGACGCTGCCCGAGCTATCCGACCCGTCAGCAGACTGCGAAAGCGAGCCATTCTGGCCGCCGCTCGAAGTGGCGGTGATGGAAACCACGGAGGGCAATGCCTTGGCAGAAACGGCCTCGGCCAGCGTGGTGTCCTCGGAGTCGATCGTAATCTTTTGCGTCGATGAACCCGAAGCGCCCGCCGTCACGGCATTCTTGCCGCCGCCAATGTTGAGCGTGCCGCTCATAATGAGTGCAATGACCAGCAGGGCGCCGCAGGCACAGCCGGCGAGTGCCGTAATAAAGATCGGCAGCTTTTTGGTCTTGGTCTTGACCACCGTGTGCTTGTTCACGACCTGCTGACCGCCGAGCGGCTTGCCGGTCTGTGTGTCGTAGGCCTGCACGTAGGGAATGTTGCCGTCGGCAGGCGTCGACTCAACCTGTACGCGCGGCTGCTGCGTCTCGCCGGCGTGGCCCGCATCCTGGGGGCGCTGGGAATCGTTCTCGCTCATAGCTGCGATCCTTTCGTCAAATAACCAAAGGCCCGCCAAACATGTGGCGGGCCATCATTGTTCACGTTGAGTTGTACCCCAATATGCGGGCGAACGTGTATGAGAACGCAATCTTTTAGGAAGGCTTAAGTTCTGTTGCAGGCCCAAAAGGACCCGGCCTGCGGCAATACCACCACAAAGGTGCCTGTCCCCTTTGTGGTGGAAATCTAGTCCTTAAACAGATAGCCCACGCCGCGGACGGTGGTGATGTGTGCCGCGATCTGCGGGCCCACCTTGGAGCGGATGCGTCGAATGTGCACGTCGACGGTACGCGTGCCACCGCAGTACTCAAAGCCCCACACGCGGTGCAGCAGCACCTCACGGCTGTAGGCGCGGTTGGGATGCGTCGCCAAAAAGCTCAGCAGCGAGTACTCCATCAGCGTCAGGTCGATGGGCTCGTTATCGAGCGTCACCTGGTAGGTGGCCAAGTTGATCTCGAGGTTGTCGATGTTGAGCACGTCGTCGGCGGTGACGGTCTCCTCCTCGCCCATCAGGCGCTGCGCGCGAGCCTTAAGCTCATTGGGCGTCGCCGTGGGGCATACAAAGTCGGCATGCGCGTGATTGGGCAGACGCAGGGTGCCGAGCGCTTCGTCGTCGACGATCACCAGCATGGGGACGCCGCCGCGATCGTCAAGCCACTTGGCAATCTGATCGATGCGGTCGCTGCGGATGCCATCGGAATCGAGAATCAGCAGGTCAAAGTCGTGCGCCGCAGTCGGCGAATCGGGGGTTGCCAGGCTCACCTCGACACCCAGGGTGGTCGTCAAGCTGCGGGCAAACTCGTGGAAGCGCGTCGTGCGCGCCATGAACAGGGCACTCTTTTCGGACATATCGGCCTCCAAAGAAATGAGCTCAATCGTACTGGAACAAGCCAGCGCGATTAGGAGTTCGCCAGGTAGTGCTTGATCTCCCACTCGGTGATCGTGGACTCAAACTTATGCCACTCGTCGCGCTTCTTTTTAAGGAAGAAGCTGTGGATGTGCTCGCCGAGGGCATCCTTCATAAACTGCGAGTCCTCAAACACATCGAGCGCCTCTTTGAGCGAGCGCGGCAGCGGCGTGTAGCCGGCCTCGACCATCTGACGGTCGGTAAGCTTGAGCGTCTCGGCCGTTGCCTCGGGCGGGAGCTCCAGCTTGCGCTCGATGCCGTCGAGACCAGCCGCCAGCGTGACGGCGTTGACCAGGTACGGGTTGGCCATGGGGTCGGGGCTACGAAGCTCGATGCGCGTGGACAGCTGCTTGCCGGGCTTGTAGACCGGGATGCGGACCATGCTCGCGCGGTTGCGCAGGCCCCACGTGGCGTACTGCGGCACGGAGTCGCCGCCCGTGGTGATGCGCTTGTACGAGTTTACCGTGGGGTTGGTGATGGCGCTGATCTCGCGCGCGTGCGCCAGGATGCCGGCCATGTAGTGCTTGGCGATATCGGAGAGGTGATACTTCTCGTCGTCCTCGCCCCAAAAGACGTTGTTGCCGTCGTGGTCGAACAGCGACTGGCACAGGAACATGGCGCTGCCATCCTCGCCCGCCAACGGCTTGGGCATAAAGGAGGCGTGGCAACCGCTCTCGTAGGCCTGCTGCTTAATGATGAGTTTGGCCGTGGTGATGGCGTCGGACATGCTCAGGGCCTCGGCGTGACGCAGGCTCATGCCGTGTTGCGAGCGGCCGGCGGCGTGGAAGGTGTACTCCACGGGCACGGACATCTTCTCGAGTGTGAGGACCGTGTTGCGGCGCAGGTCGCGAGCGGCGTCGCTCACCGAAAGGCCGAAGTAGCCCACGTTGTCGAGCGGCTCGGGGGTGTGCTCGTCGGGGAAGTAGTAATACTCCAGCTCGGCACCAACGTTGAGCAGATAGCCCGCCTTCTCGGCCTTGTAGAACATACGGCGCAGGGCATCGCGCGGGTCGCCGGCAAACGGCTTGCGATCGGGAGTGCACACGTCACAGAACACGCGGGCGACGCCGTTGTGGCTCGGGCGCCACGGCAAAATCTGGAAGGTCGAAGCATCGGGAAACGCCAGCATGTCGGCTTCCTCGGGCGTGGCAAAGCCCTCGATGGCGGAGCCGTCAAAGCCAATACCCTCCTCAAAAGCGACCTCGAGGTCCTCGGGGCTAATGGCAAAGTTCTTGAGGCGGCCGAGAATGTCGACAAACCACAGACGCACAAAGCGGATGTCACGCTGCTCTACGGAGCGGAGTACGTAATCGATGTTCTGCTGGTTCATGTCGCTCCCCTTTCTTTCGGGCGGGTTTCGACTGGTCTATATCGCAGATACTATCGCAGAAAAATGTTTCCGCAGGGTTAAAGCGTATCAAGCGCTCAAAAAACGTGTGCGAACAGGCAGTTGCGAGCGAGCGGCTAGCGTTCAGATTCGGAGACAATTTGTCTACAGGCTCGTTCCAGCGTAGGGAACTCCATCGTCACTGCATCCCAAACAACCGAGCGGTCGACATTGCCGTAATCATGCGCAAGATAATTTCTCATGCCGATAATTCCACGCCATTCGATTTCGGGATGAAGCCGCTGCGAGCGTTCCGACAACTTGCCCGCCTCTTCCGTCACCCTAAGCGCACACATCAAAAGGGAGTCCGCCAACGCCCTCGTCCGCACGTCATTCGCATGCAGAAACTGGTCCTCGGTGATATCAAAAGCCTTGATGCGCTCGTTCGTTTCGGAGATGGCCTCCAAAACCTCTTGGGCGCGAAGGCTGTCTGACTTACGCGCGATCATAAAGGATCACTCCTTCGCGCTCGATTACCGCGGCAAGATCGTCATCAAGATGATCACTAGAGACGAGATCAACCTGCCTCCCGGTTTCTTTGCGCACCGCCTCACCAAATGCCGATAACGCGAAAAGACCAAAGCCCTGCTCGCGATCGACTTCGAGACGCAAGTCAATATCACTATCGGCATGCGCCTCGCCACGGGCATACGAACCAAAAAGAATCACAGTTTTGATAGCGGGAATCGAGCTGGCTGCCTCGCGGACGGCGGACTCAATCTGGGCAGTATCCAAAATGCCCGTCGCGGCGCTTTCGCTCGCAGAGCTTTTACCAAGTGAAGGAACAAACGGCAGAGAGCGCTCGCGCAGCATCTGCCTCATAAACATATTGACCGCAACAGACGAAGTCATGCCAAGCTCTTCGCACAGTTCGGCAAATGAGTCTTTAATTGACGAGTCCACTCGCACACTCAGCACAGACGCAGCCATGGATACCTCCTGTATGACATTGTCTATATATTATCACACAGACTAGCGCGAGGTTGATGCGCGATGTTCGATGTGACCGGGGATCTCGATGCGTTTGGGCGCCAGCTTTGCGGCCTCGCCCACGGTGGTGGTAACAACATCGATGCGCTCGGACAGGCGCTCGACTACGCGCTCGGCAATGGTGATGGTGTCTTGCGCTGCCGTGGTCACACCGCCAAAGAGCACATGGTTCCAGGGATAGTCGTCAAACGTCGCGATCTTAAGCCCCGCCGGCAGCGAGGGACCAAGCTGCGCCAGCGCCTCGGTCAGACGCAGGAAAACCAGGCCGTTGACGGCAATGAGGCCGAGCTTTTTGCCTGCATAGCCGCGGATGGCCTCGTCCAAGCGACCAACGCCTGTGGCACCGCCATCGGCCAAGGTGACAACCTCGCCCGCAAGGCCGCGGCGCGAAAGCTCGTCGGCAAAGGCCTCGGCGCGCTCTCGACGCACGGGGCTATCGTCGCTTGCCTCGGTGAGCAGGCACAGACGCTCGCTGCCCGCAGCTGCCAAGGCGTCTACCAAGCCGGCGACCAGCTCACGGTTGTTAGATGTCACCAGATCGACACCGCCGTTGGCAACGTCGCGGTCGAGCAGCACGACGGGCAGGCGTCCCGCTGCCGCGGCGATCGCCTCGTCATTGCCTCCGCAGGTGTTGACGACCAGGCCGTCCACACCGGCATCGATAAGTCTGGTGAGCGACTCTACTTCCTTTGCGGGGTCGTTGCCGCTAATGGCCGTCATGAGCGAGCAGCCGCGCGCGGCGGCACTGGCGGAAAGCCCTTCGAGCATGGCGCTCGAGAACGGGTTGGCGATGTCGGCCAGGATCACACCGATGAGGTTGGTACGCGAGCTGCGCAGATTGCGCGCGGCGGCACGTGGGCGATAGCCGGTGCGCTCGATAACCGCCGCGATGCGAGCACGGGTTTCCTCGGTCATTTGCCCGGGGCGGTTGTTGAGATAGCGCGAGACCGTGGCCGGGCTCACGCCCGCCTCGGCGGCAATGTCCTTGATTCTCATCTGCGCCATAACGCACCCCGTTTCCCAATTGTCGGCAATCTGAGCCATTTTAGGCATTTTTTTAAAAATCTCGGTTGCAAAACGCTGTAGGTGAGTATACTACAACTCGAAACGAAACCGATTTCGTAAACCGATTTCGGTGAGCGTTGGCACGCAGGTGCAAAGACGCACCCTACCGTCTTGGCACCTGCGTGCCAACGCCATATCAAAGGTGTACGCACGAGCAAGAAGGAGCTACGCGACCATGGGTAAAACGGTTCTTACCTTCGGCGAGATCATGATGAGGCTCTCGCCCAAAGACCACCTGCGTATTGAGCAGGCGACCGAGTTTGATGTCCGCTACGGCGGCGCCGAGGCAAACACCGCGCTTTCCCTGGCCTACCAGGGCGACAAGGCCGCTTACGTCTCCGTTGTCCCGGCCAACCGTCTGGGCGAGTGCGCCCTGCGTTCGCTGAAGGCCTACGGCGTCGACACCACGCGCGTCGTGCGTCAGGGCGACCGTCTTGGCTCCTATGTGTTTGAGGTCGGTGCCTCGCAGCGCGGTAACGGCTGCGTCTACGACCGCAAGTACTCTGCCATCAACACGGCCAAGCGCGACGTCTTCGACTGGGACGAGATCCTCAAGGGCATCGATGTCTTCTATTTCTCCGGCGTGACCCCCGCCGTCTCCGATGAGATGGCTGCCGCCTGCAAGGATGCACTCACCGCCTGCCGCGCCAAGGGCATCACCACCGTGTGCGACGTGAACTATCGCGGCAAGATGTGGTCGCCCGAGAAGTCGCAGGCCACCATGAAGGAACTCCTGCCGCTCGTCGACATTTGCATCGCCAACGACGAGGATGCGCCTGCCGGCCTCGGTATGACCTGCGTCTCTGGTTCCCTTGCCCACGGCATCGAGGAGCGCGACACCTACGTCGAGATGGCCCGTCAGATTTGCGCCGAGTACGGCTGCAAGAAGGTCGCCTCGGTCGTCCGCAACATCTCCTGCGTCGAGCGCTCCATCTGGATGGGCATGCTCTTTGACGCCGAGAGCGGCGAGCACTGGTTCTCCCCTGCTCACGACGTGCACGTGCTCGAGGGCGTTGCCGCCGGCGACGCTTTCAACGCCGGCCTCGTCCATGCCCTCATCAACGACTTTGACCCGCAGGACGCTGTCAACTACGCGATTGCAGCCTCGATCCTCAAGCTCACTATCAAGGGCGATTCCAACTTGGTGACCGCAGACGAGATCGCAGCCGCGGCATCCGCCGCCGACGGTGGCACCCGCGTCGCCCGTTAATTCGTTCCCCATTCCGCGGGCCGCAGCTTTCCAATCCCATACCCCTGCGGCCCGCTCCCCGATTCCTCCGGCCGGGCAAAACCACCAGTCCCATTCCGGTTTTGCCTGGCATTCCCTACATGACTGGTCGAGCAGCCGGTTTTGGAATTGCTTGAACCCCAAGCAGTGCCTCCGATAACCAATCCAAAATCGGCTCCTGACCAGCACATTTGGCAATCACGCGCCCATGCGCGCCACACATCGAAAGGAACATCATGTTCGATCAGTTCTACACCACGCTTGAGTCCCTGGGTATCGTGCCGGTCGTCGTGCTCGACAAGGTCGAGGACGCCGCTCCACTCGCCCACGCCCTTATGGCAGCTGGCATGAAGTCCGCCGAGGTCACCTTCCGCACCGCCTGCGCCGCCGAGTGCATCGCCGCTATGGCCGAGGCCGAGCCCGAGATGTGCGTTGGCGCCGGCACCGTCCTGACCGTCGAGCAGGTTGAGCAGGCCCGCGCCGCCGGTGCCAAGTTCATCGTCTCCCCGGGTTACAACGAGGACGTCGTGAAGCACTGCATCGACATCGACCTGCCTGTCCTTCCCGGCACTGTAACCCCCTCCGAGGTCACCGCAGCCGAGAACCTGGGCCTCAAGGTCACCAAGTTCTTCCCCGCGTCCCAGTATGGCGGCCTGAACACCATCAAGGCCCTCGCCGCTCCGTTTGTCGGTCACCGCTTTATGCCCACCGGCGGCGTGAGCACCGCCAACGTCGAGGAGTACCTGAGCTCCTCCGCCATCATCGCCTGCGGTGGCACCTGGATGGTCAAGCCGGCCCTGTTTGCCGACGGCGACTTCTCCAAGGTCGAGCAGATCGCCCGCGAGGCCATGGACGTCGTCAAGAAAGTCCGCGGCTAGGTTTAGCTCTCTATCGTGAAAGGGGGCGTGCCCTAGACCTCGCCCCCTTTCTTTTAAAGCGGCTCGGAAGCGCGCCGTTTCCGTCACGAACAAGAACCAAAACCGTCTTGTATGCTGATAGAACGTGACGGAAGCGACACGCCCCCGAGCCGCTTTGTATAATCGGCTGGCAGTCGCGCTCAACTGAGCCACTTCGGTAAAAGCCGAGCCATCAAAACAGCTGCGGCGCCGTCTGGAGGAATGGACCCTTGCTTTCGGTCTGTTCCTCTAAGCGGCGCTGCATTTTTGTGCCCCGGTTACGCCCCAACACAGTTGCGGTGAAATAGGGACTGTTTGCGCCACCTGGGCCGCAAACAATCCCTATTTCACCGCAACTTATATGGGGATTGATTAGATGAACGAGTCTTTGGACAGCTCAAAATAGTCGGGATGCAAGGCGATAACCGGGCCCTGCTCCTCGGGCATCAGGTGCAAGTGCGTCTCTGCCAGATAGCTCGCCGCGTCGGTATCGCCTCTCTTAATGGCCTCAAGAATCCGGCGATGCTGCCGACGAATCGGCTCCCAATCCAGATCCTGCGACACCATACGCAACCAGTTGTATCGCTCAAAATGCGTGTTGATGCTCTTCATCCAATCCCACAGCATGTGACGGCCAGCAATCTCAAAACATGTCTCATGGAACAGGTTATCCAGGTCAAAGAAACGGCGCGTTTCGCCATGGTCGAGCGACTCGGACTCGGTAAGAATCTGCTCAAGCCGCTGCTTTTGCTCGGGTGTGGCGGCAGAGCAGCATTTAATGAGCACGCTTCTCTCGAGTTTTTCGCGCAAGAAACAGGCGTTCTCGGCGCGCTCCATGCTGATTTTTGAGACATAGGTGCCGCTTTTGGGACGCGTTTCCACCAGCTCCTGCTCACGCAGGCGAACAAAGGATTCGCGAATGGGCGTGCGCCCGATTCCCGTCTCCTTTTCCAGACCAATCGCCGAAAGGCGCGTGCCGGGCTTGAGCTCGGCATAGATGATCTTGGACCGCAATGCGTTGTACGCCTGGTCTTGCAGGCTCTGATAATGCTGGTGCTGTTCCATAAAGCCCTCGGATAAGTCCTCGGTTAGTCGAATACCACCATGCAATACTATCGCATCCCCCGCCCCCTCATAAGTTGCGGTGGAATAGTTCCTGTTCAAGGCCTTCAGCAGCAAAAACAGGAACTATTCCACCGCAACTACAGCCAACGAGTTGTTGCGATTAGGTGAACGTTCACCTTTTTATTGTTTTTCTCTTCGCAAATAAAATCCCGTGCGTATACTTAGGCTCAAACGAAACCGATTTCGTTGAGCGTGGGCAATAGGATGCTAAGACGCACCCTACCATCTTGGCATCTTATCGCCCACGCAATGCCATTTGCTTTCTTCCCGTCTCGTTGGACCTTTAGTCCCATTCCGGCACAGCGAGACACTTCCTAGACGACTGACCGTGGGGCCGGCTTTTCTGCTTTTGCAGCAGTGCCTCCGATAACCCTCTTTTGCCGGCCCGGGTCAGCTTTTTCACACAACCGAAAGGACGGGTAGCAACATGCGACCGCTCATCATCATGCATGGCGAGAACATCGACTGGTGCCATACCGTCATCAGAATGCTGATGTATCTGGTGGGCGTTGCAGTACTGGCACTCGGCATGAGTCTCCAGACGGCATCCGGCCTGGGCATCGCCGCGCTCATGTGCTTTGCCACAACCCTATCCATGCTCACGGGCAAGACGCTCGGCTTTTGGATCACTGCTACCTATGTCGCCTACATCGTGGCACAATTCACTATCTTGCGACGCGAGTTCCAGCCGCGCATCCTGCTCGAGCTGTGCTTCTCAACGCTCATTGGCGGCTTCACCGACTTCTTCATGGCGGTCAACCCGCTGCATCCCGCAGCACTCCCCATACAGGTTGAGACCATGCTGCTCTCCCTCGCTGTCACTGCATTTGGCGTAAGCCTCGTCGTCAACATGGGCGTTGTCCCCAACGCGCCCGACGGCCTGGTGCAGGTCATTGCCGAAAAGATTAAACGCCGCTTTGGCGACGTAAAAGTCGTGTTCGACTGCTCGCATGTCGCCGTGTCTCTCGTTCTGTCGCTCGCGCTCATGCACAACCTGGGCGGCTTTGGCGTGACCACCGCCATCTCGGCGCTGTTCTTGGGCCATGTCATCAACATCGCTAATAAGCTGTTCGCCCAGCGCTTTGTGCGCGCGGCATTCGGGAAATAGCACCACCGTAAGAACCCGCAAACAGCGCTATACGTTGCTATATCTCACTATAATTTGCTATATCTTGCTATACTTTGCTATATCTTGCTATATCTTGAGCAAAGGTGGCTCACATGCAAACAAACCCTTTTAAGCCCACAGCAGGTAAAACACCTCCCACGATTATCGGCCGCGAAGATGTGCTCGAAGAATTCAATGAGGGCCTCGTCAACGGGCCTGGTGCCCCGGGACGCCTAATGCGCATAGCCGGCGTCCGTGGAACGGGCAAGACGGTCCTCCTTGACGAGTGCTCACGTTTGGCGCAAAGCCGTGGCTGGACGGTCATAAAAGAGGTCGCAACCGAGGGACTTTGCCAGCGCATTCTCGAACAGCTGCAGCCCAAATTCCAGGCCAAGCACGCCAGATTTGAGCCCACCGTAGCTGGCATATCCATCGGCAGCATAGATATTGAGCGAATCGGCCCATCGCTACGCGACGCCATGAGACAGACAATATCCAAGAATGAAAATGGCCTGCTCATCACTCTCGACGAGGTTCAAGACGCAGAGCTCGATGAGGTCCGAACGCTCTCCATTGCGATTCAGCAGGTTATCGGCGAAGACCTTGATATAGCCTTTGTTTTTGCGGGGCTGCCTTCGATGATTGAAAGCATCATCAACGGAAAGACACTTACGTTTTTGCGCCGTGCCCTCCCCTTTGACCTGAAGGCTGTGGCAGTAACCGAAGTGTCGTACTCCCTCGAGGAAACCATTGAAGCGTCTGGCATGGAGTTGCAGCCAGGTATTGCCGGCCAACTTGCCGAGGCAACGCAAGGTTATCCTTTCATGATCCAACTCGTTGGATACTACGCATGGCAGTTGGCAAGACGCGCACATACACCGATTATTGGAGAAGAAGAAGCCGAGCGCGGCATTGCAACGGCACGCGAACGCTTCTGTGCCATGGTGATTGAGCCCGCGCTACAGCGCATTCCGCCCACGTGCATCGCTTATCTGCTGAGCATGGCATCTTTGGGGCAGACGAGCTCGACCAGCATGGTTGCCGATGCCCTAAACAAAACGCCTCAACAGGTGAGTTCCGTCCGCAGCCGCCTGTTAAGAGAATCGATTATCGAGGCTCCCTCGTACGGCAAGGTCTCATTTGCCATCCCCTACATGCGCGACTACCTCTACGAGCACAAAGCCGAACTGGAAGTTGAACTGTAGAAACGGCAACTGCCCTGCAAGACGAAAACCGTTTTCGTACGGATTTAAAGCAGACGTAAACGATTTTCGTCTTGATTTGCGTACGGAATTAAGACGTAAATTGCGCTTTCGTACGCTTATTACCAGACGCAAATTGTTTTCGTCCGGCCATGCGTCCCCAATCTAGACGAAAAGAGCCCCGAGCTCGTATTGAACTGCATCCCAATTCTTGGACGGGCGCCGATGCCCTGATCTCTGCCATGTCGAGGTGCGAGATCAAATCCTTGGCGCGCTCGCCGGAGTGGTATGCCTTGTTCGGCGCCACCTTCCTGTAGAGCTTCTTGAGCTTCGTCTTCCCCTTGTTGCCCGGCGGCATCTCCGTCTCAGGTGGCAGCCCTAGGAAGGACAGGACGCCGGGCAGGTCGCACAGCATCACGTCCTCGATGTCGGCCTTGGCCGCCAGGTCGACGACTCTCTGCGCTGTCGGCGAGATGTTCGGGGTGCTGCTACCGCCCGCTGGTTCGGAAGCTGGCGGGCAGTAGCGGCAGTAGCGGTGTGGCTCGATAGGCCCGAATATCCGTAAGGAAGGTGCTCGCTCTCATATGTGCTGATATGCCTCGCCTCGCGAACCTTGGGATGCTTCCTGAGGTAATCCCTCAATTCGAGCCACTCTTTATGCTCATAACGCTTCGAAATCGTTTCCCCGTCGACAGTTTCCTTCACATAATGGTATGTTCGAACGCCTTCGAACTTGCCGAACCCGTTCTCGACGCTGAAGTTTCTGAACCAGCGCGAAAACCCATTCAGGTCCATGAAGTTGACTTGGGGATGCCTGTCTTTCGTTCGTTCGAATGAGTGGACGAGCGGAGTGCCTTTGACTTGTTCCAGGCCGAAGGCTTCCATTTCGCGGGCCTGCTCCTTTTTCCAGAATTCGAGATACGACGGCAAGGTCGCGCTTATCGAGATCCTCCGCACGCTTTTCTTGCTTTTGGGCGAGCGAACGCTTCGATCGGCCGCGAACTGCTGCTCAATGAGGATGCTTCTGTTCTCGACGGAGACATCGGACCACGTCATCCCGAGGGCTTCTGCCCTTCTCATGTCGGTGTCGAGCATGAGCATCACGCATGTGATGTGCGCGTCCGGTTCTCGATTGAGTAGGATGTCGAGTAGGCGAGCGGCGTGATGGTTCCTTCGCGGTTGTCGTGGAACTTTTTTGCGTACGAGCCGACGGTGTCCCTCGATTTTTGGACGTAGGTGCCGCTGTTGAGTTCTGCCTTGTAGGCTTCGAGTGCGGCGTCGACCTCTCGGCTTTTGGTGGTATGTATGGTCTGCCACGGCGAATAGCGGTATTTGCCCGTGACCGGATCCTTGCCGAGGCTGTGACGGTAGCGCCACGTGTATTTGTCGCGGCGTTGCTTCGTTCCTTTGCCTATGACGAGAGGTCGGTCGTTCATCGTGTTCCTTGCCTGAAGTGCCTGAGAATCGCGCTCGGTTGCGCGGAATGGCGCAAAGGGCTGGGGCGAGTGGGCATTACCCTTGGTGGTGGGCCCTGCGTGGGGTCACACCCCAAGGGTAATGCTCCGCCTGACCGCTTTCAAGCTCGTTGTGGGTCGAATTTGGGTCGAATTATTCCGCGTACTTTTCCTTCGTAAATCTATGAAAACATCAAATGACCTGGAGTTATATTGACTTCAATTTGGGTCGAAATGTCTGAATGAAACAACGTCGTAGCGACCTCATAACCCGAAGGTCGGTGGTTCAAATCCGCCCCCGCGACCATGAAACTTCAGGTCGGAAGCATAAAAGCTCCCGACCTTTTTCTTTGTCTAGGGGTTTCGGCATCTCTCGTTCTTTGGGTACCTCGAGGCGGGCAATCAGATAGATGCTTACGAGTATCATAGGGTCTTTTTACGTCGCGGTCGTGTCTCGTACTGGTGCGCCGCTCTTTGTGGGACGTGTCACTTTGCCATAGGTTGTCCGGCGGCGGGGCGCAGGTCGTTCCCCGTGGCGTCGCTCCTTTCGACGCTACGCTGCCTGGCTACTCGTTCCACTGGTGCTTTTTCATGTCGACGCAGCCGTTGTCTCGGAAGGCGACTCCTTCCTCCGTCAGTAGTGCTCGCTGGTCGGGGAAGTTTGGCGCGAGGCGTCCCGCGTGGTTGACGACGCGGTGGCAGGGATAATCTCCGTAGCGATCCGCCTCGCTCAGCACCGCTCCGACCAGGCGAGAGTTTTTCTCCCTGCCGATGAGGCGCGCTATCTGACCGTACGAGGCGACGCATCCCGCCGGAATCTCTGCCACGACGGAGAGAATCTCATAAACCAAATCTTCGTCCAGGACTTTTCCCATCGTATCGCTCCCGTGTTCGCTTTTGCCTTCGGGGGCGCGGCACCGATCACCCGTGCTGCGATTTTCGCAGCTCCCCTTACCGAAGCATCGAGGGAAAGCGCGTGCGTGTCAAGGTTGTCTGGTCCAGTTGCTGGCTCGATGCCTCGAGATGTTCGCCTCAAGTGCGACCTGCCCCTATTGGAAAAGGATGCCGAAGATGTATTTGGTGATGGCGGAGCGGCGGATGACCCCCACGAGTTTGCCCTCGTCATCAACCACAGGAAGCTTCTTGAACTTCTTCTTCGCCAGCAGCGCGGCGACGCGGGCGATGCTCTGCTCGGGACGGGCACACACTACCTGGCGCGTCGCGAAATCCATGACGCAGCGATCCTTCAGGTCTTCGATGCGCTGCTCAAGGCTCTGATCGTCGAAGTACAGCATGGACGCGTCGCCGCCCGTGAAGATGGTGTGAGCGCGATGCTGCGCGATGGCTCCCATGACATCGCCGTCGGAGATGAACCCGACCACCTGGTTGCGCTCATCGATTACGGGCATGCTGCTCACCTCGTTTTCGGCGAGCATGCGCACCACGTCGGAAATCGTGCAATCCTGCGTGCAGGTGAACGGCTCTTCAATCATGATGCTCGAAACGGGCGTCCCCTCGAGCTCGAGCGGGATGCGCTCGGACAGAATCTCGGACATCGCTTATGCCTCCTTCGTTTTCGGTGCGGTTTTCTTGGTGCGCACGCTGAACATGGCGCAGATAAGGGAAACGAGGCCGATTGCCGCGCACACCTTGTAAGCGACGCCCGCGCCCACGGCGGTGGCTACTTGGATGCTCGCATCGACGCCGGCCGACGCGGTGACGCTTGTCATGACCGTGATGATGAGCGCCGTGCACAAACCGCCGGCGACCTGGCGGCCGGTGTTCGCGATGGCGTTGCCGTGGGCGATCATGTCATTTTTCAAGGCATTGACACCCCATGTGTTCACCGGCATGTTCGCGAGCGACTGGCCGGCGGACTGCAGCATGCAGAACAGCGCAACCACCAAGATGGGCGTGTTTACCGTCGAAAGCGAGAGCAGGAACAGGGCGCCGGTCATGAGGGCCAGGCCGACGATCGAGATGGCACGCGGACCGAACTTGTCGAACACCACACCGGAGATAGGGCTGATGATGATGCCCACCGCCGCGGCGGGAAGCATGGCCATGCCGGTTTCGAAGGCCGAAGCGCCAAGCGAGGTTTGCAGCAGCAACGGCAACAGCGTGTTGGTGACCAGGCATGCGGCGTTGATGAGCGTGACGATGATGGCGGCCACGCGGAACTCGCGCGTCTTGAGCGTGCCCAGTTGAAGCAGCGGGTCCTCGATTTTGCCCTGGCGTACGACGAACAGCACCAAGCACACGACACCCGCGACGATCGAGCCGAGCACCACGGGGTTGCCCCAACCCATCGACGAGGCGCTCGAGAACCCGTAGAGAAGTCCGCCGAAGGCGATGGTGGAGAGGACGACCGAGGGCAGGTCGAGCTTGGGGTTCTTCAGCTCGCCCACGTTTTTCAGCATGAACACGCCCAGCACCAGCACGAGAATTGCGAGGGGGACGATGGCGCCGATCATGGTGCGCCAGCCGTACGTGTCGATCACCGCACCGCCTACGACGGGGCCGACCGCGGGACCCGCCGACATGACGATGCCCGCCATGCCCATAGCCGTTCCTCGTTTCTCGACGGGGAACACCAGCATGGGAACCACCGAGACAAGCGGCATGAGCACGCCTGAGCCCGCCGCTTGCAACACGCGACCGATGATGAGGAACAGGAAATCAGGGGCTGCGGCGCACAGCAGCGTGCCCAGCGCGAACACCAGCGTCGCCCCGAAGAATAGCGCGCGGGTGCTGAACTTGTCGATAAGGAACGCCGAAACGGGGACCATGATGCCGCTCACCAGCGGGTATATGGACATGATCCACTGGGCAGTCGAGGCATCGATGGCGAAATCGGACATGATGACCGGCAGCGCAGGCGACATCACCGTTTGGTTCAGTAGCGCCAAGAAGGCACCCAGGACGACGACCGCGACGATGCGGATCTGGGTACCGGTAATGCGCCCATTGGCGGGCGCGACCGTACAATTATCAGACATAAGCTTCCTTCGTATCTATTCGATTCTTCGCCGAAGGCGCGCCGGCCCACGGGCGAAATAACATGCACGTACTATGCGTGCATCAGATACGACAGGAAGAAAGCGGCTGCTCAGAGCGCACTTGGGGAACAACAGGAGAGGCCCCGTATACCAGGGGCCGCCGAATTGCGATGTATGCTTTGGTCAAATCCTTCATAGCGGGGAGGTATTCTAGCAGCCGTCTTCGCCCCTTTCAAGGGATGTAACCCAGACGTTGATTTTCTTCACCGAGGCGCCATCGTTGACGGGTGGCGTGCTTCTCTATCGCCACACCGCGGGGCGAGGGAACGCCGCGGCGAGCTTGTACATCGGCTATGTGTGCAGCTGCGAGCGTGTCGCCGGCGCGCGCTGGGCGCCAGTCCGATCCGGCCGACTCTTGCCGACGGTCGGTCGCCGTCCTCCTCCATCTCCGCCTGCTCTGTTTTTGCTCGGCTCCCTTGTCGTATCATGGACGGACGAGAATTGAGCGAAGACGGTACGTATGAACATCCAGATATTCGGCACGAAGAAAAGCTTCGATACTAAGAAGGCGCAGCGCTATTTCAAGGAACGTCGTGTGAAGTTCCAGTTCATCGACTTGAAGGAAAAGGGGATGAGCAAAGGCGAGCTCGAAAGCGTGGCGCGCGCCGTCGGCGGGATCGACGCTGTGATCGATCCAAAGGCGAAAGATGCCGACACGGTTGCGCTCGTACAGTATCTTGCTGCCGACCAGAAGTTCGAAAAGGTGCTCGATAACCAGCAGATTCTTCGTGAGCCCATCGTTCGCAACGGCCGCCAGGCAACCGTTGGCTACGAGCCTGACGTGTGGAAGGGCTGGGAATAAAGCGGCTGGGAATAAAGTGAAGCGCCCACGTCCGTGGTTTTATCCACGGACGCGGGCGCTTGCGTAAGACGTCTCTTGTCGTTTGAGTGGAGCGCCCCGGCGGCGCTGAACAACGCGCCCCGGTGACGTGGCTCGGGGCTCTTTGTGCCGCGCATCTATGAGAGGAGATATTTGATGCGCATGGGCGCTACTCCATGTAGCCACCCTGAATGGCAGAAACTGCATGCTCGGTAAAGAACTTGAGCGTGCCGGAGGTATAGCGATTAGCCTTGGGCTTCCAAGCGGCTCGGCGCTCGGCCAGGACGGCGTCGACCTCGGCCGGCTCCATCTCCTTACCGGCGATGCCCACGATAGACAGCGAGCGCTCGGGGATGTTGATCTGGATCAGGTCGCCCTCCTCGATCAGGGCAATCGGGCCGCCCACGGCAGCCTCGGGCGAAACGTGACCGATAGCCGGGCCCTTGGAGGCGCCGGAGAAGCGGCCATCGGTGATAAGGGCAATGCTCGCACCCAGCTCGGGATCGCTGGCGATAGCCTCGGTGGTGTAGAACATCTCGGGCATACCGGAACCCTTGGGGCCCTCATAGCGAATGATAACGGCATCGCCGGGCTTGACCTCGTGCGTCAGGACGGCGTGAATGGCGTCCTCCTCGCAGTCGAACGGACGCGCCTTAAGCGTGGCCTGGAACATCTCGCGCGGAACAACCGTGTGCTTGACGACGGCGCCCTCGGGGGCAAGGTTGCCGTGGAGGATGGCGATGGAGCCGTCGGTACCAAAAGCCTGGTCAAACGGGCGAATGATGTCCTCGCGCCTAAGGTTCCACTTCTCCAAGTAGCGGCCACACTTCTCGTAGTAGCCATTGTTCTTAAGGTCCTCGAGGTTTTCGCCGAGAGTCTTGCCGGTGACGGTCATGACATCGAGGTGAAGCATCGACTTGATCTCCTCCATGATGCGCGGCACGCCACCCGCATAGTAGAAGAACTGCGCCGGCCACTCGCCTGCGGGACGGACGTTGAGCAGGTAGTGGGCGCCACGGTGCAGGCGATCGAAGTCGTCGGCGGACATCTCGATGCCAAACTCGCGGGCGATAGCAGGAATATGCAGCAGCGAGTTAGTGGAACCCGAAATGGCGCCGTGGACCATGATGAGGTTCTCGAAGGACTCCTTGGTCACGATGTCGCGCGGGCACAGGTTGTGCTCGGAGAGCCACACGGACTGGCGGCCGGCCTCGCGGGCAAACTCACGCAGATCGGAGCTGGTTGCGGGCAGCAGGGCCGTGCCGGGGAGCATAAGGCCCAGGGCCTCGGCGGTAACCTGCATGGTCGACGCGGTGCCCATAAAGGAGCAGGCGCCGCAGCTGGGGCATGCGTTGTGCTTGGCAAACTCAAGCTCCTCGCGGGAGATCTCGCCGCGCTCATAGCGGGCCGAGATGGCGCCGAGCTGCTCCAGGGTCAGCAGGTCGGGGCCGGCATCCATAACGCCGCCGGTGACGACGATGGAGGGGATGTTGATGCGGCCCATGGCCATGAGGTTCGCGGGCAGGCCCTTATCGCAGCTGGCAACGAAGACACCGGCATCGAACGGGGTGGCCTTGGCGTGGATCTCGATCATGTTGGCGATCATGTCGCGGCTGGGCAGCGAGTAGTTGATGCCGTCGTGGCCCTGGGCTTCACCGTCGCAAATGTCGGTGCAGAAGTAACGGGCACCGTGGCCACCAGCCTCGGCAACGCCAGCACGGACCTCCTCGACCAGCTCAAACAGGCCAGCAGAACCCGGGTGCGAGTCGCCAAACGTCGACTCGATAATGACCTGCGGCTTGTCCAGATCCTCGATGGTCCAGCCAGACCCCAGACGCAGCGGGTCCATCTCGGGGCTGATGGTGCGGAACTTGCCGGAACGCGGCTGCAGCTTGGCAACCAAGTCGGCGGCCTCCTGCTGAATCTGTGCCTTGGTCTTTTCGTCCATGATGTTCTCCTCTTTTGGTTTGAACGGTTGTACCAATCGTTGGTTAATGAATCTTGTGTTTGTTGGTGCCGGGCGCACGGCCCGGCGTAAATAGCCCGACTAGGCGAAGAACGAAATCACCAAGGCGCAGGCAAGACCCGAAAGGCCGATGAGCGTCTCCATAACGGTCCAGGACTTGAGGGTGGTCTTCTCGTCAATCTCCAGGAACGAGGAGCACATCCAAAAACCGGCATCGTTGACGTGCGAGAGGGCCGTGGCACCGCCGCAGATGGCAAGACAGATAGCGGCACGCATGAGCACCGAAGCACCAGCGACCGCAGGCATGGCGGCCATAATGCCCGATGCCATGGTCATAGCGACGATGGAGCTGCCGACAGAGGCACGCACCATGACGGCAATCAAAAAGGCAACGACCACCAAAGGCAGCGGTGAGGCCTCGAGCATAGGGCCGATAACCTGGCCCAAGCCGCAGTCTTGCAGCATCCAGCGAATGACGCCGCCACAGGCAATAACCAACAAGATCATGCCGACGGGCTTAAGAGAGCGGTCGAGCAGGGCCTTGAGCTCGGCGCCGGAGTAGCCGCGGCGCGCGCCCAGCAGATACATCGCGACGAGCGTGGCGAGCGTCAAAGCGACGAACGGCTTGCCCAGGAAGGCGAGAATCGAGGCGAGCTCGGCGGGCATGGGGATATAAGAGGACAACGTGCCCAGCAAAATCAGACAAAGCGGCGTGAGCACGATGGCAAGCACCATGCCAAAGGAGGGAAGCTCCTTTTCGTCGCTCGCACCCTCGGCAGAGGTAAAGTGCTCCGGAACATCGGTAAAAATGCGACCGCCCACGTTGCGACCCCAGATGACGCCGGCGATCGCCATGGCGATGAAGGCGGTAGGGATACCAACGAGAATCATGGTGCCCAGGTCGACACCGAGCGTGCCGGCGACCAGAACCGAACCGGCCGATGGCGGCACAAACGCATAGCCAGCGGCAAGTCCTGCGAGCAGCGCGATGCCGTAGTAGAGCGTCGACTTTTTGGTCTGCGATGCCACGCTAAACGCAAGCGGAATCAAAACGACTACGCCCGCCTCAAAGAACACCGTAGTGCCGATAACCAGACCGGTAATGCCCAGCGCCCAGCTGGAATGACCCTGCCCAAAGGTATCGATGAAGGTCTGGGCGATCTTCTTGGCGCCGCCGCTCTCCTCAAGAATCTGGCCAAACATCGAGCCGAGGCCAATGAGCAGGGCGATGTTTTGCAGCGTGGTTCCCACGCCCTTGGTGACAGTGTCCGCCACCAGGTCGAGCGGCATACCGGCGCCGATGCCGATCGCGAGCGCCGAGACCATCATCGAAAGCACAGGATGCAGCTTGAACTTAATGATGAGCGCAAGCAGCAGCGCGATGCCCACGATAGCGGCGATGACCAGCCTGGTGGGGTCGGCCATAAACGTTGGGTCTGACATCTTTCCTCCAATTCATCAGACCTTTTGAATTCGTCTGATGACTATAGCGTGTTTTGGAAAGGTCTGATGTTTCATTTTGGAATTTGTTCGAAATACATCTGATGTATTTGGTAAACGGTCGTATTTGCGCTGCGAACGGTATATCTAAGCCGCCCGACTCAAATCCAGCGGCCAATATCGCATCCGTGGTGCGCTAAAATAGCTCAGATGAATTTTGTAATGAAAGGTATAGTTATGGCCCGCGCCGAATCGGGACTCCCCGAGCAAATATCGGAGAAAATCATTCAATTGATTCTGGATGAACACCTTGAGCAAGGCGATCGCCTGCCCAAGGAAACCGTGCTGGTCGAGCGCTTGGGCGCCGGCAGGAGCACCGTGCGCGAGGCCATGAAGTTGCTGCAGTCGCGCAATATCGTGCGCATTAAGCAGGGCTCGGGCACCTATGTGGCGTCAAACCCCGGCGTTGCCGACGACCCGCTGGGCTTTACCTTTATCGACGACAAGCAGCGTCTGGCGCGCGACCTACTCGAGGTGCGCTTTATGATCGAGCCGCAGATAGCACGCATGGCGGCCGAACACGCAACCAACGACCAGGTCGCCTGTATCAAAGAGCTCTGCGACGAATCCGAGCGCCTGGCCGAGGCCGGTGAGGATTACTCCGCCGCCGACACCGCGTTCCACAATGCCATTGCCGAGAGCTCCGGAAACCTCGTCGTTCCCCGCCTGATGGGCGTGTTCAAGGCATCCGTCCCCCTCTTTATCGACGTGACCGGCAAAAAGCTCGTCGAGGAAACTATCCGCACGCACCGCGATGTGGCCGACGCCATCGCCTCGCGCAATCCCACCGCGGCGCACGACGCGATGTATCTGCACCTGGTGTATAACCGCAACATGATTGCGGAGGGAGCAGAAGCAAAAGGCATTTAGGGCCCGACAATAATCTTTCTTTGGCAAAACGCAGGCGGCGGCTGCCCAACACACAGGGCAGCCGCCGCTTTTTGCAATCGATTGGCGCAAAGGGGTTGACTAGAGTTCGCAGGCAACCTTGTAGCCGTCGCCGATGGCGTCGCGAATGTTGCCGCACTTGTTGGCGTCACCCAACACGTGGGTGGCAACACCGGCAGCGGCAAGGTCGTCGGCCAACTTGGTATTGGGACGATAGCCCATGGCAAGCACCAGCGTATCGGCAGCGGCGATGGTGTGGACCTCGCCATCCTTCTCGTAGCTGATGGCGTCCTCGGTAATCTCGGTCACCTTGGCCTCGGTCAGCACGTGGACGCCCTTTGAGAGCATGCGCGTGATGAGCACCGCGCGACCAGCACCGCCCTCGTTGGCGGCGAGCGTCTTGGTCATCTCGATGACGGTGACATCGCGATTGGCCGGCGACAGGTCGTTGACCAGCGGGGCCAGGTAATCTGCCGTCTCGCAGCCAACGGTGCCGCCGCCCACAATGACGATCTTCTTGCCCGGGAAAGCCTTGCCACCAAGCAGGTCGTCAGCCGTCATAACCTGCTTAAAGCCCTGCATGAAGGCCGGAGCGATGGGCTCGGCGCCATAAGCCAGGACGACCTCATAGCCGGCATAGTCGCGCTGAATGTCCTCGGCAGTAAGCTCGGTGCCAAATATGCACTTCACGCCCGCCTCGGCCAGACGACGGTACTGATACTTGATCACGCGGGTGAGCTCCTGCTTTGCTGGCGGAACGGCCGCGATACGCATCTCGCCGCCCGGCTCGTCCTGCTTATCCACGAGCACTACGTTGTGACCGCGCTTGGCGGCAATGTAGGCTGCCTCCATGCCCGCAGGACCGGCGCCCACAACCAGTACGTTCTTGGCCTCGGCGGCAGGCTCGTAACCGGCCTCGTCGCGCTCAACATCGGGGTTGACGGTGCAGGAGATACGCTTGCCAAACATAATGCCGTTCAGGCAGCGCAGGCAGCCAATGCAGGGGCGGATGTCGTCGGCGTTGCCGGCAGCGGCCTTGTTGCAGAACTCGGCATCGCACAGATTGGCGCGGCCCATCATGCAGATGTCGGCGGCACCGTCCTCGATCAGCTCCTCGGCAATCCAGGCCTCGTTAATGCGACCGACCGTGGCGACGGGAATGTTGACGTGCTTTTTGATCTCGCGCGAGCAGGCGGCGTGCGAGGCCTGCTGGGTACCGGCGGCGGGAATCGCGGAGCCACGCTTGATGGTGGTGCCGCCCGACACGTGAATCATGTCGACGCCGGCCTTCTCCAGGCGACGCGAGACGTAAATCATGTCGTTGAGGGTCAGGCCGCCATCGGTGTACTCATCGCCCGAGATGCGGACGTCGATGATAAAGTCCTTGCCGCAGCGCTCGCGAATCTCGGCGATGACCTCGAGCAGGAAGCGCATGCGGGCGTCGAGCGAGCCGCCGTACTCGTCGGTGCGCTTGTTGTAGAGCGGAGTCAAAAAGCCGCCGAGCATACCGTGGGCGTGCGCCGCATGGACCTCGACGCCATCGACGCCGGCCTTCTGCATACGCACGGCAGCGTCGCCAAACTGGTGCGTGAGCTCGTGGATCTCATCGACCGTGATGGGGCGCGGTGCCTCGCGGGCATAGGACGGGCCCACAAAAGACGGAGCGATCAGGCGCGGCGTGCCCGGAATGTTAAAGGCCATGTAGGCGGGGTGGAAGAGCTGCGGCATGATCTTGCAGCCGTACTCGTGGACGGCCGCGGCGAGCTTTTCCCAGCCGGGGATAAACGTGTCGTCGTAGCAGCACATGTCACCCGGCAGATAGGTATAGGTAGGCTCGACCGTCACGACCTCGGTGATGATGAGGCCCACGCCGCCCTTGGCACGGGCACGGTAATGATCGACCAAGTCGTCAGTCACATAGCCATGATCGGCCAGGTTGGTGGACACCGGCGGCATAAAGACGCGGTTCTTGACCTCGGTCGTACCGACCTTGATCGGGCTAAAGAGCATCGGGTAGGCGGATGACTCCATACAGGCTTCCTTTCGTTTAAGCCGCTCGGCGGCAGTTGCTAACGTACTTATCGTATCAGCAACCGCCGCGTCCGTACCCGCTCGCACTCCCCCGCCTTTAATCCAATTCCCACAAAAAGTTGCGGCGGAATACGGAGTAGATAAGGCCTTTGACAGCCAAAACAGTCCGTATTTCACCGCAACTGATGGGCGGGATGGAGTTAGAGGCCCAGGTAGGCAATCATACCTTCGACGGCGAGTTTGGCACCAGCTACGGCATGAACCACGGTGAGCGGGCCGTTGACCACGTCGCCGGCGGCAAAGACGCCAGGCACGGTAGTCATGCCATACTCGTCGACCGAAAGCAGGCCGCGATGGTCGGTCTCCAGACCGCCCGTTGTAAGCACGAGCTTGTCCTTGGGCACTTGAGACGCCGCAATCACAACCGTGTCGGCGGACACGTGGTCGAGTTCTTCCTCGTAGCCCACCACGTTGTTGTCCTCGTCAAAGATAGCCGTCTCGAACACCGGACCGTTGTCGTCGATGGCGCAGATCGCCTTGCCGCACACAATCTCGGCACCGTCAAGCTCGGTCAGCTCCACCTCGTCATCGATGGCAGAGATATGGCGCGATCGGGCGTACACGGTAACCTTGCGAGCACCCGAGCGCAGGGCCGTGCGGGCAACATCCATGGCCACATTGCCGGCGCCGATAACCGCCACGTTCTGCCCGATCGCCACGCTCGTGGGGTCAACGAGGTAGTCGATGCCAAACAGCACGTTGCCGCGCGACTCGCCGGGAATACCCAGCTTTCGAGCTCGCCAGGTACCAGTACCGACAAAGACCGCATCGTAGCCGTCGCGCAGCAGGTCGTCGATGTGGAGCGCACCGCCGATGGTGGTCGAGGGGCGCACGCGCACGCCAAGCGAGCACATCACATGACGGTACTTTTGCACGAGCGCACGGGGCAGGCGGAACTCGGGGATACCGTATTCCAGCACACCGCCGATCTCGGGCCGCTGCTCAAAAACAGTGACGGCGCAACCCAGCTGCGCCATCTTAATTGCCACGGTAATGCCGGCTGGGCCGGAGCCGACCACGGCGACCTGCTTGCCGCGCGACGGCGCGGGTCTCCACTCTTTGCGGTCCAAATACGCCGTGGAGATATAGTTCTCGATGCTCGAGAAATGCACGGGTGTGCCCTTGCGGCCCTGGATGCAAGCACCCTCGCACTGGCCCGAATGGTTGCACACCACGGAGCAGACCGCGCTCATGGGATTGTTCTGGAACAGCAGCTCGCCCGCCTCTTGCAGACGGCGCTGCTTAAAGAGGTCGATAACCTGCGGAATGGGCGTCTGCACCGGACAGCCCTTGATTTGACAGAACGCCTTTTTGCAGCCCAGACAGCGATTTGCTTCCTCAACGATGTGGATAGGCACGCAATTCCCCTCTATCGACCTGGACGAAATCGGCTTCTTAAACCAATTTGCCCGAATTAATAACCATAGATACGTCAACAGTGCGGAAAAGGGCACCGAAAAGCATCTCACAAACGCGCAGTAGCAACCCTTCCCTCGCACGGAGCCACTGTGCAGCCCCGTCATCGAGATCAAAAGACTCGCCACCCCTACGAATGGCGAATCTCTCTACAGGCAGACGCCGTCTTTCCAGATACTGATCTCGTGGCAGCCGCGGCGCTCGGCACTCGTTAGCTTACCGCTCGCTGTATCCAGTACCAGCTGATACAGGTCGCGGGCAGCCTCGTCGAGTGTGCGTTCGCCTGTGGCAATCACGCCGGCGTTAAAGTCCATCCAGTTGGCCTTGTGGTCGCACAGACGCTGATTGGTGAACACCTTGAGGGTGGGCGCCGGTGCACCAAACGGCGTGCCGCGTCCAGTCGAGAACAGAATCACGTGACAGCCAGCAGCCGTCAACGCCGTGGTGGATACCATGTCGTTGCCCGGGCCGCACAACATGTTCAGGCCATGCTTGGTGACCTGACCGGCATACGGCAGCACGTCGACGATGGGTGCGGAGCCGCCCTTTTGCACGCAGCCGCAACTCTTGTCCTCGAGCGTGGTGATGCCACCGTCCTTGTTACCGGGACTCGGGTTCTCGTAGACCACCTCACCATGGCTAATAAAGTAATCCTTAAAACCGTTAAGCATGCCAGAGGCAGCGTTAAAGACCTGCTCGTTCTCGCAGCGATCGAGCAGGATGCTCTCCGCGCCAAACATCTCGGGCACTTCGGTGAGCACCGACGTGCCGCCACGGGCGACGACCATATCGCTCACGCGACCGATCGTGGGGTTGGCGGTAATGCCCGAAAGACCGTCAGAGCCGCCGCACTTAAGACCAATAACCAGCTCTGAGGCCGGAATGGGCTCACGCTTGGACTGCTTGGCCAGGCCAGCCAGCTCGGACAGAATCTTGTGGCCCTCGATCTGCTCGTCGGCTACATCCTGGCAGGTGAGAAAACGAACGCGCTCGTGATCGAAGTCACCGAGCTCGTCGAGCACCTGCTGATGCGTGCAGTTCTCGCAACCGAGCGACAAGAACAGCACGCCCGCGGCGTTTGCATGACGCGACAGCGCCACCAGCAGACGACGGGTCTGGGCATGGTCGGCGCCGGTCTGTGAGCAACCGAACGGATGCGGGAAGTAATAGACGCCCTCCAACGAGCCCTCGACCAGGTCCTGAGCCTGCTCGCACATGGCACGAGCGACTTCGTTGACGCAACCGACGGTGGGAATGATCCAAAGCTCATTGCGCGTGGCGGCACGACCGTCGGCACGGCGGAAGCCCATAAAGGTCTCGGCCTCGACCGGCTCAACGACCGGATGTGTCGGATTGTAGGCGTACTCGATCTCACCCGAGAGGTTGGTCTTCACGTTGTGCGTGTGCAGCCACTGGCCGGGCTGAATGTCCTTCGTCACGTGGCCGATGGGAAGACCGTACTTGATGACATCCTCACCGGCTGCAATGGCGCGCACGGCCATCTTGTGACCCTGCGGGATATCCTCCGCGGCAACGACCTCGCCCACGCCGGGAACCTCGACGGCAGCACCCTTGGCGAGCGGCGACAGCGCAACGATGACGTTGTCGGCCGGATTGATCTGGATAGTGTTCATTACAAAGAGTCCTAACCCTACAGGTTGAGCAGAAGTCGAGTGACGCCCGCCAGTTACCCGGCGGGCGTACAGAAGGATTTAGGCCTGAGCGTTCGCGAACGCCTGCTTGACGCCCTCGGAGCGCACGACGGCGAGAACGTTGACGACAAACTCCTCCAGGCCGGCGATCTGCGTAAGATCCTCGCCCCACATTTGCTCGTTGGAGAGCACATCGTGCACCAGCTCGGCGTCGTCGGCGCCGGCGTGAGCAGCGTAGAAGTCGAGCACAAAGGCGTCGTCCTGAGCGGTGTACTCGGTGCCGTCGGAGCGACGCAGGTGCAGGCCGTCGCCCTCGCGGGACACGAGCTCCTGCGTGTAGAAGGAGATGAGCGTGGCCAGGCTCGTCGCCAGGCACTTGGGCAGGTTGCCGGTCTCGGCAGCGTAGTCCTTGAGCGTAGGCAGGTCGCGGGCACGCCACTTAGCCGTGGAGTTGAGGCAGATGGAGAGCAGCGCGTGGTCGATAAACGGGTTGTCGAAGCGGTTCTCAACAGCGGCGGCAAAGGCCTTGCAGTCCTCGACATCCAGGTCGGCGGCAAGCGTCGGAATGACCTCGTCGTAGAGCATAGTGTTCATGAAGCCGCGGACGGTCTCGTCGTGCATGCAATCGCGCACGATATCAAAGCCGGCAACCCAGGAACCCGGGACAAAGGCAGTGTGGGCGCCGTTGAGGATGCGGACCTTGCGCTTCTTGTACGGGGTGACGTCGAGGGTCACAAAGACACCCGGCAGACCGGCCTTCACGAAGGGCAGACGCTCCTTGAGCGATTCGTCACCCTGGATGCCCCACATCTGGAAGGGCTCACGCACGGCCAAGAACGGATCTTCATAGCCCAAGCGCTCGGCCACGGCAGCGGCCTCCTTGGGATCGCGGATGCGACCCGGAACGATGGTGTCGACGAGCGTGGTGCAGACGGTGCAGTCGTTGGCCATCCACTGCGAAAACTCGTCCTCCCAGCCCCAGTCGCTCACGTACTGGTTCATGATGCGCAGCAGCTCCTCGCCGTTATGGTCGATGAGCTCGCAGGCGAGCACGATGACGCCCTGCTTGCCGGCAGCCCAGCGGGCATGGAGCACCTGGGCAAGCTTGGCAGGGAAGCTCGCGGGGGGCATGTCGTCGGCCTTGCAGGACGGATCGTAGGCGATACCGGCCTCGGTGGTGTTGGAGACGATAATCTCCAGGTCGTCGGAAACGGCGACCTCCATCATGGCACGGTAGTCAGCCTCGCGATACGGATTGAGGCAACGGCTGCAGGCGCTGATCACGCGGGAATCGTCAACCGTGTCACCGTTCTCCTTGCCGCGCACCAGTACGGTGTACAGGCCATCCTGGGCATTGATACCATCGGCGAAATCGAAGGCGCCGCTGATGGGCTGCACCATGACGACCTTGCCGTTCCAACCGGTGGCCTCGTTGCCCATATCGAAGAAACGATCGACGAAGGCGCGCAGGAAATTGCCCTCGCCAAACTGCAGGACCTTCTCGGGGGCGTCCTTGGGCAGCACGTAGCCCTCGTAGCCGATCTCCTCGAGCGTCTCGTAGCTGATGTTATTCATAGAGGTTTTCCTCTCAACTCAAGTCCCGGTACGGCATCGCCGCACCGAGTTGCATTCATGATTGTTTAAACAGCGGGACTATTTATCGATCGTCTCGATAGTGCTCTCGCCGATCTTGCCGCGCTCCCAGCGACCATTCGACAGGTCGTTGGAAATGGAATTGAACTTCTTCTCGGTAATGTCGTAGAGAGCGAAGATGATCAAGGCTGCCACCAGAAGGGCGCAAGCGGGATAAATCGTCAGAGCGCCCTTGATGCCAAGCAGCGTGGCGGCCGTCTGGGGCTTATTTGCCACATATCCGGTAAGGGCAAGGATGCCGCCGGAAATGATCGCGGCAAGGGATTGCGCAAGCTTACGAGAAAAGTTGAACGCGGCGTAGGTCGTACCCTCCTTGCGGATTCCCGTGTGCCATTCACCGTAATCGATAACATCGGAAACCAGGTTCCAGGTGATACCGTTGGGGATGGCAAGCGCGACGTAGCCGATGGTGACGAAGATGATGAACGTCACGGTATTGGTCGGCAGGATGAAGTTGAGGCCGTTTGCCACAGCGCCGACGATAAAGCAGGCGACGCACGTGCGCTTCTTGCCAAAATGCTTGACGAGCGTCGGGATGGCGAGAATGGCGACAACCGACGTTCCGATCATGATGCCGTTGACAACGGGCTGCAACGCGATGTTACCCAGGTTGTACTGGCAGAAATACACCATCATGGTGTTGTTGGTGTTCATGGCCGAAATGGTAAACAGCGTAAGCAGGATAACTGCTCCCAGGTTCTTGTTGGTGAAAACGACCTTGAAATACGTGCTGAATGCGCTCGACTTCTTGCCGGCCTTTCCCGCAGCCTTCTCCTCGGCCTGTCGATCGATACGGATATGCTCGCGCGTTCCCAAAAAGCAGATGGCGAATCCGGCGATGCCGCACAGTCCCATGACGACAGCTGCAATCGTATAGCCGTGCGGATTGCCGTCGAGCGTGTCGCCACCCGCAAAGAACAGGACCAATGGGATGAACGCTACGCCCGTGATGAGCTGTGCGCAAAGCGAACCGGCCTGGCGCGTTGACGCCATGTGCGCGCGGTCATCGACGTCACGCGTCATTACCGTGGCCAGAGATCCGTATGGCACGTTGGTGAAGCTGTATACGACGCCCCAGATCATGTAAGTTATCAGCGCATAGGCAATTTTACCTGCCATGGGAATATCGGGCGCAGTGAAGGTCACCACGGTTAGAACGGCAAGGATCACGGCCGAAACCATCATGACCGGACGAAACCGACCGTGCTTGCCAATCTTCTTTCTACCGTCGACGAATGCACCGGCAATCGGGTCCATGAACGCATCGAAAATCTTGGTGACGGCGAAAATCAGGCTCACTACGCCTGGCGAAATCAGACAGATGTCAGTGTAGAACTTGGTCAGATATGCTTGACCAAGATCGAACATGAATCCGTTGCCCAAATCGCCAAAGCCATAGCAGATTTTCTCACGCCAGCTCAGCTTGATATCCTGCGAGCTCTGCATCGATCTCGAATCCGTCTGAGCAGACACGATCTGCTCGTTTTTCTGTTGCTCTGTTCCCATATGGTCCCTCCCCTTTGCAACCGATTTCACCAATCGGAGCACATACAGATCTATGCCTCGGCGGTGTCCAGATCGAAGCCAAAGTAGCGAACGGAATTGTTGTAGCTGATATCGCGCACGATGGTGCCCAGCAGCTCCATGTCGGCCGGATACTTGCCCTGCTCAACCCACTCGCCGATCACGCTGCACAGCACGCGACGGAAATACTCGTGGCGCGGATAGGACAGAAAGGAGCGAGAGTCGGTGAGCATGCCGACAAAGTTGCCCAGGACGCCCTCGTTGGCCAGAGCCGTGAGCTGCTCGCGCATACCGACCTCGTTGTCGTTGAACCACCAGGCGGAACCGTTCTGGATCTTACCGGCAGTCGGAGCCTCCTGGAAACAGCCCATCACGGTATCGATCATGGTGTTGTCGATGGGGTTCAAGCTGTACAGGATGGTCTTGGGCAGACCGCAGGTCTCCTGGATGGAGTTGAGGAAATCGGCGAGCTGGTCGGACGGCGTGTAGTTGGAGATGCAGTCATAACCGGTATCGGGGCCGAGCTTGGCAAACATGGCACGGTTGTTGTCGCGCTTGCAGCCAAAGTGCAGCTGCATGGCCCAGCCCAGGCGGACATACTCGCCGGCGACAAACTGCATAAAGGCGGTCTTGTACTTGAGGACCTCTTCCTCGGTGAGCGGCTCGGCAGCCAGGCCCTTGGCAAAGATGGCCTCGATCTCGTCGGCGGTAGCCGGGACGTACATAACGTAATCGAGTGCGTGGTCGGAGGCGCGGCAGCCCAGCTCGTGAGCAACGTCGTAGCGCTTGGAGATGGCAGACTTCATGCCCTCAAAGTCGCCGACCTCAACGCCGGCAACCTCGGAAAGATGCTTGCAGTAGTCGGCGAACTCCTGGCCGCGCTCGATGCGCAGAGCGGCGTCGGGGCGCATGGCGGGAACGACCTGAACGTCAAAACTGTCATCGGCGGCAATCTTCTTGTGCCACTCAAAGCTGTCGGCGGGGTCGTCGGTAGTGCAGATCATGCGGACGTTAGACTGCTTGATCAGGTTGCGGCAGGTAAAGCTGGCCTCGGCGAGCTTGGCGTTGGCAAGGTCCCAGACCTCCTGGGCAGTCTTGCCGTTGAGGACGCCCTCGTAGCCAAAGTAGCGCTTAAGCTCCAGGTGGCTCCACTCAAAGACGGGGTTGCCAACGCAGCGACCCAGGGTCTCGGCCCACTTTTGGAACTTCTCGCGAGCAGGGGCGTCGCCAGTGATAAAACGCTCGTCGACGCCGTTGGCACGCATCAAGCGCCACTTGTAGTGGTCGCCGCCCAGCCAAACCTCGGTGATGTTCTCGAAACGCTTGTCCTCCCAAATCTCCTTGGGAGAAATGTGGCAATGGTAGTCGACGATGGGCATGCCCTCGGCAAAGTTGTGGAACAGCTCCTCGCCGGTCTTGGTGCTCAGCAGGAAATCCTGATCGTCCATGAAGTTTTTCATCAAACAACCCCTTTGTTTGCGGAGCGGGCGCACAATACGCTCGTCATCCTCTAGGTGAACGTTCACCATCTTAGTGCAAAATGCGTTACAAGGTGAACGTTCACTTAACCATCATGGGGCGAACGGTAGGTTTTGACCGCTTAACGGTTGCCGAGCCATGGACCCTACGTTGGATCGGCACAAAGAAAGGCCGCTGACGGCAGATTCGCCATCAGCGGCCTTCGAAACAATTTTTCGATACCCCCGCCAAAAAGTACGCGGCAAGTAGGGAACTCCCTAAACGCATTAGATTCCGGCGAGCTCGCAGTAACGATCGACGTTGCTGGCAAACACCATCTCAACAGCCCCCTTTTGCACAGGCTCCGCTGGTGTCTTTCCCCACAGCAGGTAATCGCCTAAGGTCTTGGCGCCACGATATGCCAGACTCACCGGGTCCTTGTAGACGATGTTGGTAAAGATGCCCCGACGCAAAGCCAGCGCACTTTCTGGGAACAGATCGTTGCCAATCACCATTACTTCGCCGGCCTTGTTAGCCGCGACAAGCGCATCGGCAATCAGCTCAGAGCCCACGGCGAACACGCTGCAGATCAACTCGGGGGCTTCCGATGACTTTAGACGCTGGTTGAGCTCGTGCTCGAGCTGCTTGACCTGGGCATGAGCACCGGTCAGATCCTCGACCTGCCAGGGAACATTGTGCTCGCGAAGGTAATTGTGGAAGGCGCGAGCGGTCAAATAGTGCGAGTCGGTGTAGGGGTCGCCCGCCAATAAAAGCACGCGGGTATCGGTCCCAGAAGCGTGAACCAGGTTGGCCGCCTGCTCGGCCATCAGGCTTCCCGCCGTGGAGTAGTCGGCCAAACTAGCGCCCAGGCGATCGAGGTGAGGACGGTCGCCGTCGACAAGCTCAATCGTCACGCCCGCCTCGGCGATCTGCCCCAAAAGCTCAGTCGCACGATCGTCGCCCGGCGCATAGGCGAGCAAGCCATCGATCTTCTCGCCCACCTGCAAACGCTCGTCGATTTGCTCGAGCGCGTCAGCGTAACCGCCCACGCCAAATTCAACACGCTCAACCGTAATGCCCTGGTCGATGACCTCCTGTTCAAAGCGATTGCAGCCTTCCCACAGGTAACGGAAAAAGTACGCCCCCTCGCGCGATGCGCGGGGCAGGCAAAACACCAGGTTGATATCCTTGCGGCGCAGGCTCGAGGCACTCGTATTGCGATGGTAACCCATAGCCTCGGCCTTAGCATTCACCTTGGAGCGCACGGATTCGCTCACGCCGGCCTTACCCGTCAGGGCCTTGTGCACGGTATTGATGGAAACGCCAAGCTCGGCGGCTATGTCCTTCATGGTTACGCGAGCGCTCATGGGGATACTCCGTTATAGATAAGTTGCCAATTAACAGTACAGGTAACGATACCCCAAAATCACTCTACAACTCGCCGCGCTCGCCCCCAAATGTGCAAAGCGCCCCGCGAACGGATGCTCGCGAGGCGCTTGGATGCCTAGACCTTATTTAATACCGCGGCCCAGGTCTTCGGCAATCTTATCCACGCCCTTAAGTGCGGCACAGGTCTTTTTATTGGAGCAATGTCCAGTGCAAACGCCACCTTGAGCGCAGTCGGCGCAGGTGCCCTTGCGATAAATGCGCACGCACACGGCGACAAACGCAATACCGATAACGGCCAGTACAACAATATCGATAGGTGCCATAGCAAGCCTCCTCTAGTTAGCCACCTCTTACTTTACCCCATTCTCCACCTATCAAAAGGGGACAGGTTAATTTTGGTCGGTTTTATCTGCGGAAACGCCACATCTCCCCCACCAAAAAGCCCGAGTGTCGCTGGGACACCCGGGCTCGTGGAAAGGGGTTAATCCTTATTCGGACTTAAGCGGAAACTGCAGCGGAAGCAGCGTTGGTCTCGTCCTCGTCGGTCCATGCATGCTTTGGCATGGGACGGAAGATCTGGAAGAGCATCGCAACCAGCAGCACGATGGCCACCACCGTCCAGATACCAAACTGCCCCAGAACAAGCAGGTTGTAGAACTGGTTGATGAACAGGGCGATCACCCAAGCAAAGGCGCACTCGTAGCCGATGGCAATCGCGGTCCACTTGCCGGAGTCCATCTGGTTGCGGATGGTGCCAATGGCGGCAAAGCACGGAGCGCACAGCAGGTTGAAGGCGCCGAAGGCAACGCAGGCGCCCATGGTGGGGAACATGCCGGCAAACGCGGTCCACAGGCTCGGGTCGGTCTCGCCTGCGTCGGCGACGGACAGCAGCGAGCCGGCGGTGGCGACGACGTTCTCCTTGGCGACGAGGCCAGAGACGGTCAGCGCGGTTGCCTGCCAGGTGCTAAAGCCGAGCGGGGCGAAGATCCAAGCGACCAGGTTGCCCAGCATGGCAAGCACGGAGTAGTCCATGAACTCCTCGGGGATGCCGTCCATCGCAGGCAGGAAGCCAAAGGCGCCGTTGTAGCTACCAAAGTTGGAGAGGAACCATACCACGACGGTAGAGGCGAAGATGACCGTGCCGGCCTTCTTGATAAAGGCCCAGCAGCGCTCCCACACGTGCAGCGCCCAAGAGCGGATCGCCGGGAAGTGGTAGGCAGGAAGCTCCATAACAAACGGCGTCGGGCGACCGGCGAAGAGCTTGGTCTTCTTGAGCATGAGGCCCGAGGCGATGACGGCAAAGACGCCCAAGAAGTAGAAGAGCGGGCTGATCCACGCGGCAGTGGTGGAAGAATCGCCGATGATGGAGCCCATGAGCAGGGCGATGATCGGCAGCTTGGCGCCACAGGGAATGAACGTGGTGGTCATGACCGTCATGCGGCGGTCCTTCTCGTTCTCGATGGTCTTGGTGGCCATGACGCCGGGAACGCCGCAGCCCGAGGACACGAGCATGGGGATAAAGGACTTACCGGACAGGCCAAAGCGGCGGAACACGCGGTCCATGATGAAGGCGACGCGGGCCATATAGCCGCAGTCCTCCAGGAAGGACAGCATGACGAACAGCAGGAACATCTGCGGGACGAAGCCGAAGATGGCGCCCAGGCCGCCGACGATGCCGTCGCAGACCAGCGAATCGACCAGGCCACCGTCCTCGGTGCCGCCCGCCACAAGGGCGTCGTGCACCACGGTGGTGATACCCGGGACATAGGAGCCGTACTGTGCCGGGTCGACCGAGTCGGCATTGTCACCCGCAGCCTCGACGGCCGCGTCGTAGGCGTCGCGACCCTGGCCGAGCACATACCAACCGTCGGTACCGAAGAGCTGGTCGTTAGTGAAGTCGGTCACCGTGCCGCCCAAGGTAGAAACGGCGATGTAGTACACGCAGAACATGATGACCACAAAGATCGGCAGGCCCAGGATACGGTTGGTAACCACGCGGTCGATCTTCTCGGAGGTGTTCATCTTTGCCGGAGCCTTGGTGAGGCACTCGTCAATGATGTGGGCAATCACGCCGTAACGCTCGCCGGTGATGATGGACTCGGCGTCGTCGTCGCAGTCCTGCTCGCACTGGGCGACCAGCTGCTCCACGCGAGCAGCCTTCTCCTTGGTGAGGTTGATGAGCTTGCAGGCGTCCGCATCGCGCTCGAACAGCTTGACGGCATAGTAGCGGCGCTTGTTGGCGGGAACGCTTGCAGGCAGGTTATTCTCGATGTGGCCCAGAACGTCCTCGATGGAGGAGTCGAACTTGTGCTCCGGCACCTGGCCCTTGGAAGCAGCGGACTTCTTGACCTGCTCGAACAGCTCCTTGATGCCCTTGTTCTTAAGGGCCGAGATCATCATAACCGGGCAGCCGAGCTTTTTGGAGAGCTTGTCCGTGTCGATCTTGTCGCCGTTCTTCTCGACCAAGTCGGCCATGTTGAGGGCAACGACCACGGGCAGGCCGGTCTCGATAACCTGAAGCGCCAGATACAGGTTACGCTCGAGGTTGGTGGCATCGACAACCTGGACGACAACATCGGGCTCGCCGCTCATGAGGTAATCGCGCGAGCATTGCTCCTCGGGGCTGTAGGGGGAAAGCGAGTAGATGCCAGGGAGGTCCGTGATGGTAACGTTCTTGTCGCTTAGGAGCTTGGCCTCCTTTTTCTCAACCGTGACGCCGGGCCAGTTGCCAACGTAGCCGTTGGCGCCGGTGATCAGGTTGAAAAGCGTGGTCTTGCCGCAGTTGGGGTTACCCGCCAACGCGACATGGATCTGAGAATCCGCCATTCAATCCTTCTTCCTTGTGTGCCTGCGCTGCTTTCTCCGCGCGGGCTGGATAATGTGCTTCAAAGATGCTGCATTAAGTTAGAAAAACCTAACTTTATCTGCAGAAATATACGTCGCGAGCCCTTACTGGACCTCGACGACGGCCGCCTCCTCCTTGCGGATGGAAAGTTCGTAGCCGCGCACGTTGATCTCGACCGGATCACCGAGCGGTGCAACCTTCACGACCTTGAACGAAGTGCCCTTGATGAGCCCCAAGTCCATAAGGTGGCGGCGAAGCGCGCCCTCACCGTGAAGCTTGACGATGGTGGAGCTCTCGCCCACCTTAACGTCACCCAACGTCTTCATTTACTTGTCCCCCTTTCAGTGCGTACAGAAATACCGTCGACTAACCGACGGTCATGATGTGCATGGCAACCTTGGAATCGATGCCAAAGCGTGCGCCCAGCACCGTGACGATGATATTGGCGCCACTCGAGCTCACCACGTGGATTTCGTTGCCCTCGACAAAGCCGAGGTCCTTGAGGTGGTGTTTCATGTCCTCATTGCCCTTTACCCGAGACACGCGCACGGTTTCGCCCGCTTTTACCATCGAAAGCGGCATGGCCGGCATCTGCGGTCCGCAAGACATGAGTGAGCTCCTAACGTCGGTTCGTCCTCAACATCGACGCGATAAAAGTTAACCACGTCTATGTTCGCTTTAGTAAACTAACACGTGGTTAACTTTTTGGAAAGGGTCTCTATTCAGTTTTCGAAAAAGTTTCCTATATGAAACAAAAAGGCGCAGCAAAGACTATCTCTTTGCTGCGCCTCTTGAAACCAATGAATGCGACAAAGGGACCGTCCCCTTACCATATTGTTGCGGTTAGAGCGAGAGGTTTCTGATCGACGTGACGCAGGAAGCCTCATCCACGCCCGAAACGCGGAACACGACATCCTCGCCGCACTCGCCATAGAGGGCCATCAGGCCCATCACGTCGCGACCATCGACATGACGGTCGCCAATGCTGACCGACACGTCACTACGATGCTTGGCGATAATATCATAGAGCAGCGCAACCGGGCGGGCATGCAATCCCAACGGATCTTTAATCGTCTTTGTAAACTCGACCATGTCCCCTCCCACGACATCGTACATTCGGCCGGCAAACCCAGCCACGTGGTAGTTATTGTACGTTACCGGCGCGCACCCCCGTCCCACAAAAAACGAGGGAAGGCACGCGTCCTTCCCTCGTTACGGGCAATATGTAGTCGCTTGCCTACATCAGGCGCAGGCTGACGTCCTTGAGCTGGGCGCCGCTAACGGCACTCGGAGCGCCCGACATGAGGTCGGAGCCGCTGGCCGTCTTGGGGAACGCCATAACGTCGCGGATGGAGTCGGAACCGGTGAGCAGCATGCACACGCGGTCCAGGCCCAGAGCGAAACCGCCCATCGGGGGTGCACCAAACTTGAGCGCCTCCATGAGGAAGCCGAACTGAGACTCGGCACGCTCCTCGGTAAAGCCCAGGAGCTTGAGCATGGACATCTGCATCTCGGCGTTGTGGATACGCATACCGCCGCCGCCGGCCTCAAAGCCGTCCATGACAAAGTCGTAGGTGCACGAACCGGCTGCCAGCGGATCGGCCTCGATCTTGGCGATGTCGGTCTCGGTCGGCAGGGTAAAGGGCTGGTGCTCGGCAGCATAGGCCTTGCGGTCCTCATCCCAGTGGAACAGCGGGAAGTTGACGACCCACAGGAAGTCGTGGCCCTCGCGCTTGATCTCGAGCGCGTTGGCCATGTGGGAACGCATGCCGCCCAGGATCTCGTCAGAGAGCAGGCGCGGGCCGGCGGCGAACATCACAAGGTCGCCGGGCTCGACGTCCATGCGCTCGCGCAGAGCCGCCATCTCCTCGTCCGAGAAGAACTTGACGATGGGGCTGTTGATGGAGCCGTCCTCGCGGAAGGCGATCCATGCCAGGCCCTTGGCGCCAAACGTGGAGGCCACGCCGGCAAGCTTATCGATCTTGGCACGTGCCCAGGCACCGGCGCCCTTGGCGTTGATGGCCTTGACGACGGAGCCCTCCTCGTTTGCGGCAGTCGCAAAGACCTTGAACTTGGAGTTGGCAAAGATGTCGGTCAGGTCGACCAGGTGCATGCCATAGCGGGTATCGGGCTTGTCGGAGCCATAGGTGTCCATGGCATCCCAGTAGTTCATGCGACGCAGCGGTGTGGGCATCTCGACACCCATGCGGCCGAAGGCATCGGACAGGACCTCTTCGAGTGCGCTCATGACATCGTTCTGGTCCACGAAGGACATCTCGATATCGACCTGGGTGAACTCGGGCTGACGGTCGGCACGCAGGTCCTCGTCGCGGAAGCACTTGGCAACCTGGTAGTAGCGCTCGACGCCACCGACCATGAGCAGCTGCTTCAGGAGCTGCGGGGACTGCGGCAGGGCGTAGAAGTTGCCCGGCTGAATACGGCTGGGAACGATGAAGTCGCGAGCGCCCTCGGGCGTGGACTTAAACAGGGAGGGCGTCTCGACCTCCATGAACTCACGGTTGTGCAGCGCCTCACGAATGGCAAAGGTAAAGTCGGAACGCAGCTTGAGGTTGGCCATCATCTCGGGACGGCGGAGGTCCAGATAGCGATAGCGCAGGCGGGTGTCCTCGCTGGTCTCGATGCCGTCCTCGATCTGGAACGGCGGGGTGACGGACGTGTTGAGCACCTCAGCATGATCGGTCAGGACCTCGATCTCGCCGGTCGCGAGCTTGGTGTTGGTGGTCTCCTCGCCACGAGCGCGCACGACGCCGTGGATCTTGATGGGCCACTCGGGACGCATGGTCTCGGCGATCTTAAAGGCATCGCCATCGGAGTGCTCGGGGTCGAAGGTGAGCTGCGTGATGCCCTCGCGGTCGCGAAGGTCGCAGAAGATAAGGCCGCCGTGGTCGCGGCGACGGCTCACCCAACCGGTGAGGGTGACCTCTTCGCCCACGTTCTCGAAGCGAAGCTCGCCGCAGGTACGGGTGTGCATGGAATGCTCGTCAATGGGACGGGTCTGGCTCATACCAGTGATCCTCCTTTATGGATCTGTGCCGCCCCGTGTCGTTCCGGGCGGCGTCGTACAGATTTGCCCTGCCTGCGTAAACCGCGCAGCCGGACATGGCGTTCTATCTTATCGCACCTGCGTCGATGTGCCGCGGAAAAGTAGCTCCTGCCCAAAGACTTGACGGAGACGAAACAATTGACGCACCGCGGCCGTCGCCAAGGCGCGCCACGTGCGACAATGTGTCCCAATACAACTGCACTCGGAAAGGCCCGCCATGACTGCACGCCTCATCGTTATGGATATCGACTCCACGCTCATCGACCAGGAGGTCATCGACCTGTTGGGCGAGGAGGCCGGCGTAGGCGAGCAAGTGGCGAAGATCACTGAGCGCGCCATGCGCGGCGAACTGGACTTTAAGCAGGCGCTCGAGGAGCGCGTTGGGCTGCTTGCCGGCTTGGACGAGAGTGTGTTCGAGCGTACCTTTGAGCGCGTGACGTTTACTCCTGGCGCGCTGGAGCTTGTGCGCTCGGCGCACAGCAAGGGCTGGAAGGTCGGCGTGGTAAGCGGCGGCTTTCACGAGGTCGCCGACAAGATCGTGGCCGCCGCGGGCATCGACTTTTGCCTCGCTAACCGCCTGGAGGTCGTGGACGGCAAGCTCACCGGTAAGCTGGCGGCAGACATCGTGACCAAGGAATCCAAGCTCATCCGGCTGCTGGATTGGGCAGTCGAGTGCGGTGTCGATATGGCCCACACCGTCGCGATCGGCGACGGGGCAAACGATATCCCTATGATTCAGGCCGCGGGCACGGGCATCGCGTTTTGTGCCAAGCCCAAGACGCGCGAAGCCGCCCCGTTTGCCATCGACGAGCGCAACCTGATGCTCGCCATGGACATCATCCTGCGCGACTAGTCGATCCGTCTAACAATTGAATCAGTCTGTCCTATAGTTTCCGAACAATTTTGTTTTAGTGTTCGGAAACATACCTTTGAGTGCTAGACTTTGCGCCGTCGAAGGGAACATATATGGATAAGCGAGATCTTGAGCAGTTGCTGAGCGATGTTGCCGACGGAGCAGTCGCCCCGGCAGTCGCCCTCACACGCATCCAGACGGCGCCGACCGCCGATCTGGGTTTTGCGCAGCTCGATCTTTCGCGCGGGGTGCGCCAGGGAGCCGGCGAGGTTGTCTACGGTGCCGGTAAAACCGCCGAGCAGATTGCCGCCATTATCGAAGCGCTGCGCGATGCCGGTCAGGAGCGCATCCTGGTCACGCGCCTGGACAGCGAAAAAGCAGCCCGCACCTCGGAGCTCCTCGGCAACGGCATCGACCTGGAGTATATCCCGAACGCACAGCTCGCCCTCGTGGGCGGCAAGCCCTCCCCTACTGGCAACGGACGCATCGTCGTCGCCTGCGCCGGCACGAGCGACTTGCCCGTCGCCGAGGAAGCCGCGTTGACGGCCGAGTTCTATGGCAACGAGGTCGACCGCCTCTACGACGTAGGTGTCGCCGGCCTGCACCGCCTGCTCGCGCATGCCGAGGAACTTGCCCAGGCGCAGGTGGTCATCGCCATCGCCGGCATGGAGGGCGCACTGGCGAGCGTTATCGGCGGTCTGGTGAGCTGTCCGGTCATCGCCGTTCCCACCAGCGTTGGCTACGGCGCAAGTTTTGGTGGCGTAGCCGCACTGCTCGCCATGCTCAACTCCTGTGCCAGCGGCGTATCGGTCGTCAATATCGACAACGGCTTTGGCGCCGCTTACCAGGCAAGTCTTATCAATCATCTGAGCGCCGGCACACCCCGCGCCCGCTAAGGAGCATTCCATGTCCAATCATCAGCACACGCTTATCATCGACGGCACCTCGGGCATCAGCGGCGATATGACCGTCGCGGCCCTGCTCGACCTGGGCGCCAGCGAGGAGCACCTGCGCGAACAGCTCGCCACACTGCCGGTCGACGGCTTTACGATCGCCGTCACGCGCGTAAACAAGCATGGCATCGACGCCTGCGATTTCGACGTTCAGCTGGCAGAAGAGCTCGAGAACCACGACCACGACATGGCATGGCTCTACGGCAACGAAGCAGCTGCCGAGCACACGCACGAGCACGAGCACCACCATCATGACCATGACGAGCATGAGCACTGCCATGAGCATGATCATGAGACCCACGGCCATGGCCACGAGGGTCACCATCACGCCCACCACCATCACCACCGTTCTTTGGCGGACGTCACCGCCATCATCGACGGCTCGCAGTTAAGCGATGGCGCCAAGCGTCGTGCGCACGCCATCTTTACCGCGCTCGCCGCCTCCGAGGCCAAGGCCCACGGCAAAACGCCCGAGACCGTCATGTTCCACGAGGTAGGCGCCGTCGATTCCATCGTCGACGTCTGCTCTGTCGCCATCTGCCTCGATGACCTGGGCATCGAGGATATTGTCGTCGAGTCGCTCTCCGAGGGCCACGGCACCATCCACTGTGCCCACGGCCTCATGCCCATTCCCGTCCCCGCTGTCGTCAACCTGTGCCAGGCGGGCAATATCGCCCTCACGCCTGCACCGGTCGCCGGCGAGCTCGTGACGCCCACGGGCGCCGCCATCGTCACCGCGCTGCGTACGTCCGACCAACTGCCCTCACGCTACCGCATCGAAGCCGTCGGCTACGGCGCTGGCAAGCGCCCCTACGAGGGTTGCTCCGGTACGCTCCGCTGCCTGCTCGTTCACGCGGACGCATAGCCATGGATGCCCGCAAGGCAAAAAGCCGCGCCGCCATCGTTGCGGCGTTCTCCGAGCTGCTGCGCGAAGAGGACTACGGCAAGATCACCGTCGGCGACATCATCGCGCGCGCCCACGTAGGCCGCGCGACATTCTACGGCCTCTTTAAGAGCAAAGACGACCTACTGTCCGAGCTCGTGAGCGACATCTGCACCCACGCCCTCGACGACGATGGTACGCCGCTCGACGACCCACTCGTGCAGGTCGAGCATATCCTCAACAACCTCTGGGAACGCCGTCAGGGCGTTCGAGCCCTCGTAGCCGGCGCCGGCTCACGCGTCTTCGCCGACTGCCTCCGCAAGACCATCATGTCGCGCGCAGCCGAAACCGTCCCCGTCGACCCCGCAGGCCCCGCCGCCACCATGGACCGCAGCTTCTTACTACACCACATAGCCTCAAGCTTCGTAGGAATGGTCCAATGGTGGGCCTGGCACAACTTCCAAGCAGCCAAAGCCGACGTAGCCAAAGACTACCTATCAGCCATTAAGCCTCTCTTCAACTGAGTAAACCCCTCATCCCAAAGTTCCGACCTCATCTCAAAGCGCCGCCCCAACCCAAAGCACAATCCATCCCAAAGTGTCGACAGAAGCCCAACGCCCCTACCAGCAACAAGCCCCTCCCATCCAAATTCAGATATATATTGGGTTGCTTGTACGAACGCAACAAAGACCCCGCAGCCGTCCGCATGGGGTAACTTCCCAGCGCACTCCGCAGGACGCAAAAAGGCTCGCCGCACAAAGTGCGCAGCGAGCCTTTTTGCATGTCCGAGGACGCGCTGGGAAGTTACCCCATGCGGACGGCGGACAACTATGTAGCCTCAGACTAGAACATGCCCAAGAAACCATGCACAAACAGCGCGGCCAGAGCGGCACCGACAAACGGAGCGATGCCAGGAACGAGCAGGCCGTACTTCCAGTTGTTGTCAGCCTTGTTCTTGATCGGCAGCACCTGATAGGCCATGCGAGGACCAAGGTCACGAGCCTGGTTCATGGCGAAGCCGGTGATGCCGCCCATGCCCATGCCAACGGCCCAAACGATCAGACCGACGCAGATGGCGAGCATCAGAACGTTCTCGCCAGCACGGTTAGCAGCAGCAAGGATGGCACTGATGAACACGAAGGTGCAGATAGCCTCGCAGAAGAAGTTGCGAGCATAGTTCGTGCCCTCGGTGGTGGGGTTGGTCGAGAAGATATTGCGCTGGGCAATAGGGTCGACGACGCCCTCGGAAGCCTTGAACTCATCGGCATACATAAGCCAAGCGATTACGGCGCCCACAAAGCCGCCGAGCATATCGGCAATCATGAAGGGGATGCAGCTGCTCCACGGCACCAGGCCTACGATGCACTGGGCAAGCACCATGGCGGGGTTCATGCACACGGCGCCGCCAAAGACAAACAGGCAGACTGAGATGCCAAAAGACCAGGTGGTGATGGCAAACATGTGGCCGGAGCCCTGATACTTGGTGCCCTTGAGCACGGTATCGCAGTGCACGCCCACGCCAAAGATGATCATGAGGGCCGTTGCGCCGAATTCGCAGAGGAGTTTGGTAAGCATAAAACCTTATCTTTCTTGTCGGTTATAAACGATTCGTTTAGGCCGCGTACTAGTGCTGAGCGACGACAACGCCAAGGCCATCGGGAATGACGGCCACCTTGGCATCGGCACCCTTCATCTCAAAGGCGAGCTTGAGCGCCTCATCGAGAGTGTTGACCGGCGTCATGTGCATATCCTTGATCATCTGGTGATCGCACAGGTCGGTAACCATGATCACAGGATGATGCGCCAGGATGCGGGCAAAGATCTGGCTCGTCCACTGGTCGGGCAGGGTCTCGTCCTTAGGACGGTCGATGCAGGCGCGCTCAAACTCTGCCGGATCATTGTCGGCGATGTTGTGATAGAAGCCCTCGCCACCGTGACCGTCGGCACAGCCGGCGACGTCGATGATCACGCCGCCCTCGGGAAGCGTGGCCTCGGCAGAGCACATGCCCTTCACGGCCTGGTAGATGTTCTGGTCGAGCGGGTAGCCGCCGTTGGTGGTGATGGCAATCTCGCACTCGACGGGCTCAACGCCGGCAAGGCTCTTCACGAACTCGCAGCCAGCCTCGTGTGCCTTGTGAATGTCGCCGGCAAAGGAGCCAATGACCTCGTGCTTGCCGTTGAGCACAACGTTCAGCACAAAGGCAAGGTGAGCCATCTCGGCAGCGGCAAACATGTCCTCGCTCACGTGGTTGTGGCACAGGTTACCAGCACGCGAATGGGAATCGTTCACAAACTGGCCGTTGTGGTTGTACATGATGGTCTTGTAGCTGGCGATGCCAGGCAGGACGGACTTGCGGCTACCAGAGAAACCAGCAAAGAAGTGCGGCTCAATAAAGCCCTCGGCAAGTAGCAGATCGCAATCGGCGGCAATCTTGTTGATGATGCACTCGCCACCAGAAGGCAGGGTGCCGATCTTTTTCATCATGCTGTCGTCAGTCGCGACGTGCATGACGATTTCCTCGTTGGCAACGATCTCCTCGCCGTACTTGTTGACGAGCTCCTCGTGCGTCGACGGACGGTGCATACCCGTAGCAACCAAAATACGCACGCGAGCCTCGGGCGCAGCAGAATGGATGTGATGCAGCAGAATAGGCATCGTCACACGCGAGGGAACGGGGCGCGTATGGTCGGAGCTAATGATGACAATATCCTTCTTGCCAGCACAAAGCTCCTCGAGCGAAGGTGAGCCATAAGGGTTGGCAAGCGACTCCTCTACCAGTTCTTCCTGCGATTTCGTGGTCTTAAACTCGTTTTGATGACCTTCCATCACACCCGCGAAGTTCTTATCCTCGAGCTCCAGATGCAACGTCTTGTGGTCAAACGGCAGTTCACATTCAAACAATGACGAGCGCCCTCTTCCTTTCAACTGACACACTAGATAAACCGTTGGAAGGATACGCCGCTCACCGAAAAACACCACCGTCCACCGACTCATTAACACAACGTTCATATTTGACCCACAACAAAACGGCCGCGACCCCAAACGGAACCGCAGCCGCCTGTAAAAGACACAATAGACAGGATGATTTACGCAGCGCCGAGGCAAACATCTAGCCCGAGACATACGCACGTAAGCCATTTTGCATAAATGCGTTAATTAATTGCATAAAATGGCGCATGGATTTCTAGCCGCAACAGGGTAGTGCCCTCCGGAGCGTGCATTTTTGCGAGTATTCAGCATCGCGGGATAAGATTTTGGTGTCAAAAGTCTTTCGAAAAGTAGATAGCCCTCATGGCTCGGCCCATCTGGATAGCATGCGGCGAGAAACCAGCCATATATGATCGTCGCCAAAGCTCAATCGTCGTGCAAAAGCATCAACAAAGGCAGCGAAAGCCGGCTATGGCCTTATGCATCAATCTTTGGCTGCTGAAAACTCCGTTTTTTGCACGTCGCCCCAAGCACCACCCTCACCCAGCGGCTGATCCGCCGTAAACCGAGGACGAAAGGACCCGATGGGTTTCCCTCTGAATGCATTCCGCAGCACGAAGCCCTTTCCAAACGCGCGAAGCGCACCAATATTCCCCCGGCCAATAATCCGCCGAAGACCGGACATCGCAGGGCCCGCCATCAGTTTACTTTTAGGCACACTCCGCAGGACGCAAGAAGCCCTCGCCGCACGAAGTGCGCAGCGAGGGCTTCTTGCATGTCCGAGGACGTGCCTAAAAGAAAACTGATGGCGGGCCCGGACGACTACAGGGCTATCGATTACCCCGTGTTCTGCAATCCTGCCGAGACGCCGGTCACAGTCGAAAGAATCAGGCTCATGTACTCGGCCTTCTTCTCCTCGGCCATCTCGTCCTGGTTCATACGCACCTCGCGAAGGGCGCGGACCTGGGCGATGGACAGAGCGTCGACATAGGGGTTACGCACGCGAACGGCGCAGCCGAGCACACGACGACGTTGCAGCGGCCACTCATCGCCGACGATGGCAAGGACCCACTTACGCGTGAGCTGCATCTCGGTAAAGACCTTCTCGGACAGATCCTGGCGATCGCCCAGGTGCAGATACATCTTGGCGATGCGCTGGTCGGTCTTGGCGATCGACATCTCGATGTTGTCGATAAAGGTGCGGAAGAACGGCCACTCCTGGTAGGCAGCCTTGAGCTGGTCAAGATCGCCAAGCTGCTCGCAGGCGGTGCCCAGACCGTACCAAGCGGCCAGGTTAATGCGCGCCTGGCTCCAGCTGAAGATCCACGGGATGGTACGCAGGTCGTCGAGCGACTTGGCGCCCAGGCCGCGCTTGGCGGGACGCGAGCCGATCGGCAGCAGACCGACCTCGGTCAGCGGTGTCACGGTCGAGAACCATGGCGTAAAGTCCTCGGTGTTCAGCAGGTCCAGATAGCGCTCGTGGCTTGCGGTGTTGAGCTTCTCGGCCATATCCCAGAACTTCTGCGTGGTCTCGGTGTTGGTCTTCTCGACACTCGGAGCCGACTGCAAAAGCGTTGCGGCGGCAACGGACTCAACATGACGCTGAGCCAGCGTGCGGTTGCCGTAACGGGCAAAGATGACTTCGCCCTGCTCGGTAAGCTTAAAGAAGCAATTGACCGAACCCTTGGGCTGCGCCAGCACGGCCTTGTTGGCCGGGCCGCCGCCACGGCCCACGGCACCGCCGCGACCGTGCATGAGCACCAGGTCGATATCGTTCTTCTCTGCCCACTTGGCGATGCGCTCCTGCGCAGAATGCAGCGCGAGCATGGCCGTGGTAGGACCGGCGTCCTTGGAGGAGTCGGAATAGCCCAGCATAACCTCCATGCGACGGTTGGTCTGAGCAAGGCGCTTCTGTACCACGGGCAGCGTGAGCATCTGGTCGAGCACGTCGACGCAGCCCTCGAGGTCCTCGAGCTGCTCGAACAGCGGGATCACGTCGAGCTCGGGGACATCCTCCTCATGTGCAAAGGACAGGTGGGCAAGCTCAAAGACGTCAGCCACATGCTGGGCGCTCTTGGTGAACGAGATGATATAGCGGTGCGCCATCTTCTTGCCGTAGCGCTTTTGGATGGAGCCGATAGCGCGGAAGGTATCGATGACCTCGCGCGTCATAGGCTGCAGATCGCCATGGATACCGTTCTCGTGGATATCCTTGAGGGCGCGGGCGTGCACCACGGAGTGCTGACGGAACTCCATCTCGACCATGTGGAAGCCGAAGGACTCGACCTGCCAGATGATGGTCTGGACCGGGCCGTAAGCAGCACGGACGGCTCCGCAGGCGGCCAGCGAGCGCTGGACGACGCGCAGGTCCTCCAGGAACTCATCGGCGCTGTGGTACATGGTGTCGGTGATACGACGCACGGTGGCGTTCAGGCGGTCGGCCATGACGAGCATGACGGCGCGATGAGGCTCGTGCTCGGAGATCAGCTCGGCGCGGGCCGTGTAACGAGGGCTCATCTCGACCTGATGGTTCCACAGGTTGATGAGCTCGGCAGACGGCTTGCTGTAGGTGGCTTCGAGCGTGAGGTTGCGGCCGATGCGGCGGCACTTGTCCTCGAGCTTGAGCACCATGTGGGTGAAGTACTTGGCGGCGACCTCACGGCTCACCTTGGCGGTGACGTTGGGGTTGCCGTCGCGGTCGGAACCGATCCAGCTGCCGGGATGGAAGAACGCCGGGCACAGCGGCGGCACGGTACCGGCCTTGTCGCCCAGCACCCAGTCGTCAAAGCGACGATAGATGACGGGGATGACGTCGAACAGCGTGTTATCGAAGATGTCGATGATGGTATCGGCTTCCTCGACCGGCGTGGGCTTCTTGAGCGCGATGGGGCTCGTACGCACCAGGGCGTCGATCTCCTGCAGCATATGGCGCTCGTTCTCCACCAGGTCGGAGCCGCCCAGACGCGGACGCTCCTCCAGCAGGTTGGAGATACGGCGAATCTTGCCCTCGACGGCCTTACGACGGGCCTCGGTGGGATGCGCGGTAAAGACGGGATGGAACTCAAGCTTGCCGAGCAGCTCGTTGGCGCCCTCGACGCCCAGCTCATTCACCAGCTGGTGATAGGCGACGGTGAGCTCGTTGGCGGGATCGACCTCGGTATCGGTCGACGCACCGGCCTCGCGCTCGCGCAGCTGCGCCACACGGTAGTTCTCCTCCGACAGGTTTGCCAGGTGGAAGAAGCTCGTAAAGGCGCGGACAATGACCTGCTGTTTATCGAGCGGCAGGCTGTCGATCAGATCGACGACCTCACGAAATGCCACGGCAGTGGGCTCGTCGGCGGTGGGCACGCCCTGCTCGTCGACGGCCTCGTCGGCAGCGCGGGTACCGGGGTTGCCGGCATTGGCCACAATCTCGGCCGACAGGATCTTGTCGAACAGGTCCGCGATCTCAGGATCATACTCGCTAAGCACACGACGCTCCAGGCGCAGGAACAACGCCAGATTGTCGCGCAGCTCCTCGGGGATCTCGATCTCGGCGAGACGCTCCCTGGACTCGGCATTCGAGCCGATTCGGTTAACGAGGCGGTTGACCACGGCAGCGACGCGCGCCGCGGCTTCGGGTACAGACTGGTTGCTTAGGTTCTCAGCCACGTTTCCTCCCATTCCTCCTTCTATGCACGTAACATGCGGTATTCATTATAGGCGCTTGAGAAATACTTTCGACACTGATTGCGCTTTACCACACAAAAGTATTTTCTGCATTGCAAGGGTTTTTGCTCTAAATGGTCGTATTTCTCGGTGGACGGCATACACAAACGGGGGCATTCCGCATAAATGCGAAACACCCCCGTAACAATCGCTCGGCGCAAGCGGGACATGTTAGCGGGTCCGCAGCTCAAAAAGATGCGCTACAGGCGCTCGCGAACCGCCTCGACGACGTTGGCCAGATCGGCAAGGACCTCTTCGTGGCTCTCCATGTCGCGCACCTTGACCTTGCCGGCGGCAAGCTCGTCGCCGCCCAGGACCAGGATGAGCTTGGCGCCTACCTTATCGGCCTGCTTAAACTGGGCCTTGAGCGAACGGCCCTGATAGTCGGCCTCGGTCACAATCCCTGCGGCGCGAAGCTGCTGCGTAATGGTAAAGACGTTCTGACGCAGCTCCTTGCCGGCATTGGCGACGTAAACGCACGGGACCTCCTCGGCACCCAGGTCGCTGCCAAAGGCCTGCAGGGCCAGCAGGGCGCGCTCAAAACCGACGGCGAAGCCGACGCCTGCCGTGGGCTTGCCGCCCTCGAGCTCGACGAGGCCATCGTAGCGACCGCCACCACCGATGGAGCCGACACCGGCGCCGGGAGCCTCGACCTCAAAGACAGTACGGGTGTAGTAGTCCAGGCCGCGCACCAAGGTGGGATCCTCGACATACTCGATACCGGCGGCATCCAGATAGCGCTTGACCTGCTCGTAGTGCTCGCGGCACTCGTCGCACAGGTTGTCGCCCATCAGCGGGGCGTCGGCCATGATCTCACGGCAATGGTCGTTCTTGCAGTCGAAGGCACGCAGCGGGTTGAGCTCGGCGCGCTCGCGGCACTCATCGCACATCTCGTCTGCGTGATCGAGGATGAACTGCTTGACCTGCTCGCGGTAAGCCGGACGGCACTGGGCGTCACCCATCGAGTTGATGAGCAGACGAAGCTTGGAAAGGTCGAAGCCCAGGCGCTTGTAGAACTCCATGAGCATGATGATGCACTCGGCGTCTGCCGCCGGATCGGGAGCGCCGAGCCACTCGATGCCCACCTGGTGGAACTGGCGCAGGCGGCCCTTCTGGGGACGCTCGCCGCGGAACATGGCCTCGGCGTAGTACGCCTTAAACGGCGTGGAGCCCTGGGGCACCAGGTTGTTCTCGACGACGGCGCGCACCACGCCGGCCGTGCCCTCGGGGCGAAGTGCCAGGCGCTGCTTGGGCTTGAGTTTGGTGTCGGTGCCCTCGGTAAAGACGCGCTCCAGGTTGGCACCACTGAACACGCGGAACATTTCCTTGCGCACGACGTCGGTCGACTGGCCGATGCCGTGGACAAACACGTCCACCTGCTCGATAGCGGGCGTCTCGATGGGCTTAAAGCCAAACGGCTCGAACACGCCGGCAGCGATCTGCTGCATCTTCTGCCAGGCGCGCATCTCGGCGCCGATAAGGTCGCGGGTTCCCTCCGCCTTCTGTGCCTGCATGGGCAAACACCTTTCTTTTGTATCGCGTCATAGGTAGTGGTCATTATACGGCACAAATACAAACAGCGGCGGCGCGTCTGACCGAACGAGGGTATGGGGACTCGTTCGGCCAGATGCGCCGCCGCTGTTTGCGATCCGTTTTCCTCCGTCCCCTTCGGATCACGCGACCCCTTGGGGACGGAGGAAAACGGATCATTTCGTAGGCCCGTGGCCGCCTTGGAAACCGAATGATGGTACGAGCATCCATTCGGCTTCCAAGGCGGCCACGGATAGAACGGGGCGAACAGAAAAGAGCGACGGACGTCTACTCCCCCGCCACGCTCGCGCGCAGCTTGGCGGCGATGGGCTCGGATGCCAGCAGGAACACGAGCATGACCACAGAACACACCAGGCACACGATCCAGGTGCTCGCAAAGGAGCCCGTGGCATCGAACAGCACGCCCGAGACGATGGCACCCACGGTGCCGCCGACCATCTCGAGCGAGGTAATGGTGCCCGTGACCTTACCCAGGTCGGCCATGCCAAATTGCTTGGACGCGGCAATGGTAGGCGTGATGGTGCCCATGCACGTTCCGACACCAAAGCTCACGGCAGCCACGATGGGACCAAGATCGGTCGCGGGGAAGCACAGAGCAACGCAAGCGATAACGCACGCAACGGATCCCAGCACGTTGCCAAAGCGCAGGCCAAAGCGGTCATAGATCGCACCGAGCGAAATTTTGGCGATAACGACGGTAACCATATAGGCCGAAAGCACAGTACCTGCCCACATGGGATCGTGGCCGCCCGTGACAATCTTGGCACCGTTGACGGTAACGCTCGTCATGTTGGTGACCTGGTTGGGCAGGATGGCGCCGTTGACCAGGCCCATAAAGAGGAAGGCAACGACAAGCAGCCAAAATGCCGGGTTCTTCTTGATACGAGACCAGCCGACGCTAACCTCGGGCGCCGTGTGCTCGTCCTTGTCGCCGGCCGTCGAGACGGACGGATCGCCCGGGTTCTCGCCGAGCGGCTTAAGGCCAATCTCGGAAGGCTTGGTGCGGAAGGAATAGGCCGTGATGGGCAGCGCCGCCACAATGCAGACGGCAGCGAGCACCAGGAACGCAGAGCGCCAGCCCACACTCACGATCAGCGAGCTCACGATCGGCGAGAGAATGGCTCCGCCAAAGCCCGAGCCCGAAAGTGCGATGGAAATGGCAAGGCCGCGTTTAGCGGTAAACCAGTTGGCGGTCACAAGGCTAATGAGCAGACGGGTCGAGGCCACAGCGAAGCAGCCCGAAACGGCAAAGAGCACGTAGACCTGCCACAGCTCACCGACAAAGCTCATGCCAGCAAGCACCGCCGAGGTAGCGATAACGGTGAGCGAGCCCAATACGCGGCCACTCACCTTATCGGCAACATGACCGATAACGAGCGAACCCACGACACTCACCACGGAGGAGATGGCATTGGAGACGTTGTACTGCGCAAGGGAAATACCCAGGTCGCTGACGATCAGCGGCTGGAACAGGCTCATGCAATTGACAAAAATCGTGTAACACGTGGCCATGATCACGAAGCCGGAGGCCACCACGAGCCAGCCGGGGAAGAACTTACGCTGCTGGGGCATACTGCTCCTTTTAGACAAACGAATAGCCGGCGCCGGGCGCCGGTAGTGCCCAAGATTGCCTTGAAAGACAAGGGCATAGGCCTTACGGCCATGCCCGCAGGCTTGAAAGGCAAGGTTGGGTGCTACCGGTGGTCGGCGATATAGCCCAAAGCGACGGCGGTATAGGCCGCGGCACCGAGGGGAAGCTCGGCATCGTTAAAACGCGCCTTGGGATGGTGCTGGGCAAAGTGTTCGTCCGTGTCGGCTACGGCCGCGCCCACGGTAAAGTACGCACTCGGAATCTCGCTCGAGATAAGCGCGAAGTCCTCACTCGCCATGGCATGGAAAAGCGGCAAGAAAGCCGCCTTGGGCAGCACTGCGCCCACGTAGCCAAGCGACGCCTGAGTCATATCGCTGTCGAGCACAAGCGGCGGAACATCCGAAAGCGTCTCGATGGTCGCCGGCGTACGATATGTTGTGGCAACGCCGTTAACGACCTCCGCGATGCGGGTCTTGAGGTGAGCCATGAGCTCAACATCAAAGCCGCGCAGCGTTCCCTCGAGCACGCAGGTGTCGGGGATGACGTTGGCCGCCAAGCCGCCAGCAAACTTACCAACGGTAAGTGCGACTTCCTTGGCCGCCGGCACCTCGCGGGAGATAAGCTCCTGGAGCGCCAGATGCACATGCACGCCTGCCGTGATGGGGTCGATGCAGATCTCGGGGCTCGAGCCATGGCCGCCCTTGCCCTGGAGCGTGATACGGAAACCGTACACGCCCGAGAGCGCCGGGCTGCCGTAGAGCACCAGGCCAAGCGGCGACTGGCTGTTGACATGCATGGCAAAGGCCGCCTGAGGGCGCGGGTTCTCGAGCAAGCCGTCGGCGATGGCGGCGCGGGCGCCCTCGAAGGTCTCCTCGCCCGGCTGGAACAGCAGTTTGACGGTGGCATTGGCGTCGATGAGCTCGGCCTCGCGGGCCTTGAGCAGGCGCGCCGCACCAAGCAGGGCCGTCGCGTGCATATCGTGACCGCAAGCATGCATGCAGCCATTGGTGGATGCAAAGGGCTCGCCGGATTCCTCGACAACGGGCAGGGCATCCATATCGCCTCGGAGCATGACGACCGTTCCGGCCCGCTCGTCCTTGCACGTGCCATTGCCCTGAGCGGCCGCGGCCGCACCGGCACCGATCAGGCCAACGACGCAGGAACCGTCGACGAGCGTGGTATGGGGGATGTCCATCTCGTCCAGACGTGCCTGGATATAGGCAGACGTCTGCGGAAGATTGTTACCGAGCTCGGGCATCTGATGTAAATCGTGTCGCCACGCAGCGAGCTCGTCTGCAAAAGCCTGAGCTTCTGCAACAAGACCGTCACCGATAGCGGTCTGCGCCGCCGCGGTGGCCTTGGGCGCTGATTGCGGTTGAAGATCGGACAGTGCTGGTGCCATAGATGCCCTCCAGTAACGTTTTTGCAGCAAGCACTTTGATAGCGTAAAGTGCAAGATACTACTTTAAGGGCGACGCATAAAAAATGCCGCCCCGGGAGGCGGCGCAACAAATTGTTTACAATTGCGGACGCGGCTTTCGACGCAAAAAATCGAAATGCGTCTCGCTCAAGATAATCGAAAGAAAGATGAGCGCGAAGCCGGCGAGCAGGCGCGAGGTGAGCGCCTCCCCCATCAGCAGCACCGAGAACAGCACACCCGAAGGCGACTCCATCGAAAGGAGCAGCGAGCCCGTCGAGGCTGGGACGTGCGCCAATCCAACGTTTTGGATGAGCAGCGCCACGCACGTGCAGCCCACCGATAGAAACGCCATCGCGCTGATAAAGCTCGGCGTCCACACGGACAGAGGCGCTTGGGTCTCGAATAGCAGCGACGTTGCCAGGCTCAGCACGCCGTTGCCCACAAACATCCAAAACGTGATGACGTTGATGTCCATTTTGCGACCGTACTTGGCAGTCACCGCCATCTGGATGGCGAAAAAGACCGCACCCGCCAGCGTAATGACATCACCGATGTTGAACTCAACGCTATCGAGCGCCACCAAGCCAATGCCCGCCAAGCACAGCAGCGCCGCGCCCAGGTTATAGCGGGTGAGTTTTTCGCCGCTCAGAAAATAGCTCGCGAACGGCACAACGATGCAATACGTGCCCGTCAAAAAAGCATTCTTGCCCGCCGTGGTGTGCGCCAGACCGACCGTCTGCAACGCATAGGCCGCCCACATGAGCACGCCCATACTCAGGCCAACGATCAGGTTGCGAGCGTTGAGGTGCGCGATGATGCGTTTGTGGAAGACGGCAAACATGACCAACGCCGCGGGCAGAAAGCGTACATAGAGCAGCTCGAACACCGGAATGGTGTCGAGCGCGTCCTTCATAGTGGTAAAGGAGTAGCCCCAGATGACCGCCACCGAAAGGAGCAGAACCTTCCAGAACAGCGGAGAGCGTGCGCCGGCGCCGCGGAAGGTGCCGCCCGCGCCCAGGTCTTCACGGGCTACAGGGCTATCGGGCAAGTTTTCGATTTCGTTGGCAGCATATTGGGCCATGGAACATCCTCGCACTCAATCTGGGCGTGGTGTCCGCACGCGTATGGCTGCGTGCCGCCTCATGGTCAAATAAAAACAGGGCGCACCGGACCCCCGGCACGCCCCGCTACTGTAGCAACAACCAAGCAGCCCGTGCAATTCACTACGCTAAAGCATCGGGTTGGAAGATCTCGATGTTCCGACGGCGTTTACGTTGCTGAACTAAATCAATTTGGTTGACTCCAGTTTTTCGATGATCCAGTCGTTGGCTTTGATGACCGGGCGGCGGAAGACGACGCCCAGTGCCAGCGACGGAATCAGATAGCTCGCCAGAATGCCTAGCTCAATCCAGTACTCCATGTGGTACGCACCGGCCATGGCGGCATGCATGGCGTTGATGCCGTGGGTGAACGGCAGGAACGGATAGATCGCCTGGAACACGGGGCCGGTCATCTCGATGGGGAACGTGCCGCCCGAACCGCCGACCTGCATGACCAGCAGCACGACGGCCAAAGCCTTGCCGATATCGCCAAACGACACCGTAAGCGTGTAGACGATATTGGAGAACACGAGACTCGCGACCCAGCCCGCCAGCACAAACTGCAGCGGGTCGTCGCACTGGATGCCAAAGAACAGGATGTCGCCCGCACACACGAGCGTTGCCTGCAGCAGGGCCAGACCGCCAAAGAACAGGTAGCGGCCCAGGTAGATCTCGTGCAGGCGCACGGGGATGAGCTCGTTGATAAGCTCATCGTCAACCGAGACCTTCATCATGGCCGCCAGCACAATCGAGCCCACCCAGAGCGACAGAATCGTGTAGAACGGTGCCATGGCCGAACCGTAGTTGCGGATCGGATAGACCGGCTTGCGATCGAGCGCGACGGGGCCGGAAAGCGACACGGCCAGACCCTCGGGATCATTGCCGATCATCGTCTTGATCGTAGCGAGGTCATCCGACATCAAGGCGCCGTCGAGCTCGTCCTTAAACGCACTGATCTTGTCCGACGCCTCGCCCAGCTGATCAGAAGCCTTGTTGACCAGCTTTGCAGCTTTGGAGAGGCCTTTTGCCAGCGAACCGGATGCGTCGGTCAGGCCAGCAACAGCACTATCCAGATCGTTCGAAATACCGTTCAGCGAATCCAAAACGCCCGAGATGGTCTTCTTGAGCTCCTTTGCCTTGGCCGAAAACGTAAAGTCGTAGTCAGTCTTGGCGCCCGAGATACCAGCCTTGGCATCCGCGATTGCCTGATCGACCTCGGCACGCGACATATTAACCTCTGCCATGCTGTCAGAGAGAGACTTCGCGGTGGCCGTCAAGTCCTTGGCGTTGTTGCGATACTCCACAGCAATCCTGCTCAGCGATGTTGCCACAGACTTGAGGCTGTCCTGGAGTTTTTCGTCAGTCACCTGATCGGCAAAGCTGCGGAGCTGGTCGGCCGTGGCGTCGATATCGTCGGCACGCGTGTTGAGCGCCGCCGCGGCATCGTTGAGCTGGGACACTGTAAGGTCGACATGTTGATTCGCGGCATCAAATGCCTTCGCAAGCTCGGCGGACACGTTGTCAAACGAGCCCGCGCTTCCGTCAATCGCGGCATTGATGGCGTCGTTGGCGTCCTTCAGCGCTTCCTTGGAATCGCTAATACCGCTTTTGACATGCTCCATCAGCTGCTTCGTTGACTCATCGACCGTGCCCGTCTGCTTGAGCATGCCGCTCGCCGACGTCAGCGAATCGGACGTGGAGCTCAAAATGCCCGCCAGCGACGAAGCATTTGCCCGAACGTCTCGCAGGTCCTCAATCGAATCGCCGAGCGTCGAGGACAGGTTGGCGATAAAGTTACCCACCTGGTCGGTGCTCATGTAATCGAGCAGGCTGGACACCGTCTTAAGACCGATCGTCGTAATGGTCTCGGTAAAAGTTTTGTTAACCTGGCTCTGGACGGCGCTCGAACCCTTCTCGGTCACGATCTGCGCAATGGCGTTGGCCTTCTGATTCTCGTAGAACTCGATATCGGCATGCTTCACGTCGGTCGAGAAAAGCGTCATCATGTCAGCGCTAAACGTTTTGGGGATAACGACGGCAGCATAGTACGCGCCCGACTTAACGCCCTCGATAGCCTTTTCGCGATTGTTGAGCACAACCCAATCGAAGCTCTCGTTGCCGCGTAGGGTGGCGGTCACGTTTTCGCCCACGTTAACCTCGACGGGGATCAAATCGCTCTCGTAACCCTCATCGGTGTTGACCACGGCGATCTTAAGATTGCCGGTGTTGCCGTACGGATCCCAGCTGCCGGCGATGTTAAACCACGCGTACAGACACGGTACGATAATGAGGCCCATCACGACAACCAAGCCGATCACGGAGCGAGACACGTTTTGGACATCGCGCTTAAACAGATGCAGGATGTTCTTCATTTATGCCTCACCTCCTTTGGAGTGCTTGCCAAGCGCGGTGGTATCTCCATCATTTGTGGCTGTGCTGTCACTGCCCTGAGATTTATGGTGCGAGCCGATATGCGGCAAGCGGCCCGTGGACTGATCGCCGCCCTTGGCACCACGCTCGCTGGCGTTGAGGCCAAACATGTGGCGGGCGGCAGGAATGGCGGCCGTGTGTTCGCGCATCTCGCGACGCAGGTCCTCATCCGAAAGCGCCGAGATGCGCATCTGGGTATTGAGGCTCGCTCGGATATATTCGATATTGATAAGCCAGCCGCAGATGGCAATAACCGAGATGATCCAAATGACAAGCAGGATGATCTTGCCGTTATTGTCGATATCGAGAACCGTCGACAGGACAAAGAGCAGGACCTGAACGCCCACCACGGCGGCAAAACCGCCCTTGATGTAGTACGGGTAGCGATGTTCAAAGGCGACCGCATGATCGAGCAGTTCGCGACGGTACGAATCGGAATCGAGCATGACGCGCATGGCCGTGCGCAGCGAGTAGCGCTGGCGCGGCAGGTCGTTGGACTCGCAAATCATCATACCGGTCGTGGAGAGCTGTTTATCAAAGAGCAGGTTAAGGTTGAGCAGCAGCGGACGCAGCTGCAGGCCGATAAAGAGCGCCACGATCAAGAACACGCCCAGAATGCACAGGTTAAACAGGTAGTTGAACGAATACATGCCGCCGACCGTCTCGCGCAGCAGATTGATGCCGTAGGTAAAGGGCAGCAGCGGGTGCAGCCACTGGAAGAAGCCGGGCATCATCTCGATGGGGTACATGCCCGACGAACCCGGGATCTGCACGATGACGAGAATGACGCCGATAGCCTTGCCGATATGCTTAAACGTGGTGGACAGCGCATAGATGATATTGACGTAGGTGAACGAAATGGCGATGCCGCCCAGCACGAACAGCAGCGGGCTGACGCACTGCACGCCAATCACCAGATCGCCTACCGTAACGATGATGGCCTGCAACGCGCCCAGGATCACCATGAGCAACCAGCGGCCAAAGTAGCCTTGGCGCGCCGTAAAGCTGCCAACACCTTCACGGTCGACCTCGAGCTTGTAAATGGCGATGAGCACATAGCCGCCCACCCAAAGCGCCAGATTGGTGTAGAAGGGAGCGATGCCCGAGCCAAAGCTCTTGACCGGATAGATTGACTTGGACGTCAACTCAACCGGAGACGCCATGAAATCTGCCACGTCATTGACATCGACGCCCATCAGATCGGCCAGCTCGCCCATGGACTCGGAGGTCTGCAGCGCCGCGATGTCATTGGCGGCGGTTGCAAGCTTGTCCTGGACCTTGGCAAGCGAGGAATCGGTCTGGGACAGCGTGGTCTTGGCCTGGCCGAGCGTAGCGCTAAGCTGCGCCAACGTGCCGCGCGCATTTGCAAGTGTAGGTGTCATACCCGAGACGATACCGGTCAGGTCGCCCGAAACGGCAGCAAAAGAGTCGAGCGCGCTCGAGGCCTTCGGCAGCGCGTTTTGGCCCAAGTCCGTCTGGGCTTGGCCAAGGTTGGTCGCACCGGTATGAATTGCGTTATTGATAGCGTCACTGGCACCCGAAACAGCCGCTGCGTCATTCGCCATGGCGCTCGACTGCGCGGACAGACCGTCCTTGATGCTCTGAAGCTTTTCATTCTGCTCTCGAAGCAAATCGATGGTCGATACAATGCGCGCGTCAATTTCCTCGGAACCTGTCGACGTGTCATTGGCGAGAATCTCCAAGTGCCCGATAACGGCCTTATTGTGGTCGATCGTCGCTTGAAGAGACTCGAGCGAGTTGTCGATACGGGTGGTCGTAGATGTGACCGCGCCCGTCAGCTTGCCGATGGCAGCGTTCGCAGAGGCCGACGTCTTGGTGAGCGCAAGGCTGCCTTCCGAGAGCGCCTTGGAGAGCGAGGTGATGGAGTTGCCCGCCGTGGTGCGAGCTTCGCTCAGCAGGTCGTTGCCCTGGGAGATCGCCTGCGTCAGCGACGGTGCCTGGCCTTGCAAGCCGGCAAGTGCCGCATCAGCCGAGGCGATAGCGCCACTCGTCTTATCGATGGCGGCATTCATATCGCCAATCGAATCGCGCACCTCGCCCAAGGTGTCGGACGCCTCGGACACCGAACTTGCCAGCGAGTCCTGAGTCTGGGTTGCCTTGTCCTTTAAATCGACACCGGCATCCTTGGCGATACCGGCAACAGTCTTGCCTACCGTAGAGACAAATTCCGAGTTGATCTGCTCCTCGATGGTGCTTGCACCGGTGTCGGTAACCTTGGGCGCAATAGCGCTCTTCTTCTCATTGACGTAGTACGTAAGCTTGGGCTGATGGTAGTTGCCGTCGAGCATCGAAACCAGGTTATCCGAGAAGTTCTTGGGGATTACGATGGCCGCATAGTACTCACCGCTCTCGACGCCCTCCTTGGCATCGGCCGCCGAGTCGACGAAGGTCCAGCCCAGCTGATCGTTTTCCTTGAGCTGATCGACGACCTGGTCGCCCGCATTGAGCTCGCCCACCAAGTCGTTTTGGGTGCCCCGATCGTTGTTGGCGATGGCAATCTTGATACCCTGGGTGTTTCCGTACGGATCCCAGTTAGCCACGATGTTGTACCAGGCATACAGCGAGGGAATAACGCACACGCCAAGGGTAACCACCAAGGCGACGGGGTTCACAAGCAGTCGCTTAATGTCGCGCTTAAATATCGCAAAGGACACCTTTGCATTGGATAGTTTGTTGCCGAGACTCACGCTTGGACCATCCATCCTGTCGTTGAATCAAATCGTACTATCGACAACCATTGTACGTAGGCGCTTTAGCATCTCAGGGCACAATGGTATTGAGTTTTGCGGGTAGCAATATACTACGAAGACAAATTAACGTACAGTTGTACAGTATCTTTAATTTCAGCAGGTCACAAAACCACAACCCCGACAAATAATTGATCCCTTGGGGACGGAGGAAAACGAGAGTGGAAAATCTCCCACTTCAAGCCCGCATTCGAGCCAAAAGTGGGAGATTATCCACTCTCGTTCTAATCTAGTTACGGTGCCGTATCCCCGAACTACATCAAGTTGCAAACAGCCGCCGCGAAGGCAACGGGGTCCTCGGGCAAAATGCCCTCGACCAGCAAGGCCTGGTCATAGAGCAGACCGGAGTACTGTTTGATCTTGTCGGCGTCGCCCGCCTTCTGGGCAGCGACGAGCTTAGCAAAGACCGGGTGCTTGGCGTTGAGCTCGAGCACGCGCTGGCTCTTGGGCATGCCGTCGGGCGCGCCCTCGGGTCCCTTCTGGAGCACCTTCTCCATCTCAAGCGAAAGCGGGCCCTCAGTGGTGATGCAAGCGGGGGCATCGGTCAGGCGCGCGGAGACGGCAACTTTCTCGACCTTGTCACCGAGTGCCTCCTTCATAGCGCTAAAGAGGTCCTCGTTTTCCTTGGTGGCGTCCTCGGCCTTCTTCTTCTCGTCCTCGGTTGCCAGATCAAGATCGCCAGTCGCAACGTTCTTGAGCTCTAGATGACGATCCTCGACCTCGGGCTCGGCACCGTCGGCCACAGCCTTCTCGGCAGCCTCGCGGGCAGCATCGTCCTCGTAGACCTTGGGCATATCGGCGGCAACGTACTCACGCATGGCCTGGAAGGTGAACTCATCCACGTCCTGCGTCAGAAGCAGTACATCGTAGCCGCGGTCGAGCACGCCCTTCACCACGGGCATCTTAGCCAAGCGCTCACGCGAGTCGCCGGCGGCGTAGTAGATGGCCTTCTGATCCTCGGGCATGCCCTTGGCATACTCGGCCAGGGTAATCATCTTCTGTTCCTTGGCAGACCAGAACAGCAGCAGGTCGGCGAGCTCATCGGCCTTCATGCCATAGCTCGAGTAGATACCGTACTTAAGGCCGCGGCCAAAGTTCTCAAAGAACTTCTCGTAGGCCTCACGATCGTTGTCGCGCATATCCTCGAGGTCGGCGGTGATCTTCTTTTCCACACGCTTGGCGATGGCCTTGAGCTGACGGTTCTGCTGCAGTGTCTCGCGCGAGATGTTAAGCGACACGTCGGCGGAATCCACGACGCCGCGGACAAAGTTGTAGTAGTCGGGCAGCAGGTCGTCGCACTTCTCCATAATCAGAACGTTGGAGCTGTAGAGCGCCAGGCCCTTCTCGTAGTCCTTGCTGTACAGATCGAACGGCGCGCGACCCGGCACAAACAGCAGGGCGTCATACTCGAGCGTGCCCTCGGCATGGAAGCTGATGGTGCGCGCAGGATCGTCAAAGTCGTGGAACGTGGACTTGTAGAACTCGTCGTAGTCCTTCTGCTCGACATCGGAGCTGCGCTTCTTCCAGATCGGTGTCATGGAATTGACGGTCTCGAGCTCCTGGTAGTCCTCGTACTCGGGCTTGTAATCGTCGCCGGCGTCCTCGGGCTTGGGTTTCTGGCGGCTCTTGGACACCATCATCTGAATCGGGTAGCGCACATAGTTGCTGTACTGCTGAATCAGGCTCTTGAGGCCCCACTCGGTCAGGAAGCGATCGTAGGTCTCGGCCTCGCCGTCGGCATCGAGCTTCTCATTCTCGCGCAGCGTCAGGATGACATCGGTACCGTGCTCGGCGCGCTCGCCGTCCTCGATGGTGTAGCCCTCAAGACCGTCGGATTCCCACACATGGGCGACATCCTCGCCATAGGCGCGGCTGACGACCTTCACATGACTGGCAACCATAAAAGCCGAGTAGAAGCCCACGCCAAACTGACCGATGATGTCGACATCCGAACCCTGCTGCTCGGCGTTTTCGGTCTTAAACTCCTCGGAGCCGGAATGGGCGATGGTGCCCAGATTGCGCTCGAGCTCCTCGGCGGTCATGCCAATGCCGTTATCCGAGATGGTAATGGTGCGGGCGTCTTTATCAAAGGAGACGCGAATGGCCAGGTCGCCCTGGTCGATCTTGACGCTCGGATCCTGCAGGCTCTTAAAGTTGAGCTTGTCAACGGCGTCGCTCGCGTTGGAGATAAGCTCGCGCAGGAAGATTTCCTTATTGGTGTAGATGGAGTTGATCATGAGGTCGAGCAGTTTTTTGCTCTCGGTCTTAAATTGACGCATGTGCAGTCCTTTCGCGCTACCCCCGTCCGCAAAAACGGCCCGGTCGCCCGAGCCGCATCGCAGACCTGCTATGTTCAGACTTAGATTTTATAACCCATTAGCGCGCATATATACATACAGAATCGAAAAACTGTATGTCTAAGCGCTCCGATGCGCCAATTGCCAAGGAGTGTCCCCAACTGCCGGCAGAAAAGGAACGTCCCTATCTGCCACCCTCGACCCGCTTGGCCATCCAGGCGTGGGGCTGACCTTCATCCTCGTAATCTACCGGCGCGATCTGCACGTAACCCGCCTTGGCATAGAGTGGCAGCACGTATTCCTGCGCATGCAGTTTTATGAGCTTGGCACCGGCATCACACGCGGCGGCATCACTGGCCTCGACGATCTTGCTCGCCAGACCGCGACGGCGCATGCTCGGCAGCACAGCCACACGCCCCATAATATAGGTCTCCCCCGCCGCGACGCCTTCGTCCAAGTCGCACGCCGGCGACACCGGAGCCTCTGCGTCAGCCGCGCGCTCAAGCTCTTCGGGAAACACGCGCGAGCAACCGGCAAGCTCGCCGTCTACATAGAGCGTCACATGAATGCAGTTCTGATCCTCGTCGATAGCGTCGAACTCATTCTCGTAGCCCTGCTCGTCCATAAAAACGACGCGGCGCACCAACGCCGCGTCATCAAAGCATCCCGTCTTAAGTTGGATATCCATGGCTGCCCTTTCATTCAATGCGAACGTTAGGGACAAATATTAGCGAAAATGAGCTCCGCGCACGCTAAACTTCGCGCGAGCCTTCGCCAGGCAGTCGTAATGACCCACGTTATGGGCATCGCTCGCGATGAAGCTGTACAGGTTCTGATCGAACAGGCGCTGTGCCGGCTTTTTCTCGCGACCAAAGCGACCGCCGGCAATAAAGTCCGCCGAAGCCTGCAGCTTGCAGCCCATATCGACCAGGCGCTCCGCCACGCTTACATCCTTTTGAACCGCACGATAGCGCTCAGGATGAGCGATAATCACCTGGTAACCACGGCACTGCAAATCGTAAATCGTGTTCTCGTACTCTCTAAACGCATACGCATCGGCATGCGTCGAAAGCTCGAGCAGAAACTCGTTGGTCCCATCGAAATGCAAGTGCTCCGCGGCATCGATACCAAGCTCAACGAGCTTTCGATGGTTGACCTCGAAGCCCATCTGGAGCGGAAAACCGTCAGCGTTATCACGCAGCAGCTCAAAGGCATCCCACATCTTGTCGTAATCAAAATAGGGATCACGGCAGTGAGGAGTGCAAACGATTCTGGTTACACCGGCCCGCTTGGCAGCCTCGAGCATCGCCAAGCTCTCATCGAGATCGGCGGCGCCGTCGTCTACACCCGGCAAGATATGGCAATGAATGTCACGCATAGGTCAGCCTTAATCAACTAAACGTTTGCTCGGTTGGTGAAGATGCCCTTTTTGGAAGTCCCCTGATCGTCGGAGCCCTTCTTCACCTTCTTACCGTCCTTGGTGTAGTAGGAGTAGTAGTACTCGCTGGTCTCGGTCTCGCAGTAGTTCATAACGGTACCGATGAGCTTGACCTTCTCGGACTTCTTAAGCTGACCGATGGCGTTGAGCGCCTCCTCGCGCTTGGTGAAATCCTCACGCACGACAAAAAGCGCACCGTCGGTCAGACTTGCAATCTCGGCAGCATCGATGAAGGTGCCGACCGGGGGAGCATCAAAGATGACGTACTGGAACTTGGCGGACAGTGCCTTTACCAGCTTGGCAAAGCGGTGAGAGACGATGATGTCGGCAGGATTGGGAATATGCGGCTCGGCATCGAGGAAGTAGAAGTTCTTCTGACCCGTCTCGACAATCGCCTGGTCAATAGAAACCTGCTCGGAAAGGACTGCATAGAGTCCGCCGCGGGAGCGGACGCCGAGCATATCGGCAAGGGACCTGCGACGCATATCAGCCTCGACCAGCAGGACGCTCTTGCCGCTGGTGGCGATAGCCTGGGCAAGGTTGATGGAAACCGTAGACTTGCCCTCGTTGGGAATCGAGGACGTAACGGTGATGGTGCGAATGGGGTCGTCCACGCTCGCAAAGCGGATGTTGGCCAGAAGGGTCTTGGCGGCATTCTGTACAACGAGCTTATCGGTGTTCTTTGCCTTAGCCATGCCTATTTACCACCTTTCATAGCCGGAATTCGGCCAACAACGGGAATGCCCAGGAGCTCTTCTGCCTCTTCGGCACCGCGGATGCGGGTGTTGAGCATGTCTGCCAAAACGACATAGGCAACTGCGATAAAGATGCCCGCGAGGAACGCGACAGCAACGTACAGCATACGCTTGGGACCGCTGGGGGCTTCGGGGGTCTTAGCCTCGTCGATAACGTTGATGCTCTGGGCAGCGCCGACGTTCTGAGCGACCGTACTCACCGAGCTGGCCATGGCCTTTGCGACCTTAGCCGTCTCCTTGGCATCGGTGCCGGTAACCGAAAGCGTAATGACACGCGTGGTGGTCTCGGAGGAAACAGACACCTTGTAGTCATCCAGATCGGTGAGGCCCAGTTCATTGGCTGCGCCGCTCTTAACGCTATCGCTATCCAGCAGCGTGGCGATATCGTTGGAAAGCATCTGACTCGCCGAGAGATCGTTGTAGCTCATCTGACCGCTATCGTCGGTCTTGGCGAGAATGTACATGCTCGTCGTCGCGGTATAGGTGTTGTCCATCGCAACGAAGGACACGATGCCCATGGCGATCGCGCAGGCCACCGGAAGGGTGATGACCAGCTTGAGGTGCTTTTTGAGCAGCTGGAACAGTTCGAGAAGGGTCATGCAGCTTGCCTTTCATTTCCCCAGTTCGGATTGACAAAACTGTCCGTATGTTATCGCATCTTTTTACCGAGACCAAACTCTATACATAAGAAACAGGCTCTCCTGTAAAAATGTCGGAAGCAATCGTAAAATTGCACAACAACGCCGCACCCGAAAGTCAAATGCGGCGTCTGCATCAATATCTATGTTCTATCGCTATGCGAATGGCTCGTCCTGCTGTATGGGAAACATCGCCGTAATGGTGGTTCCCACGCCCAACTCGCTCGACAAATCGAGCGTGGCGTGATGATACAGGGCCGCATGCTTGACAATGGCAAGCCCCAGGCCGGTTCCGCCGCGTGCCTTGGACCTACTCTTGTCCACGCGATAGAACCGCTCAAATACCTTGCCCTGTTCTTCAGGCGCGATACCGATTCCCGTGTCGGCGACCGCGAGGAACGGATGGCCTTCGTCGTTGGTGCCGCACTGCAGCGTAACCGTACCGCCGGGTCGATTGTAGCGGATGGCGTTGCTTGCCAGATTATAGATGAGCTCGTCGATCAAGCGCGACACGCCCTCGATGACCACAGGCTTGGTCTCATGACTTATCGTCACATTCGCCTGACGGGCGACCTGTTCAAGACGCTGCTCAACCGCGTAGATGGCACGCGAGAGCTCAATAGGCTCCGTGGATCCAATGGGCACCGCCTCGCCCTCAGTTGCACGCTCGGCCTCGTCCAAGTTAGACAGCGTAAGGATGTCGTTGACAAGCGCTGCCAAGCGGCCCGCCTCACGATAGATGCGACCGCCAAAGTTGCGCAGGTCGTCCTCGCCCTCGACCATGCCGTTTGCGATGAGCTCGGCATAGCCCGAAATCGCCGTAAGCGGCGTCTTGAGCTCATGGGTGATATTCGCCGTGAACTCGCGGCGCATACGGTCGTTGTCCGCCAGCACCGCCATTTGGCGCTTGAGTTCCTGGCGCTGCGACTCGATACGCTCGAGCATGGGGACCATCTCGGCATAGGCGTGCTCATAGCTACGGCGTGGGTGGTCCAAATCCACCTCTTGCAACGGCGCGATGATGGCACGGGACTCGCGGCGCGCCATAAAAAACGAGAGTACCGCACCCGCTGCTGCGATAAGCAGCATCGGCGCCACCATCGACAGCAAAATCGCCGCAACGCCAGGCTGGGCCTGCGCCAAGCGGACAACCTGGCCGTTATCAAGGGCGACGGCGCGATACAGCATGATCTCGTCGAGCGTAGAGCTTGCGCGCTCCGCGGAACCCAAACCACTCTCAAAGGCCTCGATGACCTCGGGGCGATCGCCATGGTTGGGCAGTGTGGAAGGCGACGCCTCGTTGTCGTAGGCAACCGATCCATCCTTGTTAATCAGCGTGATGCGCAAGTCCTCACGATCGAGGCTACGCAAGAACGGGATGGGCTCCTGCTGCTCGTCGAGGGCGGCAGCAATGAGCTCGGTTTCCTGCGCCATATTGGCACTCGTGGCATCCGCCAAGGTGTTTTGCACAAAGAACGCACCCAGCACCGTAAACGCCACGATAACCGCCATGGCGCAGACAAAGATTGTCACAAAAACGCGGTGCGACAGCGTATGTTTTCCCTGGGGGGCGAAGACCACGGGTTACTCCTCTGATGCGGTGGCCGCGGTGTCGTCACCTTCGGCACCATCACCGGCAGAAGGCTCGGCCAAGCGGTAGCCCACGCCGCGTACAGTCTCGATGGCGCTGGCATGCTCGCCCAGTTTTTGGCGAAGCGTCTGCACGTGCACGTCAACGGTGCGCGAACCGCCGTCGAAGTCCCAGCCCCACACGCTCTGCAGCAACGACTCGCGGGTAAAAACCACGCCGGGCTTGCGCATGAGGTACTCGAGCAAGTCGAACTCACGCAGAGTGAGCTTAAGCGGCTCGCCGGCAACGGTCACCTCGCGATGGCTGGGCGAGAGCACGATGTCGCCCACGCCGAGCACATCGCTCGCCTGCTTGACCATGCCGCCGCGACGCAGCAGTGCGCGGCAGCGGCTCGCAAGCTCCATGAGCGAGAAGGGTTTAGTCAGGTAATCGTCAGCACCGCCATCGAGCGCCATCACCTTGTCGAGCTCGGTGTCCTTGGCGGTAAGCATCATGATGGGCACCGTCGCCGTCAGACGGTCGGCACGCAGGCGACGCATAATCGCCAAGCCATCGGTATCGGGCAGCATGATGTCGAGCAGGACGGCATCGGGTACCCGTCGCGCCACGGCAGCCTTAAACTCACCGTCGCACGAAAAGCCTTCGGCCTCGATCCCCTGCTTGCGCAGCGCATAGACCGTCAAATCCCTGATGTTGTCATCGTCCTCGACGTAATAGATCATGTTGAACCCCTTTGCGGCCGGCATGACCGCATCTTAACCCTAAAGGTACCTTTACTAGATGGTATCAGCCAAAACGTCCCGTCAAATAATCCGCCGTGCGCGGATCGGTCGGATTCTTGAAGAGTTGCGCGGTGGGCGCGTGCTCCACCAGCTCACCCAGCAAAAAGAATGCGACCGAATCGGAGATACGCGCCGCCTGCTGCATATTGTGCGTAACGACCACGAGCGTGCAGGTCTCTTTGAGCTCGCAGGCCAGCTGCTCAACCACCAGCGTCGACACAGGGTCGAGTGCCGAGGTCGGCTCGTCCATCAGCAGAATGTCGGGCTGCACGGCAAGTGCGCGGGCGATGCACAGACGCTGCTGCTGGCCGCCCGAAAGACCCAGACCCGACTCTTTGAGCTTGTCCTTGACCTCATCCCATAGCGCAGCGCGACGAAGGGAGTCCTCGACCAGCTCATCCAGCGCAGCGCGATCGCGCACACCCATACCGCGCGGACCATACGCGACGTTGTCGTAGATGCTCATGGGAAACGGGTTAGGGCGCTGGAACACCATGCCCACGCGCTGGCGCAAACGGCAGATGTCGTAGTCGCCCAGGATATCTTGACCATCGAGCGCAATCTTGCCCTCGATGCGACAGTCCTTGATGCCGTCGTTCATGCGGTTAAAGCAGCGCAGCAACGTGGACTTTCCGCAGCCCGAAGGCCCGATGAACGAGGTGATCTGCTTGTCGCGGATCTTGATATTCACGTCCTTGAGCGCATGATGGTCGCCATAGAACAGGTCGAGGCCCTCGACGTCGATGCGCGTCGGCGAGGCGGCAAGATCCTCTGCCGTGGGGCGAGTCGCATCCCCAACCTCGCGCTCGTGCGCGGCCTCGGCCTGCGCCTCCATGAGTTCTTCAAGCTCCGTGGGCTCCACAGCCGCAGCAGCCGTCATACCGCATACCTCCACATCGATATCAATTCAGCAGTATCGATAGTAGAAATCGCGGCTCATATGCACGTGAGCGCATTGTCAAGTGTTTGTAAGGGCACGCTGGCTATGCGGCGGGCAGTTCGATGGTGAACATCGTGTGTTCGGGCATCGATTCACATGCAACGGCACCACCGTGTGCCGCGATGATCTCCTTGGCAATAGCAAGGCCCAGACCGGCACCACCGCGATTGGTCGCACGCGCCGCATCCAGGCGATAGAACTTCTCAAAGATCACCTTGAGCTTAGCCGCAGGGATAGGATCGCCCTGATTGATAAAGCGAATTCGCACGCCACCGTCATCTTGGCGCCCGGCCTCAATCGTGATAGTCGAGCCCTCATAGCTATAGGCGACGGCGTTTTTCATGATGTTGTTAAACACGCGGGCCATCTTGTCGCCATCCACGAGCACCGTCAGGTCCTCGCGAATATCAACTTGGACTTCCTTATGCTGCTCGTTGAGGATGGGATAGAACTCGTCAGCCACCTGAGCCAGTAGCAACCCCAGATCAACATAACCGCGCGTGAGCACGATATCGTGGAAGTCAAAACGCGTGATATCGAAGAACTCTTCGATGAGCGTATCGAGCCGGTGCGCCTTGTCGAGCGCCACGCCCGTAAAGTGCGCACGTTGCTCAACCGGCAGCTCAGGAGCCTCTTGCAGCAGCGAAAGATAGCCCACCACACTGGCAAGCGGGGTGCGTAGGTCATGTGCCAAGTACGTGACCAGATCGTCCTTGCGATGCGACTCGTCACGCAGAGCTTGCTGCACCTTGCGCTCACGGTCGCGCACACGGTTGAGCACACCCTCAACCTCCAGGAAGTCGCCGTCGATGTTGTCCCAGGTGTCGGGGTGATCGATCAGGCGATCTTGAATACGAGCGGCCAGCACACAATCGGCATGCTGCTCGCCCTGTTCGTAGCCCTGGTAGTACAGGGCGCGGCCGCACAAGAACAGCACGCACGCGGCAAGCGCCAGCACAAAGCCAAGCATGTTGAATACAAAGCCGGCATCGAACAGCACCGGCCCTTCGATGCCGCCGAGCGCCATGGCGCCAATCGCCAACGTCATGGCCCACGCGGCGCCGCCAATCACCATGCAGCGGCGCACGATCTCAAATCGATCGATCAGCAAAAAGCCGACAAGCAGCACCGCCAAGATTCCAGCGATGTTATCGATGCCAATCAGCAGCAGGCTCAGCAAAAAGAGCAGCACCGTTGCAAGCGCGCGGTTGTCGACGACCGACCTCACGTATTCAAAGAGTCGATCGGGCACCTCGAACGCTTGCCTATCGTCTTTTGTCATATCAAGATCCTCACAAGCGAAAAGCGTTATTCGATGATGTAGCCGACGCCCCAGACGTTTTTGATAAAGCGCGGCTTTTGTGCGTCGTCGCCGATCTTTTCGCGCAAATGGCGAATGTGCACCATCACCGTATTGTTGGAGCCGGGCATAAAGTCCTCGTTCCATACCGCGCGGAACAGGTCCTCCACGGCCACCACGCTGCCGCGATGCTCGACCAGATACAGCAAGATTGAATACTCGGTGGGTGTGAGGCGTACCGGTGAACCGTCCACCGTTACGGAACGAGCATCGCGGTTGATCTCCAGGCCGTCGAGCTGAATGGTCGGCGACTCGGCCGCCTGTGCGCGGCTACCGTAGCTGGTGTAGCGGCGAAGCTGAGCGTGCACGCGCGCGATGAGCTCCAGCGGACGGAACGGCTTAACCACGTAATCGTCCGCGCCAAGCGAAAGGCCCTCGATCTTGTCTTGCTGGGCATCGCGCGCCGTCAGCATGATCACGGGATAGGTATGGCTGGAACGGATTGTACGCAGCAGCTCAAACCCATCGATATCGGGCAGCATGACATCCAGCAGCGCCAGATCGAACTCCTGCTCCAAGATTGCCTTGGCAGCATCGGCCCCGCTATAGGCAATCTGGACATCAAAGCCCTCTTTTGTAAGGTAGATACCAACCAAGTCGGCGATGGCCTTTTCGTCATCAACTACCAAAATGCGCTCGTTCATGCGTGCTCCTCTCGCGCTCCATTATGCCCGAGGGGGCGCCCGTCACACACAACAAGCGTGGGTGATTAAGTCGGCCTTAAGCACCCTTGTGCCCGTTCGGGCGCGGATGTGGGCCACGCACGCACGCGATGATCGCCGACGCCGGCAAACGATATACTCTTGTTCCAGAAGAGACCATCCCGTCGAAAGCGAAATCCGTGAAGTCCCTCACCTCTTTTGCAAAGCGCTCAGCCCAGCTTGCCGCCGGCTTTGTCTGCGCTATCGCCCTTGCCGCTGGCGTGCCCACCGTCGCCGGCGCCCAAGTGCTTACGACCGACAATGTTTGCGGCAAAACCGCCGATGCGCGCGGCATCACGGCCGAAAACCTGCCCGATATCGATGCGACCAATGCCCTCGTCATGGGCAAAGACGGCACCGTCTACTATGGGCGCGGCGCCGATGAGCAGGTCAAAATCGCCTCGATCACCAAGGTCATGACCGCAATCCTAACCGTCGAGAATTGCAAAATGGACGAGAGGGTCACGGTGAGCAACGCCGCAGCCACCGTGGGTAATTCGACCGCCGGCTTGCTCGAAGGCGACGAGCTTACCGTTGAGCAGGCACTGCGTGGCCTGATGATTCCCTCGGGCAACGACGCCGCCATCGTGCTCGCCGAATATGTGGGCAAGAAGATCGACCCTAAGACCAAAGACGCCGAGGCCACATTCGTGAAGGCCATGAACGAGCGCGCTAAGAAGCTCGGCTGCACCGGTACGCTTTTTGAAAACCCGCATGGTCTGGACTTTGATGAGTGGGCTGGCGATATGCACTCAACCGCACACGACGTAGCGCTGATGATGCAGGAGGCCATGAAAAACGACACGATCCGCGAGGTCGTAGCGAGCGAGGATTCCTGGATCGAGGTCACGGGCGCCGACGGCACCGATCATTCGCACTCCATGGACACGCATAACTATTTGCTGGGCCAAGATGGCAACATCGGTGGCAAGACCGGCACCACCGACGATGCAGGCTATTGCTTTACGAGTGCCTACAACCGCGATGGCGACGAGATCTACACCGTTATTTTGAACTCCACTACCACCGACCAGCGCTTTACCGATACCGCAACCCTTGCCAATTGGTACTACGGTCACAAGGTGACGGTCGCGATCGCCAACACGCAGGAAAAGACTGCCAACGGCAACCCGCTTATGGCGCGCATCGGTCAAACCGACTGGACGGATAAGACGATCGACGCCACGCTCGCCGACCCCACGGCGCAAGCGACCGTGTTTTCCCTTGCCGGCGAGGTGACCGAAAAGGTTAGCTACGACGATCTTTCGGGCACGGTGCATGTGGGCGACAAGGTGGGCAGCGTTACGCTCAAGCAGGACGGCACCAAGATTGCCGTCGTGGATTTGGTTGCCGACGAGGAAGGTGCAGGGCCGAATCCCATTGAATGGCTGCTCGTGAAGCTCGATCGCTTGGGCCGCCGCATCGACAACCGCCCGCTCACAGCCGAGAGCGAGACCGTAGCCAAGGCACCCGAGGTGTAAGGTCGAAGAACAATACACTCGCTGAAAGGAGGTGTCCGAAAGGATGCCTCCTTTTTTTGAGGGTTCGAATCCCCAGCGCCCTTTCTCGATAATAAAAAAGGGCCCCCGATGGGACCCTTCTTTAAGGTTAAACTGGCGGAGAGCTGGGGATGTCCGGGCATGCTGCGCGTGCCCTCCGGCTTCAAAGCCTGGCGGCTTTTCGCCCACGGGCTACAAACGCTTTCGCGTTTGCTTAACGCCCGTGCCCTCTCGGGTTCGAATCCCCAGCCTCCTTTCTCCGCACAAAAAAGGCCCCAAATGGGACCCTTCTTCAAATTCATACTGGCGGAGAGCTGGGGATTCGAACCCCAGATGCCCTTTTGGGGCATACTCGCTTAGCAGGCGAGCACCTTCGGCCTCTCGGTCAGCTCTCCGTAACAGCCGTTCTATAGTAACCAAACAGCCAAGGATGGGCAAGAGGAAATTTTCTAATTGCCTAGCATCCTTTCCTCCTTGGAGGCTTCGCCTACCCCAGCGAGCGGTTGAGGGAGCCGAGCTCGTCGTTGCCCATGGTGCGCCACATTTGGAAGATGCAACCGCGTGCCAGGAAAAAGAAGCCGTTGTCGACCAGTTGCACAGCGGCATCTGCCAGCTGATTCGTCACGGCGGACACTGGCGGCAGCTCGAGTCCAGCCTTGCGGATGGTCTCGACCGCCTCCTCGAACGTCGGAGGCTCGCTGACGCCCATCTCGTTCATAAGGCCCTGCATTTCTTCCAGCGCACTGCTACCCGACTCCTCACCGCGCGGCACCAGACGGTAACAAGCCAGCGCCAGGTCGAGCTGATCGCAATTCCAATAGGCAAACGCCAAGCGATAGAACAGGTAGCCGATTGCAGAACGATCGCTGGCAATACGTAGGCCGTGGCGCGCCACCTCGATAATCTCGTCAAAGCGCTCCAGACGCGCAAGTACGTTGATCAGCGCAAAGTGCGATTGCATGGACGAGCGCGCCAGATCGTAAAGATGGCGCACCTCGGGCAGCGCCCGTTCAAAGTCCTCTTGCTCGGCGTAAAAGCTGCAGATCTCGTGCTGGGCAAAGTACAGCGCATCGGGCGCACGAAGGATTCGCACAGAGCGGTCTTCTTCCAACACCGGTAGCACCATGCGCACCAGCTGGTTATCGCAAAACTGCGTTTGAATCGGACCTGTCGCCAAAAGCTCGGCGACAGCGCACTTAGCCTCCAACTCCTCGACAAGACGGGAAAAGCCTTCAAAAGCACCTGTACGGTCGACTTTTGCCTGCTCGCGCAATTCAACAACACGGGCCACGTATGGGTCGTCGCCCTCTTCCATGACCTCCAACTCGTCAGCCGTATCGGCAAGCAGCAGATCACGCAGCGCCGGCGGCAGGGTGCGATGGTCATCACGCGGACGAGCATGGACCTCCGCAGGCTCAATCGTCTCCGGAGCGGTTGACTCATACGCCTCAAGCATGCGCTTGCACGGCATATCGTCCATGTCCATGCTCTCAAGATCCTTGGCGACAGGCACGCAATCGGCCAGATAGGCCGCGCGCCCAAAGAAATACGTTGCGACAACGCGCTCGCCCTGCTCACTGTCGGGAGCAGCAATCTGCACATAGCAGCGCGTGATGCAGGTGCCCGCGGCAAAACACGCTGCCGCAAGCGTGAGTGCCACGCGCGCATCGTGCTCCGCGGCCCAGATCGCGCGCGTGTCCTCGTCCAACTCGCACCAGGCGTCATCTTGAGCGTCGTATTCACGTTGCGGCATGGCATCCACAACAGAGCGTCCAAACCGAACGAGCATAATCCCCTCGGCAACGTTTGCCCGATAGGTATAGTCGAGCCGCGTGACCACGTTGAGCGCCTCAACGATTCGCGCAAAACGGGTGCGCACATCCCACTCACCGCCCGGTTGGCACGAAACCGTTCCCGGCTTTGCCCACGGGTTATCGCTCGAGGCCGTATCGAGCAGTCGGGGAACATCGTTGGTCGTCTTAGCGATATGCCACGAATCAAAGAGCGCGCAGCCCTCAAGGCTCGGCGAGGATGCCGCGGGGGCCAATCCAGCCCCGATGCGCTCAAGGATGCCGGAAAGGCGGTTGAGACGGCACTCGATGGCAAGCAGCATGTCAGTCTCGTCCTGGTCCAGCAGGCTGCGATCAAAATTGAGATAGAACAGCTTTGACCGGTCGATGCGCGCTAGGCTCATTTCGGACTTGGCGGCAATGGTGCGCAGGCGGGGCAAGTCAATTTCACTCATAAGGATGGCGGCATAGCGCTCAATGCCACTTGGATTATCTGTTTGGTCAATGCGGTAGAGCAACGTTTCGATTGCATCGGGCAGCGGCGTGGAATCAAAACCCAGCAGTACCTCAACCGGCTCGGGGAGTTTTACAAGTTTGATTTTGTCTACGGCATTTTTCATACCCTCGTCGAGGCCGTCACCGCCTGCCGTGTCTGAGACAGCGTTTTCAGAATCGGCGAATATCACGTAACGCAAGAACATCGAGGCCATGAACTCGCCGTAGCGAAGGCTGCGCGTCGAATTCCACGTCTCGCGATCGGATTGTTCGCGCATGGTGCCTTCGGGAGAGCCGATGACTCGCGCCCGGGAGTGCATCGTCCCATCGGTACCCCTGACTGCAATCTCACCGATGTTGGAATCGGACTCGTCAAGAATCAGCTGCATGTCGGGATCGTCGGGCAGCGATACTTCGTTAACGGGACGGTCCACCTTATAGACCTCACCCGAAACGCTCACGTAGCCCAAAAGCGACACATGGCTTTTGCCGACGAATTCGACGACATAGCATGATTCATGCGGGTCCTCGCCAAAGAGCTTCCAAACCACGCCATACGAGCGTCCCGCAGGCTGCTCGGGCATGGCCGGAAAGCGCTTTTTGGAATCAAGAAACCTGAGCTTGTATGTCGGACGCTCTGCCACGAAATATCACCCTGATCAGTCGTTGAGAGAAGGAGTGGTCGCGGATGGGCCGCGACACCTACTCGGAATCTTACACGAGTCGACAGGAAATCGTCCCTTTGGACGAAAGCACTCAAGCTGGCGCAAAAGAAAAGCCCCCGTTGCCGGGAGCTTTAATCTCAAATGGTGCGGCGTATAGGATTCCGCGCATCCGCTGCGCGGATCCGCACCGGCTTCGCCCGCCTACCGGCGCGCTCACCCGCGGGCTAAAAACGCTCCGCGTTTTCTTCACGCCCGCGCCTCGACCGAGGTTCGAATCCATGCATTGCTTACATAAAAGAAAAGCCCCCGTTGCCGGGAGCTTTAATCTCAAATGGTGCGGCGTATAGGATTCGAACCTATGACGTTCTGATTCGTAGTCAGACCCTCTATCCAGCTGAGGTAACGCCGCGACTTGTTGATTATTATGCACATGGACTGAATAATCGTCAAGCGTTTTTCAAAAAAAGTTATTGAATTTGATTTTTACTCATTTTAATCACTTGATGCGATCTTCGACGCATCGCGATATAAAAAAGCCCCCGTTTCCGGAGGCTTAAAACTCAATTGGTGCGGCGTATAGGATTCCGCGCATCCGCTGCGCGGATCCGCACCGGCTTCGCCCGCCTGCCGGCGGACTCGCCCGCTCGCTAAAAACGCTCCGCGTTTTCTTGACGCTCGCGCCTCGAACGAGGTTCGAATCTCCGCAATGCCCCCGTAAAGGAAAAGCCCCCGTTTCCGGAGGCTAAAAACTCAATTGGTGCGGCGTATAGGATTCGAACCTATGACGTTCTGATTCGTAGTCAGACCCTCTATCCAGCTGAGGTAACGCCGCAACGCACGGATTATTATGCACGTGACCCCTCGATGGGTCAAGCGACAATTTGGAAAAATTTTATGCAGTGATAATTAAGCTGTTCGCGCCTCGACTGAGGTTCGAATCCATGCGGTGTTGCCATAAAAGAAAAGCCCCCGTTACCGGAGGCTTTAAGTTCGATTGGTGCGGCGTATAGGATTCCGCGCATCCGCTGCGCGGATTCGCACCGGCTTCGCCCGCCTGCCGGCGCGCTCGCCCGCGGGCTAAAAACGCTCCGCGTTTTCTTCACGCCCGCGCCTCGACCGAGGTTCGAATCCATGCATTGCTTACATAAAAGAAAAGCCCCCGTTGCCGGGAGCTTTAATCTCAAATGGTGCGGCGTATAGGATTCGAACCTATGACGTTCTGATTCGTAGTCAGACCCTCTATCCAGCTGAGGTAACGCCGCAGCGCAAGACATATAAAACCACTTTAGTTCATTAGAGTCAAGCAAAATCTCAAACTTTTTTCGCGCGGGCCGCAATTTGTCACGCTGCACCACGAGCATCAGCGCTTTTCGTACGATCGATTGGCTTTTCGATCACATCGAACCCGACGCCAAGCTCCCCCAGAAGCGACCGCACCCGTTGGGCACAGTCGTAGTCGGCAAACGAAATGCTCAGCATTCGGGCCACCTGATTAGAAGATCCAACGCCATAGAAGTGCTCAAGGACAGCAAGCGCCTCATGCGCCACAAACGTCTCGACCACATGCGGCGACTCCTCATAGCACCATTGCGTCAATGGTCCCTCACTCGTCTGCCGAACCACCAAGCCACCCATACCCGACGGCTCGCACGTTACCAGCAGGTGCTCCCCGCCCTCATCACTCTGGAACAACACAACCCGCTCGTCGAACAGCTCCATCACATCCCCTTTCTCTTGCTCTTAGTTAGCAAAAGCATAGCAGGTAAATGCATGTATACAGAACGTTTGTTCGTGTGTTTTCTATCGAGCTGTCCGCACGGCATGGTATAGCCGCACACAAAAAGGGCGCCCCCGAAGGAGCGCCCTTGCATATCCCCTATGCAGCCAACTTACGCGACCGGCTCGATCTTCTCGAGACCACCCATGTAGGGACGCAGAACCTCGGGGATCGTGATGGTGCCGTCGGCGTTCTGGTAGTTCTCCAGAATGGCGGCCATGGTGCGGCCGGCCGGCAGGCCGGAACCGTTGAGAGTGTGCAGGTAGCGCGAACCCTTGAAGTTCTCGGGGTCGCGATACTTGATGTTGGCGCGGCGAGCCTGGAAGTCACCGCAGTTGGAGCAGGAGCTGATCTCCTTGTAGGCGTTGTAGCTCGGCAGCCAGACCTCGACGTCGTAGGTCTGACGGGCAGAGAAACCCAAGTCGCCGGTGCACAGGCTAATCACGCGATACGGAAGGCCCAGCTGCTGCAGCAGGTACTCGGCCTCGGCGGTCATGCTCTCGAGCTCCTCGTCGGACTCCTCCGGCTTAGCGAACTTGACCATCTCGACCTTGTCGAACTCGTGCTGACGGATGATGCCGCGGGTGTCGCGACCGGCGGAACCGGCCTCCTCGCGGAAGCAGGGGGTGAAGGCGGTGTAGCGGCGCGGCAGGGTGTCGGCGTCGAGGACCTCGCCGGCGTGCAGGTTGGTGAGCACGACCTCGGCGGTGGGGATCAGGAAGTTGTCGCCCGAGACGTGGTAGGCGTCGTCCTCGAACTTGGGCAGCTGACCCGTGCCAAACATGGTCTGACGCTTGACGACGATGGGCGGCCACCACTCCTTAAAACCACGGCTGGTGTGCGTATCGAGGAAGAAGTTGATGAGGGCGCGCTCCAGGCGGGCGCCAGCGCCACCGAGAACGGTAAAACGGCTGCCGGAGAGCTTGTTGCCGCGCTCGAAGTCGAGGATGTCCAGATCGGTGCCCAGATCCCAATGCGGCTTAAAGTCGAAGTCGAACTCGCGCGGGGTGCCCCAGCGGCGACGCTCGATATTCTCGTCCTCGTCCTTACCGTACGGGGTGGCATCGCACGGAATGTTGGGCAGGTGAGCCATGAAGTCGTACTGCTCCTGCTCGAGAGCGGTGCGGCGCTCGGCCAGACCGTCAATCTTCTCGTTGACGGCGCGCACGGCCTCCTTGGCGGCCTCGGCCTCCTCCTTCTTGCCCTCCTTCATCAGGGCGCCGATCTTCTTGGACTCGGCATTGCGCGTAGCCTGGAGTTCCTCGACCTCGGTGATGACGGCACGGCGCTCGTCGTCGAGCTCAAAGAACTTCTCGCGATCCCAAGACGTCTGGCGGTTAGCCATGGCGACATCGATGGCATCGGGGTTCTCGCGAACAAACTTGATATCAAGCATTAGATCCTCCGGCGATATACATTCCATTTAGGTTGCAACCTTGTACATGTATGGGCAAGTATATACTTATGAGCGTTTACGACCCAACTCAACTACGCAAGAAGGCACCCAATGGACGCAGTTTTTTCCTTTTTGTTTGGCACCCGCACCGGTTTTGCCATCCTTTTCGCCGGCGGCATCCTGTTATTTGCGATTCTTGCCTTTGTAATGGAGAAGCGTACCCATAAGATGTACGTCGACCGCGGACCCAAGTCCGAGGATGAGGAAGACAGCTTCTGGGACTAACCTGCCAAAAAGGGACAGGTTTATTTTGGTCTGTTTTATCTGGGCAAACGCAAGCGCCCCGCAACTGGAATTGAGCCAGTTGCGGGGCGCTTTTCGCTAAAAGGACAAAACCGCAGAAAATACCTGCCAAAAATAAACCCGTCCTTTTTTTGGTCGGTTTTACTGGAGAGTTGCGTCGATTGCCTTGACCAGGGCGCTGCGCATGCCAGCGTCCTCGAGCGCAACGACGCCCTTGATGGTGGCACCACCGGGCGAGCATACGGCATCCTTCATCGCCGCAGGATGCTGGCCAGTTGCAAGCTGCAGCTTTGCCGTACCTAGCACCATCTGGCTCACAATGCGATAGGCATCGGCACGCGGGATACCGTGCTTGACCGCCGCATCGCCCAGGGCCTCGATTGCCATGGCGACAAATGCCGGAGCGCAACCACCCACCGTGCCGCCCACAAACAGCAGGCTCGTATCGAGCTCGACCACCGCACCGAGTTTGCCAAGCAGATCAAGCACCACGGCGCTCTGCTCATCACTAAGCGTGGAAGCCTTCTCGCAGGCGATGACGCCCTCGCCCACCGAAACCGGTGTGTTGGGCACCGTCGAGATGTGCGCGACGCCCGGCAGGACCTGCTCCCACTTGGCACTGTCCCAAGTCCAGGCAACCGACAGAACGACCTTGTCGGCAAGAATGTCCTTGAGCGGGGCGAATACCTTCTCGATCATGTACGGTTTGACCGCAGCGACCACGATATCGGATGCGGCGACAACCTCGGCGGCATCGTGGCAGGCGACCATGCCGCGTGCCTCGCAGCGCTCAACCAGTACGTCGTAGCGACCCGCGCAGGCGCACATGTCGCTCGCAGCTACACCGGCAGCGATCCAGCCATCGGCCATAGCGCTCGCCATATTGCCAAAACCGACAAGCCCAATCTTCATATCTCATAGTCCTTCCAGACACATTCCTCAAAACGAAAGGTATTGTCCCACGCCATTGTTTCGTATTGCCGACCTATTTGTGATACGGCTCGCCACGACTGATCTTGCAGGCGCGGTAGATTTGCTCCAGCAGCACCACGCGCGCCAGGTTATGCGGCAAGGTAATGCGTCCAAAGCTGAGCATCTCGTCGGCGCGGGCGCGCACGTCATCGCTCACGCCGTCCGATCCGCCAATCACAAAGGCGATGTCGCTGTTACCACGCAGCATAAGATCATCGAGCCGCGCCGAAAACTCCTCGCTCGAGCGCTCTTTGCCCTCAATGGCCAGCAGGATCACATGCGCTCGAGACGGCAAGGCAGCAAGAATCGCCGCCCCCTCCTTGTCGCGCGCGGCATCCACGCCGCCCGCCTTAGCCGGGTCGATATCGGCCACCTCGCGGATATCAACCTTGGCATAGGCACCTAGGCGCTTGGCGTACTCAGCGCACGCGTCCTTCCAAAAGCGCTCCTTGAGCTTACCGACGCAAACGACGGTGTATTTCACGCGCGTCTACTCCTTCGAATCGTTTTGAACTTTGCCGGCGGCCAGCATCTGCTCGAACATCGAGGCCGACTGCGAAAAGTCGCTCGGCAGCACGACCGTCGAGGTTTTACCCGTGCGAGCGAACTCCGTCATCATCTCGGACCACTGCGTAAACATGAACAGTTGGTTGGCCTCGTCATTGCCGACACCCGTCTCCTGGATGATCTCGAGCGAATCTTTGATACCCAGCGCGATGGCCTTGCGCTGGTTGGCGATGCCCTCGCCCGCCTTTTCCATAGCCTCAGCCTCGGCGGTCGCCTCGGTGACGCGCTTGATGCGGTCTGCCTCAGCGAGCTCCTGTGCCGCAGCGCGCTTGCGCTGGGCGGCGTTGATGTCGTTCATGGAGTTCTCAACCTCGGTCGGCAGTGCGATTTTGGTGATGAGCGTCGACACGAGGGTGAAGCCGTAGGCGGCCATCTGCTCGGAAACGGTAGCGTTGACATCCTTGGCGATGTCATCCTTCTTGGCAAAGACCTCATCGAGTGTGTAGACGGGAATCGAAGAGCGCAGGGCGTCGGTGATGAAGTCACGCATCTGGTCGACGGGCTCCTGCAGCATGTAGTAGCTCTTGTAGATACCCGAATCTGCCGGGCCGGCGCCCATGTCATAGCTCACGTGGTACTGAGCAGAGACCTCAAGGCCGATGGTCACGTTGTCCTGGGTCTTAACGTCGATGCCAAAACCGTTTTTCATGGTGCGCAGACTCACCGTGGCGGCCTTGCGGTCGATCACGGGTACCTTCATGTGGAAGCCCGCATTGACGATGCGATTGAACTTGCCCAGGCGCTCGATGATCACGGCATGCTGTTGTTCAACGACATAGCAGGCGTTGGGAAGCAGCAGCAACAGAATGATGATGGGAATCAAAAGGCTGGTAAGGGCGGCGATGATACCGGACAACAGCATGGTCTCTCCTCTGATAGGCACACGTTGGCATTAGGATACCCGCACGAAGCAGCTGTGTGACACCAACAAGAGAACCCGTGGTCAAAAAAGGCCAAATATGAGTACTGTTACCAGTTTAGTAACAGCGTATTTGGGTCAAAATCGCCTCGTTGAACCCGAGGTCTATCGAAATTACTTCATTTTGTCTCAAGGTTGAGCCAAATTAGCGTACATCTGTTGCGTAAAATGAGCAAAAATGGCTTCATGAAATGTCTCTATTTTCATGTCAGTACTCATATTTGCCACTTTTTGACCACAGGGGCATCTACCACGCGAAATCGATATGTCAAATCTGCCAAAAACGGCCCATAACAAAAAAGCTCCCATTGCTGGGAGCTCTTTCATTCAATGGTGCGGGCGAAAGGACTTGAACCTTCATGGGGTTGCCCCCATACGGACCTGAACCGTACGCGTCTGCCAATTCCGCCACGCCCGCGTGCAGGAATTAGAATAACGGAGCGCCATCGCGAACGCAAGAACTATTTTTGAAAAAGTTTGCAGGCATTTTCCCAAGCTGCTCGCGCGATTGCCTCAGCATCCTCGCCGGTACGATCGACACGGTCGTTGACCAGCGTGTTTGCCGTAATGGAGATCATTGCGGGCTCGCATTCAAGACCGCGGATGGGCTCCGGAGCCATATACGGGCAATCCGTCTCGAACAAAATTCGATCGAGTGGGGTTGCCGCAAATGCCTCGCGCACGTCGTCGTTGCGCTTAAAGGTGGCCGCACCACCATAGGCGATATAGCAGCCCAGCTCCACAAAGCGCTCCATCGTGGCGCGGTCCTCGCCAAAGCAGTGCAGCACACAACCGGCCTGGGGCACGCCCACCTCACGAAGCACGTTGTAGGCGTCCACGTGCGAGGTACGCTCCTGGTCCGTGTCCTCGTGACGCAGATGTAGCTCCACCGGCACGTTACGGCACACGGCAAGCTCGAGCTGGCGCGCCATGCAGTCAATCTGCACGTTATGGGGTGCCGGCGCGATATCGTCGTCATAGTCCATGTGATAGTCCAGGCCGATTTCGCCAATACCGGCGCATAAGGGGTCATCGAGTGCGGCAACGACCTGCGCGTGAACGTCGTCGGTATAGTCCGGCGCACCATACGGATGCACGCCGGCAAGATACTTGATCTGAGGGATATCCTGCATCGGCAGAATTTCGCGCACGAGCCAGTCGCTATAGTCCGTCACGCTGCGCTTGTCGGCAATGGGGTCGAACATCGTCACCAACAGGTCGACGCCCGCGGCTTTGGCGCGCACGAGCGTCTCGGGCACTTCTTTGCCCCAAAACGAAAGCAGATGCGCATGCGTGTCGGCAAGCAGCGCCAAGGGCACGGGACAAGCAACCGTCTTCTTTTTCTTGGTAAACGTCACGCGTTCGGCATTAGGCGTCATGGATTAGCTCCTGGGCCAGGCGGACAAAGTCGGCAACATCGAGCGTTTCGGCGCGCGTGGTGGGTGCGATACCGCAAGCCTCAAAGGCGGCATCGAGCACGTCCTTGGCAAAGCCGTTGGCGCTCATGGAATTGCGGATGGTCTTGCGACGCTGAGCAAATGCAGCATCAATCACGCGGGCCACAAACTCGCGGTCGAGTCCTTCGGGCACCACGCCGTCAACACGGTCGATACGCACGACGGCCGAGTCCACGTGCGGCGCCGGCATAAAGCAACGCGGCGGCACCTCAAAGCGACCCGTCACCTGCGCATACAGGCCGAGCTTTGCCGTATAGCCGCCATAGGTCTTGTTGCCCGGCACTGCGGCAATGCGATCGGCAACCTCCTTTTGCACCATGACCACGGCACGCTTGAGCGCGGGCATCGTCTGGAAGAACTGCAGGATGATTGTCGCCGCCACGTTATAGGGCAAGTTCGCGACAAATACCGTCGGCTCACCGCCGGCGGCCTGCTCAATCTGCTCCGGGCCCACCTTAAGCGCGTCGCCCATGATAAGGCGGAAGTTGGCGTAGTCGGCGGCGTGAGCATCGAGCACCGGCTCGAGCTCGGGATCGGCCTCGATCGACGTGACGCACGCCGCCTCCTGCAACAGCGCAAGCGTGAGCGTACCAACGCCCGGACCAACCTCGAGCACGCGCTCATCGCCTGCAAGCTCGGCAAGCTCGCAAATGCGCTCAATTACATGGTTGTCGATCAGGAAGTTCTGGCCCAGGCGATGCTTGGTCGCAAGGCCAAACTCCTCCAGCAGCTCCCTGGTGGCCGTGGGGTTTGCCAAAGGCGAAGTTGTCATGGTTGCCTCCTTAGCATGATGGCGGCGTCTTGAAACAAAAGGGCATGGACCGTGGCGGCCATGCCCTTACAGCTAAACAGCAAATTGCCGATATGGCGCGCTGCGTCTTAGCCCAGACGCGGGAACAGCGGCTCGCCCTTCTCGACAGGCTGACCGCCGGCAAGCAGGCCCCAAGCGCAAATGCCCTTGAGGTCGTCGGTCGCGGCCTCGTCCTCGCAGGACAGGCGGCGCAGGGCCTCGGCAGAAGTCTGGGGCATGAGCGGCATCAGCAGGTGGGCGGCAATGCGGATGGCCTCGAGCAGGTTGTAGATCACAAACGCCAGCTCGTCAGCCTTGGCCTCGTCCTTGGCAAGTGCCCAAGGCTCGGAGTCCTCGATGTAGTGGTTGGCGGCATGGATGAGCTCCATGACTTCGTCCTTGGCTCCACCGTAATCGAGCACGTCCATCTTGGCCATGTAGCGATCGACCAGGCCATCGGCAATCTTTGCCAGCGGGTTGTCGAACGCATCGAACGATGCGGGCTTGGCGGGCGCGCAACCGTCAAAGTACTTGCCGCTCATGTTGAGCGAACGCGAGATAAGGTTGCCCCAGCTGTTGGCCAGGTCGGCGTTGTAGACCTGCTCCATGCGGTCGAAGCTGATGGCACCGTCGGTGCCGGGGACGACGTCGGTCATGAAGTAGTAGCGATAGCCCTCGACGCCCAACATGTCGATAACGTCCTGCGGAGCGATGGCGTTGCCGCGGCTCTTGGACATCTTCTCGGCCTTGCCGGTCTCGGCATTGCGCACGGTCAGGAAGCCGTGGGCAAAGACGTGCTCGGGCAGGGCCTCGCCGATGGCCATGAGCATGGCCGGCCAAATAACGCAGTGGAAGCGGATGATGTCCTTACCCACGATGTGGAACTGCGCGGGCCAGCGATAGGCCAGCTCGGCACGGGCCTCGTCGGTATCGACACCGTAGCCGACAGCCGTCATATAGTTGAGCAGCGCGTCGAACCACACATAGGTCACGTGGCCCTCGTCAAACGGAACCTGGATGCCCCAGTCAAAGCTCGTACGGCTCACGGAAAGGTCGTTGAGGCCGCCCTCGACAAAGCTGCGCACCTCGTTCATACGGAACGCGGGCTCGACAAAGTCGGGGTGCTCGTCATAGAGCTTGAGCAGCTTGTCCTGGAAGGCGGAAAGCTTAAAGAAGTAGGACTCCTCCTGCACGCGCTCAAGCGGACGGTGGCAGTCGGGGCACAGGTGCTGGCCGACGCTGCCGTACTCCTCGTCGCCCTTCTGGACCTGCGTATCGGTGAAGTAGGTCTCGTCAGGCACGCAATACCAGCCGTCGTAGCTGCCCTTATACAGGTAACCGGACTCCTTCATGCGCTCCCACAGGTACTGCACGGCATGATGCTGGCGCGGCTCGGTGGTGCGGATGAAGTCGTCGTTGGAAATCTCGAGCTTGCTCCAAAGCTCTTTGAAGTGCGGAGCCTGGCTGTCGGTCCACTCCTGCGGCGTCATGCCATGCTTGGCTGCGGCCTCGGCGACCTTCTCGCCGTGCTCGTCCATGCCGGTCAGGAACTTGACGTTATAGCCGGCGGAGCGACGATAGCGAGCCTGAACATCGGCGATGATGGTGGAATAAGCCGTGCCCAGGTGCGGATCGGCGTTGACGTAGTAGATGGGCGTCGTGATAAAGAACGAAGGCTTGCTTTGATCCATGGGGTTTGTCCTCCAGAAAAACGTTGCATACAGAGGATGATTCTAGCGCAAGGGCTGGATATCCTCCATCTATTGCATATCGAGCACCATGGCATAGACATCGCGCTTGCGGCGCGAATACTTCTGAGACAGGCGCTTGGCCACCGCAGACGCGGGCTCCCCCTCCTCGAGCGCGGCGCGGATATCCTCGCGCAGGGCCTCGTCGGGATCTACTGCCGCGGCGCCAACCGGCACGATACCGGCCTCCTCATCCTCGCTCGGCGGCGCGATGACCAGCGCAATCTCGCCCTTTACCTCGCCGCGAGCACGCAGCTCCTCGACAAGCTGGACAGCGGGCCCGCGCAAGACCTCCTCGTGCAGCTTGGTGAGTTCGCGGCAGACGGCAACCTCACGCTGGGGAAAGACCTCCGCCACGGCCTCGAGCGTCGCCACGATGCGATGTGGAGACTCGTAGAAGATGAGCGCGCCGGGCACCACGGCAAGGCGCTGCAGTCGGCGCACGCGGTCGCCGTGCTTTCGACCCAAAAAGCCCTCGAAGAAAAAATGTTCGCAGGGAATGCCGGACGAAACGAGCGCCGTGACGCAAGCAGAGGGCCCGGGAACAACTTCGACGGGCACATCGGCCTCACGCGCCGCCTCGACCAGCGCCTGGCCGGGATCGGACACGCTCGGCATGCCGGCGTCCGAGGCAAAGGCGAGGGTCTCCCCCGCCAGCAGACGGTCGACCAGGCCGGTGGCGCGGCTGGCGATCACATTCTCGTCGCAACGGACAAGCGGCTTGGAAATGCCCAGGTGCATCAGCAGCTTTGACGTCACGCGCGTGTCTTCGCAGCAGATGACATCGGCAGCGGCAAAGGCCTCGCCAACGCGCGGGGACAGGTCGCCCAGGTTGCCGATGGGCGTGCCGACCACATAGAGTTTGCCCGTATGGGCGCTGTTTTGCGTCATATCAACCTATTCAATCATGCCGCGCTCGAGCGTACCGAGCGCCGCGCGGGCGTCCCATGCTGCAATGCGCTTCTCGGTCTTCCACGTTTGGAAGAACCAACCGGCAGCCGGCGCAAACGAAGCCAGCTGGTTGGCGATAAACACGCGCTCGTAGGCATTGCGGCCCTCGGGCGTAACCGACGAGTTGGCAAAGATCGCCGCGCCCGACCATTCGCCCACCAGCACGGGGAACCCAGTCGAAATCGCTTCTTTAAGCTCGCGCTTGTTACGCGAAATCGCCGTCGTCAGCCCGCGGGGGCTCGTGATGTCGAGCGCATGCTCGTCGCGGTAATGGTACAGGTGAAGGTCCATGTAGACGTTCTTGTACTTGGCACCGCGCATAAAATGCTTCCACTCGCTGGGATGCCCCGAAGACGAGAAAACGACGATCTTATCCTCGGGCATATACGAACGGACGAGCTCGTAAGCATCGCGATAGAAATTGCGCAGGTAGTGAGCAGGAATGCCATCCGTCATGGTGAAGAGGCTCTTACGGACACTCATCTGCGGCGTATCCAGCAGCTCAATGCCCAGCAGGCTCTCGGCCTCGCCGTAACGCTCGGCCAAGCGCTCGAGCACGTCGAGTGCGACATGGCGGCCGTTAGTGGACGAATGCCACTCGGCAACAGCCTCCGGCGTGGCGGGCGAATCGTTGGAATCGCCCTGGCCACCGGGCACAGTCGCCAGGTCGAGCAGCACGCGAATGTTGTACTTGGCAGCCCACTCAATCGCGCGGTCGATGTAATCGACAACCGAGATGTAGGAGGCATCGGACTCCTGTGAGCCAAAGGCATACCAGGGCACCGGCAGACGCACGGCATTGAGGCCAATCTGCGCCATGCGGCGGAAATCGTCCTCGCTCACAAACGTCTCGTAATGGCGGCGCATGCGCTCGTTATAGGCGGCGGTGCCCATGGCCTCCTGCAGCTCGGCCGCGTTGGATGCACCGGTCGCCGCGTATAGCGACGGGGTCACCCAAGGCTCGGGAATAAACCAGCCAGAGAGATTAACGCCGAGTATCCTCTCCATCACTGCCCCCTTCGGATCGTGCAGGCCGAGCCTGCATCGTATTGCATAGGAAAAGTATCGTTTTGAGTATACCCGCGCGTGCGGACAGACGACCGAACGGTCTGTAAAGTGACGCGAAAGTGAGAGGAATATCTGGGAACAGGCGGGCTCGGGATGGTGCGACGAGATGTGCACGCACGTCGGAAGTAAGCGCCGGAAAGCGCATCCCGCTCTGGGTCAAAATAATGGGATGCATTTTCCGCGGAACCCCACAAAAAAAGAAAAAGGACCCCTTTGCAGAGGTCCTAGTCAATTCAAGGTGGCGGGGAAGGGAATCGCGTCCGCGCGCTGCGCGGACGGACCGCTGCGGCGCTTGCGCGCCTTGCGAGCTGCGCTGGCAAACGCTATCGCGTTTCCTCAGCTCCGCGCCCTCACGGGGTTCGATTCCATGTGGGGGCTGCATAAAAGAAAAGGACCCCTTTGCAGAGGTCCTAGTCAATTCAAGGTGGCGGGGAAGGGAATCGAACCCCTGACACGAGGATTTTCAGTCCTCTGCTCTACCAACTGAGCTACCCAGCCATTTGAGGTGTGCCTTGTTTCAAGGCTTGATTAGTATAACCAAGGACGCGTTCCGGTCAACCGAGAATTTTAAAAAAGTTTTTGAGCACAGCCTCGGTTCTATAAATCGGCACGTCAGAGGCATCAGCCGGCAGCAAGAAGTTTTTCGCTCAGTCCCTTAAGCCGGCACGCGTTGGAGAGCAGGGGTCGAAACAATGATTGAAGGGCGCTCTAGTACGGCCCAGGCGCCGGGGCAGGAGCACATACGCCAGGGACGTACGTTTTCGTAGCATACGAGGACATAGCCGCGCGCATCGATGAAGGCGATGTCGATGGGATAGGCCATAAAACACGTATGGACCGAAGAGCAGCGTGGAAACGCCATGACGAGCGGCAGGCCGTTGGCGGCAACCGGACGCCGTCCCAGCATGCCGCGCAGGCGCACGACAAACGACTCCGCCACCGCAAACTCGGCCGGCGTCCAACCCAGCCTGTTGAGTGCCCGCGCGTAGGCGATGTAGGACGAGACCGCGGTCACATGACCACCCCCGGACGCCATGGATCGACCGTCACCGCACGCTCGTGCGACAACGTTGTCGGCGCCCCCAGCGGCACGCCAGCGATGCTGAGAGAAGTCGGCCACGGCTCATAGTGCATGGTGCAGGTGTAGGTCCTAAACGTACCGGATAGGGAGAGCAGGCCACCATCCGATGCCTTCGCGCCTTGCTCGCTCGACACTTCGATCTGTAAGTCATAGCCTTCCATGGCATTCAGAATTTGAGTCTGAACCGTCGCCGAGGCATCGGCAGAGCTTTCGTCGCCCTCCCCCTCCGACGCCACGGCATGCGCTAGCACGATGTCGGGCACCACGCGGTCGAAGCGCGCGACAGCGCTGGCAAAGATCATGACGTTGTACACGATGAGTGCCAGCACCAGCAGGGCGGGCGTGACCACGGCCATCTCCACCGTCGCTTGGGCGCGCTCCTCGCGCAGACGCATGCGGATACTCATTACGACCCACCGCCCAGAGCGCCAACCAGCGTGGCGACATCGACGGTGAGCGGGATGGAGCCGCCGCCGGGCAGAGGAATCTCCGCAAGTGTGAACACCGTACCGCTAATGGTGCGTTCGACTTGATATTCCAACGCCTCGCAAAGCGCCTTGGGATCGGTCACGCCCAACGGAATACTTCGCAGTTTGTCTTGCGCTTGAGAGAGACCCGCAATGTCAGACCCCGGACTCTTAATGATATTGGCGGAATCGGTCAGCACCGGCTTTCGCAGGCGCAAGTCGCACGGTTCCAAACCCAGCGCCGCCACGGACGCCGAAACGGTATCGCCGAGCCACGATGCGATGGAGCCCAACGCGCCGCTGCCCCCTCCTAGGCCTTTAATCATCTCGTCCATAAGTTCGTCGGCTGAGCCTTGGATATCACCGTATCCCACGAGTAGCCGTCCCCAAACATCCATGACGCCGTCGAGCACGCCGGCAACGCCGCCCGAGCGTTCCTTCAATGTCGAGAAAAATCGCGAAAGCACGTTGTTTTGCGCCGTCGCCTCATCGGGCGCCAGCACCGCGGCAGAGATAGCACCGCGATCGCCAAGCCTGACTGCCGCGTTAAACGAGGAGTTAAGTTGATCGGGGCTGGTAATGTCACCCGAAACTGCAAAGGCGACCACGCCGTTGCGGCCAGGTGGGGCGATACGCGGGCGCTCGCCGGAAAGCGCTTTAATGGCCTGGTCAAACGCATTGCCCGCACGGTCGGCCTCATCCTCGGTCTGACGCTCAAGTTCGAGTTCTTTGTTGCGGCATTCGACGTAGTCTTCCAGAGCCTCTTTGAACTTATCGAAGTGGTACTCGAAGCCCCTTTCGACAGAAGTCGTTGCAATCGCAACGTACCCTAAAGACGACACACCGAAATGGCATTCGCTACACGTTTCGTGACCGTCAAAATCTGCGACGGATGCCAGCCCACCCGGCTTTCCTTTTTTGTAATTTGGACAGTCAGTCCCATAATGCAAATAGGTAACTATATCTACTTCACTCGTGGGCCAACGCGCATCGGTATAGAGTTCAGTCGTCCGCGCCTCATCTGGATTTCGCGGAAGGAAAGGGATGCGGGCGGAAACTTTGCCGTCCTTTTCAGTTATATATGCCCGCTCGACTTCTTCGCCCGCATAAGCGAAGAACACCTTTCGTGCAGCAGAATCTGCCTGTTTTTCCGGACCCTCGCCAAGCGGTTTCTCATTTGCCAGGCGCTGGCGATAGTAGGCCTTCGCGCGATCGAGCGCCACTTGCGGTTCCCACGTAACGCTCGAAGCGTAATGCGGATTTTGAGCACCAGAGAGATCCGTTAGACTTTTCACACGCTCCCACATGCAAGAACAGCTGCTGACCGAGCCCTTGTCAGACCCGCCACAATCCGCCAGCCAAGCGCGCTCTTTAGCCTTCGCCGTGTCCTCAGAAGCCTTCCGCAGCTCCTCGGCCGCACGCTCTAAATCATCTGATGTGTCTTTAATGGTATCGGTCGAGATCTCTGACCCTTTGAGCGCAGCGAAGTCCGACTCGGATGTCCTGGGCACGGCAAGCGCCGTACCGGTATAGGCCACACTATCGGTATCCTGCGCCGACACCGCCTGCGTGGCACGCGCGGCAATCAGATACGGCAGAGCCGTCTCGATTTTCTGCAAGCCTTCCGATGCGCTTTTGGCAAACTTGTTGCGCGTTTTAATGATCTCAATCCCGGTGTCGACCATATTGCCGGCAACTGGTTCGGCACCTGGGATGAGAATGGCAACCAGGCCCGTCCCGATTGTGGCAAACCCCGCTAGCCCCAGACTCAAGATGCTCGCATCAACCACCGTGGCAGCCGTGTGATAGGACGACACCACGTTGGCACCCGCCAGCGCGCCGCTATCGGCCGCCACCTGGGTATCCCCGGCACGCGACATGCTCCATATCGCCGCGGTCGACGAAAACAACAACGTGAGCACCACTAGGATGACCACGGCAGAAGAAAGCGTGGTGTAGGCACCGTCTTCGATAAACAGGTCGATAGCGGCGCGGCCCATAAAGCCGCCTCGCTTGCGATGGCAGCTCGGACGGCGCGTCAAAACGCATCTAGACCAGAAACGCTTAATCCCATGCAGCAATCCACGAATCATAATCTCCCTCCAGCCATTCGGGACGCGATTGATACGAGACATCGACCTTGAGCTCAACGTAGCCGCCCTCGGCGGTACCACCCATAGCCTGCGCAAACGCACCGATCACAGGCAACGGCTTGACCTCGCCGGAAACGGACACGGACGAGACACCACCCGCACCGGCCCGGCCAAGCTCGATATCCCACGACAACGGCCCGCCGGCATGAAAGATCGAAACGTTGGGCACTGCGGCAAGCCGGCGGCGGGTGAACTCCTTAAGATCGTCGTCCTCCGCCGTCGTCGTGGTCATGAGCCGCGCGGTCTCGGCAGCGGCAGACTCCATGACCGCGCGCGTATAGAGCAAACACACCGGTTGCAGTGCGAGAAGAATGAGCATCAGAAACGTCGGCAGCAAAAAAGCAGCCTCGACCGTAGACTGCGCCCGGTCCTCGCGCGCGATATCAATACAACGCGATGTCCTTAGCGCCCGCAGCGGCGTCGATAACCGACGTCGAGGCAACGCCATGGGATGCCGCCCGCTCAACCAGCGCCGCCAAGTGCCCATCGGTGCCAGCACGCCAAAGCCCCGCAATCGCCAGCACGATCGATAACAGCGCCACCGTGACGATGGCGTATTCGACCGTCGCCTGGGCAGATTCCTCGCGCAGGACGTCATGCATTTCACGACCCCTCCTTTGAGCTTATTGTTTGCGGGGCCAGGCGCACCGCGCGCAGACGACACGAAGCATCGCCAGTATCCGCGGCAACCGTCACCATATCGACCCAGCCGCGCCCATCGCGCACAATGGCGCCCCATACGTTACCCTTAATATCGAGATAGCCGCTCAGGGCGAGCTGGGCCGTTGGCACCTCGCGGTAGGCGCGTAACATATCCGCCGCTGCCTCGGTCATCGGTCGGTCCTCGGACCATGCAAGCCGGACCGCAATCGCGTTGTCCTCAGGCGAATCCGTCGCAGTGCCAGACCGCTTGTCGAGCATCCGCAGAAAGGTTTGCGCCGTGACAGCGACATCCGAATCGTCCGCATCTCGCATCTCATCTTTTTGAGACGCCACCGCCGAATCTGAGCCCGAATCGAAGGCGGCCCCAGGACGCTGCTGCCGCGCGGCGTTTAGCCCCCAAACCGCCACTGCCACCGCCACAACCACACAGGCAAACACCAGCAGTGCGCCGACAGGCCGCCTACCCTCTACAGGCTGTTGATGCCCTCGCTGATAGCGTTCCATAGATCTTGGACCTTGCCCTTAAATGCGACAATGGCAATGATGGCGATCACCACGAGCACGCCGACCAAGATGGCGTATTCGGTGGTGCCCTGCGCACTCTCCTCCTGCAGTAGCTCCCCGGCATGCTGGCGAGCGCGAATTGACTGGCAAACAGCCCAGCTCCAGACCTTGCCAGCAACGTCAGTCATCGTGTTCATGTATTCCTCCCTACATCATCCCGCCTGCTCCCAACAGCGGGCCCAATATGGACAGAAGCAACGCCGGCAAGATGAGCGTGCCGGTGGGAATCAGCAGCTTGACGGGCGCACGCTCGATCTCGCGCTCGACCGCGGCGCGATGAGCCGCACGGATCTCGCGACTTTGAGCGGCCAGTGTCTCGGCAAGTGGGGCACCCAGAGCGAGCGCCTGCCCCACCGTGATGGCAAAGGTCTCGAGCGCTCGCACGTCCAGGTCGCGTGCGGCGGCCAACAACTCGTCCTCACGCGTGCCCACGCCCACCTGCCACGCCATGCAGGCCCGCTCAAGTCGAAGAGCCAGCACTGACCGGCGGTTGGCGCAGAAAATCTCAAGCGCCGCATCAAACGAAAGACCGGCCGAAAGACCCAAGCGCACAACATCGATCATCTCGGACACTTCGCCGAGCGATACTCGCGCCGGGCCGCCCGCTCCAACCGCGCCCTTCATTCGCGCGGCCAGAGCATCGACCACCGAGCGACCCGCGGCAGCGACCAGCACCGCCTCGCGCTTGCAGGCCTCTGCGATCTTGCGTGCATCCGCCCGATCCAAACCCGTCGCGACAAATACACTCAGAGCGCACAGGCAAGCCGCAACTGCAACCGGGGCGCTCATAGCTTCACCCGCATAATGCGCCGGATAACCACCAGGGCAACGGCGTTGAGGGCAAGACCCAGCACCACAGTGCCCGCGCCGGCAGGCGTCGCAAGACCGCGACGAAAATCTGCCGAAAGCAGCGCCAACACCGCGCACATGCCCGTCGGCATCGCCGCGACCATATGCGCAGACATGCGAGCCTGCGACGTCTTAACATCCAGGCGGCGCTTGAGCTCAATGCGCTCCCCCACCATGCTCGACGCCTCGGACAGTAAGTCGGCAAGCGGAGCACCGGTGCGCTGAGACACCTTAAGCGCCAAGGTCACAAGCGAAAGGCCAGGGGCGTCGATGCGCACGAGCAAGTCATCGAGCGCGTCGGTCGCCGAGATGCCGCAATCGATTGCCGCCGCCACCCGCAAAAACTCGGTATGCACCGGTTCTTGCGCATGAGCGCCCACAAAGCGCATGCCCTGGGCCAGTGAATGTCCCGAGGCAAGCGACATGGAAAGTGCGGTAAACGCCTCGGGCATGGCCTCTTCTGCATCGTGTTGCTCGCGCCGGCTCTCAAAGCCATCCCGAGCGGCGCCAACGGCAAACGGAGCAACAAGTCCCAAGGCAAATCCGAGGGGCGATAACGACACCATCGTTAGCAAAACGCAGCAGACACCGCTCGATAGCAGCAGAAACGCCAAACGCCCCGAAGCATCCTCGATCGCGAGGCCAAGGCGACGCGCCGGAGCCAGCGATGCCCACGAACGGGCGATCTTTTTCAGCAGATCGTTTTCCACCAGCTCACGCGGCAGCTTCTCTGCCACCGTCTCGAGCGCCTGACGCGCCAGCTCCGCCGGCGGTACCTGCGGCACACGAGGTTCCGCCCCGCACGCCGTCGCAACAGAAAACCCTGCCAAACCCCCTACGACGAGGGGCACAGCGACCTCCATTCGTCCACCTCCTCTTGTGTGAGCGTCCCCGACCGCAGGCCTTCTGCGATAAACGGCGGCTCGCGGTCAAGCTTCCAGGTGCGCTCGGCGGCATCGAAAGTCACATAGCGCTCGAGCTCTACGCCGCCCGACGCGGCGCGACGCACCCCCGAATACGAGGAGACGAAACGCCTGCCATCGGCGTGGCGCTCGGACATCACGATGCCGTCGAGCGCCATGGCAATCTGCTCCTCGATGAGCTCGCTCGGCAGATCGATGCCATAACGTGCAAGCAACGTCAGACGCACCACGGTCTCCTGCTCGGAACCCGCATGAAGCGTGGTGAGCGACCCGTCGTGGCCCGTGTTCATGGCCTGCAACATGTCGCAGCATTCCGCGCCGCGCACCTCGCCCACCACGATGCGGTCGGGGCGCATGCGCAGGGCATTGGTCACCAGGTCGCGGATCGTCACCGCGCCCTCGCCCTCAATTGAAGCCTCGCGCGCCTCTAGGCGCACCACGTGCGGATGATGCGCAAACTTGAGCTCAGCAGAGTCCTCGATCGTCACGATGCGCTCGCCGGTGGAGATCTCGCATGACAACGCGTTGAGCAGGGTGGTCTTACCAGATCCCGTGCCTCCCGCAACCGCCAGGTCCTGTCGCAGCGACACCGCGCACGACAGCAGCTGCGCATACCAAAGCGGCAGCGACCCCAGCCCCACAAGCTCGTCCAGCGAGCAGATACGGTCCGAGAACTTTCGGATGGTGAGAATCGGTCCGTCAATCGCCACAGGCGGAATCACCGCGTTGACGCGATAGCCCGTTTTGAGGCGGGCGTTGACGATGGGGCTGCGCTCGTCGATACGGCGGCCAAGTGGCGAGATGATGCGGTCGATAAGCACCCGGATCTGCTCATCATCCTCAAACGCATGCTCGATGGGGTACAAGACGCCGCCGCGTTCAAAGAAAGCCGAGCGGCAGCCGTTGATCATGATTTCGGTAACGGTGTCGTCCTCGATGAGCGGCTGCAACGGCCCCAAGCCCACCACGTCATCCAAAATCTCGTCGATGATGGTCTCGCGCTCGGGCGTCGCGAGATCGGTCGGCTCCTCAACATTGAGCGCCGCCTCCACCGCGGGACGCAATTCCGAGCGGGCAAGTACCGGGTCGATATAGGCGCTGATACGCGCCACTTCGTCGTAACCCATGCGGTCCATCACGGCGCGCTTAGTGCGTCGTTTCACCGCGCGGCGACGCCCCGCATCTACAGGAGCTGCCGCCGCTGCAGCGCCGGCAGCCTTAATCCTCGTTTGCAGGCTCATCGCTGATCACCCTCGCGCGACCAGGGAAGGCGGATACGCGGGCGTTCGGTACGCGTTGCACGGTCGGCGACTATATCGCTCCAAGGGCCGACGGCGCACCCCAGTTCCACGAGCATCTCGCGCGTGGCCTCGCGCACGCTGGTCGCAAAAGCGCTCGTCTGACCCACTGCCTCGTCGGCGCGCCCAAACGCCATGAGCGCGGCGAGATCCTGTCCGCCATCGGCGATACGAATCTTGGAGCTCAACGCACAGGCAATCTCAAAGCGCATGGCGACGTCCTCGTCTGCCCCGCGCGCACCGAACCGGTTGAACACGGCGCTCATGCGCGTGCGCGGCACACCTACTCGACTTGCCAGTTTAATGACGCGCGACGCCGATGTCGCGGACGACACCGCCGCATCGCCAACGACCAGGCAACGGTCGCTCGCCGCCACCGCAGCCGCCACGGCATCGCCCCAAAAGACCGAGGTATCGATAAAGACCACGTCGGATTCGCGACGCAGGACATCAAGCAGCAGCTCCACCGGACGTGCCATGAGCTCGGCTTGCTCGGGCGCCGCAACGGGACCCCAGAGCGTAACGCCCGGCGCCACGCGCATCGATGCGGCCACGATATCCGGCTCGGCAAGCGCGCCCGCCACCGACGGCTCGATAAGTGCCGCCATATCGCGCGGAGCATCGACGCCTAACAAGTCGTAAAGGTTTCCAAACATCAGGTCCAGGTCGAGCACGGCGGCACGCAAGCCCAACAGCGACGATGCGTGTGCCATGGTGGCAACGATCGTCGACTTGCCGCAACCGCCCGAACCCGAAATGGCGCAGATGACCGGAGCTCGATGCGGCGGAGCGGCAGCGTCTGCCGGCGGCATCGGAGGCGGCGGAGCGGGCGTCGGTGACAGCGTCCCCGTCTCCCCCGCCGCAACTACACGCTGCGTCCAAGCCGGCATGTCAGCTTGTTCGGTCTGCGAGGCAGGCTCGTTCTGCGCAATCTGCTCATGCTGCATCAGCGACAACTCGCCGCACCCGGCAAAGCCCTCAACTTCGTCGAGTTCATCCGCCAGATTCACGCCGTGCACGTATCCCATATCTACAGCCGGGGAGTCGCCAGCATGCTGCGCCGGCCCCCCAGCGTCATCGCATACAAGGGGGTTCCGGGGGCGCCGACCATGCTCGGCTTCCGCTTTTCCATAATCATCAACACGCGGGCCTCTTGTAGCGCGAGGCGCCCCGGGTTCCCTATCAACAAAAGCATCGGGCTCAATCGTCATGCGCCGATCGGAATCAACCGCTCCCTCGCCCGCGCGCCCGTTGCCGCATATACTGTGCGCAGCGATGACCTCGGTCGCCCCCGCGCGAAACAACCCCTCGATATCCGACGGATCGAGCGCTTCTATCAAGACGACCACGCGACTCACGCGGCCTTCGGCCGTCAGGCGCGCAACAGTCTTGCGCACATCTTCGGTATCAAACAGAGACGCCGCGATGATGGCAGCTCCGCGGCGCGACGGAAACGCCCGCGCCATGGAAACCAGCCCGTCCAGGTCACCCACGCGAAGCACCTGTGCACCCGCATCACGGCCCTCGACTTCCCGCTGCAACAGCCCGTAATCGCCGCACGCGCAGCACGCAAGCCAGATCGCCTTCATCACTCGTCGCCTCCGCTCTTTTTGCCGCGCGCCGTGGCGGGAATCGTCAAGCTGACCGTTCCCTTGCCCGAGGCTCCCAGCAGTTCCTTGACGTCTTCGGGGTCAGCCGCCAGCGTCACCCATTCGATCTTGCCCTCGCGCGTGGCACCGGAATCTTCACTGGTATCGATCACGTACGCGCCGCACAGCCGATCGGTTACGCCGTCTTTTTGCACATACACATCCACGTAGCTGCCCACGCCCGTAGCACCGCCGACCGAGTGCTCGGCATCGACCGCCACCGAAACGGCGACCTTGCCCTTAGGCACCTCGAGCTTGTGGCTCTCGGCCTTGGTGTAGACATTGCAGATCACGGCGTTTTTGGGAATACGCGAAGTCGTCACGTCACCGCGCACCTGGCGCAGCTCGGTCGCCGCGTCACGCGGCAGCAGACTCGTCAGCCATTCCTGGGTTATGACATTGGTCTCATCGAGGGTCTCGCCCACATCGATATCGCGCGCCGCGACGCATACCTCGACGCGATCGCCACCGTACTTGGCCAAGGTCTCAGCCTGGACCTGTTCGGCTTGCGAGCGGATCGACGAGCCGTAAACCATGCAGAGCAGAGCAGCGAGCACGCCCGCGACCAGACTGATGGCGATGCGCTTGCTCTTGTTCACGGCCGCTCCTCTCATGGCAGTGCCGGGCGAATGCCCGCACCACCATTGTCTGGGCGGTCAGAGTGCAAAGCGGCGCAATCGCGATCTTGGTTTTCGATGTCAAACCAATCGCTGACCAAAAGCTGACCAGCCCGTCAAGCTCGTGGCAAGGTTTTGGTCAGCACGTCAGCAAACTGCACGTTTCGAGGCTTTTCCGCAGCAAAAAAGCCGTCTCCCGAACAGTTGGGAGACGGCTGTCATAGAAAAAATCAATTACAGATGGACATCGGGATCGAGCATTTGAGCACTCACGCGCATGGATGACGCCAAGTTTTGGAACGTTTCCAGACGCAGACTGTCGATCTGCCCGGCGTCCTCGGCCTCGCGAACGGCGCAACCCGGTTCGTGGGTATGCGTGCAGTCGCCAAACCGGCACGCGCGCGATGCCTCGACAATCTCGGGGAAGGCGCGCGCCAGACCCCGCTCGTGACCCACGAGCGGTAGGCTGCGCAGGCCCGGGGCATCGGCGATCACGCCGGCGTCGCCCGGCAGTGCCACCATCACGCGCGCGACGGTAGTGTGACGGCCCTGGTCGTCGCGTTCGCGCACACCGCCAGTCGCCAACGTATCGTGGCCCAGCAGCGCATTGAGCAGCGTCGACTTGCCGGCACCCGACTCGCCCAGAATCATGGCGCAGCTCCCGGCAGGCACGCAGGAACGAACCTCGTCCAGGCCGCGCCCCTCGGCAGAGGACGTCACGATCACGCGCACGTCCGGACCTACCAGGCGGCGCACGCGGTCCAGATCGCGCTCGAGCTCCTCGGCATCGCAGCGGTCAGCTTTGGTGAGCACCACCACCGGCTCGGCATCGCAGTCGAGCGCCAACACCAGCGAGCGCGCCACGCGGTCGAGCAGTACCTCGCCGGCACCGAGCGCCTGCACGATTAGCACGCTATCCACGTTGGAGCAGAGCACCTGGCGCTCTCCGCGGGCACGGCCGCGCCAACGCTCAAAGCTCGTACGGCGCGGCAGCACGCACTCAATCACGCCCATATCGTGCCCGGGAGCGCGGCGCACCGCCACACGGTCGCCCACGGCGGGCAGCAGGACCTCGTCCTCGCCGCGCGACTTGGCAAACCCCACGGCATGCTCGGCGCGGAAGGTGTCGTCGGCAGTCGCCACCAGTGGAAACCCGCGATCCAGGCGCACCACGGCGCCAAGTTGCATCTGCTCGGACTCCTCTGCCTGGACACAAAAATCATCGAAGGCAGCCCGCTGGGCATCGTCGACCGGCAGGTCGCCGAACGCCGGAACATCCCGCAGCGCATCGAGCCCCGGCACGCTTGCCAGCAGCTCCTCGGCAGATGCGGGGGCTTCGGTCGCAAGCTTCCGACGACGATCGCGCTTAGCCCGCGCCCCCGTCGTCTTTTTCTTCGCCTTAGCCTTAGCCTTGCCCACAAGCGCCTCCCAGCACCATAAATCACAACTGAGCAGGTATTTTAAATCAAAAAGAGCTGGCCGGGCAAAGCCCGACCAGCTCACAAACTTTCCCTCAGCCCTTTTCATCCGCACGGGAGAAAAGCCAGCAAGGATACCGCAGGGCCCGCCCGCCGGGAGGGGTTTCCTAAGGGCACATCCCGCAGCCGCAAAGCGGCGAGGACGTGCCCGTGGAAACCCCGCAGGCGGTCGGGCCCGAACAGGAACGTTACTCTTTTTCGACCGCGCGCATGATCGCCTTGTAGATCTCCATCAGCGGAATGATTAGGAAGGCCAGACCCAGCGCGGCAAGAACGCCCTTGAGTTCAAGCGTCACAGGGCCGAAGAACATCTCGGCAAGCGTCGGCTGCACGGTCACGATCACCGTCAGCACCAGTGCCAGCGCGGCAGAAGCCCACAGCCACTTGTTCTGCTTCTTCATGGTGAACAGCGACGCACGACGGCTGCGCATATTGAAGCAGTGGAAAATCTCGACCATGTTGAGTGTGATGAACGCCATCATCACGCCTTCCTCGTCGGCATTGCCGGCGATCATATCGGCGATGTGGATGTAGCCCATGTCAAAGTACACGCCCACAAAGAAGCTCGCCAGCACCAGCACGGTGATGATCAGGCCCTGGACCACGCAGTCCAGACCCATATGTCCGGCAAAGACGCCGTCCTTGGCGTTGCGCGGCTTGCGCTTCATGATGTCGCCCTCGGCGTCCTCCATGCCCAGCGCGAGCGCGGGGAAACAGTCGGTGACCAGGTTCACCCACAGCAGCTGCACCGGCTGGAAGATGGTAAAGCCGATGAGCGTGGCGATAAACACCGAGAACACCTCAGCAAGGTTGGCCGAAAGCAGGAACTGGATGACCTTGCGGATGTTGTCGTAGATGCGACGGCCCTCTTCGCAGGCACCGATGATGGTGGCGAAGTTGTCGTCGGCAAGCACCATGTCGGCAACGTTCTTGGTGACGTCGGTGCCGGTGATGCCCATACCGACGCCGATGTCGGCGCGCTTGATGGACGGGGCGTCGTTGACGCCGTCGCCCGTCATGGCCACGATCTGGTCGCGCGACTTCCAAGCCTCGACGATGCGTGTCTTGTGCTCGGGCTGGACGCGGGCGTACACGCCGTAGTCCTCGATGTGCGCGTCGAGTTCCTCGTCGCTCATGCGATCGAGGTCGGCACCGGTGATGGCATGGCTGCGATCGGTGACGATGCCCAGCTGCTTGGCGATGGCCACGGCGGTGTCGATGTGGTCGCCCGTGATCATGACGGTGCGGATACCGGCATCGTGCGCCTCGCGGATGGCGTCGGCGACCTCGGGACGAACCGGGTCAATCATGCCGGACAGGCCGCAGAAGACCAGGTCATGCTCGAGCGCGGCGGGACTGCAGTCGGCCGGGACCTCGGTGTAGGTGCGGCTTGCCAGCGCCAGCACGCGCAGGGCCTCGTCGGCCATGGCCTTGTTGGCGGCCACGAGCTCGGCACGACGTTCCTCGGTCAGGGGGACAACCTTATCGCCCTCGTAGATATGGGTGCACAGGCCGATCACCACGTCGGGCGCGCCCTTGGTGTACTGCTCGTACTCGCCATCCAGGGTCTCGACGACCACGGACATCATCTTGCGGCCCGAGTCGAACGGGGCCTCGCCCACGCGCGGGTGCTCGGCAGTCAGGCCAGTAAGACCAGCCTTGCCGGCATCGTTGACGAGCGCGCACTCAGTCGGCTCACCAACGGCCTCGCCCAGGTCCTCGTCCCACTGGGCATCGGAGCACAGCGCCATACCGGCCAGGAACTTCTCCTTAGGCGCAGCGAGCTCGTGCTTGACGACGGTCATCTTGTTTTGGGTAAGGGTACCGGTCTTGTCGGAGCAGATGGTCTGCGTGCAGCCAAGGGTCTCGACGGCAGAGAGCTTGCGGATAATCGCCTGGCGCTTGGCCATTTTGGTCACGCCGAGCGAAAGCACGATAGTCACGACGGCAACCAGACCCTCAGGGATGGCGGCGACGGCAAGCGAGACAGCGACCATAAAGGTATCGAGCAGCGCGGTCGGGTCGGTAAGGACGTTGCCCACGCCGTGGCGGATGATGTCGACGCCAAAGATAACGACGCAGATGACGATAACCATGATAGTGAGGATGCGGCTGAGCTCGGCAAGCTTCACCTGCAGCGGCGTGAGCTCTTCCTTGGCCTCGGCCAGGGCGCCGGCGATCTTACCCATCTCGGTGTTCATACCGGTACCGACTACGACGGCGCGGCCACGGCCGTACACCACGGTGGAGCCCATGTAGCACATGTTCTTGCGGTCGCCGAGCGGCACGTCGTCGGTGCCGGCGGCGAGCTCGATCACGTTGGCATGCTTCTCGACGGGCACGGACTCGCCGGTAAGGGCGGCCTCCTCGATCTTCATCGTGGCGCTCTCGAGCACGCGGCAGTCGGCCGGGACGGAGTCGCCCGCCTCGAGCATGATCACGTCACCGGGCACGAGCTCGGCGCTCGGCAGGTGCACGAGCTTGCCGTCGCGCAGCACCTTGGACTGCGCCGCGCTCATCTCCTGCAGGGCCTCGAGAGCCTCCTCGCTTTTAGCCTCCTGGACCACGCCCAGCACTGAGTTGACGATAACGACGAACATGATGATGGCGACATCGGCAAAGTCCGCCTCGCCCTTGACCATGCCCGTGAGCGCGCTGATGACGGCGGCAACGATCAGCATGATGACCATGGGGTCGGCCATCTGCTCAAAGAAGCGCTTCCACAACGGCGTCTTCTCGGCTTCCTCGAGCTTGTTAGGGCCTGTCTTGGCGAGGCGCGACGACGCCTCGTCGTTGCTCAGGCCGAGGTTCTCATCGACACCTTGGTCGCTGAGTACCTCCGCCGCGGCGGACAGGTATTCCTTTTGCATATAGAGTCCCCTCCTGGGATTCGGGCCACTCAGCAGATTGATGCCCGATCATAATTCCCAGGAGAAGGGCAAGGGCTCATCAAGGCTGCCGTGCTGAGCGGCAGTTGATAGTGGAGCTATGGTACCCCAAAGCGGTGCGTCTAGCCAAAACATTCCAATTGGAAACACGGCTCGAGTGCAACGATGCAGACCGTGTGATGCTCAACATTGATAAAACGTTTTTTCTTCGGCGCATCGTCAAACTGAAATATCGCCCAGATAGCAGCGGTCAGAACGGTTGGTAAAGATTTTTCACGTACCGTTTTTACCGCAAAAAATGAACTTCTAATTCGGCATACGGTCGATTTTTTGGGGTATTCGGTCGGCATTTCGTTATAATCATCTCAGTTTTATTTCTTATGGTTTATCTATCAGCGCAAGACGATGTCAGATGGAGGTCTGAATGTACAAGCGCACCAAGATTGTATGCACCATTGGTCCCGCCTGCGATAGCGACGAGACCATCCGCGAGATGATCAAGGCGGGCATGAACGTCGCCCGTTTTAACTTCTCGCACGGATCCTACGACGAGCACCACGGTCGCATCGAGCGCGTCCGTCGTATTTCCAAGGAGCTCGGTATGCCCGTCGGCATCCTGCTCGACACCAAGGGCCCCGAGGTCCGCACCGGCCTTCTGGTCGACGGCAAGAAGGTTGCCGTCAAGACCGGCGACAAGATCGTCGTCACCGCTCAGCCCACGTCCGAGGATTTCCACGGCACCGCTGAGCACATCTCCCTCGACTACCTGGCCCTGCCCTCCGAGGTCGAGAAGGGCTCCCTCATCCTGATCGATGACGGCCTGGTTGCCCTCGAGGTCGAGTCCGTCGACGGCCAGGACATGACCTGCGTCGTCAAGAACGACGGCCTGATCGGCGAGCGCAAGGGCGTCAACATGCCCAACGTCAACATCTCGCTGCCCGCTATCACCGAGCGCGATCGTCAGGACATCCTCTTTGGCCTGACCGAGAACATCGACTACATCGCCGCTTCCTTCATCCGCGACGGCGAGTCCGTCCGCGGTATCCGCGAGCTTTGCCGCGAGAACGGTGGCGAGCACGTGACGATCTTCCCGAAGATCGAGTGCGCCCTGGGCGTCGAGAACTTCGACGAGATCCTCGAGGCTTCCGACGGCATCATGGTCGCCCGTGGCGACCTGGGCATCGAGATCAAGCCCGAGCTCGTTCCGCACATCCAGAAGGAGATCATCGCTAAGTGCAACGCGGCCTACAAGCCCGTTATCACCGCTACGCAGATGCTCGACTCCATGCAGCAGAACCCGCGCCCGACGCGCGCCGAGGTTGCCGACGTTGCTAACGCCATTTACGACGGCACCGACGCCGTTATGCTCTCTGGCGAGTCCGCTGCCGGTAAGTACCCGGTCGAGGCCGTCAAGATGCAGGCCAGCATTGCTCTCGAGACCGAGAAGTACCTCCCGGCCCACGCTCCGCTCGAGGTTCCGGCCGACGCTCATGGCACCCGCGTCGTCAACAACGTTGTGGGTATGTCCGCTGTGAACATGGCCACCACCGTTGGCGCCAAGTGCATCACCGTGCCGACGACCACCGGTCGTACCGCTCGCCTGATTTCGCACTTCCGTCCCAACATGCCGATCTGCGCGTTCTCCCGCCACGAGTGGGCCGTCCAGCAGATGATCATGTACTGGGGCGTTATCCCGCATCAGGCCGAGATTACCCAGGGCACCGTCAACGGCACGATCGTCAAGGCGATCGAGACCGCTAAGGAGCTCGGCTACGTCGAGGCCGGCGATCTGACCGTCGCTACCGCCGGCGATCCCCGCATGAGCGTCCAGCTCGAGGACAAGGTCTCCTCGACCAACGTCGCATACGTCGCTCAGGTGCGCTAAATCGTACTTGCAAGCAGATTTGCATTGCAAAGGGCCCGGAAGGCATTGCCTTCCGGGCTTTTTTAAGACCTTCTTCATATGCCGCCTCATCGATTTGCGTTCAGTCGCAAGCCTCTCCGATGCCGAGCGCACCACCGAAGACGCCTGCGACGGGAGCCGTTGGTCAATTGGGATGAACTGTTCACCGTCAAGCCGGCCGGCTAGCAGCTAGCGATCAGGGGGACTGCGGGGACGTCAGAAGCGGCAACGCGAGCCGCAAAGCCCGCCTCGGTCAGCTCGATGACCTCGGTAAACGTTGCGTCGAAGAATTTCTCGGTCAGCAGGCGGTATGGCGGATGGTCGGGCTCGCCGGGGTTTTCGCGCACGATCTCGTGCATAACGCCGATGGTCTTGAGCACATACTCCTTATGGATGGGATACTGCCCAAAACGCGTCGCCGCAGTATACAGGCGATCGGTCGCGCGCGGAATCGAAACAATGCCGAGCGTCTTGCCGAACCAGTCAAAGTCGCCTTGCTTTTTAATGCGGAACTCCTCGCACGGCTTGCCGCCGTGCGCCTCAAGGTACTGATTCACGCACGTATTCCATACGGTATCGGCCACCAGATGCGACCAGACGCCCAGTGTCAAATCGAGCAACGACTGCGCTACATCTTCGGACGCAAGCGAGAACTCACAGGCGCCGGGACCGGCAACCGGCTCGGCATCCTTGTAGCGCTGGGGATAGTGCACGCGGTTCAGTCGCTCGCGTTCCTCGATAATCGAGGTCGCCGCGGCCGGCGCACCGATGGGCGAACTTTTAAGCAACGGTGCCACATAGGTATCCCAGAACTCATGCTCACGAGGCTTAGGGATGGGCTCAGGCTTGGCAAAGTGCGTAATGCGGTACGGGATGGGATCGGCGATGCCAGGGACCATATAGCCCACGAAGATATCCGGAACCACGCAGCCAAACAAAAAGGCATTGCGATCGCGCACGCTATTGGCAAGCGCACCGGTGCGCTCCAGCAAACGCTCCGTCTGAGCGATATGAATGTTCCAGCTTGGCATAGCCACCCCCATAAAAACCTGGATAACTATACCATCACGGCAAAGCCGCGCGGGCGGCTACGCACGCTCTACGCAGCAACTAGTCCGTAGCACCGCTTTCGGTTCCATACGACGGCGAAGGCGCCTCGACCACATGGTGATATCGATCGATATAGATTGCACGGGCACCCAGGCGTCGCACCAAATCCTGGTGATGCGTGCTCATCAAGACCGTCTTACCCGCCGCGACGTAGGCCAGCAAGAAGTTGACCACGATGTCGCATGAATCCTCGTCGAGTCCATTGGTAGGCTCGTCGAGGACCAAGATATCCGGGTTCATCGACACCACCGCAGCCAGCGCAACGCGCTTCTTTTGCCCGCCCGAGAGCTGATAGGGAGAGGCGTCGGCAAGGTCGGCAACCTGAAACAGCCCCATGGCATCGCGCACGCGGCGCTCGAGCTCGTCTGCCGGCAGCCCCATCTGCGCGGGACCAAAAGCAACTTCCTCGCCCACCGTAGCGCAGAACAGCTGGGCGTCGGCGTTTTGGAATATGAAGCCCACGCGCTGGTGGAACTTCTGAGCAGCAGCAGAATCCTTCAGATACGCCGCATCGACCACGCGTCCGTCAAACAGGTATGCGCCGGCATCCGCGAGCTCAAGGCCGTTGATAAGGCGCATGATCGTCGTCTTGCCACAACCGTTAGGACCAAGCAGAGCAACGAGTTCACCACGATCCACCTGCAGCGAAACGCCGTCGACCACCGTATGACCCGCATAGGAAAACACCACGTCGCGAAACTCGATGAGCGGCGTGACCTCGGCGCCGGCAGCACCGCTCGCACCCATCGCGTTATTCGTATCGTTTGCCAAAACGTCGCCCTTCCCTACTCACATCAACGGTTCGACCGTCCGCGCTACAGCACCGCGCACAACACGGCGAGCAACGCCACAACGGCCGCGTAAACCGCATCGCGCCAGCCAAAGCCGCTCCGTGCAGGCGCCGGATACACGCCGGCGAAGCCGCGACACAGCATGGCCTCGTCCATCGCGCGGCTGCATTCCATCGCCTTGATAAACGTCATGCCCATGATACCCGCCAGCGAATCGGTGCGCGAAAAACCCGCAGGCGCGGAACCGACGCTGCGCAGCATGACCGATTCGCACAGATCGTGCGCCGTGCGTCCCAGCACCTCAATATGCTTGAGCGCCATATCAAACGTAAAGATAACCTCGTCGGGCAGGTGCAGCATTTTGAGCGCCGCCGACATGCGGCTCCAGGTGAGCGTCCACGAAACACCCAGCACCAGCGACACATTAATAAACGTCTTGAGCGCAATTTTGAGCATGGCGCCCGTAGCGGAAGCGCCCAGCAGCAGGGCAGGCAGCGCCAGAACCACTGCGAGCCCCGTGGCGCCGAGCGCCGGTACAATGGTCGCACGCAGCCCGCGTGCGGGGCGCACCGCGACCAGCACCAGCGCGATAGCCGCCATCAACATGAGGTACAGCGGGCTCTGCGTCAGACACACGCATAGAACGCAGACGAACATCCCCACCAGGCGCACCGGAGCCGAAACGCAAGAAAGGGCGCGGTCGACCATCGACCCGCCCTCGTGCGCGCCCCCACCCAGGCGAACCCGCTCAAGCAGGCTCGCCAGGTGCAGGACGTTCTTTTGCATCACACGATGCCGAGCCCCCACGGGCTCGTAACGCTGCTCGACCGCAAGCCAGCTAGGCAGCTCGGCTATTGCCACGAGCACCGCTTTCCTTAACCGTCAGCGAGATCAGACGGAATGCGATGGTGAGCACCGCCACGCCAATCACGCCGGACAGGATATACATGGCAGCCTGACCGGCAAAGCCAAGACCCTGCTCCTCGGAATAGGCCTGCAGGTAATCACCCGTAGGCAGAGCGTCGGCAAAGGTCGGGGTATCAAGACCGACCGAAGCTTGCAGGCTGTCGTCACCAACCTCCTGAACGGCGGTCGTGGCGCCCTCGGCGTCCCACTCGCCCCATGCGTCACCTGTGGCAAGCAAGCCGAGCGGCGTAGCCACGACAAGCACGGCAACCAAGATGAGCGTGGGGACCAGCGAGGTCTTCTTGGCAGCAGCGCCCTCGGCAGTAAGCTGGCCATCGACGGCCTCGGGCCCGACGATAACGCTCGGCGCCGTCTTCTTGATAAAGCCGTAGATCGCGGCAGTCGCCACGCCCTCGACCACGCCGGCAACCAGCATATGCGGGATCAACATGGCCGGAATAGCCACGGACAGCGGGAAGGGGCAGTACAGCGGAGCGCCCGAAGCGTTGGTGAAGAGCATCGGCTGAATACCGAACTCGATTGCCGCGCAAAGGGCCGCCAGGCACAGGCCGACCCAGCCGCTTACGATGGCAGAAACCGAGGTGCCCCAGCTCTTGTCGTGCAGGCGGCTGTTGAGCGCACGGAACACGATAGCAGCGACAAACGGCAGCACAAAGGCCATGTTAAAGCAGTTAGCGCCAAACGACAGAACGCCGCCGTCGCCAAACAGCAGCGCCTGCAGCGCCAGCGCAACCGAGACAGCGATAGCCGCGGCCTCGGGGCCTAGCAGCAGTGCAATGAGCGCGCCGCCGACGGCGTGACCTGTGGTGCCGCCGGGCAGCGGCACATTGAACATCATAAGCAGGAAGGAGAACGCGGCGCAGATGCCCAGGAAAGCCATGTGCTCGCGATCGAGCGTGGCGCGTACCTTTTTGATGCAATGGACCCAAACGGGCACCATCGCCACCGCCATGACGGCATCGGTCTGCGGGGACAGGTAGTTGTCTGGAATGTGCATATACGCCTCCCGGTTGTCGGCGCACGGAATTGCAACGCCGCTTGAATCACCTTTCCAGTGTTACGTATTGTCAGATTCGTAACACGCCGCGGGCTATCATAGCAAAACGGCGCGCTGCCGACAAAGCAGCACGCCGTTATGTAATGCGCGTGTCATATATGCAGGCTCAGCAGTGCCTTATACCGAGCATAGCAATCACGTAGGACTCGGCGGCAGCCACCGCTGGCCTATACCCAGCGCAAGCCCTAGCCGCGGACCTCGCCGTTTACGCCCTTGCACACCTTGGTGACGATCTTCTGGTGCGCCTTCTCGACCTCTTCGCTGGTCAGCGTATGGTCGTCGGAGCGATACGTAAGCGCAAAGGCCATGGACTTCTTGCCCGCTCCGATGCGGATGGGATCGCGGTAGACGTCGAACAGGCGCACGCCCTCGAGCAGCTTGCCGCCGGCGCTGGTAATGCGGCGCTCAAGATCCTCGCAGGTCACGGAGTTGTCGACCACGATAGCAAGGTCGTGCTCAACAGCCGGGTACTGCGAGAACTCGCGGTAGTTCTCCTGATTGCGGGCGCCCTTAATCAGTTTGTCCAGATCGAGCTCAAAGGCAACGACGACCTCGTCGATGCCCATAGCCTCGCGCGCCTCGGGGTGAATCTCGCCAACCCAGCCCAGCACGGTACCGCCCGAGAGCACCTCGGCGGCGCGACCCGGCTGCAAGAAGGCATAGCCCTCGCCCTCGACGGGACGGAAGCGGACCTTCTCGATGCGCAGCTGGGCAAGCAGCTCCTCGACAATGCCCTTGCCAAAGAAGAAACGCAGCTTACGGTACTTCATGTTCCAAGACTGCTCGCTCCACTGGCCCGAAAGCACGCCCGCCACGGACTTGGTCTCCTTGGGCAGACTGGCGTTCTCGCGACCGTGGAACAGGCTGCCGACCTCGTACAGATGCACGTTGGGCGTACCGTGGGCCTCGTTGTAGGCCACGGATTGCAGCAGGCCCGGCAGCAGCGAACGGCGCATCTCGGTCTGCTCGGCCACCAGCGGGTTCATGAGAACCACGGGGCAGCCGCGGCCCTCGGTGGACATGCCAATCTTCTCCAGGTCGCCCGGGGCAGCAAAGCCAAAGGTCGTGGTCTCGTTGAGGCCACAGGCGCGCAGGATCTCGCCGACCTTGCGGGTAAGCTTCTGCTCGCGCGTCAGACCGCCGATGTGGTTCTTGGCAGCCGGAATGGTTGCCGTGACGCGACCCATGCCCCATAGGCGCAGGACCTCCTCGATCAGGTCGATCTCACGCGGCAGGTCGGGACGGAAGCTCGGCGGCGTGACCATAAAGTCCTCGCCGTCGCGCTCGACGGTGCAGCCCAGGCGGGTGAGCGAGCGCTCGATAAAGTCGGGCTCGATGTCGGCACCGCAGATGGCGTGCACGCGGGCCAGGCGCAGCTTGATGCTGTCGATGGTCTTGGGCGCGGGGAACACGTCCACATAGCCGGGGGCGACCTCGCCGCCGGCGATCTCCTCGATAAGCGCGCACGTCACATTGGCGACGTCCACGCAGCCGGTCTCGTCGACCTGGCGCTCAAAGCGGATGGAGGCGTCGGAGATCAGCGACAGGTCACGGCTGGTGTGCGAGGTGCGGCCGGCGTTGAAGCAGGCGCTCTCGACCATCACATCGACGGTATCGTCCTCGATCTCGGAATCCATACCGCCCATGACACCGGCCAGCGCCACGGGACGCTCGCCGTCGGTGATGAGGCCCATGCCGGCGTCGAGCACGCGCTCCTCGCCGTCGAGAGTCGTGAACTTCTCATCCTGCTGGGCGGCGCGAACCACCACGCGACGGTGGCCATCGCGCTCGGCAAAGGTGTCCAGGTCAAAGGCGTGCAGCGGCTGACCGGTGAGCATCATCACATAGTTGGTGATGTCGACGATGTTGTTGTGCGGGCGCACGCCCAGGGCGTTGAGGCGCTTGACCATCCAGTCGGGCGAGGGGCCGACCTTCACGTTGCGCACGATGCGGGCGACATAGCGGTCGCACAGGCCCTCGTCGGCGATCTCGACGGAAAGCTCGTCGTCGGTCGCGCGGCCGGTCTCGGCCTTGATGGCGGGCAGCTCAACGTGGAAATCGCGGTCGAAGATGGCGCCGGTCTCGCGGGCCATGCCGATCATGGACAGGCAGTCGGGACGGTTGGGCGTGATCTCGCAGTCGAGCACGGTGTCGCTCGAGCCCACGTACTCGGCAAACGGCATGCCGCAGGGCGTATCCTCGGGCAGGATCATGATGCCGGAGTGGTCGCCACCCAGGCCGAGCTCGCGCGCGGAGCAGTTCATGCCCATGGACACGACGCCGCGAAGCTTGCTCTTCTTGATCTTGACGTCGCCGGGAAGCACAGCGCCGATCATGGCCGTGACGATGTGGTCGCCGGCCTCAAAGTTCTGCGCGCCGCAGACGATCTGCAGCGGGGCGGGGTTGCCGTCGGCGTCGAGGTTCTTGTCGCCCACGTCGACCGAGCACACATACATGTGGTCGCTATCGGGGTGCGGGGTCTTGGTGAGCACCTTGGCGGTCACCACGTGGTCGAAGGACTCACCCACGGTGTCAATCGCCTCGACCTCGGTACCGGTACGGATATATTCGTCCGAAAGGGTCTTGGGATCCTCCGGAATATCGATCATGGTCTTGAGCCAGTCGTAAGAAACACGCATATAACTGGTCTCCTTTCATAAATGCGGCTTTGAGCCGGAAACTGCAACTAAGAAGAAAGCATTCTAGAACTGGTTCAAGAACCTCATGTCACCAGTCATCAACGTGCGCAGGTCGGGCAGGTCGTAGCGCAGGGCCGCGACGCGCTCGGCGCCAATGCCAAAGGCGAAGCCGGTGTACTTCTCGGGGTCGATGCCGCAGTTGATCAGGACGTTGGGGTCGACCATGCCGCAGCCCAAGATCTCGATCCAGCCGCTGTGCTTGCAGAAGTTGCAGCCCTTGCCGCCGCACACGTGGCAGCTCACGTCCACCTCGCAGCTGGGCTCGGTGAAGGGGAAGAAGTGCGGGCGATAGCGCGTCTTGCGATCCTCGCCAAACATACACTTAACAAAGTAGTCGAGCGTGCCCTTAAGATCGCCAAAGGTGATGCCCTCGTCGACGACCAGGCCCTCGATCTGGTTGAACTGCGGCAGGTGGCAGGCGTCGGCCGTGTCGGGACGATAGACGGTGCCCGGGCAGATCATGTAGATGGGCGGCTTCTGCGACTCCATGGTGTGGATCTGCACGCCCGAGGTCTGGGTGCGCAGCAGCACGTCGGACTCGCCGTGGGCGTGAGCCTCGGGGTGTGCGACGCTGCCGGGGTTGTTGTCGACCACGTAGAAGGTGTCGCGGGCCGAGCGGCTCGGGTGATCCATGGGGGCGTTGAGCGCGGTGAAGTTGTAGTAGGAGGTGTCGACCATGGGACCGGACTCGACGGTGTAGCCGATGCCGCAGAAGATGTCCTCGGCCTCCTCGATGATCTGCTTGATCAGGTGCTGGTGACCGATCTGCGGACGGATGCCCGGCAGCGTGATGTCGACGGCCTCGTGCTCCAGTGCGTGCTTGAGGGCGGCGGCTTTCATCTCGGTGGTGCGCTCGTCGAGCATGCCCTCGATCAGCTGGCGCATCTCGTTGGCGCGCTTGCCCATCATGGGACGATCCTCGGGGGCGAGCTTGCCCATCATGCGCATCAGGCCAGTGATGCGGCCCTTGCGGCCGAGCAGCTCAACGCGCGCGGCCTCGAGCTTTGCGGCGTCGTCGGCGCCTGCGACGAGCTCCTTGGCCTCTTCCTCGAGTTTGACCAGATCATCAATCAGACTCATGTCTTCCCTTTCGTCTCTCGCGCTCCCCGCTTGCCGAGGCGGCTGCCGCCGTCTGACGTTGCGAAAACGCGGCCCGATTCGGTAACAAAAAACCGCCCTCGGGCATGTGCATTGCCCAAGGACGGTTGAATTCCGCGGTACCACCTTGTTTGACCCGGCGGATGTCTGGCCCGCCGTGCCCACTCTTTGCCCCTTGTCGCGAGGCTCACGGCTTCCCTACTGGGGACATCGCCGCCACCGGCCGCACGCCCGTTGAGGTCGCTGCTCGGGAGTGAACGCTTGGCCCTTGCCACCGCAGGAAGGCTTGCAGCCCATGACCTTCCCTCTCTTGCCGGCGACGCGGCGGGCAAACCCTCTCCGTCAACGCATTGGGCTATAGGATAACACATTCTGCGAGCATATCGCCGCGTTCCGTTTTGTTCGCACTGGGTACAAGGCAGGTAGCTGTGCAAACTGGCCGCACGTCCACCCGTGGCGTCCGGTCTGCGAGATCAAGGATATAGGTATGGGAAAGAAGCACGATAAGAAGGCCGAGCCCGCAGCGGGCAAGACGCCCAAAGGCATGAAGGTCGATAAGGCCGTCAAAAAATTCCGCAAGCTCGAGGGCAAACTGTGGACCCGCGAGTACCTGCTCAAGATTGCCGAGTTTGACGGCGCGACCATTGCCCCCGCCAACGGCGCCGCAGCGCGCGCCGACGCCATGGGCACCCTTGCCGGCGAGCATCATAAGCTCCTGACCAGTGAAAAGTCTGTCGAACTTGTGCGCTCGCTGGCACGCGAAACCGTCGCCGGCGGCAAGATCGACGACCCGCAGCTGCTCGACGAGATCCGCGTACTCGGCCGCGACCAGCGCGAAGCGAGCGTCATTCCCACCGAGGAGGCCGAGGCCTGGACCAGGCTCACCTGCGAGGCCGACGCCGTGTGGCACAAGGCCAAGACGGCCAATGACTGGGCGAGCTTTGAGCCCTATGTGGATAGAATCGTCGCCCAACTTAAGCATCAGGCCGAGCTCATGGACCCCAAGCGCGACCCATACGATGTTTGGCTCGACCAGTACGAGCGCGGCCTTTCCGCCAAGAGCTTCGATGCGTTTTGCGACGAAGTCAAGGCCACGGTCGTGCCACTCGTGCACGCCATCGGCGAGCGCGGCCAGCAGCCCGCTGCCGACTTTTTGCACGCCCGCGTGCCCGAGGCCGCCCAGCGCGCCATGAGCTTCGACCTTATGAAGCTCGTCGGCCTGGACCTGAACGACACCACGCTTGCCTTTACCGAGCACCCGTTTAGCGAGGGCTTTGCCGTGGGCGACGCGCGCATCGCGACGCACATCTACGAGAACGACTGCATCTCCAACGTCTACAGCATCATCCACGAGGCGGGCCACGCCATGTACGAGCTGGGCGTCAATCCTGCCTATGCGCGCACCTGTCTTGAAGGTGGCACCTCCATGGGCATCCACGAGAGCCAGAGCCGCTTTTTCGAGAACACCGTGGGTCGCAGCCGCGCCTTTATGGGGCCGCTGCTCGAGGTACTGCGCCGCCACGCGCCCGAGGTCTATGGCAGCGTGGACGAGGATACGCTCTACCACGCCGTGAATATCGCACAGCCGTCGTTGATCCGCACCGAGGCGGACGAGCTCACCTATCCGCTGCACGTTATGGTGCGCTACGAGATCGAGCGCATGCTGTTTGCCGGCGAGGCCACGGCCAAGGATATCCCCGCGCTTTGGAACCGCTTTATGGATGAGTACCTGGGCATTCCCGTTCCCGACGACACGCACGGCTGCCTGCAGGATACGCACTGGAGCGGTGGCTCGTTTGGCTACTTCCCCACCTATGCGCTGGGCAGCGCCTACGACGCCATGTTCGTGCCGGCCATGTGCCGCGACGGCGTCGACCTTACCGGTGCCTGCGCGAGCGGCGATCTGGCGCCCGTCCGTGCCTGGCTGGGCAAGCACATTTGGCAGTGGGGTCGCGCCAAGGACGCGCCGGAGCTCATCAAGGGCGCCTGCGGCATGGACTTTGACGCCCGCTACTACTGCAGCTACCTGCAGGACAAGTTCACCACGCTCTACGAGCTGTAAGGATTGACCAGCACGCCATCGCCAACGCCAACCATGTTGACGCCAATGCCTTGGCAGTGTCAGCGAAAACGACCCCAAGCGAGCAAGGTGACGTGAAATGAAAGGGCGCTGACCTTCTGGTCGCGCCCTTGAAATTGAACGTCAGATTGCCGCTTGGGGCCGTTTGCAGCGTCGAGCAGTTACGCGGTTTGGTAAAATCGCGTAACTAAAGGGCTTCCAGAGCACTTGCGATGCGCTTCATGGCGGCGTCGGCGGCGGCTTGGTCGGGGGCTTCGGCCAGCACGCGGATCACTGACTCGGTTCCGCTCTTGCGCACGAGCACGCGGCCCTCACCCGCCAGCGCGGCCTCGGCCTCGGCGATCGCATTCTGCACGCCCATGTTCTCGAGCGCGGCATCTTTGTCGGCCACGCGCACGGCAGCCTGAGCCTGCGGCAGCAGCTTACACGGAGCCGTGAGCTGCGAGAGTGTCTCGCGCTCGGCGCGAATCACTTCCATCACGCGCAGCGAGGTCATAATGCCGTCGCCCGTGCGCTCGATATCGCCGAAGATCGTATGACCCGTCTGCTCGCCGCCCAGGCTGTAGCCGCCCTCGCGCATCTTGGCGTACACATGACGGTCGCCCACGCCGCTGGTCACGGCGCTTAGACCGGCAAGCTCCAGCGACTTGACCAGGCCAAAGTTGCTGGCAATCGTCGGCACCACGGTACCGCCCGAAAGGCGCCCGTGCTTGTTCAGGTACACGCCGCACACGTACAGGATCTGGTCGCCGTCGACCACACGGCCGCGCTCATCCACGGCCAGGCAGCGGTCGGCATCGCCGTCGTAGGCAAAGCCCACGTCCAGGCCCTGCTCCACCACGTGGCGCTGCAGGCGCTCCATATGCGTGGAGCCACAGTCCACATTGATGTTAAATCCGTCGGGCGCGGCGTTGATCACGCGCACGTCGGCGCCCAGTGCGTCGAACACCGGCTTGGCCACCGAGGATGCCGAGCCGTTGGCGCAGTCGATGCCGATCTTGACGCCCTGCAGCGAAAAGTTGGCGCTCGCGATGAGCGAGGCAATATAGCGGTTGCGCCCCTGCATGTAGTCCACCGTGGCGCCAATGTGGTTGCCCGTTGCCAGCGGAACTTCGCTCTTGCCATCGATATAGTCCTCGATGAGCTCCAGCACGTCCTCGTCCATCTTAAAACCGTCGCTATTGACGAGCTTAATGCCGTTATCGCAAAACGGGTTGTGGCTCGCGCTGATCATGATGCCGCAATCGAAGCAGCCCTCCACGGTCTGATGTGCCACGCCCGGCGTCGGGATCACGTGCAGCATATAGGCGTCCGCACCGCTCGCGACCAGACCGCTCACCAGCGCCGCCTCGAACATATAACTCGAGCGACGTGTGTCCTTGCCCACGATGACGCGCGCCTTGCGCTCGCGGTTGGCGCCGTAATACCAGCCCACAAAACGGCCAATCTTATAAGCGTGCTCTACCGTCAGCCCAACGTTGGCCTCACCGCGAAAGCCGTCGGTGCCAAAGTACTTCATGCGCTCTCCTTACAAAATAGGGGCGAACAGATTGCCTGTCCGCCCCAAAATGGTACTCGATTATCTGCGCTACCAGAAAAACCCTACGCCGACGCGCTGTCGCGAGCCGCCTGGCATGTAGGAGTCTGACGCAGCGTAAGCGGCTTGTCCCCCGCCTCGGCCGACGTGGTCAGCGTATACGTGATCGTCGTCGTCTCGCCAGCATGCAGGTCAACGGTGCCCGAATAGAAGGGGATTCCATGCCACGTAGCGGCGCCAAGACCAAACTGGGTGCCCTCGACGGTCAGATCAGTAATGTTGCCGCCCGTCGGGGCAAACAGTGAGACATTCAGACGCTCGTCGTCACGCGCGGCATCGGGTGCGCTCGCCGCAACGTAGTCGGGCAGCTTGCCAGCCTCCTCCTGCGTCATGATGTTCGTCAGGGTAACGGTGATGCGATAGGAGCACGTGCCGTCACCGTTCTTGATGCCCTGGCCAATCTGCGTATCGGCGTTCAGGTACCAGTCGAGCTTGGAGAAACTCAGGTTGTTAAAGTAAACGCCGGCAACAGGATCGGCACTCGGGTCATCCGGATTGGGCAGCGAAGCGTCAATGCCCGTCTCTTTGATGGCATTCTGCTCATCATCGTTTCTCATCCACGCGATCAGGCGGCCCTCTTCGGCACCGCGCTCAACGGCGCTGACAAGCTTCGCAACATCGACATCGCCGATACCGCCAAGAATCTTGTCGAAGGCAGCGCTGGCGACGGATGCAAAGATGCCGTCAGACTCCTCGACCGGATAGTTCCAGTACACATCGTGCATGAGGACCTTTGCGGCGTTGGTGCCGTCGACAACCGTTCCGTCGGGCAGTGACACGTTACCGACCAGGCCCAGCAGATACTGCAGGAACACCGGGTCGATACCGATGACGCCATCAACGTCCTGTCCATACTGGGACTTCCACAGCGCGGCGACACGCTGCGAGTTGCGGGGCCAATCAGGCGAATAGGTATTGCCCGAGTTGTACAGGTTACTGTGGTTGCCGAACAGCGCCTCATCCTCTTCGTCGACGCTCTCGACTGCCTCATCCTCGCTGAGTCCAATGCGGGGAACAAACTCGCCAATCGACATCTGGCCGTCAGTGACCGAAATCAGGCCCTGCGAACCGCCAAAGCCGCCGCAAGCACGAATCTCGACGTTGTTCATGGCGTACATAAGGTAGTTGCGCGTCTGGCCGTTGGCACCGAGCATCTGGGGAAGGACGGGGGCGACCTTCTCCGCCGCGTCAACCGCACCGTTGAGGGTGGCAAAGCCGTCCTTGGCCTTATCGACCAGCTCGGTCACCTGGGAAATATGAGTATCGCCAATGCCCTGAACCTTCTCGTTGGCGCTCTTGAACACCTTCGAGCTGCTGGAAAGCGAATCGGCGACCGCCTGCAGCGCGGACACGTTAATCATGCCGTCCTGGAACAGCTTGCCGGGCGTGGCCTGCGAGAGGTTATCGGCCATGGGAACCAGCGCGTTGCTCGAGACATCGGACAGGGCATCAATCATGGTGCGGGCTGCGTTGATGTCACTGCCATACACCGGGATAAACGATGCCGCCGTCCACAGCGGGCTCGAGGTCTCCGCCTTCATGCTGTCGCAGAGCTCATCGATCTTCTTCGCGTCGTCAGGCAGCGTCGAAAAATCGCCCGACGTGACCTTGTCCTTAAGGCCACCGACGATCTCGACAGCCTCCTTCGCTTCGCTCTTTACGGTCTTTGCCGAGTTAAGCAGCATAAAGCCGCTTGCGCCAAGCGCAACGAGAAGCACCGCGACTACAGCGGCAATAATGGCGCCGGTGTGACGCTTTTTGCGCTCGCCCTTGCGATGGCGATGACGGACCAGACCGTCAGAGGTCGAACTCGACGAAGCATCGCTACCGTAGTTCAAGCCAAAATCGTAATAATCTTCCTTGGAACCCGAGCCCGCAAACTCGGCACCGCTATCATCCAGGCGGGCAAACGTGCCAGTCTCGGAGGCGCCGGTGTAAATCGTGCCAAGGTTACCCGTAAGCCCCGCGCCACCGGCAGAGGGAGTATTGTTGGCGGCCTTGCCGGCATTAACGTTGCCGGCGCCATTCGCGGCGTTGGCAGCACCCGCGTTGTTCGCGGGTACCGAAGGAGCCCCGCTCGGCTGCGACGTGGAGGTTGCACCGTCCGCAAAGACATTTCCTCTTGCACGGCCGGTCTTTTTTGCCTTTTGAGACTGCTCGTACAGAGCGGTAAACATCGCCGTCTCGCCCGGGGACACGCGCTTACCGGAACCGCCCTGTCCAGCGCCGCCCGGCGTGCCGGCCTTACCAGCCCCGTTCGGACGCGGCGGAACTGCAGGGCGGCCGCTATCGCTGCCCTTAAAGTGATTACCAGCCATAAAGAAATCCTCGCAATTGAGTCGCAATGAAAAAGTCCATAACGTTACTAGTTTATGGCATTTTGAGCATCGACAGCTAAACTCCAGACACGGACATCAATTGGCGAAAATGCGGCACAACACCTTTTCTGTCTTGGCGGCGGCGCTAGCTACACCGTGAGGAACATCATCACGATGATCATGACAAAGCCGATAAGGTCGGTCGGCAAAAACACCGTCCCCAGCATAACGGCGCTGGTGATGGTCGCCGAAACCGGCTCCACAGTTCCGATGAGGCTCGCGCGCACCGAGCCGATGTCCTTAACGCCCTGCATATAAAGCATGTAAGCAAAAAACGAGCCGATAACCACGAACACCGCGAGCGCCTCGATGCCGGCAGCGTCGAGCGCCGGCATATGCGCCCAGGGCTGCACGAAGACGCACGAGACCACGCCCGCCGTGAGCATTGCCGAACCCGTGACGATGGGGCTGCCGTATTCGGGCAGGATCTTGGTGGGAATCACCGCCATACACGCGGCGCTGACCGCACACATAAGACCTGCTGCCAGGCCAAGCGGCGAGATATTCAGGCTGGTGGGGTCGCCGCCGGTGGCGATTAAAAAGGTTCCACCCAGAGCCAGGCCAATGCCGATGACTTCGCGAGTACGCGGCATGCGGCGATCGATCACGCAGGTGTAGCCCATGATGATAACGAGCTGCAGGCACTGGAGCACCGTCGCGGTTCCGGCGTTCGTCAGGCGCACGGCCGAAAGATAGCAAAACTGGTTGAACAGCAGGCCAAAGGCGGTAAAGAGCAGCAGCTGCTTGCGATCGGCGGGTGTGGTCCAAAGCTTGACCAGGCGTGCGCGGTCGCGCGTGACAACCACAGCCATAAAGAGCAGGCCGGCGAGAATCTGACGCACGCTCATAAGCCACAGCGTATCGACATGGTAGGTATCGAACAAAAAACTCGCGCTGGTGCCCGAGAAGCCCCAAAACGAACCGCCCACCAGCGTAGCCAAGACGCCCGTGATCATCTTGCGCGTCGAAGCGCTGTTCAGGCGGTCGCGCCATGCGCGACGGGTGTTGCGGCTGAGCTCGTCGGTGCCCTCGGGCACATCAATGTTCGATATATCGGTCATCGGCACCGAAGCCCCTGCGCCTTCGACCTGCTCGACACACTCTTTGCTCATTCCACTCCCCCGAAACAGCCTGGAAACAATTCGGCTTACCTTACCACGGCGAAGTCACCAGCTGGAGGCTTGTCCGCTTATCGGTAGGACAATTCCGCAGGCGTCTTTCCATAGCTCGATACCGCAATGGCCTTGCATTAGTCGACAGCCAAATCGCGGCAGCAGACTATTTTGAAATGGATATGACAAAGCCTCCGAATTCCACAATGTAAGCGATTTTTAAAAATGTTCTTGCCACCGAGTTCAGGCTCCGTTATATTATCCCTTGCGCACTTGCGCACCCTTGATCGGGCGTTTAGCTCAGGGGGAGAGCGCTTCCCTGACACGGAAGAGGTCAGAAGTTCAAATCTTCTAACGCCCACCAAATGTTCGCAGCTCAGAGGCTATGTCTCTGGGCTGTTTTGTTTTATATCGCCAAATCCGCTGGCAGCTCCAACCGCCCAAGCAACCACCCTGCCCATACACAAAACCGCGTCAGCGACCCAAGTGCCTATCCCGGCTGACTCCGCAGTCAATCAAAACCGCCCCAATAGTCACCGAGGCCGAGACCAACACATCTCGAACCCATCCAAGCCGCAACTTCTCAGCAAAACGCCGCGATGTCTGCGTCCTGCGGTATCCTTGAGCCACTTGCACCTGCAGCACCAAGGAGCCGCCATGCGCACCGAGCTCGATGTCCCCTTTTCGCACAAAGAAGAAGCCAAGGCGCTGGGCGCCAAATGGGACCGGACCAAGAAGATCTGGTATGTACCCAGCGGCGTCAACCCCGAGCCCTTTGCCGAGTGGCTGCCCGGTGTTGACCGATCCGACCCCTCAGCGCCGTATATATATCTAGTACTGGGCAAGCGCGAGTGCTGGAAGTGTCACAAAGAGACCTCGGTCGCGGCCTTCGGCATTCCCTATCGAACCGATAACGACGAGAGCATCGCCATCGCGCACGCGCCCAACGAAGCCGGGTACATTGCCATCGACACGGCCAACGCCAACGCACTCGCCATCGTGCCCGCTCTTGGCTGCGTACCGGGCGAGATCCGCGACTACCTTCATAAGCGCTGCGGCTACAAGCCCGTAGGCGCGCGAGCCTCCAAAGCCCCGTCGCTCGGCAACACGTGCACCAGTTGCGACGCGCTGCAAGGCAGCCGCTATCTGTTCGAGGAGCCCTCGTCCCCGTTTGCCCTCACTGCCATCAACAAGCTGCCGGCACTGGAGTTTATACGCGTCGAAGTTGCCGGCGTCTTTGGCGTCCCGGCCACGCGTACCGACTTTGACCAGGCGCTCTTTACCTGGGCACGCGACCATCACGCCGAGTTCCACAAGCAACTCGGTGAGGGGATTTATTTGTAGAGGCAAAAGACACTCACAGCCAACTCCTCCGCATCACCTATCCCTCGTCGCCGGCGTCGTACACGATATCGAGGCCACAAACAGGGCATTTCTCCGGATACACCGGCATATGAACGCCCGTACGTTTCCTCACTTCGTCGCTGAACCTGTCACGTGCATCGATGAACCGAATGTCGAGACACGGTATTTGCGAGCCGCAGCAAGGGCAGGCGACGACAAACGACCCGCAATCAACTTCTACGCCCGGAAACATATTGTTGTCGATAAGGGCACACGGCAGTTTTCCGTACTTCCCCATCGCAATATCGCCTCGCCAGCTCATACATGCCCCTTCTCGCTATACAAATCAGGAAGAGCATGCACCGGCGGGCGGGCGCGAGATTGCATCGCCACGCGATCCGATCAAACAACACGATCGTCAAAGAATGCCAAAGCCAAATACGCTAATACGGCAGAAGCCCCGCCTTTTCACGCTTCTTTTCCGAGCGATCGAACTCAATGCGATGGGCCTCAAGAAACACCGTATCGGGTCGCCACTGACGCTCATTCGGCTGCCTTAGCGTCGCACCCGCAAAGGAAGCGTAGTCGGTCTTATCCAGCAGGTACGATCCGCACAGCCGATATTCGCCGCAAACAGGCTCAAACGAAATCAGGTGAGCATCAAATAGGGAATGAAGATCGCGCCGAAGCAGAATACCGTTGCTGGCAACCTGCGATTTGGGTCCCGAGTAATTCTCGATATGTGCAGCCTCCAGAGCTTCGCTGACGCCGCAGTCCGACACCGCGCAACGGCCATCATAGGCGGCAACGAGCTGCTTGCGGAACCATTGCTGCCCCAATCGCTCGCGCCTTAACGCATAGCGGACCTTTTCGTCGTCGGTCACACCCTGTCCGGCAAACTCAATATCGACGGGTATGTGCTTCAGATAACTCATGTCGGGCGCAAAACGAGGGTCCGGTCCGCCTTTATGAACAGGACCGTGCAGAACAAACCATCCGTTTTCGGGCTCGAACCGCTCAACAAACGCAAGGCCGAGCACCTTATAGCCCACCTCGGTTGCAAATATGACTCCGACTGGGACGCCACATTCCATGCAGTTGAGCATTTTACGGTTGTAATTCTGGTCTCGAAAACCAACGGTACCCGGCGCTTGAACCGAGTACTTAATGACCCACGTACCATCGTCCAAATAGAGCGGAGGCACATCGGTGTAGAAGCTCTTTTTAGAGTTATGGACCGAGAGCGCAAAGATCTTATTGGGGTCTTGCTTCACCCGATCCTGGCCCGGCCAGAAGATCCCTGAATCCCGCGTTACGGGAAAGAAGTCCGAGCCAATTCTCAAACGATACTGATACTGAGGGCTATCTTCCTTGGTGTGGTGCGGAAGGCTGGTCCAAACGCCGCCGCGCTGCTCCTCACCCAGAAACCACTCCCATGCCTCAACGTATTCGGAAGGCACGAGACTGCAGGCACGGTCATAGCTTGGTCCATCCATCAACGGAACAGCAAGGTCAATGTCGTTCATCGCCAGCACCTACAACCATACGAATGCGAGTCATACCCCTCAATAATATGGTCGAGAGTCAATTATTACGAGATCTCATTCCGCGATCGGCACATCGTTGATGCTCTCGGTTTGCCGCTGGCGCGCTTGTACCCCGCTACCCCACTTCCCTGTATACTGATGTAGCACGTGTTTCATCCGGGCTTGTTGGGCCGGGTCGTTCATGGGAGGTTCTTGTGGCTGTTTCGAATCCGCCTAAGGGAAGCGTTTCTTCTTCGTCCATCAAGCCGGTTACGCGCAAGGCCGTGCGTTGCCAGCGCGAGGTCGCTTGGCTTGTCACGCAGGCGGCGGGCAGGCTTGTGGCGACCACTCAGGACGTCAATGCGCCTACGCCGAGCTTTGTGTTAGCGGCGGCGCTGGATTTTGTGCGCCAATTGGAGCTTGCCGCGCAGGATGCCAACGGCCACCTCGACTACCAGAACGTTATGGCGCCCGACCTGCAAACGTTCTGTCACATGGCCAAGTTGCCTGCCGCGCCCAATGCGCTTTCGGACGCAGGCTACATGTTTACGCTTTCGGGCGCGGACCTTATCCGCGACATCTATGCATACTGCAGCGAGCTCGCCGAGCGCCACGTCTTTGACGCGGCAGAAGTCAAACCGGGAAATGTCATCAAGCTGGTTCTTAGGCTGTTCCTGATAGACGGGTTCGGGGCCATGCCGGCGTAAGCCGAGTCTTTAGCATCACCGTCGACTGGGCAACAACCGCTTTACCTTAATGGACGCCAATCGAGGGTCGATTATTGGGTCGCCTCGTCCACTAACGCATCTATCCCACGCGCTCCGACAGTCGATACTTGCGGTTGCGGCTCGTCGCCGGCGCCGTGGGCTCAAGCTCGCCTTGAGCAATGAGCGCGTTGACGCGCGACCTAACCTGGGAAATTGTAAGCCCCGTGCGTTCTGCCAGCTCACGCGTCCCCAGCTCGCCGTAGTGTTTGAGTGCCGTCACAATTAAGCCCCCGCCATGATCGACCGGCTCGATTTTTGAACGGTAAAGTACGATCTTGAACCGATCGAACCCCGGGCAGAACAGGGGCTCGGCCAGACCATGCGCGCGCATGGCATCGATCATCATCGGGATGCCCGAGCCATTGCCCTCAGCCGGCGAACCTGCGCCATCCGGCAGCGGGACAATCGACATGAGTTTCACGAGCGTCGCGTTACGGCATCGGGAGCTGCCGTCAAACAAGTTCTCGCGAGTCTTTCCCCCGTAAAGGCCGCCAGGATTCGTCACCTCGACACGATCGTCAAAGACGTCGACGGCAATCGATTGTCCACAGAACCGATCCCCGTATTCTCGATGGATTACGGCGTTGGCGATTGCCTCGCGCAGAACCTCCTCGGGAATCTCCAGCGAGTCGACACGCGAGACGCCTTGGACGGTCGAGGTTCGCCGCAAATTCTTGGCGACGGCCGCGACAGCATCCGAGATCATCTCGCCCAACGTTCCCTCACAGATTGTGCGGTCCATGAACCTCAGCGACCCCGCCATGCCCTTCTGAGTTCCCGCATGGACAGCCACGTCAATGAAGAGCTTGGGATAGAACTGCTGAGGGTAGGTGCCCACAACTAGGAGTCCAGCCTTGGTGACATTGCCCTGGGAATCAAGGATATTCAGGCGCTCCAGCTTCGTTTGTTTGTCCGGCGCGCCGCGCATCGCTCGAGGCGTCAACGAGAAAGCCCGATCTATCGTACGGTCGACCAGCGCCTCGTCGAGATCGTCCGCGCCCGCGCCCGCCACCGCGTCGCGATCGCTCGGAGTCGCTCGACCGTATGACGCCAATGCGAGCACCTCGGTCGATGAAAGCGGCACATCTTTGTCATCGATGCGCTTGTAGCTGCCGCCCTGGGCGCCCCGCTCTATGACATAGCAGGGCTTGCTCGACGGATCGAGCTCCTCAATCGTAATGACGAGAACGATGACGCCCTGAAGCTCCACTCGCTCGATCGTGTATTTAGGCGGATTGGCCAGCTTTCCTCGACCGCCCGCATCACCCATGCCTGACACAAATTGGTTGAGCACTTTCTCGGTCTCGAAGTTCTCAACCGGGACAAAACCTGCGCGCTCACTCACTCCGAGCACGATGATTCCGCCGGCAGTGTTCGCGAATGCGCTCACCGTTTCCCACACATCGCGGGAAAGCGTCGTGGCGCTCTCCTTCACTTCGACGTTAAGATCATCCGAGCCCATACGCCTTAAAGACTCAAGCAGACCGGTCAGCTCGTTTTCGTTCATCTGCACGTCCTTTCGCTCGGTCCTGCGGAGAATGCCGCGGATAGATTTCCCTCGTCTCTCAGTTATCTCTCGAAATTATCTCTCATCTATCTCTCTATCTCTCGGCTTAGAGATAAGGGATAGATAGAGATGGAATGTCTACCATTTGCTTCATTTATACATTTTTTGCTGGTAGAACAATTGGTATTGAGACAATACCATGATTGCCTGTCTCTTTGCTGCTCAGTTATCTCTCATATTTTTCTCTCATCTTCCTGTCATCTCTCATATTAGAGACGAATGAGGGACGAGAGATACGCGAGTGATGGACGAGCGAGGATTTTCGGACGGTCGGATATCGAGAGTGGATATTTGGACGGTTTTTGGGGCTTTTGCGGCAAATTCCGTCCAAATATCCACTCTCGTTCGATAGGTATCCGGAAATCCTCGCTCGTCCGTCCGAATATCCACTCTCGTTTGGCGAGTGTCCAATTTTCCACGCTCGTGCGGCGGGCACGCGAGCCCTTCGCCCAATCCGCTGGCATCGTCTTCAGTTCGCCGCAGTGCCGCGGCTCCATATGGGTATACTCTCGAGGATTCGACTCGATTCGCCCCCGCTGGGACGTCAAAGGAGACTGCATATGCCCACCACCTCAACCGACCCGCGCGCCGCAGCCGCCGCGCTGCTGGTGCCCGGCACCACCTGCCATGGCTTTACCGTCGAGCGCTGCGAGACCGTGCCCGAGCTCGACTCGGACGCTTACGTGCTGCGCCACACTGCCTCGGGCGCTCGCCTGCTGTACCTGGCGTGCGACGACGAAAACAAGGCCTTTGCCATTGGCTTTAAGACGCCTCCGGCCGATTCCACCGGCGTGTTCCATATTCTTGAGCACTCGGTGCTGTGCGGATCGGCCAAGTTTCCCGTCAAGGAGCCGTTTGTCGACCTGATCAAGAGCTCCATGCAGACGTTCCTCAACGCCATGACCTACCCCGACAAGACCATCTACCCCGTTGCCACCACCAACGAGCAGGATCTGTACAACCTGATGGACGTGTATCTGGACGCGGTGTTCAACCCGGCCATCTATACCAAGCCCACCATTTTTGAGCAGGAGGGCTGGCACTACGAGCTGGACCTGCCGGAGAGCGTCGAGGGCGAGGGCGACGGCGGCTCCGCGAGCCTGCGCGAGGGCACGCTGCGCTATAACGGCGTGGTGTTCAACGAGATGAAGGGTGCGCTGTCCGACCCCATGAGTGTGCTGGACGACGCCGTCAACGCCGCGCTCTACCCCGACACCGCCTATGCACACGAGAGCGGTGGCGACCCGCGCGCGATTCCCGCGCTCACCTACGAGCAGTTCCTGGACACGCACGCGCGCCACTACAATCCTTCCAACTCTTATATAACGCTCTACGGCGACCTGGACGTGGACCGCGCCCTGGCCTTTTTGGACGAGCGCTATCTGTCGCAGCCGAGTGCCGCGAGCCGCCGCATGGACGCCGCCGTCGCCGCCGGCGAGGACCCGTCCACGATGGCGCCCAATCCGCTGGGCGTGCAGGCGCCCGTGACCTGCGAGTACAAGCGCGTCGAGATGGCCACCACACCCGAGAACGCCCTGGTGGGCCTGGGCCTGGTGCTGGGCAACGCGCTCGACCGCAAACGCACGATCGCGGCGGATATCCTGTTTGAAGCACTGCTGGGCTCCAACGAAGCGCCGGTTAAGAAGGCCATTCTGTCCGCCGGCCTGGGCGGCAACGTGGTGAGCTACACGGCGGCCGAGAGCCTGCAGCCCTACGAGCTCATCATGCTGCAAAACGCGCAGCCCGGCGTGGCGCGCGAGCTGCGCCGCGTGTTCCAGGACGCCTGCCGCGACTTATGCGAACATGGCGTTCCGCGCGAGCGCCTGGAAGCCATCATCAGCAGCAACGAATACGACCTGCGCCAGCGCGACTACGGTATCGCCGACGGCGTGGCCATTGCGTGCGACGCGCTGAGCACGTGGCTCTACGATGACGACGCCGCGACGCTGGCGCTCAAGTACGGCCCAGTGTACGAGGAGCTGCGTAGCGAGCTGGACGGCAGCTATTTTGAGGATCTGCTGCGCGAGCTGGTGCTGCAGAACGATCACATGGCACTGGTCGAGCTGGTGCCGGTGGACGCCACCGAGGGTTCGGAGGGTGCCGAGGCCGCCGAGCTGGCAGCCAAGCGCGATGCCATGACCGATGCCGAGCTGGCCGACGTGGTCGAGCGCACGGCCGCGCTGCGTGCCGCGCAGGAGGCCGAAGACACGCCCGAGGCCAAGGCCACGCTGCCGCGCCTGCGCGTGTCCGACATTGGCGAGGCGCGCCCCGAGCCGCCGCTGGTCGTAGACACGACCACGCCCATCCCCTGCCTGCGCCACGGCATCCCCACCAACCGCCTGGCCTACGCCATGCAGTATTTCGACCTGAGCTGCGTCGCGTTTGAAGACCTGCCCTATGTGACTCTGCTCTGCCGCCTGCTCAAACAGCTGCCCACGAGCGAGCACTCGGCCGAGGAACTCGACAACTTGCTCGCCGGCAAGCTGGGCTTTTTGAGCTTTACGACCGAGGTCATGACGCAGCCCGACGTGGACGGCGTGCGCCCCTACCTGCTGGTGAGCGCCGGCGCCCTGTCCGAAAAGATCGATGCGCTGGCGAGCCTGCCGCGCGAGGTGTGGTCGAGCACGCTTTTGCTCGATGCCGACGCCGACCGCGTGCGCGATGTGCTCACGCAGATTCGCATTGGGCTTGAGCAGGGCTTTATCAACAACGGCCACTCGGCGGCGCTCGGCCGCGCGATGAGCTACAGCTCGCCTTCGGCCGTGGTGCGCGAACAGCTTTCGGGCGTGGATTTCTACCTGTTCCTGCGCGATCTGCTCGAGCACTTTGACGAGCGACTGGACGACCTGCGTGCCAAGCTTGCCGAGCTGGCGGAGCGCATCTTTGTGGCCGACGGCTGCCTGGCAAGCTTTACCGGCAGCGATGAGGACTTTAACGCATACTGGGCCGCCGCGGGCGACCTGGGACTGGGCGCTGGCGGCGGCGCCGATGCCGGCCGCAACGCGCTCGTGGTGCCGTCGCCGTGCGACCGCCACGAGGCCTTTGTCATCCCCAGCGACATCTGCTTTGCGGCAAGCGCGTGCGACCCGCGTCGCCTGGGCATCGACGTGACGGGCGCCTGGGCGGTTGCCGCCAACGCGCTCTCCTACGACTATCTGTGGAACGAGATCCGCGTTAAGGGCGGTGCGTACGGCTGCGGATTCCGCGCGGCCGGTGAGCGTCAGACGGCGTTCTACACCTACCGCGACCCGGCAATCGACCCCTCGATTGAGCGCGTGGCGCGCGCAGGCGAATGGCTCGGCAGCTTTGAGCCCGACGAGGCCGCCTTTGAGGGCTTTATCGTGAGCTGCGTGAGCGGCATGGACGCGCCGGTGAAGCCGTACGCGCTCACCAAGCGCCGCAACACGACCTACCTGGCCGGGCTCGATCCGCATGCGCGCGAGGAGCGTCGCGCCCAGATGCTCGCCGCCACGCCCGGTGAGCTGCGCTCGCTCGGCGCCGACGTGACGCGCATCGCAGCCGAGTCGCCCACCTGCGTCTTTGGCGGCCGAGACGTCATCGCCAAGAGCAACGCCGGCTTTAACGTCATCGACCTGCTGGGCTAATGCACAAAGGTAGATTTTTAGGACATGCCTGAAAATCTACCTTTTTCTGCGGCTTGGGCGAGGCGGCGCAGCCCACCGCGGCGGTTTGTCTCGATCTGTAACATCTAGACGGCAATATCGGCTCCAGATGTTACAGATCGAGACGTTCCCGAACGGCACCAGCTCTTTGTCTCAATCTGTAACATCTAAGTCCAATTTTGCCGAGTTACTGTTACAGATCGAGACAAACCGCCGCAGACACCCATCACAGCACAGACCACCACGAAGGTGCATGTATCCCCTTCGTGGTTGTTTTGCTGTTTGCCCAGATAAAACCTGCCAAAATAAACCTGTCCCTTTTTGGCAGGTTTGCTAGAGGAGATTGGGATGGACAAGGCTAAATTGCGGCGAGCGGTGATTGCCCGGCGCGATGCGATTGATTTGGATGTGCGGGCGGCGAAGTCTGCCGTTATCTGTGCGCGGCTTGTTGAGCGACTGGGTCGCTCGGATCCCGCGGCACCGCACACCGTTGCCGTCTATGCCGCGATGGGTTCCGAAGTCAATCCTGCCGCGTTTGCCGCGGCGGCCGCCAAACGCGACTGGCGCGTGGCCTATCCGTGCATGCTCTCGGCAGCCGAAGCCACAGCTTGTGGCCAGCGCATATGCATGCGGGCAGTTGCTGTCGACGATGCGTCCGCGACTCCGTTTATCGTCCACCCCACGCGGGCCTTCACGGCCATGGACATCGACAGCGATCGCTTCCCTATCGTGCCTGCCGATGTTCTCGACATGATTATCGTGCCGCTCGTGGCCTTCGACCAAACCGGCGCGCGCCTGGGCTACGGCGGCGGTTGCTACGACCGCTACCTACCCACGCTTTCGGCCACATGTCAGATTATCGGCATCGCCTTTGACGAACAGCGCGTCGGCCACGTTCCCACCGACGCCCACGACCTGCCGCTGCCCCACATCGTCAGCGCCTAACCGCCGTCACATCAGCCACGGCCACAGTCGCAGCCTAGTGCTCCTCGCCGGCGCGGGCCAGGTCGTAGGGCGTGGTCTGGTAAACGTAGTAGTTGAGCCAGTTGGTGTAGAGCAACTGAGCCTGGCTGCGCCAGACGTTGCGCGGCTCGGCCGTGGGGTCGTCATTCGGGAAGTAATGCGCCGGAACCTGGGGGTTGAGCCCGCGCTTCACGTCGCGCTCGTACTCCAGGCGCAACGTGTCGGTATCGTACTCGGGATGGCCAAAGACAAAGAAGCGACGGCTGTCGGTCGACTTGACGATGTACAGGCCCACCTCGTCAGACACGGCCACGACCTCAAGCTGCGGCTCGGCCTCTACGTCCTCGCGGCGCACATCGGTGTTGCGCGAATGCACGGCATAGAAACGGTCGTCAAAGCCGCGGACCAGCGGGCTTTGCGGCTTCACCAGATAATGCTCGAACACGCCACTCGCCTTTGCCGGCAGGTCGTACTTCTGGATACCGTAATGATGGTAGAGCCCCGCCTGCGCGCCCCAACAAATGTGCAGCGTAGAGTGCACGTGCGTGGTGGACCAATCCATGATCTGGCAGAGCTCGGGCCAGTAGTCGACCTCTTCGAACGGCATCTGCTCCACCGGCGCGCCCGTGATGATCAGGCCGTCGTAGTGGATGTCGCGGATGTCGTCGAACGTGCGGTAGAACGTCTCCAGGTGGCCGGCGCTCACGTGCGTGGCCTCGTGCGTTTTGGTACGCAGCAGATCCACCTCCACCTGCAGCGGCGTGTTGGAGAGCTTGCGCATGATCTGCGTCTCGGTGGCGATCTTGGTGGGCATGAGGTTGAGGATGAGCACGCGCAGCGGACGAATGTCCTGGTGCAGCGCGCGGTACTCGGTCATGACAAAGATGTTCTCGCTCTCGAGCTGCGCGGCGGCAGGGAGGGCGTCGGGAATGCGAATGGGCATGGATGCTCCTTACGAGTCAGTTGCAGCTATGGTACAACGACCGGCCCCATCCGCGCGAGCACATCGCCCAGCGATGCCGTCAGCGGCCCAAATCACTCCAAAAGTAGAGATTAAGGCATGTCCAAAAATCTACGGCGCTTTAGCCTAGCAAAGTGGCAGCAGGACGCTACAATGGTTCGACGCGAAAAACTCGGCCGAAAGGATACGTATATGTACCAGACGCGTAAGATCGGTGTGGTCGGCCAGGGCCACGTAGGAGCACATGTCGCCAACAGCCTGCTCATGCAGGGCATTGCCGATGAGCTGTACCTGTGCGATATCAACGAGGCCAAGGTGACGTCCGAGGTCCAGGACCTGCGCGACTCCCTTTCGTTTGTCCCGTACAACACCAAGATCGTCAACTGCTACGACCACTACGAGGAGCTTGCCTGCTGCGACGTCATCGTCAACGCCGCCGGCAAGGTCGCGCTGGCCGCCGGCAACCGCGACGGCGAGCTGTTCTTTACCACCGACGCCGCCCGCACCTTTGCCAAGCGCATCGTCGACGCCGGCTTTGACGGCATCTTCGTGAGCATCTCCAACCCCTGCGACGTCGTGTGCACCGAGCTGTGGCATCTGACCGGCTACGATCCCAAGAAGATTATCGGCTCGGGCTGCGGCCTGGACTCCGCCCGTCTGCGCACCGAGATCTCCAAGAAGGTCGGCGTGAGCCCCAAGTCCATCGACGCCTACATGATCGGCGAGCATGGCTTTAGCCAGCTGGCAGCCTTTAAGGCCGCAACCATCGCCGGCAAGAGCCTCAACGAGCTCCAGGCCGAGAACCCCGACAAGTACGCCTTCGACCACATGGAGGTCGAGGAGCTTGCACGCAAGGGCGGCTACGTAACCTACCAGGGCAAGCAGTGCACCGAGTACGCCGTCGCCAACTCCGCCGCGCGCGTCTGCGCCGCCGTGCTGCACAACGAGCACGCCGTGCTTTCGGCCTCCACGCTCATGACCGGCCAGTATGGCGAGGAGGGTATCTTTACCTCCCTGCCGTGCGTGATCGGTGCCGAGGGCGTCGAGGAGGTCTACACGCTCGACCTTTCCGAGCACGAACTCGAGGGCTTCCACAAGAGCTGCCAGCACATTCGCGACAACATCGCCCAGCTCGACTGGTGGGATGCCGAGGCCTACGACGCCAAGTAGGCCGCTGGCTGCCGCAACCTTGAGAATCTATGCGCGATACTAAGCGGGCCGCGCCGGAAACCCACCGGCGCGGCCCGCTTTTTACGCACGCTGTTCGCTTGCGAATCGAAGGTGAATGCTTTTCCCGTTACCTAGTACTGCTCGATGCCCATGTAGCGACGAATCTCAGGGCTGTGGTCGAACACCTTTCCGCGGGCGGCGCGCAGCTCGCAGCTCATGTTGTAGAAGAAGATCGGCTCCAGGTACGAACGCGCGCTGGCGGGCACCTCGCCCACGCCGTACTCGAGTGCATCGAGCACCATAACCGTATCGGTGTGCGTGTTGAGGAACGCAAGAGCGCGCTCCTCCATGGGGCGGCACTCCCCTGCGCCAAGCTGCACAAAGTAAAACACGCCGGGCTCGGTGGCCTCGAAGGGACCGTGGAAGTACTCGCCGGAGTGGATGTAGCAGCAGTGCTGCCACTGCATCTCCATGAGCGAGCAGATGGCCATGGCGTAGGTCTGGCTAAAGTTGGGTCCGGAGCCCAGGATATAGAAGAACTTGTGCTGCTGACAGAGCTCGGCAAAGCGGGCGCCCAGCTCGGCGTTGACCTTCTCGCGGGCGGCGGGCAGCAGCGCATCCATCTGCTTTAGGCCCTCGTACATGTCGGCGAGTGCCTCGTAGCCTTCCTGCTGGTCGAGCAGCTCGGCGGCGATCAGAGCGCCGATGCCCTGAGGCACCTCGGCCTGCGGCACGCCCTCGCCCCAGGGGTAGACCCAGGTGGTCCACTTGCCGTTGTCGATCTTGGAGCCCTCGCAGTCGGTGAGGGCAACGACCTCGGCACCGGCCGCCAGCGCCATCTCGCAGCCGTCGACGACCTCTTGCGTGTTGCCGCTGTGGCTGCAGGCAATAACGAGCGACTTCGGCCCTAGGCTCTTGGGGGCCATCAGGCAAAACTCGCGTGCCGTGTAGACCGTCGAGGTAAACGTGGTGGCCTCGCGCTTGAGCAGCTCGTTGGCCGGCATCAGGTCGATCATCGAACCGCCACAAGCAATCCAAAAGACGTTCTCAATCTTGCCCTTGCGCTCGATGATTTCCTGAACCAGATCATGTGCGTTCATCCTGATGTTCCTCCTTGTGGGGCGGCTTTGAGCGACGGCGGATCGTACCTGCTGTCGTTCTATGTTGTCCTATTTATAGCACGCACGATGACGCTCGTGAAGCCATTTCGCCAAACTTGTTCTATGTTGTTCTATCTGTGGATGTTAGATGTCGAACACGTAGCGCGAGCCCACAATCTTTTGACGCCCAAGCAGCAAGGGCCGCTCGTCCGCATCGGTAAAGTACGCCTCCATATAGAAGAGTGGCTCACCGACCGGGATCTCGAGCAGTGGCGCGACTTGAGCGTCGGCAAGCGCAATCTCCACGGTACAAGGGTCGGATTTGAGCGGCGCGCGGCCCGAATGCTCGGCAACGAGCGCAAAGATTGAGTTATCGGTGAGGTCCTCGTCGGCAAGCGTCTGCAGATAGGGATGGTCAGCCAGCACAAAGGCGTTGTTCTCGAGCATGACGGGCACGCCGTCTGCCGTGCGCACACGCTCGACCACGATGAGCTCGCAGCCGGGTTCCACCCCAAAAAACGCCGCGTCCTCGCGCGTCGCCGCAACCACCGTGCGCGACACCAGGCGTGCTCCGGCCACCATGTCGTTGGCAGCGCAACCCTCGGAAAAGCTCTGAACGTCACCCTTCTGGACAATCTTGCGCTTGAGCTTGGGCGCGCACACGAACGTGCCCCTCCCCTGCTGGCGGTTGAGATACCCCGCGCGCGACAGCTCCTCGATGGCGCGGCGCACGGTGATGCGTCCCACGCCGTAGTACTTCACGAGCTCCATCTCGGAAGGAATGCGCGAGCCGGATGCGTACACGCCACGCGCGATCTCTCCCTTTAGGTCGTCCATTACCTGTTGGTACAGCGGCACGGCGGACACCTCAGTGCGCTCGGTTCTATCGTCGGATGTCATCGTTATGCTCCATTCCGTGCATGCTCGGACTCAAACTCTTCAATCGCCGCCATAAACTGCTCGCCAAAGGCGTCGGCCTTTTTCTCGCCGATGCCGTTGACCTGGATAAGCTCGTCGCGCGTCTGAGGACGTAGACGGCACAGGCCGCGCAGGGCCTTGTCAGAGAAGACCATGTACGGTGCCATCTCCAGCTCGGTCGAGATCTCCTTGCGGAGTGCCCGTAGGCGCTCAAACAGCTCGGCGTCGTCGCCCACGCGCGGTCGCTGATCCAGCTCGGCCTCCTCGCGCAGCAAATCCACCGCACGGCGGGCACGGGCCGAGGCCTTGCGCTTGGACGCGCGACGCTTAACGGTAAAGGCGAACGTCTCGTCCTCGACCTCGCCGGCACGCGGGCCCAGACCCACGACCGGATACTGGCCCTGCGAGGTGGCCAGGTAGCCCCGCCCGCACAGCTGGCCGATGATGTCCTTGATGCGCCCGACCGATTCGCTCGACAGCTCACCGTAGCCGCGATCCTCGTCCAGATGCATCTGGCGAATGCGCTCGGTGTTGCCGCCGTGAAGCACGTCGGCGATCAGCGACTTGCCAAAGCGCATGGGGCGCGTGGCCACATATTGCACGGCGGCGCGGGCCATGTCGGTGACGTCCTCGACCTCGAACTGTGTGAGGCAGTTGCTGCAGTTGCCGCAACCCTCGGCGTCATCCGTGGCGGTGGCGCCCGCACCAGCCGCGGCAGCATGCTCGGCCGCGGCCTCGTCGCCAAAGTAGCGCAGCATGTATTCGCGCAGACAGCCGGTGGTATTGCAGTAGCCCTCCATCTGGCTGAGCAGGCGATAGCGGTTCTGGAGCGCCCATGCGCGCTGCTCGTCGTCGAGCGCCTCGTCGGCAGCATCGCCGCGGTCGATCAAAAAGCGGCGCATGCGAAAATCGTTGCCGTTCCACAGCAAGTGGCAGCTGGCCGGGTCGCCGTCGCGGCCGGCGCGGCCTGCCTCCTGGTAGTAGGCCTCGATGCTCTCGGGCACGTTGTTGTGAATCACGTAGCGCACGTTGGGCTTGTCGATGCCCATGCCAAAGGCGTTGGTGGCAACCATCACCTGGATATCGTCGTCGATAAAGGCACGCTGACTCTGGCGGCGGGCGTCGTTGCCCATGCCGGCATGGTAGCAGCCCACGCGAATGCCGCTGGGGCCCAGTGCCTCGGCAAGCTCCGCGGCCAGCGCGTCGACCGTCTTGCGGGTCGAGCAATACACGATGCCGCTCTCGCTCGAATGCGCAATCACGTAGTCGCGCACCCAGGCAGTCTTGGCCTTGTCGCCCATCTCCTCGCAACCAAAGTAGAGGTTCTTGCGATCGAAGCCCGTCACCACCGTCGCGGGGTTTTGCAGGCCGAGCATTTGCTGAATGTCCGCGCGCACACGCTCGGTCGCCGTGGCGGTAAAGGCCGCCACGATGGGGCGCTGCGGCAGGGAATCGATGAACTCGCGAATCTGCAGGTAGGCGGGGCGGAAATCCTGGCCCCATTGGCTCACGCAGTGGGCCTCGTCAATAGCCACGAGCGGCACGCCAATGCCGGCGGAACCCGCGGCCTCCTGGGCAAAGGCTAAAAAGCGCGGCTCGAGCAGGCGCTCGGGCGCCACGTACATAAGCTGGTAGCGGCCCTCGCGCGCCCGCTTGAGCACGGTGTTTTGCTGGGCCGGCGTAAGACTGGAGTTGAGATAGCTGGGTCGCGCACCCGCCGCGAGCAACGCGCGGGTCTGGTCCTCCATAAGCGACAGCAGCGGACTCACCACAAAGGTAATGCCGGGCAACATGAGCGCGGGCACCTGGTAGCAAATGGACTTGCCGGCGCCCGTGGGCATAACACCCAGCGCATCGCGACCGGCAAGGATCGCATCGACCATGCGGTCCTGCCCCGGGCGAAACGAGGTGTAGCCAAAATAGGCGCCGAGCGTGTCAAGCGCCATCTGCTGCATGCTATCGGTCATGGTTTCCTAACGTCCAAGTCATCTGCCGCCGATTATACGCCGCCACGCGGGCAGCAGCACACGGCCGCCGCCCAGACTAGTCGTTTAAGAACGCCCCCAACGGCTAATCTCTTGACAAACGCGGAATTATCGTAGGTTGAGCATAAGTCAGCGAAAACGCCCCTAGGCGAGCAAGGTGACGTGAAAGAGGAGGGAAGCGTACTTTTGTACGCGACCGACGATTGAACGTCAGATTGCCGCTTAGGGGCGTTTGCAGCGTCGACCGGTCCGCCGTTCGTTAGAACGGCGGAACCAAAGGCGCAGCGTCGAGCCGTTGCGCGGTTTGGAAAACCGCGCAACTAGAGCTACATCACCATGACGTAGCGGCTACCCACGTAGTACTGTTTGCCGAGCAAGACCGGCTCATCGTTGGGACCGGTAAAGCCGGCACGCAGGTTGAGCAGCGGATCGTGCGGAGCAATGCCCAGCTCGGCCGCCTGCTCGGTATTGGCACGAACGGCCTCGACCGTGCGGTAGCCAACCGAGACAATCGGCGTTCCGCCAACACGCTCGACCTCGGCAAAAATCGACTTGTCCTCAAGATCGGCCGTCAACAGCTCACGGTAGGCGTCAAACGGCACAAAGATGTTCTCCTCAAAGATGGGCTCGCCGTCGGCTGTACGCACGCGCTTAATATGCAGCAGCAGCGCGTCCTTTTGCAGGCCAAAGAACTCCATCTCGTTTTGACGTGCCGGCACAATCTGGCGATCGACCACATGCGCGCCCGCCTTCATGCCGTTGCTGGCACACAGCGCGGTAAACGTCTGCAGCGTCGAAGCGTGGAACTGACGATTGATGTGCGGCGTGGAGACAAAGGTACCACGGCCCTGCTGCTTAACCAGGTAGCCATCGGAGCACAGCTCCTCGACGGCGCGGCGCACCGTAATGCGGCTCACGTCGTACTGCTCGGCTAGCTCAAGCTCGGACGGAATACGCTCCTTGGGTGCATAAACACCTTTCTCGATCGCATCCTTGATCTCGTCGTAAATCTGCTGGTAAAGCGGTGCATTTTTGGGCGCGGGCATATCTGATCACTCTTATCGAAATAACTAATACGTATATAACGTCTAGTTTCATATTACCTCATAATGATAAAACGATACACCCTCCCTACCAAAAAGCGACAGCTTCATTTTGGTAGGTTTTATCTGGGAAAACGAAAGCCCCTCGAAAGCAACGAGGCTTTCGAGGGGCTCATACGGAAGGGTTGCGCCAGGCCGGCAAAATGCCAATACCCTACCTGCCGTCGTCCTGCTGCAGGCTGTCCTGCTCGCTGAGGCGCGCCTGCCTGCTGGCCATGCGCGCGGGCTTGTCGGGATCGGGTACGGCCGTGGGCATGGGTTCGTCGACATGACCACCCCACCAGCCGCCCACAAAGTTGAGCGTGTGGAACACGTTGATCACGGCGCCGGGATCAATGTCGCACACCAGCTTGATAATGTCCTGACTCTCGTAGGTCGAGACAACGGCATGCAGCAGGTACATCTTTTCGCGGCTGTATCCGCCGATGACCTCGGCGCAGCTAATGCCGTGCTGAAAATGGTCAACATAGGCGGCCATGACCTCGTTTGCCTTGCGCGTCGTGATCTGCAGCGTCACGCGGTCGTAGCGACGATAGAAACTGTCGATGGTCTTGGTCGAAATAAACTGGAACACGATGGAGTACGCCGCCTTGTCCCAGCCAAACATAAAACCAAAGATCGCCAGGATAAAGCAGTTAAAGCCAAAGATGACGCCCCAGATGGTCTTGCCCGTGTGGTTGGAAACCCACAGCGCAATAAAGTCGGTGCCGCCGGTGGATGCGCCGGACTTAAGCGCGATGGCAGCACCCAGACCCGAGACCACGCCGCCAAAAATGATGAGCATGATCTTGTCGCCCAAAAACGGGGAAAAGTGAAAGATGTTGAGGAACAGCGACGAGAGCACGACCTGCATCATCGAGAAGATGACGAAGCGCTTGCTAATGCCGCTCCAGCATAGGAGCGCCACAGGGATGTTGAGCGCGAGCATACCGAGCGAGATGTCGATGTGAACGCCGCCAAGCGAGGTAACGCGATCGAGCAGGACCGCGACGCCGGTAAGACCGCTCGGAAGCAGGTCGGCGGGCCGAATGAACGCCTGAATCAGGAATGTCTGGAGAACAGCCGAAATGGTGACTGCCACAGCGGTGATGGCGCGGCGGACGATAGTGAGGCGGCCGAGCACGAGCACGCGGTCCGTGAGCTGATCGATGGCGTTCGCCACGTAGGCTCCTTTCGAAGGCAGATATAGTTGTGGGGCGTGCCCGCGATTGTAGCATGGAGCGAGAAGAGGCGCTTCAATTCGCCCTCTCTCGACGACCAAAACGGGACCAGCAACCCCCACGACCAAAGGCCCAAAGTACAAGTGAGTAGACTTTACGCGACCTGCAGAGCACACCCAAAACCGCCACCCCTGTGACCTGCGGTTTTACTAGAGCGGATGCACTTTGTGCTCGGCCTGCGCCAAAAAGTCTACTCACTTAGCCCGAATCGAAGCCAAACAGATCAAAATCGAAACCAAATTGAGCCAGTCCACCGCAAAAAACGTTTGAACCCGTGCTTCTTGCGGTGAATCGACACTACAAAGCGGCCAAAATGTCGGTCAGATTATCGATAACGGCATCGGCTTGCGATTGATCGAGGTTGACGCCCTCGTGCGGACGCAGCGCCAGGACGCGGGCGCCGGAGCGTTTGCCGGCCTCGATGCCCAAAGGCGAGTCCTCGATAACCAGGCACTCGGCAGGCTCCACCCCCAGTGCCTCCATGGCGCGCAGGTAGATCTCGGGGTCGGGCTTAAACGCGCTGCACTCGTGACCGCTGATGGTGTAGTCCAGCACGTCGGCGATGCCGGCGATCCCCACCAGCTCATCAATCAACTCGCGATAGGACGAGCTCGCGATGGCACACTTCACGCCGCGCTCGTGCAGCTCACGCATCACCGGCTCCGTCTGCTTGTTGAGCAGCTCGGCATACGGAACGGGATGGTCCGGGCTGTAGACCTGCTTATACTCCACGCGCAGGCGTTCGCGTAGCTCAACATCGTCGGGCACGAGAGATTTCCAAATGGCGGGCTCATTAGACCCCGAAAGATCGGGGATCTCGTCAAAGTGGAAGCCCTTCTCCTCCATAAACGCCACGCGGCGACGGTTGTAGAACCACTCGGTATCGACCAGCACGCCGTCCATGTCAAACAGCACTGCCTTGATCATACGCATCTCCTCCCCACCTGCCAAAAAGGGACAGGTTTATTTTGGTAGGTTTTATCTGGGGCTTTGCGACGCGACAGACACGCTCTCCCCAGAGCAAAAAGGGGACGGGGCGCAAACCCCATCCCCTCTCAATCAACCCGTAAGGTCTACTTACTTGTGATTAGTAGGAAAGCTTCCACATGTAGCGACGCATGGTCAGCGGGTGCTGACGGGCCTCGGCGATCTGGTTGCCGTACTCACGCATAACGGCAAGGTGCAGCAGCGGGTTGAAGTAGGTGACGACGCTCGCGGGCACGACGTCAGCCAGGCCGTAGTCCTTGGAGTCGATCAGAGCGACCTTGGCGCCCATGCGCTTAAGGAAGGTGAGGGCGCGGGCGTCCATCGGACGGGTGGCGCCATCGGACATGAAGAAGACGTAGGGCTTACCCTCGGTGGAAACCTCGAACGGGCCGTGGAAGTACTCGCCGGTGTTGTAGGCGGCGGCGTCGATCCACTGCATCTCGGTGAACAGGAAGGCGGCGTGAGAATAAGCCATCTTCTCGGAGGCACCGGAAGCCATGAAGTAAATCATCTTGTCGTCCTTGAAGTCCTCGGCGAACTTCTTGGCGAGCTTCTTGCAGTGCTGAGCGGCGTTCTCGCAGAGATCGAAGACGTTGGTGAGGCCGGTGATCATGTCCTCGTAGTGGTCATAGCCCTCGGTCTGCTGAAGGATCTCGACAGCAAGAGCGATGGCGTAGCCGGGCTTCTCGCACTTGGCAGCGTAGTTGGCGTGGAAGCCGTGAACGATGACGTGGTCGGCGTCGACGGTCAGAGCGGAGCCAGCCTTGTTGGTGAGGGAGACGACCGGGCAGTTGTGCTTCTTGGCGGTCTTGTTGGCCTCGACGGTCTCGGGCGTGGAGCCACCGAGGGAGCAGGTGATTACGAAGGTGTGCTCGTTGACCCAGGAGGGCGTGTCGTAGTTGAACTCGTTAGCGGTGAAGATCTGAACGTTCAGCTTGTCCGTGTTGTTGGCCAGGAAGTACTTGGCGGGGTAAAGGTCGGACATGGAAGCGCCGCAGCCGACGAAGGCGACGCTGTGGATCTCGTGGTTGGACAGGACGTCAGCGACGATCTGCTTAGGGAGGTTAAGGTCGATCTCGTACATCTGACACATTCCTTTCGATTTTTGCGGCGCCACATTGCCGGGCGCTCGCAGGGTTACCGTGGTTTGGACCGAGTCGCCGGCCCGTTGAGGATGTGACAAAGGGACTGCCCTTTGTCACGTATAGGGATGGAAGCCTGCCTGGGGTATGGGATGCCAGGCAGGCCCCCGGGGGAAAGCGGTTAGGCGCTTGGTCGCGACTAGGCCAGGATGCCGGCCGCGGAGAGGGCGATGCCGCCCACGATGGCGATCACGAGAAGCCAACCGGTGTTGACGTTCTTCTTGATGAGCCAGTACATAAGGCCGGTGAGGCCGAGGGAGATCATCTGGGGCATCATGCCGTCCAGGATGTCCTGGATAACGACGGTGCCCTCAGCGAACTGCAGCGGGGTGGTGGCGCCGATCAGCGTGGCGATCATGCCACCCACGGACATAAGACCCACGATGCCGCAGACATACATGAGCTTCTCCATGAGGTCGCCGCCCTGAAGCTTGCTCAGGTACTCGTGGCCGCCCTGATAGCCCATCTTGGCTGCGAACCAAGTGATCAGCACAGAGGGGACGATGGAGATGAGCATGGCCAGAATCGGGCCCATGATGGAGCCCTGCTGAGCCAGCTGAACGCCCAGGCCAAAGGCGATAACGCGGATGGTGCCCTGGAAGAAGGAGTCACCGATGCCGGAAAGCGGGCCCATAAGAGAGGTCTTGACCGCGTTGATCGAATCGGGGTTGAAGTTCTCGGGATCCTTGGCGTACTCCTCCTCCATGGAGGCGGCGAGGCCTAGGATAAAGGCGCTCGTCTGCGGGGTGCAGTTGTAGAACGCCATGTGACGGTGGTAAGCCTCTTTCTTAGCAGCGAGCTGCTTGGGGTCGGACTCATCCGGATAGAGGCGGTCGAGCGTGGGAACCATGCCGTAGAGGAAGCCCATGTTCATCTGACGCTCGTAGTTCCAAGAGGCCTGGATGGCCCAGGAGCGCCAGAAGAACTGGCTGACCTTCTTGTTCAGGGACACGTCCTTGGTTGCGGTTGCCATAGTGTGTTCCTCCTTAGTCTTCGTCGTCTTCGAGCGGATCGTAGTCGGAATCGACACCGGCGGCTGCATGGGAACCGTTGAACTTGAAGCCCATGAAGACGACAGCCAGGCACACACCGATCAGAGCGACCGCGATGACGGACAGGTTGAGGTAAGCGGCGAGCAGGAAACCGATGAACAGGAACGGAGTCATACCCTTCTTGATCATCATGGTGAGCAGCAGGGCCAAGCCGTAGGCGGTCATGATCTTGGTCGAAACGTTAAGACCAGTGGACAGCCACTCGGGAACCATGTTGACGATGGCCTGAACCAGGTCGGTGCCAACAAAGACGGCGAGGAAGATCGGCAGGAAGTACATGACGGCGTACAGACCGGAGCCGGCGCAGATGTGCATACGGTAGGCGGTCTTGAACTTTCCGTTATCGATCGCGTTATCTGCCACATGGGTGAGGGCGGCGATGATGGAACGGAACACGATGCCGAGGAGCTGACCCAAGACGGCGACCGGGATGGCGATCGTCATGGCGGTCTCGGCGGAAGCGTCGGTCAGGCACGCAAAGGCAGCGGCCACGATGCCGCCCAGGACCATATCGGGCGGAACGGCGGCGCCGACCTGCACCAGGCCCATGGACACGAGCTCGACGGCGGCACCGACGGCAAGGCCGGTGGGCACATCGCCCAGCAGCAGACCGACGAGCGTAGCGCCAACGAGGGGCTGCTCGAAGTTAAGACGACCGAGCAGGCGGGAGTCCCACATGCAGAACACGCCGACGAGGCCGACGAGCACCGCACTGATGAACGTATTCATACCCTTCTCCTTTCAGTCAGGCAAAAGCCTGGTTGATTACAGCTTGGCGTCGATGTCGACGCTCTGATACGTAGGGGTCTGCTGGACATAGAGCTTAATGCCCATGTCGAGCAGCTGGTTGACGTCGGCCTTCTGGGTGGCGTCGAGGAAGACGGAGCTGTCCTTGCCGCCGACCTGATCGGCACCGTCGTGGTTGGCGGTGGCGCCCAGGTTGATGGCGTCGAGCTTGTAGCCCTGGCAGAACTGCAGCATCTCGGCCGTGTTGCCAAAGACGAACATGACGCGCTCGCCGAGGGTGTTGAGCTTGTCCATCTTGGCGAGGGCACGCTCGACGGTGAAGACGTTCAGGCGCACGCCCTGGGGCTTGGCCAGCTTAAGAGCGCCCTTCTTGATGTCATCGTTGGCGGCAGCGTTGTCGACGACGATGATGCGCTCGGCCTGAACCTTGGTGGTCCAGGTAAAGACGACCTGGCCGTGCAGCAGACGGTAGTCAAGACGTGCGAGGACGATCTTGGCGGGACCGGAGCTGTGACGGGACGCCTTGGCTTTCTTGGCGGGAGCCGCGGCGGCCTCGACCGGTGCGTTGGGGTTGGTCAGACCGGTGCGGGCCTCGTTGATGAGGGCCGCGAGCTCGGCGCCCTTGACGGGGACGGGGCTCATAGCGAGCGTCAGTGCCAACGGAATGTTGAAACCGCTGACAACCGTGAACTTCGTGCCGTTCTTGGAAAGCTCGACCATGTTGTTGTTGACCGAGCTGCCGAGCATATCGGTCAGCACATAGACGGTGTCGTCCGCGTTGAACGTGGCGATCATAGCCTCAACCTTATTGGTGATGGGCTCCTTGTCGTCACGAGCAAGCGACACGACGTGGACGTTCGACACGTCGCCGAGAACCATCTCGAGCGTGTCTTTGGCGCCTGCGGCCAGGCCGCCATGAGATGCGAGAATGATCTGATTCATCTTGCCTCCTCCTTTTCGTTATGGTCATTATAACGTCTTATACGTTGCCTATATTGCTAATTAGTATAAAGACCGTTCGCGGGTGAAAATCGACCGTTGACGGGTTTAACGTACTTGAAACGTTGGGGCTGGATAGGCCGGCGCTGGCTGGATAACCCCAGGTCAGACGCCGCACACAATCCTCTATCGCACGAAGTACCAGGGGCTTTCCTGCACGGTGGGTTCCAGCGCGATGCCGGTGCGTTCCTTAAACAGATCCATGTCCTGAGATTTTTCGGTCCACCACGCGTTGGGCTTAAAGGTCATGCTCTCAATGACATGACCGACAAACACACTGTTGCGCAGCTTGGAGAAGTCGGTGTTCATGATCAGGATGGATGCGAGCACAAGCACAATGCCCAGAACCTTGATCGCGCCGGCGGACTCGGCATAGACACCAATGCCCACCAGTACGGTGACGACCGTCTCGAATGACATTACGACGGGAACTTTCGACGTCTCGAGCCCCATGGACAGACCCTGCATATATAAGATGTAGGCCACGGCTGTGGGGATGAGTCCAAAGCCAAGGAACAACAACAACAGCTGTGGCGACATTGCCGCAGCGACATCCGGCCACGGAGCCGCGATGGCCGCCATAACCGCACCGCCAAAAACAAAACCCCAAAACGTGACAGCCAGCGGGTGGACCGTCTTGGTTGCTATTCGGCTAAACACCGCGAGCGACGCACCACAAAGGCCTGCAATCACGCCCGACGTGACGCCCCAAACCGAAAAATGGAAACCGGAAAGGTCGCCATTGGTCACTGCAAGTACACAGCCAACGATGTTAAAGACAATGGCAACGAGCTTGTTGGGGGTCACGTCCTCGCGATAAAGCACGCGGCCGAGCACGACGCCAAACACCGGCGAGGTATAGAGCAGCACCGAGGCCGTGGACATGCCCACCTCGCCCATGCACTCGTAATAGCAGGTGTTGGCGGCGGCCAAACCGACGATACCGACAAGCGCGCAGGGAACAAGCTCTTTAGGGCTTGCCTTGAACAGGGCCAGCGGACCCTGAGCCACGGTAGACCCCTCACCCGGACGGCAGCCCATAAACATCAGGACCGGTGCCAAGATAAGCGCTCCGACCAACAAGCGAAAGGCGGCCATGCTCTGGGACGAAACGCCCATGGCCGAGATGCCGTTTACAAAGATTCCGATGCTGCCCCACATAAGCGCGGCGATCAGCACCAGCACATAGCCCAGATTGCTTTTCTTCAACGCAGCCTCCTCGGTATTGTTTCCAATATGTTTCACACTACGTTATAGTCGTTATATACATTTTTCAAGACACAAATCGGCGAGCGGGAAAATCCGCTCGCCCACACACTCATTGGGTACTCATTAGGGACGTACTTAAATGAGTAGTCGTTGGGGACGTCCTTGGATGACTAGTCATTTAAGAACGTCCATTACAGTCGAAATTGTCAGCCCGGGACCGTCTCGGGCTACGATTGAGGCGCGCCCAGAACGGGCCGCCGACCGGGCGCCCGCGCACGGCCGAACGTCCCTGCCCCCGAGAGGGCCAGTTGGGTGCTGCCGGCGCGGGACGCGCCGCCCCCGACGGCTGATAGGAAAGTGCCGGGCAGGTGCCGCGGCTGGTAATGTGAGTGCCGAGGGGGAGGCCATCCGGTCGAACGACTACCGGAAGGATACCACCGTGAAAGCGCCATCCACCAGACCCGCGGCCGTGCTCGGCCTGGACGTCGGCAAGTCGTCGCACTGGGCCTGCCTGATCGACCGCGACGGGGAGGTGCTGGCCAGCGCCCCCGTCCGCAACAGGGAGGCCGAGCTCGACGCGCTGTTCGCCTCCGCGCCCGCCGGCACGCTCGTCGTCGTCGACCAGTTCCGCAACATAGGGTCCCTCGCCGTGAGGCGGGCCCGCGCCGCGGGGCTCGGGGTCGCCTACCTGCCCGGGCTCGCCGCCAGCCGCGCCGCGGGCCTGTTCGCCGGCGAGGCCAAGACCGACGAGCGCGACGCCGCGGTGATCGCGCGGACCGCCCTGGGCGTGCCGGACTCCCTGTCGGGGGTCCCGGGCCGCGGCGAGGCCCTCGAGGCCGCCCGCGCCCTGTGTTCCGTCAAGTAAAAATCGACAAATACGTCTGTCGAATTTCGACACCCTCA